>VFSW01014021.1_pt1 | contig 11107 bp, 7 predicted proteins | sample 5358111 | NCBI WGS metagenome assembly VFSW01 (sample SAMN11554181, study PRJNA540505) | mine drainage metagenome | isolation source: sediment from site ElyBrook_90M | place: USA: Ely Copper Mine, Vershire, VT | collected 2017
GTTCGGTTTGGGGGGTCATGCACGCTCCCGCTACTACCTAACAATGCGCTCAATGACGAAATGCTCTGTAGTAGTATGCTTTATACATGCGTTTAGTAGCATACTTTATACATGTGTTTACATGTTCATTTTTTCAAGAACATGATATACTCAGTAATATCTTTCCTTTCCTGTTTCGGACTACCAACATTGCACTATTATCCGTATTGGAGGGCCACATGGCCGAAGAACTTACCCCTTCCGTTGGTGGGACAGCGATGTCCACAGCAGGACAACCACCAAAAGATCAGCCGCGTCTACGGCTGATTAACATTAACAAAACCTTTGGAGCAGTGCGCGCCTTGACTGATGTGAACTTTGAGGTACGCGTTGGCGAAGTCATGGGACTCGTCGGTGATAACGGCGCGGGCAAATCAACACTAGTCAAGACAATTTCGGGCGTAGGGCCAGCCGACTCCGGCGAAATCTATATGGAAGGCCAGCTCGTTAAAATCACGAACCCACAAAGTGCCACACGTCTTGGCATTGAGACCGTTTATCAGGACCTCTCCTTGTGCGACAATCTGGACATTGTCTCTAATCTGTTCCTGGGGCGCGAAGAGCATATGTTGCCGATCCCCGCTCTCGCTCCACTCTCAGAAGTCGCCATGGAGAAACGTACACTCGAGGTCTTGCGCTCTCTCGATGTCAAGGTTCCTTCGGTGCGCGTTCCAGTTGCAACCCTCTCTGGCGGTCAACGCCAATCGGTTGCGGTCGCCAGAACAATCCTACGCAATCCCAAACTCGTCATACTCGACGAGCCAACGGCGGCCCTCGGCGTCGCCCAAACACGCCAGGTTCTCAATCTGATCAAACGCTTGCGCGAGCAGGGACTTTCCGTAATTGTTATCTCACATAACCTGGCAGACGTTTTTGAAGTCGTTGACCGCGTCACGGTCATGCGCCTCGGACGCCGCGTCAGCACGTTTGAAATCAAATCAACCACCCCCGAAAAAATCGTCGCGGCGATCACGGGTGCTGAATTTGGTGATAGTGCCACAAATGGCGATGAGGCCACAGGAGGAAAATAAGCCATGAGCGAGACTATTCAGCACAAACCCAACAAAGCAGACTCTTCTGGGAATGCAGCCGCTGTCGAGATTTCCTCATATTTACCGCAGCAGTCTTTCATCCAGATACTACGCAACAACCTATCTTTCTTGCCGGTGTTGATCACATTGATCGTCATTATCGTTTTCTTTGCGATCTCGACAAACGGCATCTTTCTTACCCCCGGCAACCTCTCAAATCTGGTTCTACAGATCGGTAGCATCGGTATCGACGGCCTGGGTGCAACGCTCGTGTTACTGCTTGGTGAGATTGACCTCTCCATCGCAGCAGTTGGCACGCTAGGTGCAGTTGTAATGGGTGTCCTTTCCGCTCGTATGGGCTTCCCTGCCTGGGAAGCAGTGACCGTTGGCATCCTAGCCGGCGCGCTGGCCGGACTCGTCAATGGTATCTTGATTACCCTTATTCGCATCCCGTCCTTCATCGTCACGCTGGCTGCCTCTATTGCCTACCAGGGTGTACTCATTCGCTTACTCAATAATCAGGCATCACTCCCACTGACCGATACTTCTATTCTAGCCATCTCTGGGAACTACCTGCCCGATGCTCTGGGCGTTGGCATTCCAACCGCTGTTCTCATCATCTATGTGATTGGCCTCGCCATTGACTACCTGGCGCGTGGCCAAGCTGGCTTAAAACGCACCCCGCTCATCCAGGTCATCGTTCAGGTCATCGCCACCGGCGTCGTCATTGAGGGTATCGTCGCACTCCTTGAAAATGCTCCTGGCCCAACACCCGGAACCTATCTAGGCGTTCCCAACATCGCCGCCATCCTGGTCGGCTTAATCCTAATCTTCTGGCTCATTCTCACCAAAACAACCTTTGGCCGCTATGTCTATGCTGTCGGCGGCAACTTAGAAGCTGCACGCCGCTCCGGTATCAACGTGGTGGCAATTCGTATTGCCGTCTTTACACTCTGTTCAATGCTTGCTGCTATCGGCGGCATCGTAGAAGCATCGCGTGGCACAGCCGTCGCCAGCCAAATCACGCCAACCCTTCTGCTCAATGCGATTGCCGCCGCCGTCATTGGTGGCGTCAGCCTCTTCGGCGGACGTGGCTCCGTCTGGTCAGTCATTCTCGGCGCGCTCATCATCGGTGGCCTGGAAAACGGCCTCGACCTGATGAACCAAGGCTCCGACACCAAACTGATCGTCGAAGGCATCGTGCTGATCCTCGCCGTAACCGTTGATGCTATCATCCGCCGTACGCAAGCACGTGGTGGCCGCTAAAACTCTTCCCTCCGCAAAAGCCAAAAGAGACATTGTGTGAGCGAAAACAATGTCTCTTTTGGCTTTTTCTCGTCGTTATTCCGTTGACTACAAAATAGTTGACTTTTCAATGACTTTTCCCTACAATGAGAGCAGATGAAGTTAAAAACCACTCTAGGAGGGACTGACCAATGCTGCTCTTGCAGAAACACCGACGGCTACTCTTCACGCTCGTCTCTCTACTCGCCGTCTTACTCATCCTGGCACTCGTCTTGATCCCGCGTTTCATCAATCGCCCACAGCTTCTGACAGGCAACGCCCCCAATGGCAACTGGACATCCTCGTCATGGGCACCATCCAATAACACGATACTGGGAACCGCGGCCAACACAATCAGCAATGTCTGGTTCACCGGACACGATGGCATCATCAGCGAGGTTTTCTACCCCTCAGCCGACACGCCCAACACCACCGCGCTTGAATTTCTGGTTGGCGATAGTAGCCATAGCTGGGTAGACGAGGAACAGACTGCTACCAATGCGCACACACAACTTTACGATCCACACTCACTGGCCTGGACAACACTCAATAGCGCAAAACGCCACGATTACCAGATCAAAAAAATTATTTATGCCGACCCAACCCGTAGTGCCCTCATACAACAAGTCACCTTCACCGCTCTCAAGGGCACAACGCTTGCTGATTATCTGCTCTATGTATACTACGACCCAACGATGCACGATGCGGGCGATAAAAATACCAGCTATTCTGAACAGTCCAACGGGCGCACAATATTGATTAGTACTGATGCAACAGGCCAATATGCCAGTGCGCTTGCGGCTTCCTTACCCTACCAGACAGGCATGGTCAGTTCCGGCTACGTCGGCCTAAATGATGGTCTGACCGATCTCAAAGCCACATATAGCTGTGGCAGTAGTACATGCCCCGACGATACCATGAACGACACCTATAGCATGGCAAAACGCGGCAATACCGCACAAACAGGCCTCCTCGACCTCTCCAACAACGGCACGCTCAATACCACATCCGCAACCTCAATCACCTTTCAACTCGTACTGGCTTTTGGACAAGGCGCAACAGCCACACAAGCAGCGGCACAAACATTGAATGCCAGCCTCTCTGACCATAACAATCAGCTTGCCCGTTATGTTGCACAATGGCACACCTTTGACGACAGCTTGAACCAGCCACCTGCCATCGGTGCAACCACGCAGATACAGCAGGCACAACAACAGGAGTATTATCTCGCAGCAAACGTACTCAAAGCAGCCCAGGATAAACAAACGGGAGCGTTTGTCGCGGGGCTGGGAACACCCTGGGGCAACGTCAATGGCGATGGAGACGAAGGCTATCATATGGTCTGGGAGCGCGATATGTACGAGTTTGCCAGCGCGCTGATTGTTGCAGGCGATACCGCTGACCCCAAACGCGCGATCGAATGGGCCTTTACGAAGCAACAGCAACCGGATGGCTCATTTCCCCAGAATAGTTTTGTGGACGGCACACCGCACTGGACGGGCTTACAAATGGATGAGCAGGCCTTCCCCATCATGCTCGCCTGGAAGTTGAACCTGAACGATCAACAGACCTACACGCAGCATATCAAGCCAGCCGCAGATTTTATCGTGGCACACGGTCCCGCCACAGGTCAGGAACGCTGGGAAGAAAATGGCGGCTATAGTCCTGCGACCATTGCGACGGAAATCAGTGGACTGGTCTGCGCCGCTGCTATCGCGCAACTCAACGGCGACACCGCCAGCGAACAACGTTACCTGCACACGGCAGACTACTATCAGAGCAATGTCGTCAAATGGACCTACACGACGACAGGTCCCCTGGGCAATGGACACTATTTCGAGCGCATCGACGATAACGGCAACCCAAACGATGGTGACAGTATCACAATTGGCAATGGTGGCGGCACATACGACGAGCGCAGCATTGTCGATAGCAGTTTTCTCGAACTGGTACGTCAGGGAGCCATGCCTGCCACTTCACCGTATATCACCTCATCTATCGCAGTTACAGATGCCACCATCAGTGAGACAATTAACGGCAATCGCTACTGGTTCCGCTATAATCACGATAGTTATGGCGAACATGACGACGGCTCAAATTATGATGGGGGAGGCACGGGACGGCTCTGGCCAATCTTCTCTGGTGAGCGCGGCATGTATACTGTTGCTGCGGGCGGCAATGCCGAGCAGTATTTAACAGCAATGTTGGCAACAGCAAATAGCAGCGGCATGATTCCAGAGCAGGTTTGGGATAACAAAGCACCTGCGGGCTATACACCCGGCACACCAACAAAATCAATGAACCCACTCAACTGGGCCATGGGCGAATATATCACGCTCCTCTTCTCTATCGAGCAGCACAAGATGGCAGATGTCATTCCTCTGACCTATCACCGCTATGTGCTACACCAAACACACCTATAGGAGAGAGGTATCAGGCGTTGCCGTATCGGAGTGGGCGTGCGACCCATCAGTCTGTGTTGCCAAATAGTAGCCAACACCAACTTTCGTAATCACATAGCGTGGATGCGACGGGTCTGGCTCCAATTTGCGGCGCAGGCGATTCACATTGACTTGCAGCATATGGCTCTCGCCAACATATTCGCCACCCCACACATGCTCAAGCAACAGGTCTTGTGTGACCACACGACCTGCATTCTGTGCGAGATAAGAAAGAATGCGATACTCAATGGGAGTGAGAATCACCTCGCTCCCTCCATGCGTCACCAGATGTTGGGCATAATCAATGGTCAGCTCGCCTATTGCCACGACATTACGCATCGTATGGCTTTGATCATTGGCCGCAAACTGCGCACGACGCAGCACTGCACGCACACGCGCAAGCAACTCATCAATACTAAACGGCTTGGTCAAATAGTCATCTGCCCCGAGATCAAGGCCACGCACTTTATCCTGATCTTGCCCACGCGCCGTGATAATAATAATGGGCACTGACGAGAACTCACGCACACGTTGACAGACCGTAAAGCCGTCCATGCGCGGCATCATCACATCAAGCAATACCAGTTCAGGGCTTTTCGTCTCCACAAGTTCCAGTGCTTGTTTGCCATCGCTGGCCGTCAGCACCTCATAGCCCTCAAATTGCAGATTGCGTGCAACCAGGCGGAGCAACTGTGGGTCATCATCAGCGGTCAAGATGGTGGTTTTCTTTACAGGCATGTGTCAAGTCTCCTTATCACAAAATCAAGTGGTCTCGACCAGTAGCATATCATCAACTGGCAAGAGGATGTGAAAAATGCTGCCTTTGCCCAGTTCGCTCTCTGCCCAGATTGCCCCCTCGTGCATTTCCGCAATACGCTTACAAATAGTCAAGCCCAGACCCAAACCATTGACCTCGCGCGTCAGGCGCGTATCGACGCGATGGAAGCGGTCAAAAATGCGTTCGAGCTGTCCTTGTGGAATGCCGATGCCGTTATCGCTGATCTGCACATGGATCAGATGAGCATATTTTTGCATTGGCAGCAGATACGTTCCTTCGCCCCGGTGCATACTCGCACCTGCCGCTTTAACCAACTGCTGTCCCCGCTCGCTCAGCATTTCAATTGGGCGAATCACAATTTCGACCAGCCCATCCTCTGGCGAATAGATCACGGCATTCTCTAATAAATTATCCAACATTTCGCGTAAACGCGGACGATCAGCATAGATCACCAAACCATCTTGCGTCGGCTTGCCCTCAGTATCCTCTAAACGCAACGAGAAATGCAAATGTGGGTTGGCTTCATCATCGTCTCCGCCGTCATCAGCATCTTCTCTGATCGTATAGCGATGCTCCATGGCGGTCACTGACTCACGCACTAAATAAGCAATATTCACCGCCGTGCGCTCCAGAGTTAGCGTCCCAGTCTCTAATTGGGAGATTTCGAGCAAGCGATTAATCACCACTTCCAGGCGACTACTCGAATTATTGATAGCAACGAGAAATTCATGACGCTCTTCACGTGAGATACGATGCTCGTGGCGTAACAGAGTCGCTGCATAGCCTTTGATCGAAGCCAGCGGGCTACGTAGCTCATGGCTAACGGTCGCCAGCAATTCTGATTTAAGCAATTCCATCTCGCGGATCGCCCGATGGTCGGTGAAGGACTCCAGATCATAGGCACGTTCGGCAAGCATCATATGCGCAATAATCGAGCCTGAGGCATCCGCCAGATAGGGAAGCATGCGTTGACAGATTTGCGCACGGGTAATGCACTCTTCGCCACTCCAACCACATAACAAAAGGGCCTGTGGCGTATACGGGTATTGGGCGACCTCTTTATGTTGCTGTTCATTAGCCCCGTTCGTCACATCCGGTGAGCGCGACAGCGGAAATTGCCAGATGCCCCAACAGTCTTCCGGCGTCTTTAGCAAGCTTTTTCCTTCCGCGAGCATGGCAGCAAGCATGGCAAGCACCTCATGCTCTCCGATGTGATGCAAGGCAAACACACGTCGATCTCCACTCAAGCTGGAGCCTTCTGCTGAGGAGAGACGTTTGAGTAGGTACTGTGGGACAATCACGATTGCGCCTTGCTGCGCCTGACAAGCCTGCAACAAGCGTTGCAGCAATGCTGGTGCGAGTGAACGATCAGGGGAAGATGGATGAAGCGCATCAGACCCGATACGTTGCGCAAGGTGGGCAAGGTCCAATAAAATCGCTATAATATCATCTTGAAAAGAACTGTCCATATGTTCTGATGCTACCATCTTGCTCCTCATTTAAAATCGTATTTGCTTGCGTTAATGCTCCCGCTTGTGTTCTATTATATAGAGGAATACGTCACAATCAAAGCACAGGAAGGGACCGGATATCACAAGAGTATCACAAAAGCCACAAACGGCGCAAAGGATAGAGAGGGTGATGAGATGACAACATGGACGATGTGTTGTATGATGGAAATGCAAGGAACGTGTTTCTCTGATGACAAAAATGTGGATACTGCTATGCTATTTGCCAGAAACGGTTGTGCATCATGTCCGGTGAAGTCAGCAAAAAACTCTCAACAGCGGAACGTTTTGCCGCTCTAAGCCGTGTTGGTGTGGCACTGACCAGCGAACTGGACGAAGGCCGCCTACTCCATTTGATTGCGGAAACAGCATGCGATATGACGGGGGCAAGTTTCGCCGCCTTTACCTTGCGTCCAACAGATGAATTGGGGCAACCACTAGTTCCCGCAGAGGGAAACCTGTTTTATCTCGCAGCCGTTGTTGGAGTGACACCCGCACAAGAGGAACTTTTTCGTCGTATGCCGCTCGGTGGTGAAGGTTTACTAGCCCCGATCTTTCGCCATGGGCTTCCAGTGATCGTCGCCGACGCCCTAGCACAAATGGGCGAACAGTCCAAAAACACAGCGGAGATAACGCAGGGCCACCACCATAGTGCGTTTACCTATATGCACGGACAGGCTCCCTCAGAGGCAATACATGCCATAGGGATTCCACGTGGACATCCTGTCGTGCGCAGCTTTCTCGGCGTGCCACTGCTGGATCGCTTCCAGGGCGTGCGCGGCGGCCTTTTGTTGGGACACATCGAACCAGACCGCTTTACAAAAGAAGATGAAATACTCCTGGTCGGCTTGGCAGCTCAAGCAGCCGTCGCCTTAGAAAATGCACGCCTCTACCGCACACTCCAGATGCGCGCCCAAGAACTGGACGCCATCTTTGAAAGTATCACCGATGGCATTGCGTTAGTCGATAAAGATGGCAACGTCTTACGCGAAAACGGCATGGCCCGCCGTCTGCGTGAACATTTGCACAAACAACCCGGCGGCACACAGTTCTTTGAAGAGTTATTGCATAAACCTTTTGAGCAGACACTGCAACCAGCGACAGAACCGGGCATGTCTGCCACCATTGGTGAGTTGCAGACAGGACAGCATGAATATGTAGTCAACGCTTCGCCACTCTCCTTACCTGTAAACGTGATCTCACAGGCCCAACAGAATATAGCGACAATCAACGGCACAGGCCCAACGCTCAAAGAGCAAGCGACAATGGTTGGAGCGGTGATTGTCTGGCATGACGTGACAGAGGCACGGCGGCTCTTGCTGGAACAGCGCATTCACGCAGAAACAGAAGCACGACGTGCCTTACTGCAAGTTATTCTTGATGAGCTACCGGGCAGTGCCTATCTCGTGCGTGGCAACGATGCACGCCTAGTTCTTGCCAATCGTGCCGCCTCGATGGTATGGGGAGCAACATGGCCAGAAGGGATGTCCATGCGCGAATTTCTCCGCCAGCATGGCATTCGCATTTTCGGCATTGATGGACTGCCACAAACCTTCGAGCAACTCGTTACCTACCGAGCTGTGCAACGCGGCGAAACCGTGCGCCATCATCAAGAGGTCATCCGTCACCCAGATGGGACCACACTGCCCGTGCTCGTCAATGCCGTCGCACTGAAAGCGCGAGACCTCAGCGGACCACTCTCCCCAACATGGGGGGACGAGAACGAAATGGCCGCCATTGTTGTCCATCAGGATGTCACCGCTTTAAAAGAAGCGGAGCAGCTTAAAGACGAATTTATTGGCATCGCCGCACACGAGCTACGTAACCCACTCGCCATCTTGAAAGGCTTCGCGCAAACACTGATTATCCAAACGGCTCGAGGACGCGGGCCAGAACTAGCCGACTGGCAAATGGAATCGTTACAAGGCATCGATCAGGCCACCACACGCCTTGTCGAACTGACAGATGACCTGCTCGATGTCACACGTGTGCAAGGCGGTCGCTTGACCCTACATATCGAGCCAGTAGACATCGTAGCACTCACTCAACGTGTCCTCGCACGCCTGCAAATGACAACAGAACAGCACACGCTTCAGCTCAAAGCGAGTGCAGCTTACCTGGTCGTTTTTATAGACCCACGCCGCATGGAGCAGGTCTTAAACAATCTGATCAATAATGCAATTAAGTATAGCCCAGAAGGTGGCACAATAGAGCTTTCACTCACGCATGATGAGCCAAAAGGCATCATCTTACTCAGCATCCACGACAACGGCATTGGCATTCCCGCTAACCAGCAAGCACGCATCTTTGGACGCTTTGTGCGCGCAGAGAATGCCCAGATGCGCGGCATCGGCGGCACAGGTCTAGGCCTCTATCTCTGTCGCGAACTGGTAGAACGCCAGGGGGGGCGCATCTGGTTTGAGTCTGTCGAAGAACAAGGTTCTACCTTCTTCGTCTCGCTCCCACGCGCCACGCACGGCCTTGAACCTTCACCGTGAAGACTTTCACTGCTTATAGGCAACAAGGCGCAAGCGGCAGTAGCCAATAACCCAGCGGTCGCTTTTAAAGAATGTGGGGCGCAGCTTCTCTTCGATGCGAGCCAGGACGACAGATTTCATCTCTGCCGGAACGTCGCGCAACATCTGCTCGCCAAACATCGTGAGCCAGGTGCGCACGCCATCTGCGCCATCTTCGAGAGGCGTTGGCCTGTCGAAGAGGATCGCACTGCGCACAAGCAAGCCATATCGCTCTAAAATTGGCGTATATTCACCAATCGAAGGGAAATACCAGGGCGTCTCTATCTCACGCTGCATCAGCTCACGCACGCTCTGGCGCGTGGCCTCTACAAGTTGGGCAATATTGCCCTTACCGCCCATCTCCAGCACGAACCGTCCGCCCGGCTTGAGCGATACAGCGAGATTGCACACCACACGCTCTGCTTCAGGAATCCAATGGAGGGCCGCATTTGAGAATATGGCGTCAAAATGGGCGGGCAGCACAAAGGTTCTGGCATCCTCAACGCGAAAATCAAGGCCCGGATAGCTCTTGCGCGCCGTCTCAATCATACTGGCAGAGCTATCAATGCCCACCACAGACGCACCTACCTGCGCAATCTCAGAAGAGAGGTGACCCGTGCCACACCCGATATCCAGAATGTTTTCGCCCGCCTGCGGATCAAGGATGGAGAGCAGGCTTTTTCCATATTCAGAGACAAAAGCATGTTTTTGGTCGTAGAGCGATGCATTCCATGCATTCACGGACATAAATATCCTCCTAGTAAAACATGGAAAGCCAGAATACCCATAAGGGGTATCGTGGCTTTCGGTGCAAATAGTTCTTCGCTTTATACTACCACACTCGCTGCGCAACAGGAGAGCAGAGCAGCCAACTACACGCTAGCTGTACAGTAATCTGGCAATGTCCCCGAAAAGGCATCAGGATGCACAATCTGAGCCAGGCAGCGCAAACCTTCGACCAGACGTGGCCCTGGTCTCTGCATAATATCGGCATTGATCCGATAGACCTGATGCAGCTTGACCGCCGTAATCGTGCCCCAGTTTGGCCGCTTATAAACCACACTCGGATTACCGCCGTAGGCAGGGTCTTCAGTAAGAATAACATACTGCGGATTAGCACTAATGATCGCCTCATCCGTCACCTGCGGATAGCCCCCATTCGTAGCATTGCTATGGAAGATATTCGTAGCATTGGCATCCTGCGCCAGCTCGTCTCCAAACGACGTGCCACCAAACACATAGGGTTTGCCCGGTGTGCTATCATCAACCTCTAGCAACACAGTGGGAGCAGCCTTGCCGGCAACGGCTTTTTCAGTCAAGTCAATCTGCTGCTGCAACTGCTGTACAAGTGCCGTCGCAACCTTTGCAGTTCCCGTCAATTGCCCAACAACCAGGATTTCCTGAAGCGTCTGCGTCACATTAGAGAGCGGCAAATCGACAACATGGAGACCCAAGCTGGTCAGTTTGGTATCATAGCTTTTCGTCTCTTCACCATAACTGAGAATCAGGT
>VFSW01014022.1_pt1 | contig 11106 bp, 11 predicted proteins | sample 5358111 | NCBI WGS metagenome assembly VFSW01 (sample SAMN11554181, study PRJNA540505) | mine drainage metagenome | isolation source: sediment from site ElyBrook_90M | place: USA: Ely Copper Mine, Vershire, VT | collected 2017
CCTCCTGGCGCTATCGGTCGGTTCAACTCGATAGTAGCTCAGGAGGTTTTGCTTGGGGTCACCTCGCCCTAAATTCGGGATGACTCATGATTATACGGATTCCGCGCAGCTCGTGATGTCAATCACGTTGTCGATCACGGTCGCTCACATGAGCGCGGGCCAGCCGACTTGCTCCTCGCTCGGCTGCGCTGCGACGCTCGCAGGTTGCGCTTGCGCCTCAGCGATCTGTGGGCGAATGACCAGCGCTGGCACGACGGTCGTTCCCAGCGTGCGCTCGGTGATGCTACCCATAGCCAGCCGCGCAATTCCGGTGCGACCATGCGTCGCCATCGCGATGACATCGAAGCCGTCGGTGGTCTGCAGGCCCGTTACCAGCTCACCTGCGCGCGTCATCCGCGCCAGCACGTCGGCGGCGTCCAGGTCGAGGATGACCGAGCTGGTGATGCGCGTTCCCGGGCCACTCGCGTGACTCAGCCGCTCACTCACCTGGTCGAGGTACTGGTGGGCCTGTGTCTGCGAGGCATCCCGCAGCGGGTCAGGCGTTGGCGCGCTGATGTATGGGATGACGCGTGTGAGATGAAGCTCGTAGTCGCCGCCAGCGGCAAAGACCTGGCCGAGCATCATCGCCGGCTCCAACGCGGCCTCAGCGAGTTTGGATCCATCCAGCGGAACCAGAATGCGAATGGCGCGTGCGCTACGATCTTCGGGATCGAGCGCTGGCCCCTGCTGGCGCAACAATAGCACCGGCGCCGAGGAGTTCCGCACGATCGCTTGAGCGACACTGCCCAGCGCCCAGCGCGCCAGACCCGATAGCCCATGGCTGCAGATGACGACGCCATCTACGTTGAACGCCTGAATTGCGTCGAGAATAGCCGACGCAGGCGTCCCAAATGCGACCCGCGCCTCGATCTTCACTCCCTCAAACTCGTGGCGGCGCGCAACGGCGTGCAGATAGTCGCGCGCCTCGAACTCCTGGCGCTCGATTGTCTCTGCTGAGGTGGCGACCGCGGGGAGCATGTAACCGCCGACATCAGCGAAGTCTGAGACCACTTGCAACAAGATGAGCTTGGCCCCGCGCGCTCGGGCGATCTGCGCGGCTACTGGCAAGGCGCGTTCGGCGCGCGCCGAGCCGTCCAGTGGAACAAGCATCGTGTGAAACATACAAGACCTCCCGTGACGCGCGAGCGGCGCATGCGAGCGTCGCCCTGCGCAATTCAGCCCGCAGTCACATCGTCGGCGGCAGCCGCCAATGGACCTAATGGACCTGGCGCGGCGACGACGCCCAGACAGTGTGTCCGCGCGATAGCGACGATGAAGAATGCCGTCTCGCCAGCGCGCTCGATGCGCTCAGCGACGCGTAGCTCAGCCTGGCGTGGTCGCACGCCAATATCCTCGAGGAACGATGTTCTGCCTAGCACGTAGAGGGCGCCATCTACCAGCGCGAGCACGCCAAGGTCTCTCTGGCTCGATACGACGCGCTCCACCTGTACTGGCTCGACCTCAGACGCTGCGAGCGCGCGGGCAAGGCGTTGACCGGTTGGCCCGTTGAGGCATGGCGCCAGTCCAGCGGCAATCCGGAGCAACTCATGCTCTCCGCGCGGGTCAACTGGAGTCGCCAGTCGCCGCGCGCGAGCTACTTGTCCAGCACGCGCTGGATTGTGCGGATTGTCGTCATCAGCGGTGGGGAAGGTCATGATGGCGCTCCTCGCTCTGGCGCGGCGGTTGTTCGCCGCAGTGTCGACGTATCGACGCCGACTTCGGTATGGATAGCGTATGGCTGCGCTGTCACGAGCGGGTCACAGGCGCGCGACAGCGCATCACACGGCGCTCACAGGCGCCTCGGTGTGCGCCAGTTCCAATGCGGGCCGTCGCCGGAGCCGAGCCTGGCGGAATCGTGTGACGCGGATGTGATATGCGGCGCCCTCGCTGTGATGTCGCTGTGTCGCCGCAACGCTACTCTCTGAGGGCAATGAGCGTCCGGCTCAGCGCAGCCTGATGGAAGGCGGCGCAAGCGGCTCACCTGGGGGATCATCACGATGACACACGCTACACCGACATCATCCTCGCGCGCTTCTTACACTGCCTCCGCCCGATCGCGGGCGCTGCGTTCTGTTGGCCTGGCGGGGGCATCGCTGCTGCTCGTCGGAGCGGTGTTCGCGGGCTGCGGCAAGGTTCCGATTTCGAGCGCGCATTCGCCCGCGACGAAGATTGGCTCGATCGGCTCCGCACAGATGATGCGCGCATCAGCGCCTTCTTCCCAGGTTCATCTGACGATCGTTGCGCAGAAGCCTGGCTCCAGCGTCAGCGGCCCGGCGTACATGCCTTCGACCAACTTTACGCTCCCCGCGCACTCACTCGTGACGATCACTATCACCAACACTGATCAGGGCGACACGTCACTTCCCGCAACGTCGCCCTTCGGACACGTGACTGGTGTCGTAGGCGGGCATGCGATGCTGGATGGCGTACCGTACACAGCGCTCAGCGACGACAAGGTCGCGCATACCTTCACGCTGCCGAGTCTGGGTATCAACGTGCCGATTCCTGGAGATGCGCCAGCGGGGCAGAACGGGATCACGGTGACGTTCAGCTTCAGAACTGGCGCGCCTGGCGTCTACATGTGGCAGTGCATGGATCCGTGCGGCGCGGACCCTAACGGCTGGGGTGGCCCGATGACGATGAATGGCTACATGATGGGGATGGTAACGGGCGCGTCGCCGGGATGGCGCAGGACACGTGAGGGGGCGTCAGAGCAAGGGCCATCAGCGACAGGGGGTGAGGGCCCTGGCTCTACTCGGCGGATGCTGCGGGGTTGGAGGCGAGCAGGTAGCCGACGCCGGTCTTGGTCAGCAGATAGTGAGGGTGGGTTGGATCTGGCTCCAGCTTGCGGCGCAGGCGGTTGATGTTTACCTGAAGCAGATGGCTTTCACCTTCGTATTCGTCGCCCCAGACGTGCGCCAACAAGAGATCCTGAGTGATGACGCGTCCTGTGTTCTGCGCGAGGAAGGCCAGCAGGCGGTACTCCACTGGCGTGAGCTCCACTTCGCGCCCAGCCATCGTGACACGTCGCTGCACGTAATCTATCATGAGGTCGCCGATGGTGGCGGACGCCGCGCCAAAGCCTGTCTCACTGTGCGTGTTCTGTTGCGAGCGACGCAGCACGGCGCGCACGCGCGCAAGCAGCTCCTCGATGCTAAACGGCTTGGTGAGGTAATCGTCGGCGCCCAAATCGAGGCCGCGAATCTTGTCCTGATCGGCGCCGCGCGCAGTGAGGATAATAATTGGCATTGCTGAGAACTCGCGTACGCGCTGGCAGACGGCGAAACCGTCGAGCTTTGGCATCATCAGGTCGAGCAGGGTGAGGTCTGGCACATGCGCCTCGATCAGGTCGAGCGCCTGTTGGCCGTCGCTCGCTGGCATGACCTCGTAGCCCTCCATCTCGAGGTTGCGCGTCACAAGCCGCAAGAGCTGTGGGTCATCATCGGCGACGACTATTGTCGTCTTTTTTGCGGGCATGGCGGTCGCTTCCTTTCACGCGGCGTCACGCCGCGTTACCATTGTCTTTTATGAGTTTTGTATCGCAGCCTCCCCTGGCGTCAAGCGAAGGGCAACATTGCCCCTCCGAGCACGCTGGCCGCTCACGTTGATGGTGGCCGCAGTCGCTCGGTAAGACGCTGAATCGCCTCCGCAGTCTCGGCAGGCGTGAGGGTGGAATTGTCGATCACGTGGAATGCGTTTTGCGCCGTCCATGGCAGCATCATCTCATAGATCGTCTGCAGCAGCGCGGGCGCCAGGAGCCGACGCCCCTGCCGCTGGGCATTCCGCGCCAGCACGACCTCATAGCGCGGCAGCAGGACGACCAGCGCATGCGGGAGATCGTTGAGCAGGTCACGCCAGCCTGCGTAATCTGCGCTCTCCCACAGTGGGAAGATGGCGTCATCGATCACGCAGCAGATGCCCTCGGCCACGAAGCGGCGCGCCATGTCGGCGCAGTTCCGTCGGGCGATGTCGTACTGCCACTGCGTCTGCGCTGTCCAGCCCGCGACGGGATCGGCGAACCCACCGACGACCATCTCGCGCACATCATCGAGCTGGATGTGCGCGGCGTAGCCCGGCTGCGCACTGGCCCAGGCGACGCCCGCGGCGCTCTTGCCAGCTCCTGCTGGCCCGGTAAGCAGCAGTATGAACGCGTGCGTCTCTAGCATGCGACTCACCCTTCGGCTGTGTGCGGGTTTGACTCGACTGGATGCGCTAACGCGCTACCTGCTGAACTGAGTATACTGAATTGATTGAAAGCAACGCGAAAGCAACCTTAAGTGGACGGCAGCGCAGCGAGAGACAGCATGACAATCCAGACCTCACCACACAGACAGCCTTCAGACAAACGCCCGCCAGCGCCAGAGACACCCCTGGCGCGGCTCCGTTCGGGCTGGGACGCCATGTCACGGGCCTCGACTGAGATGGTTGGACGCGCACGCCTGACCGCACAGGCGCGGTGGGATGCGCCGACGACGCTGCGCGTGCGCCGCATGACGCTTGCTATGCGCCGCGCGCCCTGGTCGGGCTTCGCTGTCATCCTGGCAGGCAGCGTCTTTTCCACGCTCTTGATCATGGCGCTTGACCGGTATACTTTTCTGCCGAACACTGGCGTGGTCTATCTACCGGTGGTAGCGTTCATCGCCTACTATTGGGATTGGCGACACGGCGCTGCGGCCGCGCTGCTCGACCTGCTCTGCCTGTACGTGTTTGTGACTCCACCCAGCGGCGCGCTGAAGGCCTGGACGCCGACGTTGGCGGCGGAGTTGTTGACAGATGCCGCCGCTATCGCATTCACACTTGCGGTCGTGCAACTCGCTTCGAGTCGCCGTGCGCTGGCTGAGCATGAGGCTACTCGCTTCGCGTCGCTCTCTTCAGTCGGGCTGGCGCTGTCGGGCGAGTTGGACGAGGAGCGCTTGCTGCGACTGATCGCGCGGACGGCCTGTGACTTGACTGGCGCTGGTTTCGCTGCATTCACGCTGCGCCCGGTCGATCCGATGGGGCGTCCGGTGACGCCTGCGCGCGGCGATCTCTTCTACCTGGCAGCGGTTGTGGGCGTGACGCCCGAACAAGAGGCGCTGTTTCGCCGCATGCCGCTGGGCGGCGAGGGTCTGCTCGGGCCGATCTTCCGGTTTGGCAGGACAGTGCGCGTCGCTGATGCGCAGTCCATGACAGGCGCATCGGGTCAGACACTGAGCCAGACGTCGGCTATCACTGGCGCTCCACCTTTTGCGGCGCTGTCCCCCCCCCCCGAGACGGCGCGCTCGCTCGCGCGCGCGTATTCGCAGGGTGAGGCCAGCGTAACAGACCTGCGTGGCATGGGCGTGCCGCGAGGACATCCTGTCGTGCGGAGCTTCCTGGGCGCTCCGCTGCTTGACCGGAAGGGCGAGGTGCGTGGCGGCCTCCTGCTCGGACACATCGAGCCGGGCCGTTTTACTGCTGAAGATGAACGGCTGTTGCAGGGGCTGGCGGCGCAGGCGGCCACCGCCATCGAGAATGCGCGCCTCTACCGCTCCGCCCGTTCACAGGCACAGGAGCTCGATGTCATATTCGAGAGCATCGCCGATGGTGTGACCCTGACGAAGGCAAACGGCGAGATCATCCGCGAGAACACTGTCGCCAGGACGCTACGCGAGTCGCTGGCGGCTGAAGGCGGGGACGCTTCCTCTGTGTTGACGCAGGCTTTTGCGCACGCGACAACGATCTCGGTCGAACCTCAGTCAGGTGAGCGGCGGGCGTATCTCGTCTCAATGACACCTGCGCGCGCCGATGCCGATGAAAACGATCCAGTGACGGGCGCCGACGCGGATGAGGGAAGCGATGATGGCGAGCGGGTCGTCGTCTGGCACGATGTGACCGAGACGCAGCAGTTGATCGAGGAACGCCGCGCACGGGCTGACGCCGAGGCGCGCCGTCAGCTCCTGCAGGTGGTGGTGGATGAGTTGCCTACCGGTGTCTATCTGGCGCATGGTCCCGATGCGCGACTGGCTCTGGCAAACCGCGCCGCACTCAACTTCTGGGGTGGCGAATGGCAGGTGGGCCAGCCGATGTTGGAGTTTCTGGAGAGCCAAGGCGCGCGCGTGCTGTGGCCAGATGGGCAGCCAATGGCGTTCGAGGAGCTGGCGACGCTGCGGGCGCTGCGCACTGGCGAGCCGGTGCGCCACCACGAGCAGACCATCGTACGGGCGGATGGCGCAACATCGCCAGTGCTCTTCAACGCGGTGACGTTCAGCGCGGAATTGCTGGTCGCCACAGGGATGGACTCTCATCTGGCCGGACAGAAGGATGAGCGGCTGGTAGTGGTTGTGTTGCAGGATTTGACGCCTATCAAGCAGGCTGAGCGGCTCAAGGACGAGTTCATCGCGCTGGCTGCGCACGAGCTGCGCACACCGATGGCGGCGGTCAAAGGCTACGCGGAGATGCTGAAGCGCACCACGACAGGAGCGCACGGCGCGCCACTGGAGGAGTGGCAGCTCGAGGCGCTCGATTCGATAGACCTGGCGACCACACGGCTGGTGGATCTGACCAACGATCTGCTGGATGTCTCACGGCTGCAAGCGAACCGCATGGAGCTGCAACGTGAACCACATGACCTGCTGGCGCTGTCGCGCCGGGTGGCGCGCCGCTTTGCGGTGACGACCCAGCGGCATGAGCTGATTGTACGCTCGCCGCAGCAGTATGTGGTGGCGGATATCGACGCGCCGCGCATGGAGCAGACGCTGGGCAACCTGCTGAGCAACGCGATCAAATATAGTCCTGATGGCGGCGAGATTGTGATCGAGGTCGAGGAAGATAGGCAAGCGGGCGTAGCTCGCCTGTGCGTGCGCGATCACGGAATCGGAATCCCTGAGGAGCAGCAGGCGCAACTCTTCAGTCGCTTCGCGCGCGCCGAGAACGCGCGCGAGCTCGGCATCGGCGGCACAGGTCTCGGCCTCTATCTGTGCCGCGAGTTGCTGACACGTCTGGACGGACGTATCTGGCTGGAGTCGGAGACGGGGGTCGGCACGACGGTCCACATCGAAGTTCCACTGCACGCAGATGACGCGGATGACTCGGCCGAATCATGACGCGCGGCGAGTGCGCTAGCGCCCGCGCTCCTCGGCCAGGAATTCGCCGATACGCGCGCCGATGGCGTCGCGCACGCTGCGAAACGCGGCGAGACGCTGTTCCTCGGAGCCTGTGGCGGCGCTGGGATCGGGAAAGCTCCAGTGAACCTGATGGCGCGCGCCAGGAAAGAATGGGCATTCTTCGGCGGCGGAGTCGCAGACGGTGACGACGAGTTCGAATGTCTGACCAGTGAAGGCGTCGATTCCCTTGGCGGCATGGCCAGCCGCCTCACTGATGTCAATGCCCACTTCAGACATAGCGCGAATCGCCAGCGGATGCACCTGGCGCGGCTGTGTGCCGGCGCTAAACGCGGCGTACCCTGGGCCGCCATGGGCGCGCAAGAAGCCCTCGGCCATCTGCGAACGTGATGAGTTGTGCGTGCAGAGGAAGAGGATGCGTCGGGCTGCTCCGGCTGCGCTGGCGCTACCCGCAGGATTTGGGTCATTTGACTGCATAGTGATGAGTCCGTTACTGCCGTCCGCTGCCAGGCGCCTGCCTGACTGGCGCTTTCATCACGAGTATAGCATTCGGTCGTGGCATCGGGGTGGAGGGACGTTGCGGTCGCACTGTGGCAGACGTCTGGAATCACGCAGCGCTAAGAGGCAGGGGAGAAACATGGCGAGGCGAGCGGGTACCCCCAACGGGATTCGAACCCGTGATCTCCACCTTGAAAGGGTGATGTCCTAGGCCGCTAGACGATGGGGGCGTGGACGCGTGCGGTGAGAGCGGGCCTACGCGGGCACGCACGCGTAGTGTACCCGCCCGGCTTGCGCGCTGTCAAGCGTCCGCAGGACGAGCGAGCGGCGAGATCTGACTACTCCTGGAGCAGCGCCGTAACTAGCGCGACGACCTGCTCTACGTCGAACGGTTTGCGTAGCAGCAACCCGCCGTCGACACCGCGCATGCTGAGATCGAGCGAGGTGGAGGCAGTGAGAAATACGACCTGGCAGCGTTGGGTCGCTGGGATCGCGCGCAGACGATGGTAGACCTCCGCGCCATCCATATCAGGCAAGCGCACATCGAGCAGCACGAGGTTGGGTGTGGTCTGCTGTGCGCGCGTCAACGCGGCGTGACCATCCGAGATGATGTCAATCGCCCAGTCCGTGTGGCCTTCTAGCTCCAGCGCGCGACGCAACAGACCAGCGACATGCGGATCGTCCTCTACGATCAGCACGCAGGCGGGAGCGCCAGGCGCAAGGGTGGCTGTCTCGAAGTGCGGCTCCTCGACCAGCGCCAGCGCGCCGACCGTGGGCGTGCGCTGACTGGCGAGCGGCGCGACGTCCACAGGGGGAGCGCCAGGCACGAGCCAGACGGCGCCGCGTCGTCGCATCGGCCGACCCAGCTGACCTGCCTCGGCATTGCGCCCATGAGGGGGGTAAGACTTCTGCATGGGTCTCCTCTCCACCGTGGCGCGTCGCTACACGACGGTGTTCCTCTCGCCGCTGCGCACGTTGTGAGACCATGTTGTCATCACAGTGGGCATGCTTGTTGGCGAGAGTATAGCATGGCTGTCAGACTGCGCCGACGACGCCAGTACTAACGGGCGGGCGCTGCTCCTGGGCGCGCTCAAGCCAGCCTGCATGCGCCTCTATCGGTCTACGCTAGCCCGAGCTAGCATCCAGCGATAGCGCTCCTCGTGCGCGGTGATCGTGGCCGCCAGCGAGAAGTGCGCCTCGATTCGCGCGCGGCAGGCGCGGCGATCGTAGCGGTCGAGGTGGCCAAGCGCGGCTGCGGCGTCGTCGATCTGCCCACTTGGCACGAGCGCGCCTGTCTGGCCATCGGCGATGACCTCGCGCAGACCACCGCGATCGTAGGCGATGACCGGAGCGCCCGCTGCTTGCGCCTCGCAGGCGACGAGGCCGAACGGCTCATCCCAGCGCGAGGGGACGAGTACGGCGGCGGCGCGCGCCATCAACTCCCACAGGCGCTCACGCGACTGCGGCCCCAGGTAGGTGAGCTGATCGGGATACGCCGCCAGCAATGGCGCGACGCGCGACTCGTAATAGTGAGTGTCATAGACGCCGCCTGCCAGAATGAGGGAGCGTCGCGCCGCCAGCGCAATCTGGATCGCATCTTCCGCTCCCTTCTCTGGCGCGATGCGCCCGGCGAAGAGCAGGTGGCCATCGGGAGCCGCTATGCGCCCGAACGGAATCGCGGCGAGGTCGATGCCGTTGTAGATGACTGCGTCCATGCGACAGACGGCGCGATAGCTTGCGGCGCATTGCCGCGAGACGGTGAAGAGCCAGGGCTGACCATTCGCGCGCGGCAGGTCTGGCGGAGCGAGCCGCCCCAGCGCGGCGTTGATCGTTGGGTCGAGCGCAGCCATGTGCAAGGTGTGTGCGACGGGCAGTGGAAGCGACTGCGCGAGGCGGAAGGCTGGCTCGTCGTACGCATGTGCATGTAACAGATCATGCTGCGGCGCGCGCGTGGCGACGCGGTCGAACACGCGTTGAAATGCCTGCTCCACCGCCGCGCGCTCACCTGTGTCGTCGCCTGGCGACGCATCCGAGGGCGAGAAGTCCGCCGGACGCACGAGCAGCGGGTTGACCTCGATCTCGTCAAGGCTGACGCCGGGGAGCGCGGCGGGATCAGATCCCTGTGTGGCGTAGAGGGTGACCCGGTGGCCGCGCGCCGCCAGCCCAACAGCCAGGTCGCGCAGCAGCGCCTGCGCGCCGCCGAGGTACGGCTGGCGAATGGGCGCGACGAGCGGGGCGAGCAGAGCGATGTCGAGCGGCACGCCGCTGAAGGGATGTGTCGCCACGGTGTAACCTTCGCAAAAGCTAGACCCAGACGGGCGCGCCGTAGTCGCCGATGCGCGACTCGCGGAGCGACCAGTCGAGCAGGCGCGAGCCTTGCAGGGTTAGCGACAGCACGTGGCCGCGCCGCTCTAGCTCGCCATACATTTCATCGAAGACGAAGTTGCCGAGGCTGTAGACGATGGGCTTGCCGCGATAGGACGACGACGGCTGGATGACGTGCGGGTGCGCCCCAACGACGAAATCGGCCCCAGCGTCGATGGCCACGCGCGCCATCGCATCCTGGTCCCCTGACTCCAGTGGCTGATATTCGATGCCCCAGTGCGTGAAGACCACCAGATAGTCAACGGTGGGGCGCACGGCGCGAATATCGCTGGTCATGAGCGCCGGATCGAGCCAGGCGTGGCCGGGGCTCGTGGTCGTGGCCGCGAAGTTGAACGGCTCGATGGCGCAATAGGCCAGGAAGCCGACAGTCGTCGTGCGAAGTGTGCGAATGACGGGGCGATGCGCCTGCGCCAGCGTCATACCCCCGCCGAGCGATGTCAAGCCGTGCTGGGTGTGATGCTGGAGCATATCGGCGAAGGCGTCAGGGCCATAGTCGCCGCTGTGGTTGTTGGCGACGGAGAGGATGTCGAAGCCCGCCGCTCTGAGTCGCTCGAAGCCCAGCGGCGGAGCCACAAAGGTTAATTGCTTCCGCTGCGGCTGTCCGATCGTAGACCAGACGCATTAGACTTTGCCGACCGTGATGTCGAAGCCGCTCAGCCAGTCGGCCACGCCGTTGAAGGGGAAGCGGTCGCTGGTGGCTAGCAGCTGAGCGCCGACGCTCCGGCTGAGCATGACGTCGCCAGTGATGGCGATAGTGATCGGGCGTGTGTCGGGCGTCGCGGTCGGCGTCGGCGCGGTGGTGGACGTTGCGGTAGGAAGCGCGCGCGCGGTGGAAGCAGAGCCACACGCGGCGAGTAGACTGGCGACCGGGCCTGTGGCCGCGAGCGCGACACTCGCCTGCGTGGCGCGCCGCACGAAGGCGCGGCGTGTCGTGAGCGGCGCGGGGAGCGCTGTCGCGTCCGTATGTGGCGGCGATGGCTCCCGTTCAGACGACATGGGCGACTTCTCCCTTCGGCTGCTGCGAAAAGACCTGGCTACTCAGGCGACTCAGGCGTTCGAGAAGATCGTTAGGTTCGTTCCAGTGAGCGGCCTGGCGTCGGGG
>VFSW01014023.1_pt1 | contig 11106 bp, 6 predicted proteins | sample 5358111 | NCBI WGS metagenome assembly VFSW01 (sample SAMN11554181, study PRJNA540505) | mine drainage metagenome | isolation source: sediment from site ElyBrook_90M | place: USA: Ely Copper Mine, Vershire, VT | collected 2017
GAACTATGGCAGCGAGATACTTCGTGGTCTGCGGGCGTTCAAGCCTACAAAGCCAGCATCTGGACTGTTCGAACCTGATTTCCTATCCAGTGTCTATCTGGCGGAACAAACATACAATCGTCTACTTAAATGTGATGCAGTATCTTTCTGCGCGTTTCGCCAAGCGCCATGGTATCAATATGGACTGCTTGCATTGGAGCAAACCCAACTGTCTATTCGGTCTCCGTTCCTTGACAACGACCTCGTACGGACGGCTTTTCGAGCTCCCAGGTCGGAGATAATGAAAACGAACATTTTCGAGGATAGTGATGACTGTGGTCGCCTGATCGCAGACGGGAGTTTCGCTCTGCATCGGATACCGACCGACCGCGGGTTAGGCGGCGCAGGAGGCTGGAAGGCACCAATTGTTAGAGGCTTGCTTGAGTTCACCTTCAAGGCGGAATACGCCTATGATTACGGAATGCCGCAACGGCTAGCCAAGATCGATCATGCATTCTCAATGTTTCATTTGGAGCGTCTGTTTCTTGGGCGGCACAAGTTTTGCCACTTCCGAGTTTGGTATCGGGACGCCCTTTCCAAGTACGTAAAGGACATGTTACTCGACCCCCGCAGCCTGTCACGGCCATACATCCGACGTAACGAAGTTGAGGTTATGGTCTCACGCCATGTTAAAGGCGACAGGAACTACACCACTGAGATTACTCGCTTACTTACCCTCGAACTTCAGCATCGGCTTTTTCTGGATCCGAGGTAGTTTCACGAAAACTTCCCCAGTCAAAGTGATTTCCGATGGAGTCGAATTTCTTTCATGCCCACTTTTGCCCTGTGCATCTGTCTGACATTTATCACCTGGCTCCTGGTGCAAGACTGTAGGCGTCGGCAAGTCGTCAGCGCGGCAGTCTGGATACCTACGATTCTCCTCCTTATTCTTGGATCGAGGCCGGTTTCACTTTGGGCTGCTGGCGGCAAAATTTATGCAGAATCCACTGCCATAGGCGGGATGGGCAACGATGTATCCGGAAGTCCACTCGATCTATTGTTCTTTGTCTTTGTAATTGGTGGGTCTCTCCTCGTCGCATCGTCGCGAGGATTTAAGTGGGGTAATCTATTCGCAGCGAACAGGTTGATCGCACTTTTTTACTTCTATTTTGCTCTGAGCGTTTGCTGGTCCGGTGACCCTGAAGGCTCGATAAAGCGAATCATTAAAGACTTCGGCCTCCTGTTCGTTATTAGTGTTATCTTTTCGGAAAGAGATCCTCTGCAGGCAATGAGGGCCGTATATGTCAGATGCGCCATCGTGCTGTTGCCGCTTTCTGCCGTTCTGATTAAGTATTTCCCGAGCTACTCTCGAGTCTACGCAATCAACGGGGATATATTAGTCACCGGCGTCACTACTCAAAAAAATTCACTAGGAGAGACATCACTTGTCCTCACGTTATTTTTGGTGTGGGATTACCTAGAACAGAGAGGGCTCGGAACGAAACTCACCTGGAGGCGAATAGGGTGGGACCGCTTGCTACTCCTGCTCATGGCAGCGTGGCTCTTGCAATTATCGCAAAGCAAGACCGCGCTTGTATGCACTATTTTAGGGTCTTTCCTCATTGCGAGGAGCGGGTTGCTGGTCTCGAAGGCTATTAACCGGATCGTTCTGGCTGGGGCGCTGTCTCTTCCATTCCTCTTGTTCTTTTCGCAAGAGTTTAGCTCAGTAATCGCTCCGCTAGTTCAGGCATTGGGACGCAACATGACATTCACTGGCCGAGCGAATATTTGGGAACATATAACCATCGAGACCGTGAATCCCTTCATTGGCTCAGGTTACTGGAACTTTTGGGGTGGGCGCGGCGGCTATGCCATCGCAACCTCGATGAATACTTCGATTCCGAATGCCCATTGTGGGTATGTGGATTTATACCTGGACGGTGGGATTATCGGCTTAATTCTTCTGTTTATGCTTCTCGTTGCATGCGGTGGTCGGATACTCAAAAACCTTACTCAGAGCCGTGACTCGGATCGATATCAGCGAGTTAGGTATGCTCTCCTAATCACGGCAATTATTTACAATCTATCGGAAGCTCATTTTGCTCGAAAGAGCCCAATCTGTTTCACAACGCTACTAATGATTGTTGAATTTCCGAGGAAGGAGATTGCTAAAGAGGCATTGAGCACAGCTCGTCATCGCAGCAGTAATGCAATGCATGACATATCTATCGCTATCGCAAATCAGTACGGTTCAGCCGCAAAGAAGTTCATGTTTCAAGCTAATCAAGAGGAGTGAAATGGCTCTAGGGAAAAATAACAAATTCATTTGGCTCGGAGTCATTGCCGTTCTCTTGCAGTTTACGATCCTCTTGTGTGTCATGCCTGAGTTAGCATCGCGCTTACATCATTCTTATAATCAAGAAATTGTCGCTGACGGATATGATCAATTGGCCGCAAATCTTGCGGCAGGTCACGGGTATCGATTTTATCCCGAAACAGCCAGGACACTTGCGCGGGAGCCGGGTTACCCCCTCCTCCTAGCGGGCCTTCTCCTCGTTTTCGGAAGCGGTCTAATTGTGGTAAAGCTCACGAATCTAATTCTTGCGCTCATCACCGCATGGGTTACGCTGCGAATGGCCGCAAAACTATCAACTGACACGTTGCCTCGGGACACACTCCTTTTTGCTTCACCGCCGTTGCTGTTCCTCTTTCATCCTGGCACATTAATCGCGGAAAGCAGGGGAGGGGTAGAGATAGTATTTGCCTGCTTAGTTGTTCTAGTACTATCGTCGATCTACAGAGCCATCGAAAGCAATCACTGGGTTGATTATGCGCTCAGTGGATTCTTATTGGGGGTCACTGTCTTAGTCAGAAGCACACCGATACTCTTCCCATTCTTCCTCTGTATGTATCTCCTAGTGTTTGAGAGACGGACGCCCCGAATCGTAATATGCAAGAACATCTCAGTAATGGTGGTGGCTATGTTTATCGTTCTCTCCCCGTGGATCATTCGCAACTACGAACTCGCGGGAAAGTTCATACCGACGTCAAGCATGTTGGGGGTTTCAGCTCAGGCTGGTCAGTATATAGGAGAATACCTCTTTGAAGGGAAGCCGTTTTGGTTGCTTGATCGTGAAGCAGCTCGTGAGAGGGATAGATTGGCTGCCCAGATGGGATATCAGTTCGAAGATGGGGCGAACGGCTATTATCAGACGTTTTATAGAACTCAAGATGAGATCAAGTTCTCCAACTATTTGTTCAATAGAGTTATCGATCAATATAGGAGATATCCTCTACTGCTTGTACGATGCCTCGGTCAGAATATGTTTAACTTCTGGTTTGCTGGAAAGACATGGATGGCAACTGCTGTAAATGCTTTATTACAAATTCCTTATCTCGTTCTAGCTATTGTAGGGGTTGTGGTTGGTCTTCGAAACAATGAATCTAGAGTTATTGGCCCGGTGGTGCTTTTTGTCGGATATCTTATGCTGGTTCACTTGCCGATTCTTTGCCAGGCGAGATACAGCATTCCATTAGTTCCGCTCCTGTCTATTCCATGCTCGATTGGACTGTTTTCGATAAGGAAGATGGTGCTCCAAGGCAGGATGCTAAGGTCGAGTAATTCAGTGGGTGTTAGAGCTGATTTGACGGGCATTCGCGAGGGGGGCAGTGCCAAAGTTACAGGACAATGAAGGTGAATCGTACAAGTGAAAGTGCTGTTCTATTGACGAATGATTAGGCCTTTGTTGTCAGTTGACGTTCTTGAGATATTAGCAAGCTTCTTTCGGATCAAGAGGACGGATCAAAATGGTATGGGTGTGAAGCGGGGGAACCTGTCGTTGCTGGGGAAGCGATGCATCATCGCGAAGAGTTGCTTCGGAAGCATTCATGTGAGTCGTGAGGTGATATTGAAATGGCTTTGTCCTTGGCTGGACTCCGTAGATATGCTGCGAGAAAGTCCGCTCGTGTTGTATTCCGCAGATCGCTGGTGATTTGCACTGAACGCCCTCTGATTTCGTTTACGTTCGATGACTGCCCGCGTTCTTCGCTTCTGGCAGGCGGCGCCATTTTGGAGAGTTTTGGACTTGTAGGCACGTACTATACTTCAATCGGGCTACTCGGAAAGGACTCGCCATCCGGGCAAATATTTGTCTTAGACGATCTGAAGGCCGCACTGGAACGAGGACATGAATTGGGGTGCCATACTTATTCGCATTGCGACGCATTCGAAACCAAAGCGGAAGTGTTCGAAGCCTCTGTTGCTGAGAATTGTGCTGCATTAAGCGAACTCGTCCCAGGAGCTAAGTTCAAGTCATTGTCCTACCCATCAAGTGAGCCACACCCACGGACTAAGCGAGCAATTGCCAAATATTTCCAATGCTGCAGGTCCGGGGGACAGTCGTTGAATATCGGCACTGTGGACCTAAATCAGGTATCTTCCTACTTTCTAGAGAAGGCCGGCGGTGATATCCATACAATAGCAAATCTGATCGATACGAACACGGAGGCTCGAGGATGGGCCGTGTTTTCTACTCACGACGTCTCTGATCACCCTAGCCAATACGGGTGCACTCCGGTATTCTTCGAAGAAGTCGTGCAATATGCTGTCAATTCTGGATCACTGATTGTGCCGATGACCCGAGCATTGGAGGTAATTCGAGGCGTCGGACGAATGGAACAGTCTGTGTTACAGGATAGTATCCCGCACTCTTCTGTCGTACGGGGAGGTATGCGTTAGTAGGACATCAGTTTCTATGAGAAGGTAGAGGTTTCGGTTTAAAATACTGAGCAAGGTTCCAACTGATCGTAGATGTATCGAGAAGCAGGAAGGAAACCAATTGATACAAGGCTTTCAATGCTTAATCAAACAAAGTGCAGTTCCCAGACAGATCATTGCGAAAATAGGATCCAGCTTAAGCCTAGACGGACGGCTCGTGAAATGCAGATGGTGAGTCATATCGTGATGCTTATACGAGAATCGCGGGGCGAGTCCTAATGAAACCTCTGGTATCAATTCTTATCCCCGCGTACAACGCCGAGGCTTGGATATCCGAGGCTCTTAGATCTGCAATCGCGCAAACGTGGGAGCCGAAGGAAATTATTGTTGTTGATGATGGGTCGACGGATCGGACACTGGCTATTGCCCGGCAATTTGAATCTGACCATCTCCGGGTTGTGACGCACAAGAATCAAGGTGCAGCTGCAACGCGGAACATGGCCTTCTCGTTGAGCCGTGGAGATTATATCCAGTATCTCGATGCTGACGATCTCATGAGCCCCGACAAAATTGCGAAGCAGATGGAGGCGCTGGGCCAATCCCCCAACAAACGAACCCTCCTATCTGGTAGCTGGGGAAAATTCCTGTACCGCTATTATCGGACTAAGTTCGTCCCAAGTGAATTGTGGAGGGATTTGTCGCCCGTAGAATGGTTGATTTGCAAGATGCAGCTAAACCTCTATATGCAGACTGCTTCGTGGCTTGTTAGCCGCCAGTTGGCGGAGGAGGCTGGTCCTTGGGATACCGGATTACTTGGTGATGATGACGGCGAGTATTTCTGTCGTGTTCTTCTTGCGAGCGACGGAGTTCGATTCGTGCCAGAGGCGAAAGTCTATTACCGTATGTCAGGTTCAAACAGTTTGAGCTACATAGGCAATTCCGACAGAAAAATGGTTGCTCAGATGCATTCAATGGATCTGCATATCCGGTACGTCCGTTCACTCGAAGACAGCCAAAGAGTACGAGAGGCATGTGTGACGTATCTTCAAAATTGGCTATGTGTCTTTTATCCCGAAAGGCTAGATATTGTAAGGCAAGCCGGGGAAATGGCAATGAGCTTGGGTGGCAAATTGCAATCCCCTTCGCTCTCATGGAAGTATTCTTGGATTGCAACGCTCTTAGGAAAGCGACAAGCGAAGCGCGTCCAAGTTGTACTATCGCGAATCAAGTGGTCTATTATGCGGTGGTGGGACAAGGCCTTATTCCAAATTGAAGTTCGCGGATGCAAGGAGCCTTTCCTCAGAAGCTGATTATGAGTCAAACATAGCTGAGTTCCACCGAGATCCTTATTTGGTCGTTTGAAGTCGCCAGCTTGGAAAGATTCAAGCATTGAGCCCCGAACGAACAAATTCTCATCAGAAGGTAGATCTCGAGGGCCATACCGGGGAAGACTAGAACTATGGGAGATCCGGGAGTATATTGCCGGCTGTTGCTTTGGTTCTCTCGAAGCTCATTGCCGGATGAGCTTCATGCTGTTGCTTTCGCTTTTAGCCAGTTGTGATAGGCCAATTTGGCGGGCCAGCAATCGTAAAGCGTCCAATGGTAAAGACTCTGGGTCTGTCGGATGATACCTACTCGGAGGTTACGAGAAATGTATATCGTGATTAGAGCATAGACATTTGTCGGGGATTCACCATGAGTTATCCTGCCGTCCGTTTCGGATGAAACTCTCCACCCTTTGCAATCTGATCTCACCATCGGGAGCGAAGGAGGCTTTGAGGCTGTACTCTCGGGCTCTTGTGCACGCACCGTGGACAGCCGTATTTGACGACCAAAGGGATGCAGAACTCATCCGGTTGGTGCTAGGAACTAAGGTTTAGCTCATCATAATTTGGATCCAGAGATCGATAGACACATCAAAAAAAGGGTCATGATATGCATCACTTTACGCGCAAACAGCTAGCAGGCCTTGTCTGGCCCAGGTTCTCTGCAAGCGTAGAAGTACTCAATAGAAACTCGCAAATGTTAGCTACAATCAAAGGCCACTTGTCCGATGAGATCGAGATGTTTGCGAATCGCGAGGAGATGTTTTCCGCAGTAAACAGCAGGCTGGGAAACAATCGCATCGCATACCTCGAATTCGGAGTTTGGAAAGGAGATAGTTTGAGGGCGTGGACGGGCATCAATACAAATGAGGCCTCCCGCTTTTACGGGTTCGACTCCTTTGTTGGTTTACCTGAGGATTGGGTCAATGGCTTCGGCCACGCGACCGTTCAAGGCCAGTTTTGTCTTTCTGGGGTGATGCCGTCTATCTCAGACTCACGAGTGACTCTGATCAACGGTTGGTTCCAGGAGACGCTACGGGAGTTTCTGCAAAGCACTGAACTATCACATCCAATTGTGGTTCATAATGACAGTGATCTCCATTCAAGTACTCTCTACACGCTGTCTACGTTAGATCCAATCCTGCAGCCTGGTGACATTATCATTTTCGATGAGTATTCATCGCCATCGAACGAGTATTTAGCTTGGGAACAATACAAGCGCGCCTTCATGCGTAAGGCGGAGTGCATTGCGATGAGTGATCACTGGACGCAGGCCGCTTTCGAGATTACCTAGGTCGCTTCGGGAAAGGGACTCATCAGCGCTGTTTCAGCCTTCGGATTCAGTGTCTCGTTAACAAACGAGTTAGCCGCAACAGCGCAATTGAACATTTAGTCATATGGAGCCGATTCCGCATTCATTTACACACGAAACCTATCCGCCACATTCCTCGGAACGGATAGGTCTCGTCTCTCTCAAACGTTACTTTCTTGGCCCTCTCCCTAACGAAGTTTTGCACGTCTTACGGGCCAGGCACAACTGTCCCGGAAAAACTTTGAGGAGGCAGCGGGGTTGGCGGTGCCGCGGCACTGGAATAGCAGTTATTGGCGTTGAATGTGAGGGCCACGCTCGTTCCGTTTGTCATCCCCTTGATTACATTTAGATAGCAATTAGCCGCTGGCGTAAGGTACACATGCCCTCCCACGCTCGCAACGTTTCCATTCGAAACATCGGGACCAATAGGTGGCCAAGGAGTTGAAGACGGCCACCAAGAAGGCGCACTTGCTAAGAAAAGTGAATTTGGAAGAGTCTGGTTGGCTGGTACAGGGTTCGCGTAGATACTCAGGCCGCTCGGCACTTCGCTCGACACGAAACGGACGGTATTACATGCAGCATCGCCGGTGCAGGCCGCATAATTGCCCCAGCGCATCAAGGTGGTAGCGACCAAAACATCATTCGGAATAGTCGCGGAGAATCCGCCACATGCCGGGCTGTAGAGTATCCCGTTCTGATCGGAGTATCCAAGTGAGAAAATTGACAAAAATGAATTTGCTGAAGTGCCACAACTGGTCGAACTTGCAGCTTGGGTCGTGTAGATTGTGTGATAACTCTGCGTGCCGAGCACGCTCCCGATCACGTTGTAGTAGCGGTTATAGGCTAATAGGAATATGGGCACTGTAGCCTCAGTCTTCGTTCCATTAGCAGTCGCAGGATCGCGTCCGCTCCTGTAGTCGCGGAAAAAAGTCTGCATGTCGCTCGTTCCGTGGATGTCGTCAGCGGTGTATCCCAGATCTTCATTGCCTTCGAAAAGATTGTACTCATCCGCTACGCTGTGGTGGGCGTCCTGTTGCTGCCAAGCCCCCGGTCCAAAGAAATCATCTACGGCGTAATTATAGGCAAAAACGGATCCGACACAGCCCTGAGTTATCAAAGGCGATGCAATGTGATGCAGTATGTTGTTGATAATTAGATTATCCGAACTACTGAAGTCGCAAGAGACTCCGTATCCTTCGGAACTGGGATTCGACCCATAGAAATAGCTGTTTTCTACGGTGATGTGCGAAGACTGAAAGAACTCAATGTGTTCAGAAACTCCGTTCAGATCGTTCAAGGAGCGTACGTTGTTCACCCAACTATTCGCAGCGTTAACGAACTGGATGCCCATTCCATAGACACCACTACCGTGTGCACCCGAATGATTCAGGGAAAGGTTTTCAATCCCAACTCCCGTGACAGGCAAAGAGCCCGACCACCAAACACCTGGAGATTGGCTCGACCTCCAGTTCGGCGCATAAATACCGGGCGTGATGCCAATTGTCCACGGGCCGCTGCCAGTGATAGATGTCACCGTAACCTGTTGGTTCTGGCCCCTTCCCGGCCTTCCGTTTCCTACAGTGCCCTGTTGGCTGCAAGCGCTGCTCTTAGCTGAGCACACGAACATATTGCCGTTATCCGATGCGTCGTCGAGTTGGTCAAGAATGAGCAGGCTTCCAACATGGAGATTGGAGATACTACCCGCAGTTACCGCTCCCAGTATTATCGATGTGGTCCCTGAGCTATAGCCTGATGTCCATGTAGCCACATTGCTAGGCCCCCCCGAAAAATTGCTGTCCCCGTTAATCACGCAGACATCCGCGTCAAGTCCGTTGCACCCGCCTTCTGAGGTAAAGCTGATGAACGTCTGATCAGGGCCCGCGCCTCGAAGTGTGACATTGCTCTTGTTGTTGAAGTAAATTTGACCGCCAAAACTGTAGTTTCCCGCACCGAGGTAGACGACTTGTCCGCTCGGGCAAGCTGCTATAGCGGCATTTACCGCAGCGAGGGTAGCGCCCGATGTCAGCGTTGCACAGTTCGTCGTGCGGGTTGGGATTGTTCCTGCGCCCGCGTTGGACCAGTTTACGGCGCGAGTCGGGGCAAGTATTCCAGACCACAGTTGCTGTCCTTGCGTAATGCTCGGAAAGCACAACAGCGCTAAATAAAAAGAGACTATAAGCGAGTTGATTCTCAGAAAAGTACTCCTCCTTTAATACAACAACTAAAAGCAAACGGCTCTCGCCAAGGATCGGCGATGAATAAAAGTTAGCCACATCGAAAGCAATTGGTCTATGCAGAAAAGCACACAAATTGTCTTGTATCGGAAGTAGCGTAGGTCAAGTGCAAATTGCCTGCCGTGTTTTCTCAGATGCGACTACGGTCAGGATAAACACCTACTAAAGTTTACTCTACGGATTCAGGAGTAACAAACGGAAGTCGTAGAGATCTCTGTCGTTGGGATCTAATGCGAGGCGAAAGCACTAAGGCATTGAGTAACTTATTGATCTAAAGATACTTATGTTCGTACGGCATATTGGCGAAATCCATAATATCCGCGATTTCTGACCCGTTCATAACTGAAGATTCCTTGACGGGTAAGGGGTTGATTACCCCAATTCGTCGATTCTACGAGTCGTAAGGATCAAGCGTGGCTACCCAACCGAACGTAGTAGATGCTCTGAGTACCGCACATCTGCATGAAGACCTGAAGAGTCGTACAGTCCGCGGCGGATTCTTCACGCTTGGTTCGCAGATTTCAATGTTCGTACTGCAGTCAATCGCGACTGTTGCGCTCGCGCGGCTGCTAACACCAAGCGACTTCGGACTTGTGGCCATGGTCACCGCAATTTCCAGTTTGGGGCAGTCATTTTCGGATCTCGGACTATCTGAAGCGACCATTCAGCGTCCTGAGATCAGCCGTCATCAAGTAAGTACTCTATTTTGGCTTAATGTGGCTATCGGGCTGACACTCACCTTGATTATGGCAGCTCTGGGTCCACTACTCGCGTCGTTCTATCGGGATCCGCGCCTCCGAGAAATTACCTTCCTAATGTCATTGACCTTTCTAATTGGGGGACTTAGGGTACAACACGATGCTCTTCTGAGACGCCAGATGCGGTTTTCATCCTTAGCTCTCCGAGACGTGGTCTCTTCTGCGGTGGCCGTTCCCGTTTCGCTTCTGTTGGCGTGGCGAGGCGCAGGATACTGGGCATTGATCGCTCTTCCCCTGACGATGAATCTAACTCAAATGTTACTTTCGTGGTCGATGGTCTGTTGGATACCAGAATTTCCTCGACGGGGGGCCAAAGTACTTTCTAAGATTGGCTTTTGCGGCAATGTTGCAGCTTCCTATTTCTTCACGAATCTGGTTCGCAACGCTGACAATATCCTGATTGGCTGGTATTGGGGAGCTAGCCCCCTCGGGCAATACTCAAGAGCCTACAACCTTCTGATGATGCCGGTGCGTCAGCTGGGCGTACCTGCAAGTAGCGTCGCTATCCCTGCGCTTAGCAGAATGCAAGGCGATCCGGAGCGCCTCGCGCGATCTTACTTGCGTACTGTCAATTTGATGATGTGGATTGCTGCACCCATATTCGGATTTCTTTTTGTTGCCGCGGTACCTGTGATCGTCATAGTGCTAGGGGCTCGTTGGCATGAAGCGGCGCCCGTTTTCAAAATTCTCGCCATCTTTTCATTGGGGCAGATGCTAGTGGACTCGACTGTATTGTTGTTCGTTAGTAGTGGGCAACCGCGACGTCTTCTGAACCTTTCAG
>VFSW01014024.1_pt1 | contig 11106 bp, 11 predicted proteins | sample 5358111 | NCBI WGS metagenome assembly VFSW01 (sample SAMN11554181, study PRJNA540505) | mine drainage metagenome | isolation source: sediment from site ElyBrook_90M | place: USA: Ely Copper Mine, Vershire, VT | collected 2017
GGATTACAATGTGCAGAACAGACTTTTGGCTTTTACGCGCGTTTCAGGAATAATGAACGAAGGAAAGATTCCAACAGGTCTCATATATTCGGGCAAAGAAAAATCATTAGAGGAAAATACGTTGTCGTACGAAAAAGAGCCCGTTGCCTTGCAAGATATTAGCATCGAAGCCAATATGCAAAAGTATGAGCAGTTTCTGAAAGACTTTAGGTAGATTAGGCTCACTTATCGCCCGTACGATTTTAAGCATGGCAGCCCATTGTTTTCACTTGCACCAGAACATAAGTGAAAAGTGAACAGTTATTTTTGCCAACCAAGGATGAAATTATCGAGAATCTAAAGCAGGTTATTGATCCGGAGATAGGTCTCAATATTGTAGATCTCGGCATGGTAAAGGACGTCGTAGTTAGTCAGAGTAAGGTAATTGTTACGATTGCTCTAACCGTAAGAGGATGCCCCCTTGCCAATACCATAGAGAAAGACATTGAGCGAATACTCTGCCAAATGCAAGGAATCGAAAGCACCTCTGTTCAAATGACTTCTATGTCCAAGGACGAATTGAACGCATTGGGTGCTCGTCTACAAGAAATGCGTACAAAAGAAAGAGGCGTTGGAAAAGCTGCTGGTTTGAGCGCGGGCATAGATAAGATGGAAAGAAAAGGGATTGAGAAGATAATCGCCGTCATGTCAGGAAAAGGCGGAGTGGGCAAATCATTCGTCACTTCGATACTTGCGATAGAACTACGAAGGCAAGGTTACAACATCGGAATTTCGGATGCTGATAGTACTGGCCCCAGTAGAGCGAAAATATTTGGTTTGTCAGGCAAACCTTTCGCTGATGAAAAAGGAGTGATACCAAAGGAAAGCGAAAGCGGAATAAAAATCATCTCGATGAATCTTTTGCTCGATACCCCTGACACCCCGGTCATCTGGAGAGGTCCGATAATCAATGGAGTGATACGACAGTTATTCAATGACGTAAATTGGGGCGATCTGCATTTCATGTTGGTGGATCTTCCACCGGGGACGGGAGATGCGCCTCTTACTGTGTTTCAGTCATTGCCTGTCGACGCAGTTGTCATAGTTTCCACCCCCCAGGATCTCGCAATGTTGATAGTGAGGAAATCTATCAATATGGCTAAGCAAATGAATGTGCCCATTGCAGGTTTAGTAGAGAACATGAGCTACATGGTCTGCCCTCATTGCTCTAGCCATATAGAGATGTTTGAGGAACTTGGGTTAGAAAAAGTATCAGGCGACCTAAAAGTTAACTTTCTAGGTAAACTCCCGTTCGATCCCCAAGTTAATAGGCTCGCAGACAAGGGAAGGCTCGAAGAGTACTCCAGCTCTGCGACTCAAGAAGTTACGAGGCTTGTTCGAGAAGAGACTGGAAGACTTACGGGAGTCACGGCAACACCTATTGCTTGGAAACGGTCTTCACAATCCTAGTTGCCGTTTAAATTCGACTTCTATTTTCTTTATTCTGCCAATTGAATCGTTGATTTTAACGAGACAAAAACTCGCTATTGGTTTTTGAACACGGATTTAGGATTCAATAGCTTAATGTACTGTTTGTGAGACCGAAATAAACGCTCTGGAACCCAAAGAAAATCCATCGCTTTCAGCGCAAAGCAAAAGAAAGGCAATAGGTTCACACAGAACCTCTATTCTACTTCCTAGAGATCTGTTGGCAGAGAAACACATTCTTCGAATCAAAGAAATGTTGGGTAGGTTCGATCCGCAGAAGGTCCTCTACCCAAACGGGCTTGTCAGCGAGCTCGAGGAAGATGATTCATCCGACCTAAGACCAGTAAGGAGAATAGAACTTTTTGCAGAGAACAAACGCTCTAAGGAAACATTTGGTGTTATGAGAAGTTTCTTCATTGGATTCAGCGCGGAAGTAGGACTAGTCGATTTAGCCAACGTCTCAAACAACATAATATCGGTGCGTGCAGTTATGTCTTCTAGGGAACACAACGACTGCAAAATCATTGAGGATAAGCTAGTGCTGAAAAGAATTGAATCTCGGAGTGTAGGTGAGAGTGATAGATTCTCTCCATCATACGTTTTCCGTCGCCAGAAAATCCCCAGTCTCATTGTTTCACCAAGATGGTTGGATAGAATGGGATTTAGCAACGGAGACAGAATAATGGTCTCTAATCCGGTCGAAAATTATGTTACGCCCCCGCCAGAACTAGCGGGAGCCAACTAGATCCGATTTTGCTGTCCTTTTTGGGCGCTTAGTATTCTCCGCCCATGCCTCCACCGCCCGGAGGAGTCGGTGGAGCCTTCATTTTCGCGGAGGCGATCACGTCGTCTATTCGCAAAATCATGCACGCCGCTTCTGTGGCCGAGCGAATGATTTGCTCTTTGACTGAGAGGGGTTCCACTACGTCGTCGCCTAACATATCAGAGACTTTTCCTGTGGTCACATTGATACCGGCCCATTTTCGGCCCTGGCCGTGTTTTGCGCGCAATTCGACTTGAGTATCAATGGTGTCCATTCCTGCATTTTCAGCCAGAGTTAGGGGTATAGATTCGAGCGCGTCCGCGTACCTCGATACCGCCAGCTGCTCTCTACCCGAAAGTTTGTTCGCCCAATCACGAAGTTGAGCTGCAACTTCGGCTTCAGGAGCTCCTCCTCCAGCCACGATTGCAGGTTTCTGCAAGACATCCTTCGTAACCATAAGTGCATCGTGCATACTTCTCTCGGCTTCGTCAACGACTCTCTGAGAACCACCGCGAACTAGTATCGACACAGCTTTTGGGTTCTTGCAACCTTCAACGAAGACCCATTTATCTTGCTCAACGCGCCTTTCTTCTACGAGTTCAGCAGCTCCAAGATCCTTCGAGGTTAGATCTTCAAGATTTGAGACGATCCTCGCTCCAGTGGCCTTGGCGAGCTTCGTCATGTCGGATTCTTTTGCACGTCGAACTGCGAGGATGCCTTTCTTGGCGAGATAATGTTGCGCAATATCATCAATTCCTTTTTGGCAAACGAGTACATTCGCGCCAGCAGACGAGAGGCTTTCGACCATTGCCTTCAGCATTTCATTTTCTTCTTCAAGGAACTTTTGCATTTGAGTTGGATCATTGATTCTGATTTCTGCAGAAAACTCAGTCTTTTCGATCTCAAGCGGCGAATTAATTAGTGCAATTTTGGCATTTTCGATCCGCTTTGGCATGCCAGCATGAACAACCTCTTTGTCAAGAACTATGCCCTTGATCATTCGAGTGTCACTGGTCGAACCTCCAGGTTTTTTCTCGACTTTGATATTGTCAAGATCTACTTGATAGGACCCATCTGCTTTCTTTTCTGCGACTTGCAAAACAGCGTCAACAACAAGAGAAGCAAGCTCTGAACTATTGTCTGCGACAAGTTTAGTCATCATACTTGTCTGAGCCACGTGGTTTAGCGCTTCTTTATCGCCTGGCTTAACCTTCACGGCTATTTCGTTCAGAATCTCTATTGCCTTATCTGCGGCCTTTTGATATCCATCTACAATAATAGTTGGATGAACGTCTTTGTTTACAAGTTCTTCAGCATTCTCAAGAAGGGCGCCAGCCAAGATTACTGCCGAAGTAGTTCCGTCACCAACTTCATTATCTGTAGTTTTTGATATTTCCACGAGCATTTTGGCAGCGGGATGCTGAACATCGATCTCTTTGAGTATCGTGGCGCCGTCGTTTGTAATGGTGACATCTCCTAAACTATCCACGAGCATTTTATCCATGCCGCGGGGGCCGAGACTTGTCTTTACAATTTCTGCGACGAGCTTTGCTGCAAAAATATTGTTTTTCTGCGCATCGCGTCCTTTATTTTCGGAACTGCCTTCCTTAAGGATAATGACCGGTTGACCTGATGCGGTCGTTGCTGGATATGCTGTTGCTTGAGACATACTAAATCTATTCACCTAGAGAATACTTGGCAACTTTTGAGAGCCACGACTTTGATTCATAAGCATTTCTTCGAAAATATGCGGCTAGCCGGACCAACCACAGAACGGCTTTGATAGGAATGATTTTAGTACAGCATGAAGATAAAACTCGCGGCAAGCAAACAAAGGCGAATGTGCTCTGGATCCTCTATACAAGGTAGAAAAGTCCCTTCTTCTCAATAAAAAGACGAAGAAGAGCATTGGCCTCAAAATCAAAAGTGTCGCCGAAGCTATAGCGAAAATCGAACATGAATCAGGGCTGAAGTATCCGCCTTATTTTGTCGAACCAGTTCTACCAGTTGTTTCCTCTTCCGAAAACGTGATTGATGGCCTCGGCGTGCTGTATGCTAGAACGATTCCGGTGCAGGTGCAGGGCAAAGTGCAGATAATCGTCGAGCTCTCTGCGCCTCTTGTTCTATATGCTACAAAAGTAACCCTGCGGGTAGTGGTGGCGCATGAGCTTTTGCATTACGTTGAACTCGTTAGGAACTTCAGCACGATGAACGTTGCATCGCAAATTACCGCGTCCTCGATATTCGAGGAAAGATTCACTGATTCCTCAAGAGCCAGCGACCCTGCCCTAGTCATCAAGGACAAAAGATTTGCGAAAAGTTTGGCCAAGAAAATCTCCGCCGGCGTGGATGATCCAAAGCTCAACGAAAAATGTAGGCTGAAATGGATTGAAAAATCAATGCCGATAGCCCGTATTGCTATGGGTTCGAATCAGGTGAAAATTCCAGCAGAATCAATTATCACAACTGAATTCGACCCAAAAGTGAAACAAATCCTTTCAGCGATTGATTCCACTCAATGAAGCAAAGCGAAAGGCGAAAAGCAAGATATCTTTCATTGGCTTTACGAACCAAAAATCCGACATGAGTCTTCTAAATTGTGAGTCCTTGATACAAGCGAGATTTCAGCGATAGAAACGACGCTAGCCCCGATCAAAGAAAGGGGATCATTACGAGCCATGGCAGTTTACGGTTCACAGGTATCAGGCTACGCGAGAAAAGAAAGTGATTATGACGTGATTGTGGTAATTGCTCCCTTCTCACAGCGGATTAAATACTATTACATGAAAGGTGATGTGCAGTGCTCTGCCCTCGTTGTAGACGAGAAAACGTTTGACAACGACTGTCTAAAATCCAGTCTAGGCGAGTTCGTTTCGGGCCGCTTGCTCAATCCGTACGAGGCCCTACTCGGTAAAGATTACTTGAGGAATAGTGAAACATTCTATAAACAAAGAGTTATTCTCGAAGGACTTTCGGAAGCGTACACGGAGAACGGCCGTTTCGCTGAAGATATTGAGTTTCCTCTTAGTTATTTTCTTTTCGAAAAGCTGAGAAAACGCGCTGCGATATATCCTCCTGTTGTCTATAGTTATGCGCAAACTTACGGAGACAATTTGCGAAAGAATAATCTCGAATCTAGTCTTGAAGGATTTCGGCAGGCCGCGTCTAGATTAGCAGCAGACGGATTGATAGAATTTGATTCAAAGAAAGATACAATAAAAATTAGACCTGAGAAAATAAAAGGCGGTCTTGCAGTGCGTATTAGTTCCACAGCTTCTTACACTGCTAGGGGAATCAGACAGTACGCTGTCCACGGTTATGCGGGGCGCGTTGGACTAGATGTCGTAGGACGTGAAGTTATTTCGAAACTCGAACGTGCCAAGGAGCATTCCGAACTGCCAGATGTGATTTCCAATCCCAAAGAAGGGTGGACATTGAACCAAGGAAAGCTCTTCGCGGTATCATCAGATTGGCTTTCAGACCTGCTTGAATATTTCGAAATGAGTCAGGTCTCTACTGTCGTAACAAAAAAAGCTCTTGGAGAAATATACAACTCGACCAGCTTCTACACTCTGGTTGACAACAATGGCAACACGACAATGTCTATTGCTGTAAAGAGATACAATGATGTTAAGGGAATGAAATGGGGGTTGCTCAATATTTGGTCTTTGAAGAATACCAATTTTAGCGCAAACTCCAATGAGCGGATGCACCGCGAATTTCGAGCCATAGAACAATTCAGGAATTTGGGTCTCTTTACGCCTGATGTTTTGGCGGTTTTTCTGAGTGAGAAGATACTTGTTACGCGTTACATAAAGGGAAAAGATCTATCTTCCATTCAATCGGAGTATCTTCGAGAGGAGACCGACGACCTATCCGCTCAACGCTCCTTTGGGGCGATACTGGCGAGAGTGCACGGAGCGGGCTCATGCATAGGTGATACTAAACCTTCAAACGCTATACTTGCAGAATCCAATTCAAGCATTTATCTGACAGATTTAGAGCAAGCCCACCCAAACGGCAATCTCGTGTGGGATATTGCTGAATTTATCTATTATTCTGTTCGTTTCACGCTGAGGGAAGAAAGAGCTAGAAAACTGGTATACGAATTCGTTTCAGGCTATCTTGACGGAGGCGGTGATGCAAAGGTAATAGAACAGACATCAGCCTTGCGATATAGGGCACCTTTTCAGGCGTTTATTGCGCCTAACGTACTTAACGCTCTAAGAAAAGATTTGGCTAGCGCCTAACAAGCCGGACAGAAAACAAAGGATGACAGTGAAGGGTTCTTTAACGTTGGCCCTTTTTGTAACTTGTGTACCCACATTTACCGCAAGTAAGCCTGTCACGATGCTCGGCAAGGAAAACTCCGTGACCGCATCTTGGGCATTCCTTTCTCAGCCGAGTTAACTTTCCCCCCTTGACGTCATAGAACTTGTAGATTGGGGTATCGGGCCGCTCTTTCTTTTTTGCAGGGGCGGGAGCAGCTTTAGCTGCCGGCGGCGCTTGTTGAGTCGCTTCAGACATTGTCTTTCAAAATCCCCTAATTTTGTTAAATCATTTCAGCTAAATTATGTCTTGCTAGCAGACTGGGGTGCTCCGCTCTGAGACGAAGGTGTTGTAGCGGCTTTTCTTTTTTCATCACGGATCTTCTTCCTTTCTTCCTTAGGAAGATGACGAAGCAAAACATACTCTGATAATTGTTTTTTAGCGTCTCCCGGGTTTGAAAAAATATAGGCAAAAGCGTCAGCATCCCTAGTTCCGAATTTTCCTTTAAGCGAGATAACCTGAACGTTCTCCTTGCCTACTCCTGTTTTTGATGCGATCGCTTCGGCAGCCCCCTGTCTAGTAAGGATACCATTTCCCGCCTTGAACTTGACCTTTAATTCTCTGCGCCCAAGGAGTTTATTCTCAGAATCCCCAACGATTTCTAATAAGGACAATGACCAGCGCTTCCGAAAAAATTCGTAATACAGCATAACTCGCAGGTACGTTATTTAATCGTTTACCATGGGGAGATTCTTTTCAACTTTCGAGACTTTGGACTCGCTCCCTTTCCAAGCCCATCTCGAACTTCCAATGTAATTGAAGACAAACGCCGTTAGAATTGCGACAAGGGAACTTATTGCATACCATAGCCCATGGTTAAATCCGAGGGGATATGCGAGAAAGTAAAAGACTAGCAAGTTCAGTGCGGCTGTTCCTAGACTAAGCACATTATACTTTAGCAGCCTGTAGAGCTTGCTTTGATTCTTGCCAGTCATGTCTTTTGTAACATTCCTAAAAGTAAAAGAATCATTCCAGCCGAAATTGTTGATGATGCTGATCTCTACTCCGATTGCCTGAGCGAGCTCTGCCTCAATAAACAAATGTAGGACATAGGACAGAGTCAGATTTACTACAGTGCCTAAAGCTCCCACCGTTAGGAATTTTACTAGAGCCCGCTCTTCCCTTACGGTATGAATTGGCGATCTTAGAAACCGCGAAACAATCGAAGTCAGTTTAACTCCCTCTATATTCCGGCATACTATAAAATCAACAATCCGTCCTATATCTGCGCCTCAGAGTGTCCGCTAAAAATGGCGGACATGGCTTAAAAAAGAGTCTGTTGCATGAAGACAAGTGAAATTTGCCAGTCATATCGTAAAGAGCAAAAATCTCTATCTAGCTGTCGGTTGAGAACGCACGCCCATTTCCGACAAGGTTTTTCGAGCTAAATCCTTTGCGTCTCCCATCGCCCCGACAATTACTAGCCCTTCGTTAGGTTGACCATACAGAACGATTGTTTGTTCAGGAAAGAAAGCGAGAATAGGCAACGTGAGCAGGTCTTCTTCTCCCTCAATGTCGATCCTTACAGATTTTTTTGGATCAGCGGTTATCAGCTCAAGGCTTTGCTTCACTGCACCTAATGCTTCATCGGTAAGAGTTCCGGCGGGATTGTTCACCTTGAAATGACGCTCTTTGTCTCCGCTGTAGCTGACCAGGGAATCTCGAACCTGCCTCTTTTCTACACCGTCGACAATTTCCAAGTTCGAAAAGATATGCATCTGTTTCATTCTTTCAGTTGTCCTATCACCGACGCTAACAATAATCCTATTCCTTCCTACAAGTTTTGACGATACAGCTTCCTTTGTTACTTGCGAGTCTGGAATGAGTACTCCGAATGGTTGTCTGAGAGTATCCTTCAGAGACTCTGGGAGCGAATATGAACGAGACAAGATGAGACTTCTTCCTTTCTTTAGGACCGCTGAATGCATCAGCTTACTTTCAGAGCATATCTTCCAGGCTTTGCGATATTCAGGGTCTTCGATATGATTGATTTTTCCGGATCCACGACAACTATCAATCCTGACCAGTCAGGGGTCAGCTCTGTGCTGTGACAATTAGGGCAAACCTTACCAGTGGTCAAAGTGCTACATTTCTTACAAGCAAATTCTCTAGGCATTACTTTCCCACGCAATCAAGTCGAGATTACTTTCTTCCTCTCTTCTCGGTTTTTCCGGGTTTGGGCCACTTTTCATCGGGTGAAGTTTTATCCTGCGGGGCTGACGCTCTTCTTCCGAGCTGACCTTTTCTTGACTTTTCAATGTCTTCCTCGATCCATTCAAAAGCACCAAGGAATGGCTGTCTGCAAGTTACACCTATTTTTCCAAGTGCCGCACCTCTTGGGAGGCTAACAGCAGTTATTCTTACTCTGACTTTGCTTCCGACTTTAAGAGTGCGCTTTGACTGGCTAGCTAAGATGACGCCTTGTTTCACGTCGCTCGTTAGATAATCATCTGTAATCTGGGAAAGGTGAAGTAACGCATCTGTCGGACCTATTCTAACGAATGCACCGAAATCTGTGATTTCGACAATTTCCCCCTCGACGATCTCTTGAACTCGAGGAAAGAATGTCATTACGTCAAAGTCCACTTTGTGGAAAGTCGCGCCATCCCCGGGTATTATTTTTCCGGTTGGATCTACGACAATATTTGTAATGAGAATAATATATCCGAGATCGGGGTTGATCGTGCTTTCGTATTTGCTCTTCAGAATCTCGCGAGCGACCTCATCGAGTTTTGAGCCAAACCTTGCTGGAGGAACGCGGATAACATCCTCTAGCTCAGAAATCTGAAACATAAGGGAAAAAGCCTTCCAAAGAAGATCACTTTGTTCTTTTAGTTAAATATGTTGCTCTCTGGCTAGGGCGAAAGAATAATCTTCCTTTACTTAGGGTTATGTAGGGCAGAGTCGTTCTTTCTAATCGCGAAAGAAGAGATCCGTCTAAAGTTGCAATAATACGTTCTTATGGTTTTTTGCTGACAAAATCCATAAGAGCGACATCAGCATCAAGAGCTGAATTACCTTCTTCACCTTCTTTAAAGTCAACAAGTTTGAAGTGTTTCGATTCCCTGATTACGCGATCCGCTGTCAGAGCTCTTCTAGCCGTCGTAGGGCTTTCATGCTTCTCGAGCCCCGTTATCTCTCGGATCACTGAAGGAAGAACAACAAATTGATTGTCTCTAGTTAGCTCGCTCAAATCGACTTTTGGAAGAGGATCGTTTGAAATCTTAATTAGAAAATCAGTATCGCAGACAATCAGAGCCAACTTCGAAAATTATCGCCACAGACTTACCAAGAGAATCATCTTACAGTTCCTGCACCGATAAGTCTCCACCTTTCTCCGATGCGGCGGCTGATGGCAATTCTATCGCCTTTTGAGGCACAGACTGGCTTCTTTAGCTTCGCATCAATTATCGAATCTCTCGCAGATGTAACTATTCCAACCGTTACGCCTGTTCCAATATTGAGTCGCAGAATTTCTTGCATTCGTATCTTCTCTACTTTCACGAGTTCCTGTGTACCAACGGCCGTTTCGAAGAGTTTGATCTCCATACTTAGCGAATCAAAAACTGGCGGCAACTCGTTCGGCTTTCCAATAACGGCGCCGACAAGTGAGTCACTTCGTGTGTAAAATGGATCAAGCTGAGTTCCTATCGCAATTAGGCCACCCGGATGTACTCTGTTTGTTTTTCCCGCGGAGCTCATCAAAGTATTGACTTTTGTTACTATAGGATCTGCCTTTGCGGATCCTTCTTCAATGATTCCCGGTCTTATCTCGATTTCATCTCCTACGGTAAGAAAACCCTGAAGCAGGGTCCCTCCAAGCACCCCACCTGAAAGTTTGTTTGACGGCAGTCCTGGATGGTTCACATCAAATGATCGGAGGACTTGCATTAACGGGGGCGCATCTTCATTTCTCTTTGGAGTTGGAATATTCTCTTCAAGGGCTTGAATCAAGGCGTCAATATTTAGGCGGTGTTGCGCAGAAATAGGAATTATAGGCGCGTTTGCTGCAACGCTACCAGCGACAAATTTCTTAATTCCAGCATAGTTTTCTTCTGCTTCTTCGTCAGGGACAAGGTCGATTTTGTTCTGAGCGATCACTATATGTTTCATTCCTAGCATCTGGAGGGCAAGTAGATGCTCGCGCGTTTGGGGCTGAGGCACCTTTTCATTCGCAGCAATTACAAGTATAGAGCCGTCCATAACGGCGGCTCCTGAGAGCATATTCGCCATCAAACTTTCATGCCCAGGGGTATCAACGAAACTCACAACACGAAGTAAAGTCGCCTTACCCCCACATTTGCCACAATCGTGTGAAGTAGTATAACAGTCAGGAGGGCCGCATCCGTCGCATTTGTAAAAGGCTGCATCCGCATAACCGACCTTTATCGTGATGCCTCGTCTCAGCTCTTCGCTATGCGCGCTGGTCCAAACACCTGTGATTGCTTGAGTGAGTGTGGTTTTTCCATGATCTACATGCGCGCTAGTACCGATGTTTACCCCAGGCTGGCTAGGTATCGCTCGCTTGGGCGCATCTTCCGCCACAG
>VFSW01014025.1_pt1 | contig 11105 bp, 9 predicted proteins | sample 5358111 | NCBI WGS metagenome assembly VFSW01 (sample SAMN11554181, study PRJNA540505) | mine drainage metagenome | isolation source: sediment from site ElyBrook_90M | place: USA: Ely Copper Mine, Vershire, VT | collected 2017
AAGGTGATGGTGCCCCAGAAGAGGCGTGCGCGCATCTGCACGGGCAGATGGCGGTCGTCGTCGGTGTACCAGATCCAGATGTTGCCGCGATTTTTGACGACGCCTGCGGCGGCGGTCGGCTGCACCCGGATGGTCTTGAAAGTGCCGAGGGGCGTTTTGATCTCTTCGCGACCTTCGACCTTGATGGTGACCGGGACATTGTGCATGGCGTCCACGATGGGCACGATGAAGCTGTGGCCGACGATGAGCGGCTGGGTGGCGGTGTAGAAGACGCCGGTCAGCAGGTCGGTCATGCAGCCGGGAATGGGCGACTCGACGTGCTTGCTTTCGTTTTTGACGATGTTCTTCTCGTCGAGGATGGATTTCCCTGATGCGTAGTCGATGCGGAGGTTGGAGTTGACCTGGCGGCGGCCTTCGACGGTTTGCTTATCGAACTGGTAGGTGCAGCCTTTGGCGCGGTCAATGGTGGATTGAAAGTGGTCATTGACGTGGAAGAGCATGTTGATTGCGCCGGTGGTGAAGGCATTGGCGGTGATGCGCTCGCGGTCTTCGAGCTGGTCAAAGTGGACGGTGGCGGTGCCGGCGGGGAAGACGCGCCAGTCGACGGCGTAGGTGAGGGTCTGGTGTTCGGGGAAAGGGAAGCCGGGTCCGGGCGGCGCCAGGGGTGGGGTCTGCTGCGAAAGCGCAGTGCCCGCGAGGGCGAGGGTACACAGCAGGATCTTGAAGGGATTGAACTTGGTCACCGGCGGGCCTGGCTCCTTTTGTCTCAACTCGAATGGGGTCTCCGGGCAGAAGGCTACCCGAGACGATGCGCCAAAGCGCCAAGAGCCGGCCGCAGAAAGAGCAGGCAGAGGTAGAGCAGTGCGGCTCCTATAAGTGCATTGTACTCGCGGTGTTTGAGGTAAAGCTCGAAGGAAAAGGCACCGGACTGGCCGGCGGGGGCCGGTGCAGCGGTGAGGCGCGGCAACAGGCGCGGAACGCGGCGGCAGTAGGCCTCGAAGTCAGGGAAGGTGGCGCGGAGGAAACGCTCTTCCGAGGCGATGACGGGGACGTAGATGACAAGGAAGCCGAAGGCGAGCAAGGAAGCGACGAGCCAGCTGAGGAGGGCGAGTGCGAAGCCGAAGGCCATGAGCATCGAGCCCAGGTACAACGGGTTACGGGTGTAGGCGTAGGGGCCGGTCTGGGTGAGCTCGCGGTTCTTTTTGACATATCCAGCGGCGTATCCGCGGAGCCAGAGGCCGGGGAGAACGAGGGCGAGGCTCCAGACAATGGCAGCCGGGCGCGGGACATGGCTCCAGAGAGCGAAGACGTAGACCAGCGCGGTGAGGAATCCAAGCGGCACGCGGATGCGGCGGGCGAGGCGCTGCCAGCGCGCGATCCAGTCCTCGGGTTGCGGATCCTGCGGCGACGGGGCGGTGGTGGCGTCGGGTTGCGTCATGCGGACGCCTCAGGATAAAGCAGTTCATTAGCTGCCCGCAGCACGTCCTCGGGCTGGATGGTGAGCAGGCCAGCCTCGGGGGCCTCGTGGCGGGTGTGGTCGCGAAGGCTTTCGGGATGGCGCAGGACGCGGAAAGGCGCGCCGAAGGGGCCGTTCCTGCTGGGATCGGTGGGGCCGTAGATACCGACGACTGGCTTGCCGAGGGCGCAGGCGAGGTGCAGTGGGCCGGTGTCGCCTGCAATGACGAGGGCGACGCGGCCGGTGACGGCGATGAGCTGGGCCAGCGACGGCACGAGAATCGTAGCAGTTCCGCCGGAATGCTCTGCGACTGCTCCGGCAAGGGCGACTTCTCCAGGTCCGGCGTTGACGAGGACGCGGAGACCGCGAAGCGCGAGAGCACGAGCCACAAAGCCATAACGCTCAACCGGCCAGCGCTTGGCGCCCCAGCCGGCGCCGGGGTTGATGAGCGCGACCGGCTGTGCGGAGGAGCCGAGCAACCCGTCGGCCCAGGCTTCGGCGGCCGGGTCGAAGGGAAGCCTGGGCTGGACAGGTTCGAGGGCATCGCCGGCGATGGCGGCGGCGAGTGCGATGTCCTGTTCGATGACGTGCGCGCCGCGGGTTGCGACCTTCTCGGTGAAGAACCAGCGGGCAGGTCGCTCGCGCGGTGCGGCCTCGCCGATACGACGGCGCGCGCCGGTCATGCGACCGACGATGGCAGAGCGGATGGAGCCCTGGAGATCGAGAACGACGTCGTACTGGCCATTGCGCAGGCCGGCACGCAACTTGCGAATCTGCTGGAAGGTGTCGGAGGAAAGCGCTTTGCGACGCCAATCCTTGGTGGCGGCGAAGTGAAGGCAGTCGACGACCGGCTGGAGCGGCGCGGCTGCGGCGGTGTCGCGTGCGACTGCGCCATCGGCTGCCAAGAGCGCTCGCCAGCGGGGTTCGACGACCCAGTCGATGATCCAGGAGGGATGCGCCCTGCGCAGTGCGGTGACGGCAGGCAGGGCGTGAAGGATGTCGCCCATGGCGCCGAGGCGCACCACGAGAAGGCGGAACTTGGACTGCGTTTGCAAACTACGATTTTCTCACAGCGAAGGTGGCCGAGAAGCCGTACGAAGCCGCTCAGCGAGCCAGCCTGCGACCGCGTCCTCGTCTTCTATTTCGACTTCCAGTGTGGCTGTGTGCAGGGGTAGGTTCGACGCGAATACGCCGATCAGACTGCCCAGTCGGATCGCGTCCTTTTCTGTGGTGAGCAGGACGGCGGCGCCAGCAGTCTGCGCATCGGCGGCAAGCTTGCTCAGTTCGGCAGCGGTGTAGAGGTGATGGTCAGGGAAGGCGCGACGGAGCACAAGCTTGAGCCCCCGGGCTTCGAGCCCGGCAAAGAACTGCGCGGGCCGCGCGATGCCGCAGAAGGCGGCGACGGGGCCGGTGACGTCTGGGATTTGCATTCGGCGGCGGACGCGCCAGATGGGACAAGTGAGGCCGCTGGCGCGCAGGTCGGCTTCCAAGACGGAGTCTTTGGCTGGAATGGCGATGATATCTGCTCGGGAAGCGGCGCGGAGGGGTTCGCGGAGGTTGCCAGCGGGCAGCAGGGTATCCTGCCAGTCCTCGCGGTTGAGGAGCAGGATGTCGAGGTCGCGGGCGAGTTGGCGGTGCTGAAAGCCGTCGTCCAGGAGATGAGCAGAAGGGCGGTGTCTCGAGGCGGCATCGTCCTGCGCTGCGGAATCCCTCTCGGCGAGCAGGCCCGCCTTGTAGCGGTTCGGGGCGACGTAGACGGAGATGCCGGCACGCGCAATGAGCAAAGGCTCATCGCCGAAGCTCTCTGTGCTGCCGTTTGGGTCCACGCGCAGGGGCTGGGTGGACGTGCGTCCGTAACCGCGGGAGAGGACATCGACGTGGAAGCCGCGAGCTTGCAGGAGATGGGCCAGTGCGATGGTCAGCGGCGTCTTGCCCGCGCCGCCCGCGGAAAGATTGCCGACGCTGACGACCGGCCAGGTAAGCTGCCGCACTGGTTCCCAGCCGCGGCGGAGGCGCAGATCGCGCAGCGCGACGCCGGCGGCGTAGAGCGGGACGAGCGGCGTGAGCCACGGGCGCTTCATACCTGCACGCTCTCGTTGCGGAGAATCGTTGTGATCGTCTCCACGGTGCGGGTGGTAGCTCCGGCCTGGGCCTCAAAGACCTGACGGGCACGCGCGCCCATCGCGGATGCGGACTGGGTGTCAAGCAGGAGGGTCAAGAGGGTGCCGGCAAGTTGCTCGCCGGTGGCGATGCGCAGGGCGTCGTGGGCGAGAAAATCGTCGCAGATCGCGCGGAAGTTGGCGGTATGTGGCCCCATGACGATGGGGACGGCGAACTGTGCGGGCTCGAGGGGGTTATGCCCACCTGCGGGAATGATGCTGCCGCCGACGAAGGCAACGGCAGCGAGGGAGTAGATCGAGGCGAGCTCGCCGATGGTGTCGAGGAGGACAATCTGGCCGGGCGCGAGTGCAGCGATTCCGGTGGAACGGCGAAACCAGGGCAAGCCGGAGCGATCGAGTAGAGCGGCGACGGCGGTGAAGCGCTCAGGATGGCGCGGGGCGAGCACGAGGACGAGACGGGGATCGGCTGCGGTGAGCTGCGGCCAGGCTTTGATGAGAGTGGCTTCCTCGCCTTCGAGCGTGCTGCCGGCGACGATGAAGCGCAGGTTGAGGGCGCTTGCGCGAAGAAGGCGCGTGGCTTCGGCCTCCTGTGCAGCGCGGACGTCGAACTTGAGGTTGCCGGTGACAGAGACACGGTCAGCGGCGCAGCCTAGGGCGCGGAGACGCTCGGCGTCGGTGCTGGTCTGAGCGAGAACAAAGCGCAACGGGCGGAGCAGCGGCTGCCAGAGCGAGCGAAGGCGGCGATAGCGCGGCCAGGAGCGGTCAGAGATCCGTGCGTTAACGACCAAGACCGGGATGCCGCGGCGGAAGCAGCCGCGCAGGAGATTGGGCCAGAATTCCGTTTCGGCAAGGATGAGCATCGAAGGCCGAAGCGCCTGCAGGTATGCACGCACGGCCCAGGGCAGGTCGAGGGGGCAGTAGAAGACGCGGCCGGCACCGAAGCGTTGGCGGGCAAGATCCTGGCCAGTGCGGGTGGTGGTGGAGACAAGCAGGCGGTACTCAGGGAAGGCCAGGGTGAGTTCGGCGACGAGGCGGCTGACGGCGAGGACTTCTCCGACGGAGACGGCGTGCAGCCAGAGGATCGGTTGGGTGCCCTGGCGGAGTGTGCCGGGGACGCGGCCGAGGCGCTGCGCGAGGCCCTCGCGGTATTTCCGGGTGGTGGCCATGCGCCAGAGCCACCACGGGCAGCCAAGCACGAGGGCGGCGAAGAGGGCCAGGTTGTAGAAAAAAACGATCATGTGAAACGGAATGCGCCGTTTTTGGGTCTAATCCAAGAATGATACAGTCGTGCACGATGAAGAATCTCAGAGTGCTCCCACTTCTGATGCTTGCGATGACCGTGGCTGCAGGGGCGAAGGACAAGCCTCGCACCCCGCCGCCAGTGGAACCCGCCACGTCATTTCCCGCGGTGGAGGTGCACGACGCGGAGAAAGTGGCGATTGCCGTGGAGCCCTATGACACGAAAGAGAAGGAGAAGCTCTTTCGCGTGGATTACCTGAGCCACGGTATCCTGCCGGTGCGGCTCATCGTGACCAACAATGGCGACAAGCCGATCTCGCTGCGCGATGCGCGCATCCTGTTTGAGACGCCGGCGGGGGACCGGATCCAGGCGGCAGAGCCGGAGGACGTAGAGCGGCTGATGACGCAGAAAGAACGCCAGGGCGGCAGTCTGCCCATGCCCAATCGTCTGCCGAGCATTCATTTGAAACCCAAAGCGAGCAACAAGGACATCGAAGCAGACTATGACAACTTCGAGTACGGGGCCCTGGTTGTTGAGCCACACACGACGCAGGCGGGATTTCTGTTCTACGACGTATCGCAGCTCGCCGATCCGCTGAAGGGATCGAGCATGTACATCTACAAGCTGAAGAACGCGGGCGGCAGCGAGCTGTTCTACTTCGAGATTCCGTTCAGCAAATATCTCAAGTCGCGTTCGAGCCAGATGAACTGACGCTCATTCGTAGTAGGTGGCTGTGGTGGTGTCGGTCTCCCAGATGGTGCAGTCCTTCACGCGGACGCGGCCCTGGGTCATCTCGCGAAGCTGCTCGTTGGTCTGGTCGTAGAAGAAGCGGGCCAGGTTTTCAGCGGACGGATTGAGCGCTGTGAAGGGCTCAAGATCGTTGAGCATCTGGTGGTCGATGCGGTCGATGACCGGGCGCATGACCTGCTTGAGGAGCTTGAAGTCGAGCAGCAGGCCGGCCTCGTCCAGCTCGCGGCCATGCAGCGTGACCTGGACTTTGTAGTTGTGGCCGTGCGGGTTTTCGCACTTGCCCTTGTAGTTGCGGAGGTAATGTCCGGAGGAAAACCCGGCCTCCACGGTGACTTCAAACATCGGCTTCGTTTGTCTCTTTCGCGGGAATGCCCTGTCTTTATTTTAGTTCCTCGGGCGACGGCGTGCAGCCAGGCGCGCCTCCTCGCTGCGGCGGTCGACCTGCTCGAACAGGTGACTGAGGACGCCAATGAGAGCCGAGGCCAGCGCGACCAGCAGCATGATGAGCGCGATGGTGCGCCAGAGGGAGCCATTGGCGGGCAGGCCGGGCTGGAAGCTGGACGGAATCAGCGTCATGAGCCCGGAAAGCAGGGCGAAGAGCGCGAGCGTGGCGGCGAGGATGTAGAAGTTGCGTGACATAACGATAGCGGACGCGAGCCGAAGCGCCCTGCTGCGATTCTACGGCGTGGCTCTGAAATGGGCGGTTGGCAGGTGCTGGACCCCAGCGGCTTCCAGTTGTTCAAGCATGGCGGCAGCGGAGCCGTTGAGGTCGATTGCGCCGCAGGCGTCGGTGAGAACGATTGCTTCAAAGCCGAGCCGGCGGGCGTCGAGGGCGGAAAAGCCGACGCAGTAATCATAGGCGAGGCCTGCGAGACAGATGCGGGTGAGTCCGCGCTCGCGCAGGTAGCCGGCGAGGCCGGTGGGCGTGGTGCGGTCGTTCTCAAAGAAGGCGGAGTAGGAGTCGATGTGGGGACGAAATCCCTTCCGCAGGATGAGCTCGGCCTGGGGGAGATGGAGCGCGGGGTGGAACTCGGCGCCGGGCGTGGCCTGGATGCAGTGATCGGGCCAGAGTGTCTGCGGGCCATAAGGCATCTGGATGGTTTCGAAAAGCTGGTGGCCGCGATGGGACGAGGCGAAGGAAGAGTGGCCTGCGGGGTGCCAGTCCTGGGTGAGGATGACGTGGTGAAAGCGCGGCGCGATCGTGAGAATCGGTTCTATGACCGAGTCTCCGCCGGCAACGGCCAGTTGCCCGCCGGGGCAGAAGTCGTTCTGCACGTCGATGACAATTAAGACGTCTTGGGGGGTGAGATGCAATGCCAATCCGTTTCTGCTTTCTCTTCTCTTATTTGTAACGCGAGGAGGCCCGTGTTGTGGGGCGGGAATTTGCGGATTCGCCCGAGATGCGGCCTGGTTCCGATTCCATTCAATAACTGACTGCGGCTGGAGTTCCATCGCACCATCGTGAGCGATGGAGTTGGACTGAAAGTGTCTGCGGAGATTGTGCACAGGGTTTCCGCACAACACAGCCAGGTGATGGCAGGGCAGCTTCTTCGCGTCGGGCAGAGCATTTGTTGAACTCACTATGAAACGTCAGTTAACGGGGAAAGAATCCTCGTTCGCCTTAACCTTCCCTTCAAATGCATCTCCTAGTCTTCCCTAAAACCAATGGAAATCAATCTGAACTCTTGACACGGATTCGGCAGGATTTGTCTGCGTACTTGCATCATTCTCTTTCATTGATTTCGATTCTTCGCATCTTCCATTTGTTGCGTTGCCGCACCTGACCTCACCCGCCATTTTGGTGTGAGCGGGCTGTGCGGATCCCAGCGCAAAACCAACGAGATTTGCCTCAAGGAGATTCCCATGACGTCCCGAGCGAAGTTCCTTTTCCGCTTGGTCTGTGTAAGTGCCCTGATGCTACCTGTCTGCATGCAGTTCCTTGGCGCGCAGACGCAGCCTGGTTCAATTGGCGGGTCTGTCACGGATGCGACCGGCTCTGCGCTGCAGGGTGCGGTGATCAAGATCCAAAAGCCGGCACTTACCGCCTCGACCAACGAACAGGGGCGCTTCTATATCAACGATCTTGCCCCCGGCAGTTACACGGTTTCTATCAGCTACCTGGGACTGGAAAGCCAGACGAAGATCGTCACAGTCAGCTCCGGGGAGACCTCGACAGCTGACGCACAGTTGCAGATCCCCAACCAGCAGCAGGCCGTCCTTGTCACTGCTGCGCGTGCCTCAGCCGAAGCCGAGGCGCTCAACATTGAGCGTGCCTCCGACAATCTCGTTCAAGTGATGCCCAATGAGGTCATCACCAGCTTGCCGAACGCGAATCTCGCCGATGCGCTCGGCCGCCTGCCCAGCGTCACCCTGGAGCGCGACGAGGGTGAAGGCAAGTATGTTCAGGTCCGCAGCACCGAGCCACGCCTGACCAACACGACCGTTGATGGCGTCAACCTTCCCTCCGAAGAGCCGGGCGTGCGCCAGATCAAGTTTGACGCTATTCCCTCCAGCCTCGTTGACTCCGTGCAGATCAGCAAGACGCTGCAGGCCAACCTGGAAGGGGACGGTATCGGCGGCTCAGTGAACCTGGTCACTAAAGAGGCGCCTGACGCACCTGTTTTTGAGATCACAGCACTCGGTGGGTATACGCCGATTATTCATGGCCGCGGCAACACGACGGAAACCGGCACCTTCGGACGTCGTTTCGGCCCCACCAAGCGATTCGGTCTCATCATCGGCGCTTCCTATGACTGGGAAGGACGCGGCATCGATGACTTTGAACCTGTTCCCGACCGGAACAACGGTTCAACATGGTTTGATGGCGCGAGTATCCGGCAGTACCAATACTTCCGCCCACGGTATGGAGTCGCTGGAAGCATGGACTACCGAATCCGCGAGGGTTCTCATGTCTTTGCCCGGTATCTCTACTCGGACTTCAAGAACTACGGAGATCGCTGGGCATACCAGATTCAGGACAATACGCCCGGCGTTTCGCTGCTCGCTCCCGGCAATCAGGGTGGTGTGCCTTCTTACGACGGGGAACTGCGCAATCCCGACATTCAGGTCGGAAGCGTGATCCTCGGCGGCAACCACGTTCTCGATACGACCTGGTACTCATGGGAGGTCAATATCGGCCACTCATCGTATGGCAATTCCCCCTATTCAGACGCCATCTTCAACTCGACCCTTTCCTCGAGCAACTGCCAGTTCAATCCAAGCGGGACAACCGACAAGTATCTTCCGCAATGGAGTCAGGCCTGCTTTGCCGAGATTCAGAATCCGGCCAACTTTACCCTTGGCTTCATCAACCGTGACCTTGGAAAGGCGGCACAGTTGAATCTCGGCGTTGGCGGCTCGGGCGCGAAGCGCTATCACTTTGGCAATCGTGCGGCGGTGATCGAGTACGGCGGCCGGTTCCGCAACGAGCACAAATATGCCGATACTTATGTGCTGACCCTTACGCCGAACGGCAACGTTGGAATGGCGCAGTTTCCCAACCGGATGATCAACCACAACTACTACAACGGCGGGTCGTATCAGCTCGGCTATAACGCGTCACTGGAAGACGTGCTGGCCTACGCAAACAGCCATGCTGCATCCTTTACGGGCAGCAGCACCCAGGGCGCGGACTCATCCGATTTTGGAATCGTGGAACAGGTTAGCGCAGGCTATGTGATGAATACCGTCGACTTCGCCAACGGCATGCGATTTATTGCCGGCTTGCGAGCGGAGAATACCTCGGACAATGTCCACAATCTCGCCTTTGGGGACAACGGGGCTGTTACGCCGAACTCTTACTCCGGCTCGTACATTACTCTGCTGCCGAGCGCTTCGCTCCGCCTGAATGCCGGACCTGACAGCTATATCCGCATGATCTATGCGCGCGGCCTCTCCCGGCCTGATCCCCAGGATATCGCGCAGCCACTCAGCTGGACCGCTACAGGCAACGGCGCCAACCGCTATTCCGTCAGCTTTGGCAATGCCAACCTGAAGGCCGAGACCGGCGATGATATCGACGTGCTTTACGACCACTATCTGAAGACCTTTGGCATCGTGTCCGTCGGATACTTCTTCAAGGCGCTGCATGATCCCATCGTTGTCAGCAACTATCAACTGACGAACTACCTGCCTCCGGGTGCTCCTTCGGTGGACCGCGGCAACTATCTGGCGACGCAACCGGTGAATGCGGGCAGCGCCTGGCTTAGCGGCATCGAAGCAACCTATATGCAGCACTACACTTCACTGCCCGGCTTCCTGGGCGGCCTTGGGCTCTCGGCGAACTACAGCTATATCGGCTCGCGCACATCCGGCATCCCTGGCCGCTCCGATCATCCGCGACTGCTGCGCAATTCGCCCAACATTTTCAATATCAGTCCCACCTATGACCGCGGGCGGTACTCGATGCGCATGGGAATCTCCTACAACCAGGCCAGCATCTTCGGCTATCAGTACCAGGACGGCACGCCGGGCGGAATCACGGGACCACTCAGCGACATCTACTTCTACTCTCATATCCAAGTGGATGCCGAAGGCATTGTGGGCATCCACCACGGAATGAGTCTGGTCTTCTCAGGTCTGAATCTCAATAACGAGGTATTCGGCTTCTACCAGGGGAGCTCGCAATACATGATTCAGCGCGAGTACTACCAGCCAACCTTCTCTGCCGGTGTGCGCTGGACTCCCTTCCACGAAAAATAGCGTGAATCGGAGTGCAACGAGGAGGGCTTGTACACCGCGTACAAGCCCTCCCCGTTTTGAGGGAACCGATGTTCGCCATGAGTTGCTCGTCGTTCAAATGCGCGGAACACATATCCGTGCGGCGAGATTCGCTGGGGATCAAACGGCCCCTTTCTCAAAAAAAGCTTCCACGTCCGTGATGCTGGTCGTCATGCGATAGGGCGGCAAGCTTGCCAGAAACGTCTGGCCGTAGCGCTGTCTTCGCACCCGGGGGTCGAGGAGGACGAGGACGCCGCGGTCTTCAAGCGAGCGGATGAGGCGGCCGAAGCCCTGCTTGAGGGTGAGCACGGCGGAAGGGACCTGGTAGTCGAAGAATGGCTTGCCGCCGGCTTCTTCGATGGCTTTCATGCGGGCCTGGACGACGGGGTCGCTGGGCACGGCGAAGGGCAGGCGGTCGATGATGACGCAACTGAGCGCCTCGCCCTGCACGTCGACGCCCTGCCAGAAGCTGGAGGTGCCAAAGAGGACGGCATTCGGCGTGGCGCGGAACTCGTCGAGCAGGGCTTTGCGCGGTGCGGTGCCGTGGAGCAGGATGGGGTAGTCGAGCACGGGCAGGAGGCGCTCATAGAGCGTGCGCATCTGGCTGTAACTGGTGAAGAGGCAGAAGGCGCGGCCGCGGGTGATGGTGAGGACACGCTGGATGCACTCGGCAGCGGCTTCTGGGAAGTCGGGCTCGCGCGGGTCGGGCATTTGGGGCGGCAGATAGAGCAGCGCCTGTTCGCCGTAGCGGAAGTGAGACGGTACGACGAGCTCGCGAGCTTCGGTCATGCCGAGCCGCTTGCGGATGTGCTCAAAGCCG
>VFSW01014026.1_pt1 | contig 11104 bp, 10 predicted proteins | sample 5358111 | NCBI WGS metagenome assembly VFSW01 (sample SAMN11554181, study PRJNA540505) | mine drainage metagenome | isolation source: sediment from site ElyBrook_90M | place: USA: Ely Copper Mine, Vershire, VT | collected 2017
ATTTTTTATTTTTCTTATAAATTCAAAAAATTTTTTTTTTTTTGTTTTTTTTTTTTTGTTTTATTTTTTTTTTTTTTTTTTTTTTTTAAACGCTTCTCATCTTGTATGTATGACACGAAAAGGGAGAAAAAGCGGAATGGATACCTTATACGATAAACTCTTTGGCGAAGCGGCGCAGCGGCTCTAGATTTTTCACACTTGGAAAGGGGAAGTCGATGATCAGCTCATGAACGCCGTAAGCTTCCAGGGTCGCAATCCGCTCACGGATCGTCGCGGGACTGCCAACCAGAGATATATCAGTGAGGCCACTTCTCCGAACTTCTGGTACCAGTGCCAGTGCCTCCTCATCGGTATCTGCGATAGAACAGTATGTACCGGTGGTGACATGGATGTCTGAGAAGTTGCGTCCGATGCTGTCACAATGCCCTTTCAGCACCTCAAGCTTGTGTTGCAGGGTCTTTAGATCACCACCCACGTTACAGGCGTCGCCATACTGAGCAACCAGCTTTAAGGTAACTTTCTCACCGCCGCCACCGATCAAAATGGGAATATGTGGTTTCTGTACACCCTTTGGCTGATTGATTGCGCCACGAACCTGATAATATTTGCCTTCAAAGACAGCCTCTTCCTGCGACCACATGGCATGGATCACTTGTAGTGCTTCACGCAGCATACGCAAGCGTTCAGGGGCGTCGGGATAGGGATAGCCATACGCTCTGTACTCATGTTCATACCAGCCAGCACCGATGCCGAAGTTTAAGCGACCATGACTTAAAACATCGAGTGTACTTGCCATCTTCGCCAGCAGTGCCGGATTGCGATAGCCATTACAAAGCACAATCTGCCCGATGCGAATTCTTTTTGTATCACGGGCCAGGGCAGCCAGCATCATCATGCTCTCAAACGTGATTTCCTGTGTTGGGGTAGGGACGGTATGAAAGTGATCGACAACCCACGCTGAGTCGTAACCAAGTTCATCACCAGTGGTGACCATGCTTGTCATCGCCTCATAAGCTTCAACTGGATCCTTGATGTCCACGAGACTCATCTTCCAACCATTGGGAATATCAAGACCAAACTTCATGCAGAACCTCTTTCATTGAATACGTGCAAATACAGGCGTATTGTAAATCAGCCACATGCAATGGTCAAGAAGCCGTAACTCCTCAGGTTTTCTGTCGGCCTTTGCTTTTCTAATCAAACTAATTCAATCCGCAACTCTTTACCCACGACGGCGGCCGCGCGTTGCATAGTTTCTAGTGATACTCCTGTCTTGTTTGGATCCAGAAGCCTTTCCAGCTGTGATCTACTCGTTTGCATACGAGCAGCCATTGCTGATTTTGTAAGACGTTGAGTACGCATTGCCTCTCCAATCTGCCAGGCCAGGACTTTTTTTACGGCGGTAGCAGTAGCTGTCTCAAGGATGCCCTCTTCTTTCAGAAAGTCTTCAAAAGAGGAACCTCTATTAGGATTTTCTGACATGACTTTCGTACTCCCTTCTGCGCTTATCGGCTAACTCTAAATCCAGCTGTGGAGTTTGCTGAGTCTTTTTAATGAATCCATGCAGCAAAATCATTTCACCACCGCTAATATGAAAAATGACACGCGCAATTCTCCCACCAGAGATATTACTACGTACCTCCCAAAGGTCTCGATATCCTTTTATGGCACGGCAAACAGGCATACCAATAGGCCAACCGTACTCTACAGTTCTGATATCTCCACCGATAATTCGACTATCGTCTTTATCCAGGCCTTTTAGCCATTCCCTCACAGGTTCAGTACCAGAAACTGTTTTAAAAAACCTGGCAGGTAGAATTTTCAGCGCATCATTCATAAGTAAAATGTACCATATATGGTACACTCTTGTCAAGTAAAGAGAGGTATAGCATGAAATGTATCTCCGAGATAGCTGCAATGCTTAAAAAAGGTTCGGATAGACTGCGAAATAAGAGCTATATGTAATGCAAGGACGGGGTATACTGTAGCGTATATATTTAAGAAACATAACAGGAGATATACAACAGATGGCGGACATTCTGGAACGCAAGAAGACGCATTTTGTACTCTGGCGGCCTACACCCGGCGCGCTCCCACCAATCCTCGTCATCGGGCAATTTCAATACGGCAACACACCAACACTGATAGAAATACAACGCTTGCCCCTGGCTCCAGTAGCTGGCTTCAATGATCTGTTTGCACTCGATGCCACTACCTGCAATCTGCACGACAATCAGGTCTACCATTACTGGTTTGAGGTTGAGGATACATCGCCGTCTGGTAAACCCGGCACACGTGTACTGACGACTGACCCATTCGCCTGGACAGTCGATTGGCGACTGCGCACGCCGCTGCTACCGAGTCCATATAGCGCAGATGATCGACAACCTGCCGCTGTCGTGAAATGGAAAGGGCAGCAGTTGGTCGCCAGTGATCCTGGTGGCGAGGAGATTGATTTCAGCAACGATCCCAGTCCGGCAACCTTGCCTACGAATAATCATCTGGTGATCTACGAATTGCCCACTGCGTGGTCGCGTCCAGCTGCGCCTGGCGATCTGGGCATTGGCGTGGGAACCTTTCGCGATGTGCTGGCACTAATAGACCCAACTGTCGGCGGCGCAAACTTTGATGATATCGCTGTCACGCAACCGGGCAGATCGTATCTTACGGAACTGGGCATCAATGCCCTGGAACTGCTGCCGCCAGCCGATAGCTTCTATAAGCGCGACTGGGGCTACGATACCTCGCACTATCTGGCCCCAGACGCTGAGCTTGGCTTTCCCGAAGAATTCTCCTCGTCAACCGCAAACCACGATCTGGCCGTGCTGATCAAAGCCTGTCACGCCAATGGGATACGTTTCTTTGTAGACGCGGTGATGGCCTTCGCGGCCCACGAACCGTATCAGAGCATTAATTTCGCTGATTTCTATATCGCTGATCCCACCGCGACGCCCAATGATCCAGATGCGCGCAATTCCCGGCCAGATCACGGCTTCCGCAATGGCTTTGGCAGCATCTTGTGGCGTTACGCGAAACCCGCCAGCGGCTATGACCCTGTTTCAGGCGTAGTACGCGATGGCATGTATCCGGGCAGGCAGTTTATGCTGACCTACATCACGCGCTGGATGCAAGATTTTCGTGTGGATGGCATTCGTATGGATAGCCTGGAGAATGTAGCGAACTGGGATTTCATTCAGCAATTCAAGGATTACGCGCACCAGTTGTTCACCGCACGTTGGGCAAAAGATGGTTTAGGCACGGGGGCGGACGCGCATATGCTCGTCGTTGGCGAGGAATTGTCAGTGCCGCTGGAATTGATCACTGAGGGCCGCGTCGATGGCTTGTGGAACTACCACTTTAGCGGGCTAGTGCGCTCTGCTGTCCTGGGTGGAGGCAATGGCTTTGAAAGTGCTGTGCGCCAGATGATCGATTGCCGCAATCTGGGCTTTACCGATGGGACGCAGGCAATTAACTATATTACCAGCCACGATGTCGAAGGCGATTGGAATATTCGGCTGTACAACTTCTTATTAAGGCAGGGTGTCGCAGAAGAAGACCTGGAGAAGCGGATCAAACTGGCCTTTGTCTGCCTGCTCACGGCGGTTGGCATTCCGATGATTCTCGCAGGGGAAGAGTTTGCTGATGAACACTACCGCTTCGATAAGAATGGCATAGTCGACCAACAAGGCGGCAAGCAGGTAGACCCCGTCAATTTCAAGCGCGCGACCGAACCGATGCGGGCGCGCATTCTGGCCTATGTCAGCCAGTTAATCAAGCTGCGTACCGCGCATCCCGCCCTGGCGGTCAATGATACGCAATTTCTACAAGTCGATCTCAACGATGGCAAGCGCGTCTTCGCCTGGCAACGCGGCAGTAGCGACAATCCTGTAATCGTGGTTGCCAACTTTTCAGCTTGGGGAACCGCCAATCCTTTTGCCCCAGGAGCGCAGTATCTCGTTCCCAACTGGCCGCCAACGCCCGTGGGACGTCAGTGGCGCGAAGTGACGCAGAATAGACCAGCACCCAACGCTGGACGCGAACCGCTCTTCGCCTGGGAAGCAAAAGTCTACCAGTTGGTATAAGTAATACAGTGGTGCTACGCAATCGCAAAGGAGAAAGCACGCAATGATGACTGAACAGCCCATAGGTTTGGCAAAATGGCATGAGTTTGTCAACACGCAAAATTTACACGTTTTAGCAGATGCCCTCGCGGATGACGTTCTCTTCCGCTCACCTGCTATCTGGAAGCCTAAAGCAGGCAAAGCCATGACAATGTTGTATTTAAGGAGCGCGGTGCGCGTTTTTGAGGATTTTACCTATCACCGTCAATTTTTTGGTGATAACGCGGTCGTTCTCGAATTCAGTGCGCGCGTTGGTCAATTGAGTGTGAAGGGTGTCGATATCATCCAGTTTAACGCCGAAGGGCTGATTGCTGATTTTGAGGTGATGGTGCGGCCTGCCAACGGACTGCAAGCTCTTGTTAGCGCAATGGCACAACAACTGGCATCAGCGGATGCTTCAAACATAGAACGTTAATGGCACACAAGAAAATGGGAACCACGATGGTTCCTATTTTCTTTAATTGCTTCAATTACACGTTTACTGCTTCTCGTCAGGGCCAAAGCGTGCGTCACTTTTAGCCTCGATTTTGTGCATGCCATCGGAAAAGGCGTGCCAGTCGTCAGGGAAGAAGAAGGCGTGAGAAGACGGCGGTTTAGGAGCTTGGCACTCGATAAAGCGCACGGGTACATCGCCTTGATTGATATAGCCGTGCGTGCCATTGGTGCTCGACCATACCAGATCGCCTGCCTCTATGGGATGCTGTTCTCCGTCAAGGAACGCGGTTGCCGAGCCACTGAGAAAGTAATAGGCTTCCTCAAATGGATGGTAATGGGTGCGCGCAGCTCTCCCAGGAGTGCCACTATTGGCCGCGAACTCGACAACGAACAGGGTATGATGTTGCGCCCCTAAGATATCGTCGACCATCATGCGAATAGAAATATCGCGAATATTATGTCCATGATAACCGGGCATGGAAAGCGGACCGGGGTGTGGCATATCGGTCTCAGAGAAATGCCCGACGTAGCGACACGTGGGGTCAAACTCGTTTATGGCTCGGCCATCTTTTGGTACAGCAACGGTATTTACGGCATAGGCCGATGGCATCAGATTATTTAGGCGTGGCTGTGGCCCACGAACTTGATACATGCGCAAAGGTTTGTCAAAGGGATTATGCCAGGCGTGAGGAGCGGAAATTGGTGCGACGCCAAAATCTTGCGGGTTCATCAGGTAACTTGTCTCGTTCAAGGCAAACAGCGCGCGCCCTGCAAGGACAAAAAAGGATTCTTCAAAAGGGTGAATATGTCCTGGCATAACGCCACCGGGCGCGATTTCGACAAGCGCAATTTCCAGGTGTACCGATCCCTGCTCTGGACCAATCAACGAGGCCGTAGTGACTCCCTGGATGTCGACCAGTTCAGTAACGGGATGAAATACCTGATCTTTTGCGTGAATAATTGCGTAGCTCATTGCCATGCTCCTGAAATAAGATACATCCCTCTAAATAGCATTAGAGCGATGTATCTGCTTTGCTGTATGCTAATAACCGACATTATTAGCCAGCGTTTTTATTAAGCATAGCCAGCTTTTTCGTCGCTGTCAAGCGCGTGGCAAGGCTCTGCAGAAGAGCGCGCGCGCGTGATATGATATAGTCAAGTTTACTGACCACAAAGGAACTGATGATGGAACTTGGTATCTACACTTTCGCGGAAATGACGGCTGACGCACAGACGGGCGAGGTTGTTAGCCCTGCACAGCGTTTACGAGACCTTTTAGAAGAGATTGAACTGGCCGATCAGGTTGGCCTGGATGTGTTTGGCATTGGCGAACACCACCGCCCAGAATTTGCTGTCTCAACTCCTGCTGTTGTCCTCGCGGCTGCGGCTGCACGCACGAAAAATATTCGTTTGACGAGTGCTGTCTCTGTCCTTAGCTCCGATGACCCTGTGCGCGTCTTTCAGAATTTTGCCACGCTCGACCTGCTCTCAGGAGGGCGTGCGGAAATCATGGCGGGACGCGGCTCCTTCATCGAGTCGTTCCCGCTTTTCGGCTACGATCTTGATGACTACGATGCCCTGTTTGACGAGAAGCTCGAATTGTTGCTCAAGATTCGTGCAACAGAGCGCGTCACCTGGGCTGGTCAACATCGTCCCGCCCTTGATGATCTCGGTGTCTACCCACGCCCTATTCAGAACCCACTCCCTGTCTGGGTTGCCGTTGGTGGCACGCCCTCCTCGGTGGTACGTGCCGCCACGCTCGCTTTGCCAATGGCTCTTGCGATTATTGGTGGGGAGCCTGCGCGCTTCGCCCCATTGGTCAATCTCTATCGTAAGGTCGCGCAGGATGCTGGTCATGATCTGACAAAGCTGCCCATTAGTATCAATTCACATGGCTACCTTGCTGATACCTCTCAGCAGGCGGGGGATGATGCCTTCCCACCTTTCACCGTCATGATGAATCAGATAGGCCGTGAACGCGGTTGGTCCAGCATGAGTCGGCGCGCATTTGATGTAGCGCGCTCACCACGAGGCGCACTTTTCGTAGGGACACCCGATGAAGTGATCGAAAAAATCCTCTTCCAGCACAAAATCTTCGGTCATCAACGCCTGCTGCTACAAATCAGCGTTGGCACGCTACCACACCTCAAGGTAATGCGTTCCATCGAACTGTTCGGCACGAAGGTCGCTCCCGTCGTGCGCCGCGAGACTGCGTAGCATGTGGCTCGTTCCCTATGTCGTCTAGCGCACATCAGCGGCAGCTTGAGGTGACTCCGCCGTGATCTGCATCAACTCGATAGCCTTCCCATCGGGATCGTTGAGCCAGTATTGCCAGTTCATGTCAATGCCCTGGATTGGCTTGCCCGGACTCGGCAAACCACGCGCTGCCCGTTCGCGCAGCGTTGCTGACAGGTCATCCACAACCAAGCAGAAATGGTTATAACCAACAGATTGACCTCGCGGCTGATTCTCGCCTTGCGCACCACAGATAAAGGCTTTACTAATTTTTTACAGTTTTTTGCCTCTTCTTTTAGAGTGATGAGCTATAATCGTTATAGATGTGAGATATCTTACATCGATTGGCGGCAAGATTAAAAAGAGATTAAAGAGAATACAATAATATTCCAAATTCTCTATTTATTTTGCTCCAAACATATATACTATATTCGCATATACGAAGAGGAGACATATAAATCATGGCTTTTGTTATCACGCAGCCCTGCATCGGATCGAAAGATGCCTCATGTGTAGACGTATGTCCAGTAGACTGTATTCACCCGACACCGAGCGAACGCCTGTACTCGCGAGTTGAACACCTGTATATCAACCCCAGCGAGTGTATCGATTGTGGAGCCTGCCAACCAGCCTGTCCTTCCAATGCCATTTATCAAGAGTCGGCAGTTCCGCGCCAGTGGCGGCAATTCATCCAGATCAATGCCAGCTTCTATCGATAAATGCGATGTGGGTAAAGACTGATCATGTAATCAGTTTTTACCCACATTGTAGGCTGATTATAGCCCTTTCGGCATTGCCGCATCGAGGAACCCCGTGATGATCGGCCAAAGTCGACAGCGTGGGGAAAACGCTTGAGCGTGAATGGGTTATGGCCCAGAGAGCCGCCGCGCTTGGCCTGTCCATTCCCAGATCGCTGGTCTTTGAAGCGGGTCCGCCCGCTATATTTGCGATGGAACAGGTCAGCGGCCCACCATTACCTTGACTACTGTTTCACACCGCTTGCCACACCTGCACAGTGTTATCTTCAGAACCGGAAGCGATGCGTGTGCCATCGGGCGACCATACGACTGATCTTACAGCGGCGGAGTGACCATCGTAAGTGAATGTATGACTACCATTGGTAGCGTTCCACACCTGCGCCGTGTTGTCAGCAGAACCAGAGACAAGATGTTTTCCATCGGGCGACCATGCCACTGAATATACCCAACCAGAATGACCACGATATGTAAAGAGAAGATTTCCATTAATTGCGCTCCACACTTGCACGGTCTGATCGGCAGAGCCAGAAGCAATCCGCGTGCCATCGGGCGACCATGCTGCTGCATATACTACATCCCTGTGACCGGGATAGGAGAGGGCATGGCTTCCATCAGCGGCATTCCACACTTGTACTGTCATATCAGCAGACCCAGAGGCAATCCGCTTGCCGTCCGGTGACCAGTTAACGGCATATACCGTATTATTATGGCCTTGATAGATAAAAGGTTGACCGCCATCAGTCGCATTCCAAATTTGTACTGTCTTGTCAGCCGAAGCAGAAGCCATGCGCTTCCCATCAGGTGAGCAGCCCACTGCATACACTGTTCCAATATGATTACCATAGGTGAAGGGGTGGCTCCCATCACTCGCGTTCCAGACCTGTACGGTATTGTCGGCAGAACCAGAGGCAATCCGCGTGCCATCGGGCGACCAACCGGCTGCATTGACATTAGCAGAATGGCCGTGATAGATGAAAGGGTGGCTGCCATCAGTCGCATTCCAGACTTGTACCGTGTTGTCCCACGCAGCTGAGGCAATATGTTTGCCATCGAGCGACCATGATACTGATGCCACACCAGCAGAGTGACCGCGATAGGTCACGAAGGGGGTTTGTTGTGGCACTTGTGACGCACGGGTAAACCACCAGATACCAGTCCCTGCGAGGCTCACCGTTACCAATGCCGCTGCTCCGATGATGACGGTGCGACGCGAGATGCCGCGTTCCGTCTGCTCACTTGTTTTAGTTGGCTGAACGGGTAATGGTGGGTCCGTTTGTTTGACTGATTCCATCGGGTACGGTAAGACGAAGGGTTCAACGGGATAAGGTGTTGCGCCTCTCACGTTCTTAACCGGTGGCGAGGGTGGTGTTACTATATCCTGAATAGTTGGTAGCGGTTTCGATGGCGGTGGAGGCAAAGGCAGAGAGATACGTGAAGGTGGAGGCAAGGGTGTTGAGATACGCGGCGGGGTAGGCGGCAGAGGAGTGTAGCGCTCCTGGCTGGCCTGTTCTAAAGCGGTTGCGAAGGCGCGCATAGCACCAAAACGCTCCTCCGGTTTCTTGGCAAGGGCAGTCATCACCACCTGCTCGACGGCGGGCGAGAGCGTGGGGAGATGCTGGCGTAGCGGCGGTGTGAGTTCGTGAGTATGCTGATAGCCTAGTTGGATTGCATTCCCTTCATTAAAAGGCGGTGTGCCACAGAGCCACTCGTAGACGACAATGCCGAGCGAATACTGGTCGCTAGCAGTACGCGGTTTGCCCTGAAACATTTCCGGGGCCATATAATAGGGAGTGCCACCTGTGCCAGCGAGGCTATTGAGCGAGGTACGCTCCGAACGTGAGATCACGGCAATACCGAAATCGCTGAGCAAGATTTCGCCGTTGCGCCCCAACAACATGTTCTCCGGCTTGATATCTCGATGAATGAGCCTTTGTTCGTGCGCATATTGCAAAGCCTGTGCGACCTGCTTGACATACTCCACAACGGTCGGCAACGGGACACGAGAGCCTCTGGGATGGCGCGTGCGCAGTGTGCCCCCTGGCGCATAGTCCATGACGAGATAGGGCGTGTTGTTGTCCACACCGAAGTCGAGCACACGCACGATATGTGGATGAATCAGGTTGGCAAGTGTGCGCGCCTCTTGCTTGAAAATCGCAAGGTCATCCTGCGCCACACGTGCATAGAGCAGTTTGATCGCGGCATGTGTGCCGAGGTGGATATGTTCGCCCAGGTAGACCTCGGCAAAGCCGCCCTGTCCCAGCAGACGTTGCAGACGATAGTTACCAAGCTGTTGCCCAATGCGCTCACTCATGCGTGTTTCCCTCTCACACGATGATTTGCTTGTATGAATTTTGCATCGCTAGTATAGCATAGCTTCTGCTGTTTGTCCCTACAATAGTAAGGATTTGTCATATACTATACTTTGTACCTGTACTGAGTACGATGGAAGCAAAATAAAACCCATGCATGAACTAGATTTGGAAACAGCGGCAAAAAACATGCTCGCACATTTGAGTGCATCTAAAAAGAGCTTAAAACCTCTGTATCTTCAGCCTGATCGTGCAGTCTTCTTAGCGGAACACCTCCATATTGTCCTCAAGGTCTATAGCAAGAGTAAAGTGCTTGAGAGTGAATATGCTACAGCTCAGAGAGCGGCGGCGATTGGCGTGCCCATTCCAAGATTGTTTGCCTTTGAAGCAGGCCCGCCTGCTGTGCTTGCGATGGAGTTTATCAATGGTTCACCTCTATCTTCACGTTACCCGTTAGCCGCCAAAGAAGCAGGCACCTATCTTCAATGCTTCCATGCGCTGGAAGCCAATCCACCATTTTCCGGTGGACAAGATCGCTGGGAGGAGTTTATCTCCTGGTGGAGCAACGCGGAGCTTGAGAAGGTCAAACGCTTAGCGGTTTTTGACCTTCAGCAGATTCGTGCATTGCAAAAACCATTTGAGACGTTGCGACCGCTGCTTGTGCAGAGACCCGTCGTGCTGCTGCATGGTGATCTCCAGACCAATCACCTGCTCGTGGACCCACACACCGGAAAACTACTGGCCTTTCTTGACTTCGCTGACGCCCAACCAGGCGACCCACTGATGGACATCGCTATCGCCTCGCTCTGGGATCACGACCTGGCTGCATTGCTTTTAGCTGGCTATAGCGGCATAGCGTGGAACGACGAAACACGACAGTTACTTACGCTCTACCGTCTTTTGCGCCACATCGCGGAAATCCCCTGGCTACTTGAGCGTGGCTTCCAGGAATTAGCAAAAAAAGATATAGCCGAGATCAAAAGGCTCTTAGAACATAAATGATTGTGTTTAAAAAATAATACAGAAATCACGTAAATAGCGTAGGGGCGTGATTCATCACTCCTAATATGCATCAACTTAGTTAATCTGCTCGATTGTCTCTTTGAAATGCTTTCATGTCCCTACTGCTCTGCCAAACGTCATGGCGACTGTTTTGGCAGTTCATTCATCTTCAATTGATAGACAGGCATGTGATAGACAGGCATGTGATAGACAGGCATGTGATAGACAGGCATGTGATAGACAG
>VFSW01014027.1_pt1 | contig 11103 bp, 7 predicted proteins | sample 5358111 | NCBI WGS metagenome assembly VFSW01 (sample SAMN11554181, study PRJNA540505) | mine drainage metagenome | isolation source: sediment from site ElyBrook_90M | place: USA: Ely Copper Mine, Vershire, VT | collected 2017
CGTAGTGGTAGGTGTGGTCGTGCTTGGTATGCCGGATTTTCTTGACCGTGCCCGTGAGTACGAGCTCGGCCAGGCCCGGGCGCGGGAGGCTCAGACGCACGGGAAGGCGCGTCTGCATCCTGACCGCGGCATCGATCCGGCATCCACCTCCGGAGATGTTGACCAGCATAGCCGGCAGCAGTTCGCTGACGCCCGCTATCCGCACGTGAATGGGTTTGTGCGTAGGCTGGCGATAGTAGGCGCGCTTATCGAATGGCATCGTCGCGTTCCCGTGCCTGCGGCACCGGCCCAATAGCGTATGGCACCCCTCCTAACGATGCGGCACCTCGCTTGGATTTGTCGAGTGCCCGAGGGCCCGCGCCGGGTAAAGCCTTCGAAAACGGAGGCCCCCGGAGGTGGCGGCAGGTGCGGGCGGCGGTTGGCGTGAACTGCGACTAAGCCGGAATAAAGCCGGCTGAAAGTTTTATATTTCTAGAGGGGTTCAACGTAGCGGCGCAGCGTGCGTCGCCCGCTCGAGGACGATCCCGGGATTCCAAGCCCGCCGGGTCGTCGTCGCGGATGGAGAGGTAAGGCCGCCGCACGTGGCCCCTAGATAATTTGAGGACAATTTGTCGAGCGAGATCCTAATCTCGAGCGATCCTTGGGAAAACCGGGTCGCCATACTTGAGGACGGCAACATCGCCGAACTCTACATCGAGCGCGAAGAGAAAGTCATCGGCTCGATCTACAAAGGCAAGGTACAGAACGTTCTGCCCGGGATGGGCGCGGCGTTCGTGGATATCGGCCTTGGCCGAAACGCCTTTCTCTACGTCGACGACATCAACAAGCAGCCGCTGAACATCGGCGATGTGGAGATCACCCACGGCCACAGCGGCTTCACCATCAACGAAAAGGTGAAAAAGGGCGACGACGTCCTGGTGCAGATCGTCAAGGAGCCGCGGGGCCTCAAGGGCGCGCGCATCTCCACGAACATCTCCCTTCCCGGACGCTACCTCATCCTGATGCCGACCGGTAAGTACTCGGGCGTTTCGCGTAAAATCGAATCCGCCGACGAGCGGAACCGGCTCAAGGCCGTGATGAAACGGATTCGTCCCGAAGGCATGGCGACCGTCGTCCGAACCGCGGCCGCGAACGTGAGCGAAGCCGAGCTGATCGCCGATCTCGGCGTCTTGATCCGGATGTGGCACGGCATTCTCGAAACCTTCAAGCGCGCGAGTTCTCCATCGCTCTTGCACCGCGATATGAATCTCGTATTCAAAGCCGCCCGCGATTTCATCACGGCGGACGTCGATAAGGTCCTGATCGATAACGAAGCCGAGTACCGTAAGGTGCGCGAGTTTCTGCAACTCCTGGGCCCGCAGTACCTCGATCGCATCGAGTACTACAACTCGGGGCGCAATCTGTTCGACGACTACAAGATCAGCGAAGAGCTGCAAAAGCTCATGAAGCCGAAGATCAATCTCCCTTCGGGCGGATCGATCGTGATCGAAACCACCGAAGCGTTGACGGTGATCGACGTGAATTCGGGCAAATTCACCGGCGGCCGTAATCTCGACGATACCATCGTCAAAACCAATCTCGAAGCCGCAACCGAGGTGGCGCGACAAGTCCGTCTGCGCGATATCGGCGGCATCATCGTCGTCGACTTCATCGATATGTCGTCCGAAGCCGCGCGTAGTAAGGTAATCCGCGCGCTCGAAGACGGTTTGCGCCGCGACCGGACACGCGCGACGATTCAATCGTTTTCGAATCTCGGCTTGCTCGAATTTACGCGCAAGCGCATCGGTAAGGACCTCGGCGCACAACTACGCGGCACGTGCCCGACCTGCACGGGTCTGGGTACGGTCATGTCCGCGCAGACGATGGCGATCGAGACGTTCCGTCGCATTCGCGACGAGGCTCGCTCGGCCAAGGGCGCCGTCGTCGCGTACGCCGCGCCGTCGGTTGCTTCGCAGATGGAGTTTTGGTACGACGACGAGTGCGTCGCGCTCGCTCACGATCTCGGCAGCGAAATCCACGTGCGCGTCGACCCGCTCTTGCATCCGGAAAAATCGCGCGTCGAAAGCATGGCCGTGTTCAAAGAAGAGAACGCGCATTTGGTGCGCGTGGGCGACGAACACGAAGTCGAATTGCTGGCGGGACGCCTCCCGAACCCGACGTCCGCCGCGACGGTCGTCAACGGACATTTGGTCGAGGTGGAAAACGCCGCGAACAATGCGGGAAATACGGCTCGCATTCGCATTCTCGACGTGGACGACTCCGAGGATTACGTCTTAGCCGAGATGATCACCGCCGGCGTTCCGGCAAGCGATGCGGCCAAGAAGAAACGCCGCCGCGGTGGAAAGCGCAAGGGCACCTTCACCGCTGCCGAGGAGACGCAGCAGCTTCGCGAACTCGCCGAAGAAGCGGCTTCCGCGCAGCAGGCCCGTCCGCCGATCGGCATTACCACGATTACCGAAGAAGAGGAAGCCGAAGATAAGGCTTTGGGCGCAGAAGTGCGCGGCGAGCGCCAGCCCGACGCCATCATCATCGGTGAGGAAGAGGGAGAGCTCGCTCGTACCGACGGTAAGCGCCGTCGCCGTCGCCGTCGTCGCGGCGGGCGCGGACGCAACGGAGCGGCCGATACGGTCGCGACGAACGGAACGCCGCAAGCCGCGGCATCCGAACTCGACGAAGAAGAAGAGGAAGAGGCACCGCAGCGGGCGGCTGCCGCCGAGCCCGCCGGCGCGCCCTCGGAAGGCGACGGAGCCAATCGTAAGCGCCGGCGTCGCCGCCGTGGCCGCGGCCGTGGCCGGGGACCCGGAGCCGAAGGCCAGCAGCCGTCGGATCGTCAGATGCCCGGCCTCGAGCCGCTCACGGGATCGCTTCCTTCGAGTTCGTCGGTTCCCGATCGGCACATCTTCCGCGTCGGTAAGGACGGCAAGGCACAACCCACCGGAACGACGGCTCCACGCGAACCTTCGCGCGCCATCGCACCGGTACGGCGTTCAGCTCCTCCGGCGGTCGAGCCGCCACCCCCGAGCCTGCGTATGCCCGACGAACAGCCGCAGCTGACCAAGCCCGCGCGGCGCGGCCGCGGCGGAGCCGGCGGACGTATCGCGGGCAAACTCGAGAGCACGCCGATGGCGGCGCTGCCCCCGGCGCAGCCTGCATCCTCGACCCGGCGCCCCCGCAAGCCGGTGGCCGCGGTTGCGGCGCCGATAGCCGAGCCCAAGGCGAAGACCCCGGTGAAGGCCCCGGCCAAAGCTGCCAAGGCAACGCCGGTAAAGGAACCCGTCAAGCGGGCCGCAACGCCGCGCGCCAAAAAAGCCGAGGCGGCCAAACCCGCAGCGGCGGCAGCGGAGCCGAAAAAGCGAGCCGCCGCGCCCCGTGCGAAAAAAGCGGAACCGGCCGCAGCGAAGGCACCGGCGGTCAAGAAGACCTCGACCCGTAAAAAGGCCTCTGCGGCGGCACCGGCTAGGAAAAAGAAGTCCTAGCCGGAGCCATGCCGATGGCCGGTTGGGCCCTCTTCGTCGACTACGACGGAACCATCACAAACCTCGACACATCCGACGTTCTGGTCTGCGCAAGCGCCGGACCGGAGCGTTGGAACGATCTCGAAACGGCGCTGCGCGACGGCAGCATGTCGCTGCGCGAAGTGCTCGCGGAGCAGTTTGCGCACGTTCGTCTCTCGCTGGATGATGCCGACGCATTGTTGGCCGAACGGACCGTGTTCGACCCGACCTTTGCGCCGTTCGTGCGCGCATGCGAAGCGCGGAGCTGCAGCGTCACCGTGCTTTCATCGGGCATCGCTCCGCTCATTCGCCGCGCGCTCGCGCGCGCCGGGCTCCCGCACGTTGCGGTTTACGCCAACGAAGTGGATGCCGATCCGCAGGGTTGGCGGCTGCGATTCCGCGACGATTCCGATAACGGCCACGATAAGGCCGCCGCCGTACGCGCGGCACAGGAACGAGGCGTCTCTACGGTGTTCGTCGGCGACGGACACTCGGATTTCGAAGCGGCGCTCGTCGCCGACCGGCGCTTTGTCAAAAAAGGCCGCGCGCTGGAAGCACATCTTCGCGAGCGCGGCGTAGCGTTCGCGAGCTTCGAACGATTCGCGCAGATCCAGGGATCGCTGTTCGCGACCCCCGGATCCGCAGCGTCATTCCCCGTTGGCCGCGGAGAGCTTGGCTAACTGACCGTCCACGAATTGCATCGCGCGGCGTAACTGCGCGTCTTTCGCCGGGTCGCCGAAACGCGCGCCCTTGTTCTCGGGCAACACGATATCGGGCGTGATGCCCAGGTGATTGATGTTGCGATTATGCGGTGTGAGATAGCGCGCCGTGGTGATCTTCACCGCCGAACGGTCCGGCAGCGGAAAGATCGTTTGCACGACGCCCTTGCCGAAGGTCTTCGTACCGATGATCGTCCCAACGTCGCTATCTTGAATGGCGCCGGAGGTAATCTCCGATGCCGACGCGGTGTATTGATTGACGAGCACCGCCAACGGCATCGGCGGAATCGCCGTGGCATCGGCCTCGAGCGTGGTAATGCTCGAAGCTCGCGACTCGACCGAAACGATCGGCCCGCTAGGGATGAATTTCGAGCTTACCGCGACGGCCGCGTCGAGGTAGCCGCCGCCGTTGTCGCGCAGATCCATGATGATCGCTCGCGCGCCCTCCTGCTGCAGCCGGTCGAGCGCCGTCGTCAGCTCGGCTCCGGTATCTTTGCCGAAGACCGTGACCGCGACGTACCCGATCTTGCCGGGAAGCATCTTCGGATAGACGCTGAGCTGGTGGATTTTCGCGCGCGTCAGCGTGATCGGCGCAAGCATTTTACCATCGCGCTCGATGGTGATCGAGACGGTCGTGCCGGCCTTACCGCGCAGGTGCGCGCTTGCGGCATTCAGCGACATCCCTTTGGTCGAAACGCCGTTGATCGCGGTGATTAAATCGTCTTGCTGCACGCCCGCTTTATCGGCCGGTGCGTCGGGGACGACGTTACTGACCGCGATGTACTTCGTCTTCGAATCGGTTTGAATCACGATGCCCGTGCCGCCGAAATCGGAGCCGTCGAGCCCCTGGTTCAGCGCCGCATACTCTTTGGGCGTGAGAAAGACGGTCCAGCGGTCGTGAACCGACTTCATCATGCCGTCGATCGCACCGTACGTTAAGGCGTGCGCCCCGATCTTTGCGCCGCCGAGCTTCGCCGCCGCATCGATCTGATGATCGATTGCATGGAGGTTGGCGTTCCCGGTCGGGCCCGCGAGCAGCGGCGGCAAGGTTTTCTTGATGCCGGCCTTCTTCAGTTGCGCCTGCAACGCGCTGTGGACGCCGTCCAACACGGCTTGCGGGTCGACCTTCTTGTAGAAGTCGGTGGTGAGATGGTCGTAGCTGGTGGCGATTTCACCCGTATCGCTTGCGGTGATGGTGCCGGATGCGGCCACGCTCGACATCGCCGAGAGCTGCACCATCATGGCACCCAAGATGCCGACTAGAGCCAGAGAGAAGAGACGCTTCATGATGCCTGCTAACGAATCAGTTTGCTTAATCGTGCCTTCGCGACGGCAAGTTGCTTGTCGCGGGGCGTATCGATCAGCATTGGGTCGGGATTCTGAGGAACGACGATATCCGGCATGATCCCCTTATGCTGGATATCGCGGCCGAGCGGCGTGACGTATCTCGCCGTCGTAATCTTGAGCGCGCCGTCGTTCGGCAAATCGTAAATCGTCTGCACGACGCCCTTCCCGAACGTCTTCGTGCCGATCAGGGTGGCGAGGTGATAATCTTGCAGGGCGCCGGCGGTAATCTCCGACGCGCTGGCGGTGTAACCGTTGACGAGAATGACCAGCGGCGAGAGGCCGCCGATCGCATCGCCGTCGGCTTCTTGCGTAATTTTGCTGCCGTCGCGCTTGATCGTCGAGACGATCGTGCCCTGTGGGATGAAGTAACTCGATATGCGCACCGCGGCCTCGAGCAGGCCGCCGCCGTTGTCGCGCAGATCGAGAATGTATCCCTTCGCGCCCTTGGCCTTGCCGTTCAACAGCGCGGTGCGAATCTCGCCGGCCGAAGTCTGCCCGAAATCGGAGAGGCGAATGTAGTCGATGTTGCCTTCCATCTTCGCGTGCACGGTCGGAACGCGAATGATTTCGCGGACGATCGCGTAGCGATGCTCCGGGCCCGGAGTCGCTTTGCTCTTGGGAACGACGAACGCGTGCGTCGTCAGGTGAACGACGCTGCCCTGTTGGCCGCGAATCATCTGCTCGACCTTATCGAGCGAAAGCCCGCGAACGCTGTGGCCATCGACGCTATCGACGATCTCGCCGGGCTTCATGCCCGCTCGCGCGGCCGGCAGGCCTTCGATCGGCATCACGACGACTTGGAGATTTTTGAGTTGTTCGATATACACGCCGATGCCGCCGAAGTTGCCGCCCGAAAGCGATTCGGTTAGGCTCTGAATCTCCTTGGGCGAGAGATAGACGGTGTACGGATCTTTTACCGAACCCATGACGCCGCGCAGCGCGGCTTCCTGTAGATCGGCGCGGCCTTGCGGCCCGAGCGCGCCGGCGTAGTGCGCGTCGGCGTAGCGCAACACGTCGGCGAGTTGCGCGGAATCTTGCGAAAGGTTGCCGGAGGCGTCTTCGTGCGGGAGCGTCGGGTTCGCGACGTGCTTGCTCTTTAAATAGGTTTCGATCGATTTCGACTCGCCGTCGACCGGCGTCTGCGCGGCGATCGGTTTGTAGAACCGGTTCTGAAGCTTCTGCGCGGCGAGTTCGACCAGCGAGGTACCGTCGGAGACGGCCAAGGCGGGTGCGTCGCCATGCTCTTGAAAGTTCGTCATGCTGACGTGACTCTCGGAGAGCGCCACGGCGCTCGCGCGGTCGCGCAAATACACCGCCCCGACGGCGGCAATAAGAACTACGATAAGCGCTCCCACGAGCGCGCGAAACGTTCCGGTCATAATCCTCTCGTATGTACCCGCATAGGGCTACCGGGAGTTGCTCTTCGCCACCATACCCGAAAACTCTTAACGGGCGGTGGGAAGCTTTTGGATGCGACGACCGCTTAGTGGAGGCGGGGGGCTGGGTCGACCGGCTTGCCGTTGATGCGAATTTCGAAATGCACGTGGGGGCCGGTTGCTAGCCCGGTCATGCCGACCGCGCCGATCGCCTGCCCGCGCTGCACGTGCTGGCCCACCGAAACGTAGATCGCCGACATGTGCCCGTAGCCGGTCGAAACGTGGCCACCGTGGTCGATGAGCACGAAATTGCCGTAGCCGCCGTACCACTGCGCGAGAATCACGGTGCCGGCCGCCGCGGCGACGATCGTGGTACCCGTCGGTGCCGCGATATCGAGGCCGGTGTGGAAATCGGGCGCGCCGCCGAACGGGTTGGAGCGCCAGCCGAAGGGCGAGGTGATGGTGCCGTTGACGGGCCACGAGAACGATCGCGGCGCTCCTTCATTGGGCGGCGGTATCGCGCCGGCGATCCCGGCGGCACGCCTTTGGGCTTCGCGCTGCGCCTCGAGTTCTCGCTGCCGCTCCTGGATGAGGGCCTCGAGCTGCGCTTCTTGTGCGGCCGAGAGGTCTTCAAGTTGCGCGACCTCGGTGGCCTTGCGGTTGCGCTGCTGGTCCGCGAGCGCGACCAAGTTGCGTCGCTCGTCGGCCAGCGCCCCGAGCTGCGTACGAGCCTGACGCTGCGCCTGTTCCTCGGAGTCCAGCGCAACCTGGCTGCGCTCGAGCTCCGCCTGAGCCGAGGCCACTTTCGCTTCGGTTTTTGCTCGCTCGGACACCGTGCGCTCGTTGGCGGCGATCAGCAGCCGCAAATCTTCCCATCGCTCGACGAATTCGGTGAAGCTGCGCGCCGACAATAAAACGGCGGCATAACTCATGTCGCCGTTCTCGTAGATATCGACCAAGCGCTTCTTGAGGAGGCTATCTTGCAGGCGCAACGAGCGCTGCGCCGCGTTGAGTTGGGTCGTATTCCAAGCTAAGCGGCGTTCGGTCGAGCGTTGCTGTTCGGCGAGCGAGCCAAGATGCCGATTCACGTTCGAAATCGCACCGTTGGTTTCGCTGAGCTGCGCTTGTAATTGGCTTTCGGTCAATGCCGCGGCGTGCAGCTCCGCCCGCTTGGCGTGGAGCTTCGCTTCAAGCTTGTGGGCGCGCCGGCTCTGAGCATCGATCCGCTGTTGCAGCGTCGTTCCGGCGCTTACCGTACCGGGGAGCACCAGCGCGAATACGAACAGCAACGAAACCAGTGATTTGAACGGCACTAGTGGCGCTTATCCTTTACGAAAACCGATCCGGCCAGAGACTTGGCGTAGCGCTTGAGCTCCGCGGCCATCTCGCCGATTTGCGCGTAGTTGGTGATTTGCCCGCGATCGTTAGCCACGATCGCGATCGAGAGCGACATAATGGGAGACCGGTTGAGGGTACCACGACGATCTCGCGTTTCGATATACCCCGCTCGCAGGTCCTTGGCGGAGTAGAGGGCGCGAATGGCGAGATCGAACTCGGTGATGATCTCCCGGGCCACCTCTTCCGCGCGATCGGGGGCGGTCGCGAGGATGAAATCGTCGCCGCCGATGTGGCCGACGAAATCGTCGGGGGTTCCGCGGCGATGCACCACGTCCAGCGTCACCCGCGCGACGACTTGTATGGCCTCGTCCCCATGCGTGAATCCGTAGACGTCGTTGAAGGCTTTGAAATTATCTAAATCCAGATACAGCACGGTGAATGGCTCGGCATCCGCGATGCGCCGGCGAAGCTCGCCTTCGATCGCGAGATTGCCCGGTAGCCGCGTCAGCGGAGAGAGCGACGAATCCACCTCGACCCGCCGGATCTTCGCGCGAACGCGCGCCAGGAGTTCTTGGGGCCCGAACGGCTTAGTCATGTAATCGTCCGCGCCGGCTTCGAATCCGCGCAGTTTATCTTCGGTTTCGCCCTTCGCGGTAAGGATGATGATCGGGACGTTCGCGATGGCGAGATTGTGATGTTTACGAATGCGCCGCGCAACCTCGTAGCCGTCCATGAGCGGCATCATGAGATCGAGCAGCACGACGTCCGGTACGTCGTCTTCGATTTTCTCCAACGCGTCGCGCCCGTCGATGGCGCTGGTAACGAGAAACCCCGCCAGCTCCAGGTTCGTCGCGATAATTTTGCGCAGGTTGCGGTCGTCGTCGACGACCAGCACTTTATGCGCGCCGAGATCGTTCGCGGCGTTCATTCGCGCACCGGTAGCGTGATGGTAACGAGGGTGCCGCTCCCGAGCGTGCTTTCGACCGAGATCGATCCCCCGTGAGCTCGAACCAAAGCGCGCACGATGAAGAGGCCGAGCCCGGCGCCGCTGGTGGAAGCGGTCATCTTCGGCTCGGCTCGGTAAAACCGTTCGAAGATATAGGGCAGGTGCTCGGCGTCGATACCGATGCCGCGATCTCGCACCGAGATGGCCGTCGAGGTGCCGATCATCGAGCCGCTCACCTCGACCGGCGCGCCCTCGCGTGAGAACATCATCGCGTTGCGCAGCACGTGCACGAGAATTTCGCGCAGCAGGGCGGGATCGCCGCAGACGTCGACGCCGAGCGTCCGGCGTTCGACCGGGTGATCGGCCGCCTCCAGGGGCAACTCCGCGAGCGCGTCTTCGAGCAGGCGATCGAGCGCGATGCGCTCGCGCCGTCGCGGCAATTGATCGGCGCTCACCCGGGCCGCGCGGAGCAGCCCATCGAGCGCTCGCGCTAAGCGATCGGCCTGCTGATCGATCGTTCGCAAGTAATCGTCGCGGTCCAGCGTCTCATCCGATGGATTCTCGCGCAGCGTCGTCGCGAAGGCTTTAATCGTTGCCAGCGGCGTTTTGAGTTCGTGGGAAAGCGTGGCGAGCAACTCGCTCTTGAGTTGCTCGATCTGTTCGAAGCGTCGTTGCGGGCCGAACGAGACCAGATGGCCTTCGCCCGTTGCGACCGCAAGCGCGCGGATTTCCAGTGCGGGCTGCGAAACGGGTACCAGCGTCACGTGCCCCGACGCGCCGTCCGCGCCGATCAGCGCCTGCGTGTTATTGAAGAGCGCGGAGAACGACGCACCTATCGCCGCTTCGGATACGATCGTCGTGATCGCCGATGCCACGTCGCTCCACGCGAGAACGAGCCCGTCGTGCGATACGAGAGCGAGCCCATCGGTGGATAGGCGTACCAATGCATCGAACGGTATGTCGATGCGTTGCGACGATGCTACGTGCGTAGGTGTCGTCCGACCGAAATCCACGAAGCTACGACGCCGATGGCGCCGCCCACCAGAACGAGTTGGGCAACCAGCACCGGGAGGTCGACGCTTCCGGCATTGAGTTGTACCCACGGGAGTGCCAGCAGCAGCTTGGGCCAGAGTTCGTATTTCGAGACGGCCAGCACCACCACCGCGATGAGCGCGCCAAAGATTCCCGCGAGCAAACCTTCGCAGATAAACGGGAGGCGAATGTACATATTTGTCGCGCCGACGAGTTGCATGATCGATATTTCGCGGCGCCGGGCAAAGACCGTCAGCCGGATCGTGTTTGAAATAATGATTCCCGCGACCAGGAGAAAGACCCCGATCACGACGATGCCGATGCGGCGTAAGACGCCTCCGAGCTGGAGCAGCCGCTCGACCACCGTTTGCGGATAGACGACGTCTTGGACGCCGTGCATCTTACGAATCGCGGCGGCGACCGCGACGGTCTCTTGCGGGTCGCGCACGCGCACGCGCAGCTTATCGGGGAGCGGGTTCTGCGTCAGCAGCGAGGTGTCGATGACGCCGTTGGTGCGGGCGCGCAGTTCGGCCAAGCCCTGCTTTTTCGATATGAATTGCACCGAACGAACGCGCGGGTCGCTAGCGATCGCATTGCGCAGCGCGTGCGTTTGCTGCGGCGTGATGTCGTACGAGAGGTACGCCGAGACTTCGATTTGGTTGAGTACTTGGTCGCCCAAGCCCGTGAGGGTGCCGCGAATGAAGAGAAACGCTCCTAGGAGCACGATCGTCATCGCGACGGTGCCGATGGCGGTAGCCTGCATGCCGGCGTTGCGCGTAAAATTGCGCAACACCTCACCCAGAAAGAACTTGACCTTGCCCCAGTCCAAGATAGTAATAGCCTCGTTCTTC
>VFSW01014028.1_pt1 | contig 11102 bp, 11 predicted proteins | sample 5358111 | NCBI WGS metagenome assembly VFSW01 (sample SAMN11554181, study PRJNA540505) | mine drainage metagenome | isolation source: sediment from site ElyBrook_90M | place: USA: Ely Copper Mine, Vershire, VT | collected 2017
AGTAGGCCGTGTTGGTGACCAGCGCCGAGGCGAACGCCAGAACAAGCCCGATCCAAACCGGAGGCACCCTGCGCACCGTACCACCAGGCCAGCCAACTGCCCAGGCACCGCGGCGACATGCGCGGGCCGCTGAGCGATGTTCCCGGACGCCCCGGCGTTCCGCGCGGTCCAGGCACATGCCCGGAGGGCCGGGAGAAAACGGGAGTCACCGCCCCGTCCATTCGTGGCAACTGAAATGCCTCACCCTGCGGGTCAGGCCCAAAGTCCCCGGCGGGCGGGGCGAAGGCCTCTACCTTAGGGGGGTATGGCATGACATCGTGAGAGGGAATTCCGGGATGCGAGGGGAGCGCGCCACTGGGCGCTGCTCAGCGAGACCCGGAGGGAGATCACGATGCTTCACTTCCTGGCCGCTAACTGGATCTGGATTCTTCTCATCGGCGGGATGCTGGTCATGCATCTCGGTCACGGCAGGCACGGGCACGGCGGCGGGGGCTGCGGCGGCGGGCACGGCGCGCACGCCGACGGCAGTCACGGTGCCGACGCGGGTCCTGCCGGGCCGGGTCCCGCGGAACCGGGGTCCGCATCGGACGCCGCTGGCCACACCCACGTCCATGCCGGATGAGAGTCCAGCCGGCGGGCGGCCAGGCTGCTGACCGGGCGCCCGGCCCCGCCGCGGCGGGACTGCCGGGCATCGCCGTCCTGGCGGTGGTCAAGGACCGCACTGCCGACCGGGATCGCGCTGCCACACTGTGAGCGACAGCCTCGTGATCGGCCAGCATCCGCGCGTGCTCCGGCAGGGAGTCACCACGCGTACGTTCCGGAAGATCACATCCAGTTTCCCCGAACGTATGCCTGGCGTCCCGGCACGCATCCGATACTCCGGCAGGCGGCCTGCCCGGCGAACTGGCAGCCGCCGGCCGCGATCAGGCGGACCGGCAGCGGCTGCTCGCTGCTCACCCTCACCGAGGCAGGAGGCTCCTGCCGTGATCCCGCCGAGCTTGGCGATGACGCCGCCGGACCGGCTGGAGAACACGGCCTCGTTTCCCCTTGCGGTCAGTCCCAGGATGACGCCGCCGCCGGCGAGCCCGGCGAACCAGCCGAGCCGGTGCTCGCGGGGCAGCGGATCACCTGCCTTGCGCGTGACCGTGCCTCGCGCCACTCGGTCAGAAGCGATGGGCCGGAGACCCCGTAGGGTTGCTCTCCGTGAGGACAGGTGAGAGCGGGGGTGACGCGACGTCCGCTGCGGGTGCTGTACGCCTGTCTTTTCGTTGCCATGATCGGCTACGGGATCACCGTCACCGTCCTGCCGTACTACGCGGAGCGGATCCACGGCCTGGCAGGCGTGAGCCAGCAGGTGATCGCCTTGCACACTGGCATCCTGACCAGCGTGTACGCCCTGGCCCAGCTGATCGCCAGCCCGTTCATCGGGCGTCTCGGCGACCGGGTCGGCCGCCGGCCCGTGCTGCTGGCGGGGCTGGCCGGCATGGCGCTTACCCAGGTGGCCTTCGCGCTGACCAGCTCGCTGCTGATCCTCTACGCCCTGCGAGTGCTGAGCGGGCTGGCCACCGCCGGGCTGCTGGTGGCCGCGGGCGCTTCGGTCGCCGACCTGACCTCGGAGGCCGACCGGGTCCGGGGGATGGCCTGGTTCGGGACGGCCGTCAGTCTCGGTTTCGTCGCCGGGCCGGTGCTCGGCGGTCTCCTGAGCCGCCCGGGCGTGCTCGCCGGCCCGGGCGGCCTGCGAATCGAGGGCTACTCGCTGCCGTTCCTCGCCGCCGGGCTGCTGGCCCTGATCGTCTTTGCCGCCGCCTGGCGGGTCCTGCCCGAATCGGAGCGCCTCGGAGGCCGGCCGGCGGGGGCCGGACGGTCAGCGCACCGGCGCGGACTCCAGGGTCTGGGCTCGCTGCTGGTGCTGGTTGCCGTGTCACAGTTCGGGGTGGCCCTGTTCGAGGGCACGTTCGTCCTGTTCGCCCGGAACCGCATGCCGATGGGCCCGGAGCGGGCGGGCGTGGTGTTCATGGTCTGCGGCCTGGTGATGGCCGTTCTCCAGGTGTGGGCCGTCGAAATGCTGAGCCGGCTCGTCCCGGCACTGCTCCAGGTCGCCGCCGGCCTTGCCCTCATGGGGCTGGGCATCTCCTTGCTCGTCACCACCCGCACCTTCTCCCTCGTCCTGGTCTATGTCACCGTGCTCGCGGCCGGCAGCGCGCTGATCACCCCCAACCTCTCGGCGCTCGTGTCGAGCCGCGCCGCCCACGCCGGCGCCGCCCTCGGCCTCAACGGCTCGGCGACCAGCCTCGGGCAGTTCGCCGGCCCGCTGCTCGGCTCCATCTTGCTGGGCTGGCACCCGTCTTCCCCGTTCCTGCTCGGCGGTGCCCTGCTGCTGGCCACGGGAGCCGTTGTCGGATTCACCCGCCCGAGGTCCTCACCAGGCCTCGCAACCCCGGCCAATCCTGGCGTCGCCGTCGTCGGTGACGAGTCGCGGCCGGGCCGCGAGGATCCGCATCAGGGCTGACACGCGCCGCAGGCCGCCAGCCGGATGGCGCCGAGGCGTGGCTGCGGTGTCCCCGCACTCGAGGCGGTCCTGATCTGCAGCATAACCACGGCGCTTGCCCAGCGCTTGCCCTGGCTCACCCGGGCCACGTTATAATTGAACTGTCAAACTACTCCAGACTCCGGTAGCCAGCTGAGGCGTTACCGGAGGTACGAGTCATGTTCTACGTGCTGGGCGCCCACCGGTGGATGCTGCGCAGTGCCTGCCGGCAGGCGGATCCCGAACTGTTCTTTCCCGTCGCGGCCAAGGAGTCGGCAGAGCGCCAGATCGAAGCGGCGAAGGCGGTCTGCGCCCCTTGCGTCGTCCGCGCCGCTTGCCTGTCCTACGCTCTTGAGGCCAAGGCGGAGGGCATCTGGGGCGGGACCACCCAGCAGGAGCGGGACGGAGGACGGCGATCTCCCGGCCGCCGGGCCAGGTTCGCCGTGGGGCACAGGTAGTGGGATCGTCGGCCCGCACCACCAGGCTCGCGCCGACCGTGAGCTGGCCAGCGCGAGACCAGCTGGTTCGGCGCCTCTCGGCCGGTCACCGCCGGGGGGCGCAGGGTGGAGCCCGGCGGCCCGCGGGCAGCGAATACGGTAGCGCGGATTTCCCTGATGACGTCGTCGAGATCGTCGAGGGCTTCGTCGAACTCGTCGTCCTCCTGGACCTGGGCATTCCACTGGCGGCTGGTGACCTCGAAGACCGCGCCGAGCATGTTCGACAGGGTCTCGTCGGGACCGAAGACCCGGAAGTTCCGCTGCCTTCGTTGAGCGCGGTCACGTCGCGAAGGAACTCGCCCAGCACCAGGGCGTCCGGGGCCTGCGCCGCGCCGGGCGAGGGCACGTTCACTGCATGGTCCCGGAAATCGGGCATGCGCGGGTCGCGCAGCAGGATGCCGCCGACGCTGCTGGCCGCGGCGCTGATCGGGATGGCTACTACCTGTTCGACGACTGCTCCGGGGCTCCGGCGTGTGAGGGCGGCTTCTGCGGCGGCGAGGCTGGCCGCGAGTGGTCCGTCGTGGAACGGGCCGTGCACCAGCAGGAAGTCGCGGCCGGGGCACTGATGGCGCCGGACACCCTTGGCCTGCTCGATGATGACGCGGCTGTCCAGCGCACGCTGCAGCTGCCCGGCCACGACTTCCTGCTGGTGCACGGCCCGTTCCTGGAGGATGCCCGATGGTGGCCACGTCCGCCAGCGCGGTGGCCGCCATCACGACCGCCGGGTCCAGTCCGTTGGGCACGGTCTTGAACAGGTTCAGTGTCCCGATGACCTGTTCGCGCAGCCGCATCAGGATGGAGTGCACCCCGGCGTATCCCATCTCGAGGGCGGCGGCGGCGAACCTCGGCCACCGCGCCGTCGCGCTGCCGGAGCGGATATCGCTGACAATGACCGCCTGGCCGGTGCGGTAGCAGTCCAGGCAAGGGCCCTCGTCGTTCTGGACCTGTGCTCCCGCCGCCGGCCCATACAGTCGTAGGTCCCGGCATGCGTCAAATTCGCGACACGGCATGAGGCGGCCGACGGTCTTCCTGGCGCTGCCCTTGACCCCTTCCGCCCTCCCTGTGAAAGGCGCACCGTCGTAACGGCCAGCTCCCGGCCACCGGGCAGTCGCTTGCGGCTCGGCCTGGCGCTGTTATTCTGGCAGGGCAGCGGAGAGACCGCCGAGACGGCCGAGACGGCCGAACGGCGGCATTCCGTTGCCAGCACCTGCCCCAGACCCCGGTGGCGAGCACCAGCGTTCACCGGAGGTAGGAACATGTCCCGGAACATCCCGCAGCCGCGCGGTCCAGGCCATCCGCCGGGCGCCGTCCCGGTGTGCTGTGCGAGCCCATCGGGCCGCCCGGCGGAGACAGCCCGATGAGCGGCGCCCCCTCGGCTGTCCCTGCACCCGGCAGCCAGCTGCGCCTGGTCACGGCAGACGATGCCCGCGCGGGCTCCGTGGGCTGGATGACGCGTGGTGCCTGCCGGGGCACTGACCCTGAGCTCTTCTTCCCGATCGCTGTCACGGGCGCTACGGCGGGGCAGGTCAGCTCCGCGAAGGCGGTCTGCGGCCGCTGCGAGGTTTGTGCGGACTGCCTGTCCTACGCCCTGGAGACGATGCCGCACGGTATCTGGGGCGGGACTACCAGGGAAGAGCGGATCGCGATGCGCGTTCCGCCGGCCGTGCGCTCAGCGGCACAGGCGGAGGGGCCAAGGCCATGCGCCTAGCACGGGACGGGAAGCAGTCAATCGTGGCTGTGCGGCCCGCGTCCCTCCTCGCGCACGGGACCGCGGGGCCAGCATGAGGTGGCCTGGCCGCCAGCGGCGGGTACTTAACCGGACCGAGAAGACGCTCCTGGCCGATGACCTGCGCCTGGGCTCGCTGTTCGCGGTCTTCACCAGGCTGGCACGCGAGGATGCCATGCCCCCGGCAGAGCGGGTTGAGGCAGGGCCGGGACACCTGCTGCGGGCAGCCCTCGCCCGCAGCAGGTGGCGCCGCCGCGCGCCCGCAGCGGGCAGCGCGTCCTGGAGGCCATAACCGGACGCGGACCGGGGTTTAGTGCCGTGGGCGGGCGGTCCAGGTGAGCTGGGTGCCGCCGTCGGCGGGGCTGGTGGTCTGGAGGGTGCCGCCGTTGTTTTCTGCGCGGCGGCGCATGCTGGCCAGCCCGCTGGAGCGGGCGGGGGTGCCGATGCCGCGGCCGTTGTCGGTGACCTCGAGGGTGATCAGGTCGTCCTGGCGCGTGAGGGAGATGGTGACGGCTGTGGCGCGGGCGTGGCGGGCGCAGTTGGACAGCGCCTCGCGGGTGACGGCCAGGATGTCGTGGGCCAGGGACTCGTCCGGTTCCGGGTCCGGGGCGCCGGTGAAGGTGGCGCTGGCGGTGAATCCGAACTGCGGGGCGTGCTCGTCGATGATCTCCATGATCCTGGCCTGCAGGCCAGCGGGGGCCTGGCGGGGCTGGGTGAGCCCGAAGATGCTGGTGCGGACTTCCTGATGACATCGTCGAGGGTGTCGGCGTAGCCGTTGACCCGCTCGGCGGTGGCCGGGTCGCTGCGGTTGGCCTGGCCCTGGAGTTTCATGCCGAGGGCGAACAGTTCCTGGATGACGTGGTCGTGCAGGTCGCCCGCGATGCGGTCGTGGTCTTCGGCCTGGGCCAGCAGGATCTGGTCGGCGCGGGCCGCAGCGAGTTCCATGGCCACCGCGGTGTGCCCGGCGAACGAGGCGGCCATGCCCAGGTCGGCACGGGCAAACCGGCACGGCCTCTGGCCTCAGGAAAGAAGAGAGCAGGTGCTCGGCGTCGGGAGCGTGGTAGCGTAGGCACTAACACGGTTAGTTCTCCCGTTATCGTGTTGGACTCTGCCGCCAGTAGGCGGCACCTTCCCGGGAGCGTTGCTCCGGACCCTGGTCGCGCAACAGTGTTTGCGTTCCCGTCCAGGAGGACGCCGGTGTTGCTCTCTGCGCTGGACCAGTCCGGCGCCGCCTCCCCGTCCCGCGCTGCCGGTGTCCGTCGAGGAAACCGGTGCGGTCAGCGCCTTGCGGGGCAAAGCCGATGTTGTGTGACTCCCGGCTCTTACCGGGATGCCCGCCCGGGTCTCGGCGGACCACGACGGCCCAGTCGCCTGGAACGGGCCGAAACCGAGCCCATCGACACCGCGACCGCCCGGGTTCAGCTCATGCGTGGCAGCGTCCGGTTGAGGGCGGTGCCCTATGAGGCCGAACCAGACGTTCTGTTCTCCGGCCGCCTCATCGTCGGCCTGGGATTGCCAGCGAGAGATCGCAACGGCAGCAGTTCACGAGAGAAAGAAGACAGAGCATGGCCTTCCTTTCCGTAATCTCCGAAATGACCGAACCCGATAGCGCCCGCGCCCCGGCAGCCGCATGGAGGTCTTCGCCGTGATCGCGCTGATCATCGTTATCGTGGTCGTAGTACTGCTGGCTCTGGTCTTGTGGGTCGCTTTCAACGGCCTGGTCAGGAAACGCAACCGGACCCAGGAGGCGTTCTCCGAGATCGACGTCGAGCTCAAGCGCCGCCACGACCTCGTCCCCAACCTGGTGTCGACGGTGCAGGGCTACGCCGCCCACGAGCGGGGAACCTTCGAGGCGGTCACCCAGGCCCGGGCCGGTGCCGTCACGGCGGGAGCGACCGGCGACCTCACTAAGATCGCGCCGGCCGAGAACGCGCTGTCGGGGACGCTGCGCTCGCTGTTCGCGGTCGCCGAGAATTACCCGCAGCTGCGGGCAGTCGAGAGCTTCGTGCAGCTGCAGGAGACGCTGACGGCCACCGAGGACAAGATCGAGTTCGCCCGCCGCTACTACAACACCAGCGCCCGCGACTACAACATCGCCCTGCAGACCTTCCCGCGCAACCTGATCGCGGAGCCGTTCCACTTCAAGGCGGTGGCGTTCTTCGCCGCCGGCGAGGAGGACCGGGCCGTACCCCAGGTGACCTTCCCTGCCCCGGCCTCCAGCGTCGGCTCAACGCCTTCGGGTCCCCCGCCGGGGTCCGCAGGACCTCCCCCGGCGGTCTGAGCCCGTCATGTACAGCGAGATCGCCAGTAACAAGCGCCGCACCGTCGCCGTCATCGCCTCGTTCCTGGTGCTCTGGCTGGGCATCGGCGCCGCCGCCGGGCTGCTGTTCAAGGCCCTGTACCATCCTGCCGCCGCCAACGGCTCCGCAACGGCGACCAACTACGGCTGGTCCCCGGTCATCATCGGCGCAGCGGTCTGTGCCGTCCTGGCTGTCCTGGCGGTGGGCTACTCCCTCACTGCCGGGACAGCGCTCGTTCTCCGGGTATCTGGAGCCGTTCCCGCCGACCCGGCCAAGTACCCGCAGGTACACCACCTGGTGGAATCCCTGGCCATCGGCGAGGGAATCCCCAAACCCGCCGTCTACGTGATCGACGACCCCTCACCCAACGCCTTCGCCACCGGGGTCAGTCCGGGCAAAGCAGCCATCACCTTCACCACGGGCCTGCTCGCCATCATGAAGCGCGAAGAACTCGAGGGCGTGGCCAGCCACGAGATAAGCCACATCAAGAACCACGACATCCGCCTCCTGCTGGTGGTGAGCACCCTCATCGGCCTGGCCGCGCTGCTGGCCAGCATCCTGTGGCGCAGCGCCTTCTTCACCGGAGGCGGGCGAGGCAACAACAACGGGGGCAGCCAGATCGCGCTCGTGATCTTCGCAGCGGGTCTGCTGCTGGCCGTTGTCGGCTTCATCGTCGGGCCGCTCGTCCGCCTGTTCCTCTCCCGCAAGCGCGAGTCCCTGGCCGACGTGAGCGGCGTGGAGCTAACCCGCAACCCGGCCGGGCTGATCAGCGCACTCAAGAAACTGCAGCAGAACGACAAGCCGTTCAAGAAGATGAACCACGCCACCGCCGCCATGTGCATCGACGACCCGCTGCAGCATCACGAGAGCTGGTATCACCGCTTGTACGACACCCACCCGCCCATCGCGCAGCGGATAGCCGAACTCGAGGAAATCGCCGTGGGCCAGTCCGTCTAACTGGCGAATTCCGCTGGCGGGAGGAAGGCGCGTATTCACGGAGCTGATGCTTCAACCTGCCGCGGGAAGCACCCGAGGCCACCGTCAAGGTGGACCATTTCTGATCGGAAGCAGCTTGCTCTCGCCCTGCGGACTGACTCCTGCTGTCCGCAGGTATCCGCAGTGCAGCGCGGCGAACCGGTCAGAGCGGAACCTGGAACTGACCCTGGCGGCTACCGCGGTTCAGGAAAAGCAGCTAGAGGATGTCGAGGCAGTGCTTGTACTGCTCCAGAACTCTGCGCATGGCCTGTGAGCTGCGATTCGGCAGGGTAGACGGGCTGCGGCAAGATTGCGGCTTGTGCCCGTCCGTCTGCTGTGAACCTAACATCCGACCGGCGGGCAAGCAGGGAGCGAGCACGGGCCGGAAACCGGGATAAACCGGGCACAAAAACAAAACCCAGGACCGGTAAACCCCAGGCCAGAACGGGCGGGACCTTCGGCCCACCCTGGCACCCCGAAAAGACGGGACGGCAGGCCCGGGACGGATCCGGCAGCGACCGCCGGTGACTGCCCGCGCGGCGGCCAGCCGCCCGGCACGGCCGTGGCCACGTTCCGCCTCAGGCCGCGCGCCCGGCACCGCGGTGTCCCGGTCCCTGTGAGCGCGTCCCCTCGATGCCGTCCCTTTCAGCTCCCGCGCGGCGGCGGCTACGGCTCGCCATGGGCGGCCGGGCAGGCCTCTCCTCGCCTGCGATCACCTTCCAGATTTCACGGTGTACCCCCCATGGGTAGGGACGTTCACCGGCCGGCGGGGGACCTCCGGCCCTGCGCGCACCCTGCGCCCCGGGGCAGGCTCGGTGGTATCCAACCCGGCAACCCGCACGTAAAGAGGAAGCCATGAACCACTCAGCTTCGCCCGGCCCGGCAGCCCTTGACAGGCCCCCGGCCAAGGCCCGGCCGGCGTGGCGGGCCGTGAACATCACCCCCGCCGAGCGCGCCGGCCGCGTCGCCGTCGGCCTGGCGGCCATCATCGCCGGGATCGTCCTGCTCGCCGGCGCCGGGTCGGCGCTGGCCGTGGTGCTGGAGGCGCTGCTGGTCGCGGCCGGCCTGGACCTCGCGGTCACCGGCGCCCTCGGGCACTGCCCGCTCTACCACAAGCTCGGCTACCTGCCGAAGTCGCTGCGGAGCCACCGATGAGAACCCAGCGCGATCCCGCCACCCGCATGCACGGCCCCGGACAGGCCGGCGGCCACGGCGGCCACGGATGGATGATGATCGCCTGCTGCATCCCGATGCTGGCGATCGCGGTCATCCTGGTCGCCACCGGGGTGGCCAGCCCCGCGTTCCTGGTCATCGCCGTCGGCTGCACCCTGCTGATGGCCCTGATGATGCGCGGCATGGGCCACGGAGGCAGCGATCAGCACTCCTGAGCCAGCCCGGCCGCGCACGGCGGGATCGTTACGGGCAGATGCCGGCGCCCGGTGGCGCCAGTCGCGGGCCCCGGATGCCTCCGCCGGCCCGGCGGCGAAGCGGGCCTCGATCATGGGAGAGGCGTGATGGCGGACTCCGCAGTCATGACCGGGTTCCTGATGCAGTGGCCTACCACCCCACCCTGTCATGTTCCCGGTCCTGGTGATCGTGTACACGCGGCTGGCCCGCTCGGAGGAGCGGGAAGTCGCTCGCCGGCTCGGCGAGGCGTGGGCCGACTACGCCGCGCGCATCCCCGCGTTCGTCCCCGGCCGGCCGAGGTCACCACCCGGGTGCAGGCCGCCAACGCCGGTGAGTGGCTGGTCAGGTCCGCCCGGCAGGCCGGCGCGGCCAGGAGCGGGGACTGAACCCCGGCGGTCTCCGGCACGGCACTAGCGTGCGGCGGGTGACCAGAATCCTGTGGGCGAGGGGGACACGGTCGCACCCACGGGTTCCGGCTCGCCCGCCCGCACCAGGATGGCCGCTTTCGACCGCGCTGGAGTCGCTGGTGTGCCTGCTGATCGGCACTGCGGCGCTGGTTGCCTTCCTGCGGTCCGGGCGGTTCTCGGGCGGTGCGGTGTTCATCAGGGCACTGGCCGCCTACACCCTGGCCCGGCAGGGCCTGCTCAGCGATGGCGCCGACGGCCGCAACCACGCCTTGCGCGCGGAGCGTGATGCCCGGCGCGCTCAGCACGGGCGCCGGCCAGCCCGGAGTACAGGTCGTGCCGGGCCGGGCTCCTGCCTGGGCAAGCCGGGCAGCCCTCGTTCATCTGCGCCATGGGCAGGCCGCTCTGCGGCCCTCATCCCCGGTTCCGGCCCGCAAGCATGCCCGCCTGCCACGTGACGGAACCGGCCGGAGGTCCTGCGGGAACGGGCCGTTAGGCCCTGGAGGCGCACGCCCTGCCGGGGTATGCAGGAGGCAGGAAAGGGATGCCCCCCAAGGGTATAGGAACTGCCGGTGAAGGAGATGGGTACCATGGAAATGGCGATCCGGACCGAGGGACTCTCGAAACGTTACGGCGATCTCGAGGCCCTGGCCGGCCTTGACCTGGAGGTGACCCAGGGCGAGGTGCTCGGGTACCTGGGGCCGAACGGGGCGGGCAAGACCACGACCATCCGGCTGCTGCTGGGGATGCTGCGGCCCACGTCCGGCCGGGCCTTGATCTTCGGCCTGGATGCCCAGCGGGACACGGTGGCCGCGCACCGCCGGCTCGCCTACGTCGGGGGTGAGATCAGCCTGTGGCCGTCGCTGACCGGCGCCGAGACGCTGCACCTGCTGGGCCGCGTGCAGGGCCGGGTTGACCTCGCGTACCGGGATGAGCTGGTCGATCGGTTCGCCTTCGACCCGTCCAGGAAGGTACGGAGCTACTCCAAGGGCAACCGGCAGAAGCTCGCGCTGATCGCCGGGCTGGCCAGCCGCGCCGGCCTGCTGCTGCTGGACGAGCCGACCAGCGGCCTGGACCCGCTGATGGAGCGCGAGTTCCGCCGCTGCGTGACCGAGGCGAAAGCCGCGGGCCAGACGGTGTTCCTGTCCTCGCACATCCTGTCCGAGGTCGAGGCGCTGTGCGACCGGGTCGCGATCCTCCGGAGCGGCCGCCTAGTCGAGGCCGGCACGCTCGCCGACCTGCGGCACCTGTCCGCGCTGTCGGTCG
>VFSW01014029.1_pt1 | contig 11101 bp, 11 predicted proteins | sample 5358111 | NCBI WGS metagenome assembly VFSW01 (sample SAMN11554181, study PRJNA540505) | mine drainage metagenome | isolation source: sediment from site ElyBrook_90M | place: USA: Ely Copper Mine, Vershire, VT | collected 2017
TTACCCTACCAACTAGCTGATACTACGCAGGCAACTCCCGAAGCGAAAAACCTTTACCCTTGCGGGACTATCGGGAATTACCCATCCTTTCGGATGGCTATGCCCGACTTCGGGGGATCTACCTACGTGTTACTACCTCGTCTGCCGGTTGCCTTGCGGCCCCCTTGACTTGCATGACTTATCCACGCCGCCAGCATTCACCCTGAGCTAGGATCAAACTCTCATTAAGAATAGGCGGAACAAAAGAATTCACACATCTTTGTAGCCCTACCACCATTCTTGAAAGTGGTAGGGATTTTGCCCGCCATCTCCATGGCGGGCGTTCACGTATTAAATGTCAAAGGTCAAAAACGAACCCCGTCCTGCAAGCGCAGGACGCTAGAGAGCATAGTATATGAGCCCCCGAGGGGCGTCAAGCACGGGGTATACGCTTGACAGAGGGGGTCAGGAGGCTATGGTGGAGCCAGACCCTGAACACTGACAAGGAGCACGCGATGACCCTCCCTATCGACCTCGTACTCGTACGGCACGGCCAATCCGAAGGAAATAAAGCAAAGCGGCTCTCGGAAGCCGGAGACCATACAGCATTTGAGCGTATCTTCAAGAACCGCCACACGCGCAGTTTCCGGCTGACCGAATCCGGCCGCGCGCAGGCCGAACGGGCCGGCGCCTGGCTACGGAGCGAGTTCGGACCGCACTTTTTCGACCGATGCTTTACCTCCGAATATGCGCGTGCGATGGAGACGGCGGCGCTCCTCGGCATCCCCCAGGCAACATGGTTTACGCAGCCCTACTTATCAGAGCGAGACTGGGGCGACCTGGATAAGTACAACGAGGATGAACGGAAAGACCGGTTCGCTCGGGAGCTCGAAATGCGCGGCGTCGAACCGTTCTTCTGGCGGCCGCCGAACGGCGAGACATTCATGGACCTATGTCTCCGTCTCGATCGGGTCCTGTTCACGCTCCATCGCGAATGCAGCGACAAACGGGTCATACTCGTCTGCCACGGTGAAGTCCTCTGGGCATTCCGTGTGCTCGTCGAGCGATTGCCACAAAGTGCCTTTAAAGAACGGCACCTCTCTAAAAATCCCGACGACCGCATTCATAATTGCCAGGTCCTGCACTATACGCGCCGGGACCCGAATACGGGGGAACTCGGGCGATATGCGAACTGGGTGCGTATGGTGCGACCAACTACCAATCCCGTTACCGATTTCGGCTGGCAACCCATCGTGCGGCCTCGGTATACGAATGAGGATTTGCATGCAATCGTAGAGCAATATCCCGCGGTGCTCAACTGACATTTTCCCTTTAACGGACTCGGCTCGCCGAGTCCGTTTTTTATAACCGAATCGGTCCGGTGGGAAAATCAACCGCAATTAAGGTATAGTCTGACTATGAAAAAGCCGGTAGTGGTAGCAGTGTCGGGCGGGTTTGATCCCATCCATATCGGGCATATTCGCATGATTCAAGAAGCCCGAAAGCTCGGCGATAAATTGGTGGTCATACTCAACAACGACCATTGGCTCCGCAACAAAAAAGGATTCGTATTCATGTCGGAAACTGAGCGCAAAGAAATCATTGAATCGATCCGGGGCGTCGATAAAGTTATCGTCACTGACCACAAGCCGCATGACGAAGACCGGAGTGTTTGCCGCGCTCTGCGCGCACTAAAACCGGATATTTTTGCAAATGGCGGCGACCGCAAGCCCGACGGCGACCCGGTTCCTGAAGTTACGCTCTGCAATGAACTCGGTATCAGACTGGTCTACAACCTCGGCGTCGGCGGAAAGGTACAATCATCGTCATGGCTTATCAAGAAGGCGGCGAAAGATTCTTCCACCACGAAATAGTGCGTCCACAAGTTGCGCGCGGGACATACGAGCGTATGATGCGAGGAGCCGTCACCCTTGCCTTATGAACGCGAACGAGCGGGAGCGTATAGTCGTGTCCGTCGGAGGTTCTCTTATCGTTCCCGATGGAATCGATACCGATTTCCTCACGCGTTTCAAAGCACTCATCCTCGAGAAGGTACAGAGAGGGTTCACGTTCTCCATCATCGCCGGCGGCGGGAAGACCGCCCGCCGCTACCAAGACGCCGTAAACGCCGTCACTCCCCTTTCGCCGCAGGATCTCGACTGGATAGGCATCCACTCCACGCGTCTCAATGCGCAACTTCTGCGCAACATTTTCGCCGGCTATGCGCATTCGCAAGTCATAAAAAATCCGACCATCGATATTGATGCAGACGAGCCCGTCATCATCGCCGCCGGCTGGCAGCCCGGGTGTTCGACCGATTACGATGCGGTGCTCATAGCAAAGAACTTGGGCGCGAAGCGCCTCGTGAACCTTTCAAATACTGATTATGTGTACGAGAGCGATCCAAAAAAGGATTCGAAAGCGAAGAAGATAGAAAAGATCTCCTGGGCTGATTTCAGGGACCTCGTTCCCGCAGAGTGGAATCCGGGGCTTTCTTCCCCGTTCGATCCCACCGCCGCAAAAGAAGCGGAGACCATCGGTCTTGAAGTCGCCGTCATCAACGGCGCAAAGCTCGAAGAATTTTCAAACTACCTGGACGGCAAACCCTTCGTCGGAACCGTCATTTCCTAACTACTGAAACTGGTAGACACGGAGTGTCCACAGAATTTCCTAGTGATCTCCGTTTGTAGACACTCCGTGTCTACAAAAGACCGCCTGTCGGCGGTCTTTTGTTTTCTCAGTTATTTATTGAACCAGCGCGCAATGGGAATCAAAAGCGGCGCGGAGCGCGCGATGGAGGAGAAGGTGCCGATGGCGATGCCGACAAGCATCACAAGCGCGAAGTCCCGGGTGGCGGGAGCGCCGAAGTAGATGAGGGCTATGAGGGCGATGACCACCGTGAGCGCCGTGTTGATGGAACGGGTCATCGTCTCGTTGATGGACTTCCCTATCGTATCCTCGAATGATTCATGAATTCCCAGCTTTTCATTTCGAGCGAGATGTTCGCGTATGCGGTCGAAGATGACAATGACGTCATTCACGCAGTAGCCCAGAAGAGCGAGGAGAGCGACGACGAAGAGAGAATCGACTTCCGCACCGGTGAAGTGGGCGAATGCCGCGAAGAACCCCGTAGGGACGATAATATCGATAACGAGCATGGCGACGACCGTAAGCCCGTAACCCCAGCTCGGTACCGGCTTCGATACTTTGCGGAAAGCAAAGGCGATGTAGAGCACGATGACGAGCATCACGGCGAAGATGGCCCAGAGCGCCTTGTTGGTGAATTGGCCGCCGAGAGCGGGACCGACGGACGTGTAGGCGAGCTCGGTCGTGGATGCGGCGGTTGATATCGCCGAAAGGACGGAGATATGTTCCGTCGGCGTCATAGTGCGGGTACGAATGGAAATGCCGTTATCGCCGGAGGCGCGTACGGAGACCGTACCGAGCGATAGGCCGGAGATCTCTTTCTGTATATCCGAAAGCGCCGGTCGCGCTCCGTCATAACTGACCTGCATCAAAGAGCCGCCGGTGAAATCAATACCGAGCGGCAGACCCCAAAGCAGAATGGCGCCGACGGCCGCCGCGAGGATGAGCCCCGTGAGCCAGAAGAAGAAACCGCGATGGTTGATGATAAACATAATTAATTTTTATGAAATCCCGAGCTGAGCAGGAATTTCCACATACCGTGCTCCTCTTCAGGCACGATGGCGAGCAGGAAGACGCGCGAGAGCGATACTGCGGAAATAAATGAAGCGAGCACGCCGAGCACGAAGACGAGCGCGAATCCCTGGACGATTGAAGTCCCGAGCCAGAAGAGAATGACGCCCGAGATGATCATCGTCAGGTGTCCGTCGCGAATGGCCGGCCATGCGCGAGAGAAACCGATATGCACCGCCTCGCGCGGCGACTTCCCTTCGCGCAATTCTTCTTTCGTGCGTTCAAAGATGAGCACGTTCGCGTCCACGGCCATACCGACCGAGATGATAAGCCCCGCGATGCCTGAGGCCGTGAGCGTCACCGGTATGACTTTGATGATGGAGAGCATGAAAGCGAGATACTCGGCAAGCGCCAAGGCCGCGATGACGCCCGGAAGGCGGTACCACGCGATCATAAAGAGCGCGACGATGATGAAGCCGATGATACCGGCCGTAACGCCCGCGCTGATGGCCGCGGCGCCGAGTGTCGGGCCGACCGCGGAACTGCTCTCAAGCACGATAGGCACCGGAAGCGCGCCGAAATTCAAATTGCGCACGAGGTCGCGCGCTTCGGGCGCGGTAAAACTACCGCTGATGGTCGCCTGCCCGCCCGGAATGGCTTCCTGGATGGTCGGTGTAGAAATGGGCTGACCGTCGAGGAAGATGGCGAGCGTTTGACCGACATTCTCACTCGTTATTTTCTCAAAAAGTTTTGCGCCGTCAGCATTGAAATTGAGAAGCACCTGCGGGGCGGCGAGACCGGCGGTCGCACCGCTTCCGAACTGAAGTGCGGCGCTTGAGAGATAGCGGCCGGTGAGACCGGTCGAGACATACGCCATTTCAGTCGTCGTACCTACCTTCGTCGTGGTCGCGAGCCGAAATTCAAGCGTCGGCGTCTGGCCGAGTGCGGCAACCGCCGCCTTGATGTCGGTCACGCCCGGCAAGTCCACAATGAGGCGGTCTTCGGTGGTGCCCGAGAGGGCGCTCGCCTGCTCCGTCTGGACAAGCGGTTCCGCGACACCGAAGAGGTTCACTCGGCGTTCAATGACGCCCTGGAGCGCCGAAAGCGCGTCAGAGCGCTCTCCGGCGGCCGTCTGGCTCATATCGGCCTTATAGACCAGTTCGGTGCCGCCGGCGAGGTCGAGGCCGAGCTTGAAGCGGTAGGAACTCAAAGGGTTCGCTTCCGTTGACCACACGAAATAGATAAGCAAAAGCCCCACAACGAGGGCAAAAATCGCCGACACTCGAAAACGAGTCATAGGGGGATTATAAACGAAATGGGGAAAAAGCGAAGTCTTGCGTCTCTTACGTATTCGTTGCCCGCTCCGCGAGGATAACGGTGTTCTCAAAAAGCTTGGCAACGGCGAGAGGGCCGACGCCGCCGGGCACCGGCATGAAGATAGAACATTTTTCTGCGCACGTGGGGTCGGCGTCGCCCATGAGCGCACCGCCGGATTCCGACGTCCCGGCATCAAAGAGAACAACGCCGTCTTTCAACATGTCGGGCTTAATGAAGTGCGGCGAACCGGCGCCGGAGACTATGATGTCCGCATCTTTGAGCAGTGCGAAATTCCCGGCCCGAAATGATACAGGTGTCACATCCGCTTTTTTGTGCGAAAGCCAGGTCGCGCACGGTCGTCCGACAAGCCACCCCTTGCCGATGACCACCGCCTTCTTCCCCGCCGGGTCAACGCCCTGTACCGAAAGGATCTCCGTGAGAGCACCTGCGACCGGCGGGATGAGCGCATCGTATTCGTCGGCTTCGAACTTCATCCGTGCGGCGGTCGAGAGAACATCCGCATCTTTTCCAAGCGGTATGGCGTCGCAGACGAGGCGAGATTCCATTCTTTCGGCGAGCGGGAGCTGAACGATGACCGCATCGGCATCCGAAGCAAGCACCGCCTCGCGAAGCTGTTCCGTCGTCGTACCCGCATCGAAATGCAATTCTTCCAATACGCATCCCGCATCTGTCGCGCGTTTCTTCTTTATCGCGAGGTACGACTTTGTCGCGGATGTCTCATTCGCGACTATCGCCAGAATGCGCGGCGGGTGCGCGAGCCGTGTCGCGCTCTCTTTTGTGCGTGCGAGCACTTCCCCCGCGAGCGCTCGACCGTCGATGATCATGATGCAAGAAGCTTCGACAGACCTTCTCTGAACTTGACCGAGGGTGTAAAACCGAGAATGTTTCGCGCAGCGGAGATGTCCGCCACGCTCCGCATAATATCGCCCGCGCGCGGCAGTCCCTGTATCGTCTCAAAAGGTCTCGGATAAATATCGGCGATGAGTTGTCGGAGTTCCGCGAGCGATATCTCCTCTCCGGAAGCAATATTGAAAATGCCCTTAACATCAACCGCGAGCGCAAGGCGGATTGCACGCGCAACATCAGACACGTGTACAAAGTCACGCGTCTGTTTTCCATCGCCGTACAAGGTGATGCTTCGACCCTCCCGCACCGCTTCGACCCAGCGCGGAATGACCGAAGCGTAAGGATGGTTCGCCTCCTGTCCCGGACCATAGACATTGAAAAAACGGAGTCCTATTGTTGAAAGCCCAGACGCGAGCGCATCGGCCTCGTTCGCAACCTTCGATGTTGCATACGGGGATTGCGGACGAAGCGAGCTTTTCTCGGTCTTCGGGAGTTCCGGATAATCCCCGTAGACCGCGGCCGAAGACGCGTACACGAGCCGTTTGATGCTTGCGCGACGAGCGACTGCAAGAACATTTCGGGTGCCGACGATATTCACATCGTGGGTAAAAGCCGGGTCCTCCACACTCGCAGGGACTGAAACCTGCGCCGCTAAATGCACGACATGCGTCATTCCGCGCATCGCCTCATCAAGCGCTGTCTCATCGCGTATATCCCCTTCGATGAGAGTCGCCCCTATCGGCACGCGCTCCCGTTTCCCGGTCACGAAAGAATCAAACACGCGGACCTCAATGCCTTCATCGAGTAAGAGCCGCACTACATGGCTCCCAATGAATCCCGCTCCACCGGTGACGAAGACTTTCATACCGCTAACTCCCGGAAAAGGAAGCGAGTGCCCGAAGCGTCTTCATCGCGATAGCGAGATCAACTCCAAACGAACGGTGCTTCAGATAATACAGATCGAACGAAAGCTTCCGTCGTGTACGAGCAACATCCGCTCCCCCGCGCGGCGCGTCATAATCATGGATCTGCGCCCAGCCGGAGAGGCCGGGAGCAATAAGGTGTCTCAGGCGATATTGTGGGATTTCTTTCTCATAGACCTCCGCAATTTTTGGTAGTTCGGGCCGTGGACCGATGAACGAAAGATCTCCTATAAGAATGTTCCAGAGCTGCGGAAGCTCGTCAATACGCGCCCTTCGCAAGAAGCCGCCAAACTTGGTGACCCGATTTTTCTTCTGTAATTTCGGGTCGCCATGATCATCAAAAAGCATGGAGCGCAATTTCATAATACGAAATGTACGACCGCCCCTTCCGATACGTTCCTGGTGGATAAAAGCCGTTCCATTTTGGAGAAAAAGGATACCCGCCGCGATACCGACAAACGGTAATGCCACAACAGACAGAACGGCCGCAAGCGCAATGTCAAAAATACGTTTCGCATGGTCGTAGATTGCGCGCCTCTTCGGCAGTGCATCAGCCAAATCTTGTGCCCCACCGTACTCTATCGGTACTCGATCAAACACTTCTTCGTAGAGCGGAGCGAACTCCATTTCCGGTACCGTGCTGACCGATGAGCTTTTCTTGTCTACCCGGCCGACGAATCGGATCAAATACGTATTGTTACCGTTCACTTCGTCATAGAGTTCCAGAGCCGCGGGCCCCAAACCGACCAAGATGACCGGCGTCCGCTTCTCTTCTAGCATTTCGCGGTTCATGCGGTAAAAGCGCCACAGACTTTCCGCTATCACCGACGCGACGAGATAGAGCACCAGAATAGTCTTGGGGGCGATAGAGAGGGGGAGTATGAAGAAGAGGATGGCGGCAATCGCGACCGTTGCGACCTGCGCGCCGAAGATACGGATACTCATCACACTCCGGATCGGGCGCGTCTGTTTCTCGTAGAGCCCCGCGATATAGAACACGAGGAGCGACAGGAGGAACATCGGCAAAAACGGCACCACATTGGCGTGGAAGTAACTAAACGAAGGCAGGGCTAGGTTACGGAGAAGAAGCGCGACCCAGAGAGACGCGGCCAATATAAGGAAATCCCCTATAAGAAGAATCGCCGTTTCGCGGCGGTCAAATGCCATAGATACAGATACTATAACGCGTAAATATATTGTACAGTTGCACCCATGGAATCCCCCGCAAGAAAGAAAATTTTATTCGTTATTACGAAATCGAACTGGGGCGGCGCCCAGCGGTATGTCTATGATCTTGCAACAAGTCTACCTAAAGGGAGTTTTGAAACAAAAGTCTTGTATGGGGGTACTGGCGAAGCGGATGCTGGCCGTGGAGTACTCTCTGTGAACCTTCGGGAAAAAGGTGTGCAAGGAATATTTTTGCAGGATTTCATGCGTGATGTTTCATTTTCCAAAGAATGGGGTGTTTTGTTCCGATTGATTGAGATTTTTAAAACTGAAAAACCGGATGTGGTGCATTTGAATTCTTCCAAAGCTGGTGGTTTAGGAGCTATCGCGGCGCAACTGGCAGGAATTAAAAATATTGTTTTCACTGTACATGGATGGCCTTTCCTTGAAGATCGTTCCGTCGTTGCAAAAATGTTTATCTGGATTGCTTCATGGTTTACCGTATTGCTTTGTCACAAGGTCATCTGCATATCCGACTTCGATTTACGCATTGCCAAGCGCATGCCATTTGTAGGAGGGAAAGCAGTGAGAATATATAACGGCATTGCGCCGATGTCATTTGGAACAGGGGAAAGGATTCGGGGCGCTTTCCCCCTCGGAGTTAAGATCACGGGAACCGTAGGCGAACTGACTCACAACAAGAATCAGATTACGTTGATTGAGGAGGCAAAAAATAATCCGGACATGTATGTGGCTATTGTTGGCTTTGGAGAAGATTACACAATGCTCAATACACAAATAAAAAAATACGGATTGCAAGATCGAGTAAAACTTTTCGGATTTGTTCCAGCCAAAGAAGCACTGAAAGGATTCGATGTGTTCGCGCTCCCGTCTCTTAAAGAAGGCCTGCCCTATGTTTTGATTGAAGCCAAGGCGGCCGGCCTTCCAATTGAAGCGAACCGCGTGGGCGGCGTCGGAGAAATACTAGATGCAAAAGATATGGGCGAGTTTTCACTTGAGCGGATGGTGCAGCATACCATCGCTCTCTACACCCTATCCGCCTAAATACTCGTTCACGCTCACATCACGCGTCGCCCCGCGGCCGTGGCGCGCAAGCGAGGTCACGATGCCGAGCAGAGCGAATTCAAGTACAAGATGTGAACCGCCCGAGCTCATGAACGGTATGGTCTGACCGGTAACCGGCAGGAGTCCGAGACTGATACCGATATGTATCGCAAGATGCGCGGAAAAAAGTATGAGTACCCCGAGCGTGAAAAAAGTATCGAAGTTCGTTGCGGCGGCGCGCGCTATCTGCGCCAATCGCGCAAAAAGCAACGCATAGAGCGACAATAGGATAACGACGCCCGCGAAACCCCACTCCTCCGCAAATGCGGCGAAGATGAAGTCAGTCTGGTATTCGGGAAGGAAGCGGAGTTTTGATTGCGTACCGTACCCGATACCCTTGCCGAAAAATTCTCCCGAGCCGACGGCGATTTTCGCCTGATAAGCGTTATACCCTGAGCCGTGGATGTCGCTCGCCGGGTTCACGAACGAAATGATGCGGGTGCGCTGATAGGGCTTCAGTCCGCCGAACCAAAGCGCCGAGGCCACAACGAGACCGGTAAGTCCGAGCGCTATGAGGTGTTTTTTTGATATGCCTGATACGAGCATCATACCGAGCCAGAGCGCTCCGAATATCATGGCATTCCCCATATCCGGTTCGACGAGAATGAGCAGGGTGAGCGTGAATGCATATGCGCCCGACACGAGGATGTGTCGGTAGTCGCCTATCTCGACATGCCGCCGCGAAAGATATTTCGCAAGGAGCGCTATGAGCGCAAGCTTCGCGAAGTCCGCCGGCTGGAACGAGAGTGGTCCGAGCGAGAACCAAGCGCGCGCACCCATGACCGGATGAGCCGCGATAAGAAGCAGCGCGAGAAGGACAAAGCTGATGCCGTAGAGCGTCATGACGATTGACGTCCGGCGAATGAAGCGCATGTCAAATGTCGAGAGCGCGAGATATATCACGGTCGCGATGAGGAGCCAGAGGAGCTGCCGCGGAGCGAGCGAGTCCCCCTGCCCGAAGGTGCTCATCGTGAGCATCCCGAGAAGCGAGAGCGTGGCGGCCGGAAGAAGGAGCGTCCAATCAAAAAAGAATGGTAAACGAGTGGCCGGCGCGGAAACCATAGTAGTTATGGGAGCGGAATAATCGGAATGACCTCTATCGCGGCGGGCGCCTCAGAAAAAGCACTGTTCCAGGTGAAGGTCGCGGTCGCTTGTCCTTGCGCCGGAACCGAAGGCAGCACCGTTCCCGACGCGGCGATGACATCGCCGTTCGCGTTATGCACGATGATCACTACCTGCACATTATTGAACGGGGCAACGGTCGCGTTCGAGAGAACTGCTTCGATACGAGGTGCCGAGGGCGTACCGGATTGTGTTATGTTCGACACGAGCGGCACACTGCGCTGATTCGGGGTCATGGGAAACCACAGCGCCGATGAGGTGGCGATCTCGAGAAATGCCCCTACTACCGCTTGCTTGCCCGAAAAGATCTGGGGGACATATACCGGTACGCTCGCGCCCGGGGGGAGATCAAGCGTGCCGTTTATTTCCTGGACTAGGATTTGGCCTGTGCCGTAGAGGACGATACGGTACGGAACATTTTTAGCCGCCGCGGTCGCGTTCTTATTTTCGACCGAGGCGATGACATCAATCCGTCCTCCTCCATAACTGAGCGCCTTGGTGAAAAGGACCGTCGGCGACTGCTCTTGCGTCACGCAAAGATAGGTACACGGGCCGCCGCAATCAATGCCTGCTTCGCCCTGATTCTGAATGCCGTCGGAGCACGATGGGGCCTTCTTGAAGGTGGCAAAAGACACGATTGCAATAATTGCGACAATAACAATACCGATAAGGAGAAGAATGAGGAATCGCCTTTTCGCGGCCCAGGACATGCGGACAGTATAGCAAAACGCCGCGCAGGAAACCTGCGCGGCAAAAATGGTCGGGGCGGTAGAAACATCACCTACGTCGTGACGGACTATGTCCGGCGATCTCTTATTCAATATATTCGAGACGCCCCTAATGGTTTCAAGTGCTCAGTTCTGGCGGTTAGCTACTCTCCCCATCTGTAACGATGAGTACCATCGCCGCTAAGAGGCTTGACTGCCGTGTTCGGAATGAGAACG
>VFSW01014030.1_pt1 | contig 11100 bp, 7 predicted proteins | sample 5358111 | NCBI WGS metagenome assembly VFSW01 (sample SAMN11554181, study PRJNA540505) | mine drainage metagenome | isolation source: sediment from site ElyBrook_90M | place: USA: Ely Copper Mine, Vershire, VT | collected 2017
CGATGCCCGCACCTACCGATTGTCGCAGTTCAGGAGCTTCCCCGCGCAGCCACACCGAGCCCGTATCATAGAAAATGCGCCCGGCCCGGTAGCCATAGGTGAGCGACGCCTCCGCCGCGCGGTCCCCTCCTAACGGATCGATGTCGAACCGGTTCCATCCGCGCAGCGTCGAGCTGTCGCCCAACACGAACCGCTCCGGCAGCGGCGCCACCCCGGCGATCGTCCCCGCCAGCATCGAGGCTTCGACCCGGTGCCGCCCGCGCCGCCACGCATACCGCGCGTCGATCTGCTGCTTGGCGAATCCGAAGTCGGAGCCCAGGCTTCTGGCGGCCGCCTGCAGGGCATACCCTGCTTCCAATTCCTGAAAGGAATCGTCCGGGCCCGTCCACTTCCGCTGGAAGCGCAGGGTATTTACCAGCGAGTTGACGGTCTCGGCTCGGGCGGCCGAATCGAGAGGATGAAGCTGCTCGATATCAAACCCTGCCGTCAGCGTCACCGAATCGCTGAGCAGCAGGTGGACCGCGGGCAGCACATCCCAGGAAGAACGAATCAGCCCCGCCTGCGCCGGGCCGGCGGCCACCAGCGCGGCTGACTCGTACGAGTTTTGAAAATCCTCAAACTGAACCGAAAGCCGCAGCGTGTCCGCCAGAAGCCCGTTCATCTGATAGGCGGCGCGGAACCCGCTCACCGTTGCCGCCATATCCTCGGCATCGCGGATCGCGGTCAACGACACCACGCTCGATCCGAACGTCGCCGTCGCCGCGCCCTCCGCCGTCCAGCCCAGCGCCGAGTTGTACACCACCCGCGGCAAATTCACATCGAAATGCGAAGGATTGGGCTCGACATCGAGGACCACTCCCACTAACTCCGGCCGCGAGCCGCGCACCAGATGGAAGCGCACATTCCTCGCCCGCAACTCCCCACCCACTTGATGGCACAGCCCCTCGAGCGCTGCTGGGTTCAGCTTATGGCCCACGAGTTGGCGGATCCCCGCCTTCAGCGAGTCACTGACCGGCGGGGCCTGATTCCCGGCGAAGACAATGCTCTCCACGGTGTAACGGCTGTTGACGTTGTACTCGCTCGCCGCCTCGGCGTCGCTGCGCGCCCACGCTGCCGGCCCGCAAACCAGCCCCGCGAGGCACAACAGCACGGCAGGCGCACGGCGAAGCGTCACGGCGTGTTGGCGCAGCAATCCGCACGCCACGCCTAACCCTCGAAAAACAAAAGCCTGACCCCAGGATCAGGTGTGCCGCCCCGGCACGCTGTGCGCCAGCGTGGCCGTTCAGAACATCAGCCGCAGGGCGAACTGAATCTCCCGGTTCGGCGCCGCGTCGGAGGTGATCTGCCCTGCCTGCGGCGTTCCGATCACCAGGTCCGGCCTTCCGAAGTGGGCCGAGTTGGTGAAATTGAAAAACTCAGACCGGAATTCGAGCGTCATCCGCTCGGTCAGGGTGAAGTTGCGGTCCACCAGTGCGTCCAGATTCACCAAGCCGGGGGACCAGATGACCCCCCGGGCGGAATTGCCGTAGGTGTAAGGAGTGGCCGGCGCGAAACACGACACCTGGAACCACTCGTTGAGCGTCTGGGCGGAGCCTGGGAGGTTGCCGTTGCAGATCCGGTTCGGCCGCGCGGGCGTCGTGGTGTTCGACGGGTTGGGACTGACCGTGGGCGTGAGCGGGAAGCCGCTTTGGGCGACGAAGATCCCGCCGAGCTGCCAGCCGCCGAACACCGCGCGGGAGAAAGCTGAGCCGCCGAGGAGCTTGCCCTGCGCTCCCATCGGAAGCTGGTAGATTACGCTGCTGACGAAATGGTGCCGCACATCGAAACCTGAGTTGGCTTGCTCGGCCGCCCAGTTCAGCGGGTTCTGCGGAACGCCGCCGCCCACGTTGTCTTCGTTATTGAGCACGTCGTCAATCGAGTGGCTCCAGGTGTAATCTGCCAGAATCGAGAGCCCGTTCTGGTAGCGCTTCTGGAAAGTCGTCTGCAGCGCCTCGTAGGTGGAGTGGCCGTAGGGAGTCTGAAAGATGATGTCGCCGTACTGCGGAAACGCACGCCGCGGATTGATCGCGCCAGGGCCGGGCGGTGGGGAATTGATGTTGTTGTCGCCCATCAAGTGCGACGTGCTCGATCCAACGTAAGAGACCGTCAGCACGCTGTCGCCGGGTAACTGCCGCTCGATGCTGAAATTCCACTGATCCACCGTCGGCATCGGAAACTGTGGCGAAAGCGAGAACAGGTTCGGGTTCTTGAGGTTCGTGGTGCTGAGTAGTCCGGTGGGATAGCCTTGGGAAAGCACCAGATTCGACAAAGGCGACGACGTCGCCGAAGGCACCGTCACGCTCATGAAGAACGGAGGATTCGCCGCGCCCGAATGCGCGATGTCCTGATAGCCCAGGCCGCCGTAGAAGATGCCGAACGCACTGCGGACCACCGTCTTGGAGTCGATCTGGTACGCGAATCCCAGCCGGGGCGCGAAGTTATTGGTGTCGAGATTGCTGAACGTGCGCGCCAGCGTGCCGCCGTTGGTGGCGTCGATCAGCGTCCCATAGCCGGGGCTGCCACCGAAGAAATCGAAGCTCGCCATGTTGTTGTTACGCTCCCACATCGGCGTCTGCAGGTCGTAGCGCAGCCCGAAATTCAGCGTCAGACGCGGATTGACGCGCCAACTGTCATTGATAAACAGGCCATAGTAGCTGTCGCGCAGCCGCCCCACCAGCGGCGTGGTCAAACTGGCGCTGTTCGTCTGGCCGAGCAGCAGGTCCGCCAGCGCGGATCCCGCACCCTTGCCCGGAACCTGGCTGGTGAACTGGCCGTCGAAGCTCATCGATCCGCGCGCGCCGTTCGAAGTGCCCGCATAGTCGTGGCTGAGCACAACCTGGCCGCCGTAGGTCACCGTGTGGTTGCCGTGAATCCAGGAGGCCGTATCGTTCAACTGCCCCACCTGCACCAGTTTCGGATTCGGAGCGAACGTACGGTCGCCCAGCGCCGAGAACCCGGTCAGTCCGATCTGCGGTAGCCCATCGAGCCCCGCCAGCGGTGGAATCCCGTTGATGCCGAACTGCTGGAACAGAGCCGCGGTGGCGGGTGAGAGCTGGTTCGATTCGTTATGCGTGTATCCGATGTGAAACTCGTTCACTAAGGCCGGGGTGAAGATGTGCGTTTCGCTCGCCACGACGGAGTAGGCCAGCAGAGGTTGGTCGATCGGGTACTGCCCGAAGCCGCCGCCGCCGTTACCCGGCCCGGGAAACACCGGGCCCTGATTAATCTCTCCCGTGCCGCGGCTGTAGCGCACGAACATCGTGTCGTTGTTTGTAAGTTGTTCGTCGAAGCGGGAGTCAAGCTCATCCCCGTTGTTCAGCTCCGTCTGGTTATACGCGTAGTTATTCACCCGGCCAGCAAGATTCGGCGCCGGATAGAGCGCCGCCAGTTTCACGCCCGAAGGATCGAACAGGTTCGCCGGGATCACATTTCCCGGAAACGGCGTGCGCTTGCCCCCGCTCAGGCTGTACGGATTGTAAATCGGCGTCGCGCCGAAGTTCCCCTGCACCATCGAAGCCGTCGGCACCGTGGTTGCGCCGGAGTTAGAACTGGTCTGTCGCGTACCCTGGTAACTCAGAAAGAAGAAACTCCGGTTCTTGATCACCGGCCCGCCGACGGTGCCACCAAACTGGTTCCTGCGCAGCGGCGGACGCGCCAGCCCCGTGCGATTCGCGAAGAAATCGTTGGCGTCCAGCGCGTCGTTGCGGAGGAACTCAAACGCGTCGCCATGAATCTCGTTCGTCCCGCTCTTGATCGACACGCTCACCACGCCGCCGGCCGACCGTCCGTACTGCGCGCTGTAGTTCGACGTCTCCACCTTGAACTGCTGGATCGCGTCCACCGACGGCGTCAGCGCGTTGATGTTCGCCGAATCCGCGCCGAGGATGTAGTTGTTGTTGTCGATGCCGTCGAGCAGCATCGTGTTCTGGAACGTCTGGCTGCCGTTCAGGCTGAACCCGTTTTTGGCCCGCGAATACGTGTTCTGCACCGCGCCCGCCCCCAGCGTCACCAGTTGCGTATAGTCCCGGCCGTTCAGCGGCAGCGTGAAAACCGTCTTGTTGTCGATGGTCTGGCCCAGCGAGGCGGTTTCGGTTTCAAGCAGCGGTGTGCCGCCTTGTACCTCCACCGTCTGGTTCGCCGCGCCCAGTTCCAGCGAGAAGTCGATTCCGGCGGTCTGGTCCACATCGAGGGTGACGCCGGAGCGCAGCGCGGGCTTGAACCCCTGGCTCGTCACCAGAATGTTGTAAGTACCGGGCTGCAGGAACGGCATCGAATAAGCGCCCTGCGTGTTGCTCGTCGTCGCGCTCTTTACTCCGCTGTTGGCATTGGTGATGGAAATCGCGGCCCCCGGCACCACCGCGCCGGTCGGGTCCGTGATCCGGCCTTGCACCGTCGCGGTCTGAGCCGCCAGCGGCAGAGCGGCGGCCAGGAACCCAAGGATCCCGCGAAGAATGCGAATGTGCGATCGCGCGCACACGCGTGGTCTCCTGTTTCGCAGTCCGTTCATGAAAGCCCCCTTGTTAGCCCGCTCGCGGCGGCGCGGCCGTTCTCTTCTCGATGTCTTGCCGCGCTTTCGTCTCCGTCCATGCCTCCCGGATCGATTCCGGAAAATCGGCGCTCATCCGATCGAGCCGCTCCTGCATTTCACGCACGACCTCCGGATGTTCCGGCGCGACATCGTAGCTTTCATCCTGGTCGGTCTGCATGTCGTACAACTCGGCATGGCTGAGAGCGATGTTGACCCGTCCGGTTTTAGGCGGCGGGAAGTACACCGGCGTATTGAAGTTCGCCGCGCGCAGCTTCCACCGGTTGTGCCGGATACATTGCAGATTCTTACTCATGAAATACAAAATCCCGTCGCGCTCGAGGATTGAGGTCTTGCCGGTGAGCAGCGGCCAGGCGTCCACGCCGTCGAGTTTCTTTTCCGGCAGCTTCGCCCCGCACAGCTTCGCCACGGTCGGGAAGATGTCCATCGACGACATGAGCCAGTCGTAGACGCGGCCGGCCGGCAGCCTGCCGGGCATCCGCGCATAAAACGCCACGCGCATCCCGCCCTCATAGGTCGAGCCCTTGCGCCCCCGCAGCCGCCCCGGGCTGCCCTGGTACCACGGCCCGTGGTCGGAGGAGAACATCACCAGCGTGTTCGAGTCGAGGCCCTGCTTCTTCACCGCCGCCAGGATCTCCCCCACGCTCCAGTCGATCTCGCGCACCACGTCGCCATACAGCCCCTGCTCGCTCTTACCCCGGAACCGCGCCGACGCCCCCTGCGGAATGTGCGGCATCGAATGCGGCAGGTACAGGAAGAACGGGTTGTTCTTGGATTCCTCAATAAACTGCACCGCCCGCTGCGTGTACCGCTCGGTGAGCGTGTCGAGCGGCGCCTCCTGCTCGATCACCTGCGTGTTGTGCATCATCACGCGCGGCGTCATGTCTACCGAATAGGGGATGCCCAGGTACTCGTCGAAGCCCCGGTTCGTGGGCAGATACTGCGGCGCGTCGCCCAAATGCCACTTGCCGATGCACATGGTTCGGTAGCCGCGGTCCTTCAGCATGTTCGCCATCGTGGTCTCCGATAGGTCCATGCCGCTGGTGGCGTGCGGGAAGAACACGTCCAGCACCCCCATCCGCTGCCCGTAGCGTCCGGTCATGTAGCCGGCCCGCGAGGCCGAGCACACCGGGCCCGCCGTGGTGTAGTTGGTGCAGTGCACCCCCTCGTGCGCCATCCGCGCCAGGTTCGGTGTCGGAATCGGACCGCCGTAGGGGCTGGTGTCGCCATAGCCCAGGTCGTCACAGACGACGAGAATCACGTTCGGCGGGCGGGTGGCGGCGGCCTCCACCGCGGCGTTTGCCGAGAGAGTGCCCGCCGCCGAGTATAAAAACTGTCGTCGATCAAGAGGATGATTGGCCATAGGTAAAACCGTTCATATCACGTACGGTGATGTGATAGATTATCAGGCAGTTTCTTGATTGGAAAGGGGTTTGACCGTGCCGTCACCCGTGAAATCACCCCCGTCCCAAAAGCAAATCAACAACTTGCAAGATCCGCCCGAGGCCGGGTTTTCACCGGTTGACCCTCGCTGGCTCCTGGTTCAGCGCGTTGTCGCCAGCCCAACGTTCAAGAAGAGCGTCCGCCTCCGCTCATTTCTGATGTATGTCACACAGTGCGCCCTGCGCAGTGAGCCCGAAGCCGCCACCGAGCAGCAGATCGGCGTGCACGTGTTTGGCTGCGCCCCCAACTACGATTCCGGCGAGAACAACATTGTTCGCTCGCAGGCGCGCCAGCTGCGCCTGAAACTGGAAAGTTACTTCGCCAACGAGGGCCGGGACGAGCCGGAGATCCTGGTCATCCCGAAGGGCTCCTATGTGCCGGAGTTCCATCGGCGCGAGCAGGTCCCGGCCGTGCATACTGCCGAGCCGCAGTCATTCCGTCTTCCGTCAAAGCCCGTGATAGTGCTCTCCGCCCTGGTTGTCCTGCTCGCCGCCTGCTGCCTCTGGCTCGCCGTCCCGGCCCGCCGCGCCGTGTCGCTGTTGCCTGAACCCGCTCCCAAAACCGCCTTCGGGTCGTTCTGGAGCCGCCTGTTCCAGCGCGACATGCCCACCCTCGGCGTCGCCACCGACCACACCCATCTCATCACCGAGGACCGCGAGCGCCGGCGCATCCCCTTGAGCGAGTACGTCTCTCCGGGCTACGCACAACTCGTTCACGAGGCCGGCGTCCAGACGCGCCTCGTCCCCCCGCAGTTGGACTTCGCCAGCTATTACCTCACTGACATGTCCAGCTTCTCGAACGTGATCCGCATTGCCCGGCTGAACCCATTCTTCGCCGAGCACATGCAGATCCGCCCGCCGCGCGATTTCCGCCTCCGCGATTTTGCCGGCGCCAACGCCGTCCTCATGGGCGCCCGCCCCGCCGATCCCTGGGTGGAGCTGTTCGACCATGGCCTCACCTTCCGCTACCGCCGCTCCTACGGCGAAAGCGGCACTTACTGCGTGAATCTCAACCCGAAGCCGGGCGAGCAGAGCGAGTATCATTCGTCCTTCTCCGGCCCGGCACGCACCGAGTACGGCGGCGTCGCTTTCGTCCCCGGCCTGAATCGCCGCGGCAACGTGCTGATTATTTTCGGAACCTCCGGCGCAATTCACGAAGTCTCGGCCGAGTTCGTCACCAACGAGCGTCTGTGCGGTAAGTTCCTCGACAACCTCACGCGCGAGGCCGGCGACGGCCAGGTCCCCTATTTCGAGGTGCTGCTTAAGTCCACCACGGTCGGAGATGCGGCCAGCGATCCGGAAATCGTCGCCTACCGCGTCGTCCGCTAACTTTCGCCCCTACCCCGCCAGCAGCCCGCTGCGCTCGAGCAGGGCGTTCGGGTCCGGATCGCGCCCCAGGAACGCGCGGAACAGCCCCGCCGGGTCCGCGCTGTCGCCCTTGGCGAGGATGTTATCGCGGAACGCCGCTCCGGTCGACGCGTTGAAGATGCCTTCCTTCCGGAACCGGCTGAAAGCGTCGGCATCGAGCACCTCGGCCCACTTATACGAGTAGTAACCCGCGCCGTAACCCACCGGACTCGCGAATAAGTGAGTAAATCCCGCTAACATACCGTAGTTATCCGGCAGAGGCGCCGGCGAAAACCGCGCCAGAATGTTCCGCGCATACGCCATCACGTCGCCGTCGCGCTCGGGCGAGTAGTGCCGGTGCAGCGCCAGATCGACAATCCCGAACCCGAGCTGCCGCATCTGGGCGTTCGCGGCGCGGAAATTCTTCGCCCGCCTCATCTTCGCAAACAACTCCTCGGGAATCGCCGCGCCCGTCTCAAAGTGCCGCGCGAACAGATCGAGCGCCTCGCGCTCCCACGTCCAGTTCTCCATGATCTGGCTCGGCAGTTCGACAAAATCCCAGGCGACGTTCGTCCCCGCCAGGCTCCGGATCTCCACCCGGCTCAGGCAATGATGCATCAGGTGGCCGAACTCGTGAAAAATCGTCTCCGCCTCGCGATGCGTCAACAGCGCCGGCTTGCCCTCCACTGGCGGCGTCAGGTTGCCGCAGATCAGCCCCACGTGCGCTTCGCCCAACCGGCTCGACGGACCTCCGGTAATGAGGGAATCCATCCACGCCCCGCCGCGCTTGTTGTCGCGCGGGAACCAGTCGGCGTAAAACGCGGCCAGCAGACACCCGCTCGCCGGATCTTCCCCGCGGTCCGTGCGCACGTTCGGGTCCCAAACCGGGACGCCCGGTTCCTCCACCACGCGGATGCCATACAGGCGTGAAGCGATTTCAAACAAGCCCGCGATGACGCGGTCCACCGGAAAATACGGCCGAAGTTCTTCTTCGTCGAAATCATATAGCTTCTTCCGCAGTTTCTCCGCCCAGTAGCCGACATCCCAGGGCTGTATCTCGATACCGGCGAACGCGCGCAACTCGGCGTTCTCCGCCTCGAAACGCGGCCGCGTCTTCGGCGCCAGGTCGTCGAGAAACGTCTCGGCCTTCTCGCCGCGATGCGCCATGCGGTCCTCGAGCACGAGGTCGGCGAAGTCCGCGTAGCCCAGCATCGCCGCTTGCTCGCGCCGCAAGGCGAGAATCCGCTCGACCAACGGCCAGTTGTTCCGTTCGCCGGAAGCCGCACGCTGGTTGTACGCCCGCCACAACGTCTCACGCACGTCCCGGTTATCCAGGTACGTCATCAGCGCGATGTAGCTCGGCGCCTGCAGCGTGAACCGCCATCCCGGTTTGCCCTTCGCCGCCGCCGAGGCCCTCGCCGCCGCCCGCGCACTGTCCGGCAGTCCGGCCAGATCCGCCTCGTCGGTCAGAATCAGTTCGAACTCGTTCGTCGAGTCCAAAACATTTTCGGCAAATTTTGTCGTGATCTGTGTCAGCTCGACATCGAGCGCCTCCAGCCGCTTCTTCCCGGCCGCATCGAGCAGCGCCCCGTGCCGCTTGAAGCTGTCGACCGTCTTATCCAGAAACCGCTTCCGCACCGGGTCAAGCGTTCCCGCTTCGGGCGACGCCGCGCACGCCTTCACCGCATTCCACAACGCTCCATTCAGCGGAATCCCGGCAAAGAACGAGGCGATCGCCGGCTCCACCGCATTGTGCGCCGCCCGCAACTCGGGCGTCGTCGCCACCGATTCCAAATGCCGCACGATCCCCGAAGCGTACTCGAGCGGCTCGGTTGCTGTATCCAGCGCGCCCAGCGTGTCGGCGTAGTTATGCCCCTCCCGGCCCGCGATCCCGTCGATCGCCGCCCGCGCCTCTTCGATCAACTTCCCAATCGCCGGCTCCACATGCTCGGCCCGCACCCGGTCAAACGGAATCCGGAACTGCATCTCCAAAAGAGGATTTGTCTCGCTCATGAGTGAAATTATTAGCGTAGCGCTTCCGCTGCTGTTTCCACCCCCTCGCTGCGCGGGACCGGCAGGTGTAACGGATTCGAGTGGATGATTGACATGCTCTATTGAATAGAGTACTCTTATACAAGGAGCGGATTGATATTCTCCACTCCCCGATGGCCACCCGCCCTAAGGAGTTCGCCAGTGACTACACTGCTTCGCTGCTTCAACCTGCCGTCTTCCCTTACTACGACGTTGCTCGCCGTAGGATCCACGATCTCCTTCAGCCTTGGGCTTGCCGCACAGCAACGCGACTCGAGCAGCGTGAATACGCAGCGCGAGGCTATGCGCAAACTCTCATTTCTTGCCGGCCACTGGTCCGGTCCGGTCACCATCGTTCGTGGACCGGGCGAACCGTTCCATCTCATACAGACCGAAGACGTCGAGTACAAACTCGATGGCCTTGTGTTGCTCATCGAGGGCCATAGCACCAGCGCCAGCGGCCAAGTGCGCTTCAGCGCCCTGGCCACGATTTCCTTCGATGATGTTTCCCACACGTACCGCTTCCGTGCTTACAATGACGGTCACTATCTGGACACGGAGCTTTTGGCTCCCGGCAACGGCTTTTCGTGGGCCTACACGGCCGGGCCGGCGCACCTGGTGAACACGATGCACCTGACCGCCAAAGGCGAATGGGAGGAAGTCACCGAGGCCACCGTTGGTGCCCGTCCTCCGCTCCGCAGCGTGGAGATGTTGTTACATCGTCAACCGTAAAGCAAGGAGAACCACCATGCCGGATCCCACCCACATTGATCATGAACTGCAGGACAGGCTCAATCTGATCGAAGCCATGATCGCCGAGGGGCGCCGGAGCACGCAGAACTGGGGTTGGACCTTCGTACTTTGGGGCTCTGCCTACTATCTCGCCATGGCTTGGTCCCAGTGGGGTCATAGCGCGTGGGCCTGGCCCGTCACGATGGCGATCGCCGTTGTGGCCACGGTGGTAGCTGCTACCCTCAGGCCGGGCAAACACCCGCCGACAACCTTGGGACGCGCAAGCGCCTCCATCTGGACTGCGGCGGGAATCTCGATGTTTCTGCTTTTTGCCGCCCTCGGCCTCAGTGGTAGACTTACCGATCCGCATCTGTTTGGCGCCGTGGTATCGGCCATTCTCGGCTTAGCAAACGGAGCTTCCGCGTTGCTTCTCCGTTGGAAGGTTCAGCTTGGCTGTGCGGTAGTGTGGTGGGGTGCGGCTGTGGCATCGTGCTTTGGCACCGATGCGCAGAGCACCGTCGTGTTTCTGGCCGCCATCTTTCTTTGCCAGATCGCGTTCGGCGTCTATGGCATGGCCGCCGATGCGCGCAAACGCAATGGGCGGACCCGGATGCATGCATGATTTACCGGAGCTCAATCCCGTCGTCCATGGAAGGCTTCGTCTCGCCCTGCTTTCGCTGCTCAGCGCTGTCGAGGAGGCCGAGTTCACCTGGCTCCGTGCCAAAACCGAAGCCACGGACGGCAACCTCGGCGCTCAACTGCTCAAGCTCGAAGAGGCTGGCTATGTAGCGGTGGAAAAGAAGTTCGTTCTGCGAAAGCCGCAAACGGTGTATCGGATTACGGAAGCTGGCCGCGAAGCTCTTGCCGAATACGTCCAGGCTTTAAGAAATCTGCTTGGCTCGGCCCTCGATTCCTAGAACGCCGTCCCTGCCCGGGCCACCCACCCTGCGGAACAAACCCCGC
>VFSW01014031.1_pt1 | contig 11099 bp, 14 predicted proteins | sample 5358111 | NCBI WGS metagenome assembly VFSW01 (sample SAMN11554181, study PRJNA540505) | mine drainage metagenome | isolation source: sediment from site ElyBrook_90M | place: USA: Ely Copper Mine, Vershire, VT | collected 2017
ACCTTCTCGACTTCGAACCAGGTGGTCGGGAGTTCGAATCTCTCCGGGCGCGCCAAATCAATGACTTACGTGCGAATTTCGGACGAAATGTTGCCTAATATGATCGTTGGTATTCTGGATCGGCCCGAGAATCCGCGATTTGCTACAAACAGGGCCGAGACAAAAATGGGCTACCTGGGACGTCATTTCAGCGCAAAAGCGCTTGTGCTGGCGCCTTGAGCTACGGTTTGTAAATTCGCACCCGACAGGCTCGAGACATGGCGCGCAAAAATCTCCCGCCACGTGGCCTCGCTCCGCTTGATCCGCTTGATTTGATCCATCGCTCGCTCCGTTGTGAAAACAGGCGAGCCATTGTCCAGATCAGGACCAAAGAAAAAAGAACGCCGTGGAATTGCCGCTTACAACGCGACATCGACTCTCAGCGTTATGAAGCTGCGTTTTCATCAAGGAGCTCGCGCAGAGTGATAATTCGGATCTCTGCGAATCGCTTTAGATTGAGCATCGCTTTGTCGCCAGTGACAATGATATTGGCGCCACCGGTAACGGCGCACTCGAGAATGCGGTTGTCGGGTTCATCATTGAGTATCGCGAGTTTGCGGCGTGGGGCGACGAGTTCGGCAATCTCCGACAGAAAGACGGCCGTCCTTGAGATCTGATCCGCGTCCCGCGAAAACTTCTCGGCCAAAACGCCTAGAACCTCGTGGATGATTGCCTTGGATATGAACAACTCCACCCGGCCATCGATCACCAAATCGATAGCCCGCTCCGCCTGGCCGCCGGGAATTGCGAGGGCGGAGATGAAGATGTTGGTATCGAAGACCGCTTTCAACGGCGAAGGAGGCGGTCGAGTTCCCGCTCGGACAGAATGCCGGCCACGCGGGCGCGATTCGACCAGTAGCCCTGCAATTCCTTGAACTCACCGCGCAATCGCGATCGGCGCATAGCCCGCAGCGCGTCCTGCACCACGGCGCTAAGAGACTTATTCTCTTCGCGCGCTATGGCTTCTGCTTCGGCGGCCAGATCCGCTGGCAATGAGATGGCTTTCTTTACGGCCTTGGTCACGGAAAGATCCTCGGATATTGGTGGTAGAAACTACTACTATTGGCCAACAAATGCCAGTCTGAGCCGACGGCTGGAGCGCTATTCAGAATTAGTCCGGTCTCGACGGTTCCATTGATGAGTGCGACACGCGACCCATAAGCGCGCTCAATGTCCGACCGAGGCCGGATCGACGACTCGGGCGGCTCGCGGCGCCAGAACGATCGATACCGACGCGATTGCGAACACGATGCCGATCCCGATCATGAGCCCGTTGGTCGCGAGCACCAGGCTCTGGCTCGTTACGAGGTTGTTGAGCATTTCGCGCACGAATTGCCCCGTGGCGCCGGGCGGCAAGTGGGAGGCGATCTGGCGTGTGGGATCGGCCACGTTGGCAAGCTCCGCGTGCGCGATGATGCTGCGGTTCTGCCAGGAGGTGGTGACAAGCGACGTGGCGACCGCTCCGGAGAGCGTGCGCACGAAGTTCATCAGTCCTGCCGCCGAGGCCGTCTCACTTTCGTTCACGGAGCCCATGGCGAGTCCCGTCAACGGCACGTAGTACAACGGCATGCCAATGCCCATAAAGAAGAGCGGAACGCATATGACCCAGTAGCTCATATCGGAGGTGGCATAAGCACGCCAGAACGTGTCGAGCGCGAGCCAAGCCGTGCCGATGAAGATCAGCAAGCGCGGATCGGTCTTGTTCGCGAGTCGGGCCGCAATGGGGGAGAAGATGACGGACAATACCCCACCCCACGCGACCACGAGCCCGGCCCAGGTCGTGTTGTAGCCCATGTTGTACTGCAGCCAAAGCGGTGTGAGTACGTTAATGCCGAAGAATGCACCGAAGGCGAGCGCAAGGACGAACATGCAGGAGGAGAAGCCGCGATGGCGGAAGACGCGCAAATCGACGACGGGATTGGCGTCGGTGAACTCCCAGATGAGAAAGGCAAGGAAGCCGATGACGGCGACGATGGCGAGTACGCGGATCTCCAGAGATGAAAACCAATCCTTGTCCTTGCCCTCATCGAGCATGATCTGAAGTGCGGCGACCCAAACGACGAGTAGTAGCATGCCGATCTTGTCGACCGGCTTGACGACCGAGGGCTCTTCGTAACGTTTGAGCAAACCCCATGCAATCATGCCGAACAGCATCGCCATCGGGACATTGATGAAGAAGACCCAGGACCAGGTGTAGTTGTCACAGATCCATCCGCCGAGCACCGGGCCGACTACGGGGGCGAGGAGTGTGGTCATCGCCCAAAGCCCCATCGCCTGCATGGATCGCTCCTTGGGGAAGATCCGCAACAGCAGCGTCTGTGAGAGTGCGAGCAACGGTCCGCCGGCCATTCCTTGCAGAACGCGCATGCCGAGCAGCATCCCGAGGGACGTGGACATGCCGCAAAGAAGCGAGAAGATGCCGAAGAGCACGACTGAGAGGCAAAAGACGCGCACGGCGCCGAAGCGGCCGGCGAGCCAGCCGGTGAGCGGCACCGTGATGGCTTCCGCCACGGCATAGGAGGTGATGACCCAGGTGCCCTGGCTCGACCCTGCACCGAGAGCCCCGGCTATATCCGGGACGGTTACGTTGGCGATGGTCATGTTGAGCACGGCGACGAAGTTCGCCAATGCAAGCACGATGCCCCCCACCCATAGCATCCCGCCTTCAAGGGCGGGCGGGTGTTTGGCGTCGATCGCAAGGCTGGTCATGGCACGCTCCTTCCTACGATTTTCTGCGCAGATCTACGGTCGCATCCATCGAGAGGCCGACCCGCAGCGGGTGGGCCGCAAGTTCAGCTGGGTTCAGGCGGATTCGCACCGGTAGGCGCTGCACGACCTTGATCCAATTGCCCGTCGCGTTTTGTGCGGGGATCAGCGCGAAGGCGGCACCGGTGCCACCGTCGAAGCCGTCCACCACGCCGTGAAACACCACCTTGTTTCCGTACAGATCGGAGACGAGATCGACTTTCTGACCCGGACGAACGCTCTTGAGCTGCACTTCCTTGAAATTGGCGTTGACGTACATTTGGCGCACGGGCACCACCGACATCAGAGGCGTGGAGGGCTCGACGCGTTCCCCGAGTTGCACCTGGCGCCGGGCGATTACACCATCGACCGGTGAACGGATCACGGTACGAGCCAAGTCGACCTTCGCCTGATCGACCCGCGCTCGTGCCAGCGCGACCGCGGCCCGCGCCGCGTTCCGAGCTGCACGCGCATCCCGCGCCTCATTGGTCACATGGGTGAGTTCATCCGCAGAGACGGATCCGGAGTGAACCAGCGCCTCGCGCCGCAAGAGGTCGATCGAGGAGCGCTGGGTATCCGAAGTGGCGGCGGCCAGCTGTGCCTCGGTGCGTGCGAGATCAGCCTGCGCCTGTCGCAGCGCAAGTTTTGCATCCGTGTCGTCGATCTCGACGAGGATGTCGCCGCGCTTTACCCTCTGGCTGTCCACGACACTTACTTTCGCGACCGGTCCGGGGACTTCTGCGGTCACGAGGGCGACATCGGCCGCCGTATAGGCGTCGTCGGTACTCACGTAGCGCGAGCCGACCTCTTGCCAGTAGACCCAGGCGCCCGCGCCGGCCGCGGCGACGGTTGCGCCAAGCAGAAAGAACAACACGGCGCGTTTGCCGTGGCTTCTGGCCGCAGAAGCCGCTGTCGCAACCCCGGGGCTGTTTGATGGCTCCTCACTGGTGGGTGGGAACCCTTTAATTGGCTGATCCATTGCATGCTCCTCTTCAGTGTTCAAGTGTTGGGGACTATGGGCCGGGTGCTGGGGGTGTCTACGGAGTAGCCGCCACCGAGCGCGCGCACCAGGGCTATGTCGAGAATCAAGGCGCGCGTCTTCAGTTTGGCCTCGGCCCGCTGAGCGGAGACCAGCGCATCCTCGGCAACAAGTACGTCGAGGTCCGTGGTGAGCCCGCCCCGGTAGCGGGCGGTGACGATCTGGTCGGCGTCCGTGGCGGCGCGAACGGCCTCGCGTGCAGCTGTGAGCTCTCCGTCCAAGGCTTTGCGGCTCGTGATTGCATCGGCCACCTCGCAAAGCGCGTTCGAAAGCGTTGCGTCGTAGACGGCGACCGAAGCGTCGTAGTCCGCGCGCGCACCGCGCAATTGACCCCGCAGCCGCTCCGTGTTGAAGATCGGCAGCGAAATCGCCGGACCGACGCTGCCGAGCCCGGATCCCGATTCGGTGAGATTGGCGATGCCAAGGGACTGCACGCCAGCGAAGGCGAGCAGGTTCACGCTCGGGTAGAAGCCGGCCCGAGCCTGTTTGATGCGCTCGGCGGCCGCTTCGGTGCGCAACCGGGCCGCGACGATGTCCGGCCGTCGACCGAGCAGCGCCAGGGCCAGGTTCGGCGGTAGTCCGATGGATCCAGCAAACCGTGCCGTCGGACGCGTGATGGCGCGTCCCCGATCGGGGCCTTCACCCATAAGCGCCGCGATCGCGTTTCGCTGCAGAGCGATGCGTTCGCCGATCGCCAACAATTCGGCTTTGACCGAGGCTTGCCGCGCTTCGTATTGCCGCACGGTTGCCAGGGTCTCGAGACCCACGTCGTGCCGTTGCTGGAAGAGGGCCAGAGTCTTGGTCCTAAGGGCGAGGGTCTGCGCTGCGTTGTCCTGCAGTGTGTATAAATCGACGAGGCCGGCGTAAGCGGAAGCGACCGCTGTTGATAGAATTAGGCGTGTTTCGGCGACCTCGACTTCCGCGGCACGTTGCTCCGAGATGGCCGCGGCCAGCGCGGCGCGGTTCTTGCCCCAGAAGTCGAGCTCCCAGGCGAGATTCAGAGAGACGAAGCCGTAGTCGTTCCAGCCTTGCGGCAGCGCCTGGCGCGGGATCAAGTAGTTGTAGCTCTGTTTCGATTCGTTGAGCACGGCGCTGCCGGTCACCTCCGGCAGGCGCGTTGCACCCGCAAACTGCACTGCAGCCGCCGAGCCCTGAAGGCGTGCCCTGGCCAATGCAAGGTCAGGCGAATCCCGCAGCGCTTCGCTAATGAGCCTATCTAGTTGGGTGTCGCCGTAGGCGCGCCACCAACCGTCTCCCGGCCACGCGGCGGCCGGTGCGGAGAACGACTGGGAGGTCTGGATCTGCGCGACCGGCTTCAAGGTGGGCGGCTCGTTCATGTGCGGCATCTGCGCGCAACCGGTCATCGAGAGCAGACCCGCAGCGAGCACAGCGCCGCCAATGCGCTGTGTTCCGGAAAGAAGTGAATTGCTGAACGTTTTCATCACCACAACCTCTAATATGTACCGTACAGTACAGCCTAGTTTACTTGACTTCGATGTCTTGTCAATACAAAAATGTACCAATAAGTTCAGTAATGAAAAGAGGCGACAATCTCGTGAAGAAAAGCGACAGCAAGCGACAGGCCATCCTCCATACGGCGTACCGTCTCTTCCGCGAGCAGGGGTTCGAGAAGACTTCGATCGATGAGATCACTACACGGGTCGGCGGTTCGAAGGCGACGATCTACAACCACTTCTCTTCGAAGGAGGAACTCTTCGTCGAATGCATGATGGCGGCGGTGGAGAACTATATGTCGGGCACGCTCAGGCACCTCGACATCTCGCGCTCTGATCCAAAAGCGGCCCTGACCGCCTTCGGCAAGAGCGTACTCGAGTTCATCTGCTCGGCCGAGCAGTTGGAGGTGCGCCGACTGATCATTGCGGAGGCTGCGCGCTCGGGTACCGGAAAGCTGTTCTTCGACAAAATCGCGATCCTGCGGGCGCAAGTCTCGGCGTTCTTGTCCGCGTACATGGCATCCGCCAAGCTGCGGCGTGACGATCCCGAACTTGCGGCCGATCACTTAGGGGCACTCCTTGAGGCCGAAATTCTCGAACCATTGCTGCTTCAGGTGCGTCGGGATTCTCCGGATGAGCGCGAGATCTCGCTGGCTGCAAAACGCGCCGTATCGGCATTCCTCAGGGCCTACGCGCCCGTTGCGGCGAACGGCGGTGAGCACCGGCCCTCGACCAGACAACCGCAGGCCGGAACGCGGTAGTAGGGTTCGGCAACGATCGGATGGCGCCCGCAGGTCATGGTCTCGCACGGAGTCGCGGCATTACGGGAGATTTGCCTAGGTGCGATAACACGGTCGCGGTCATTCGATTTCGTCGACCGCGCTTCAGAGCGGCTCATGGGCGAGATCTCCGCGGCACGTAATGCGCGTGCAGTGACATATGACGAGTTGCAGCGGGTCGTCTGCGGCCGCTGCTCCGGAAGTATGTCGATTGGGAAGCTATTGGTCGGCGTACCTTTCGGGCAACGTTCTCAATTTGGTTCGCGCATTGGGTTGAGTCGGCCGAGAATTTTCCCAGCTGATCCGTGGCTGTTGGCGCGAGCGGGCGGTAACGTCCAGGGGGCACCGTGGTTCCGCTCGTTCCTGTGCCGACACGGCCTCGACGCGCAAGCGGGAGATGGCGTAGTCCGCGCGGGAAATGGCCTCGTCAACGGTCGTCCACAACCGCCCCTCTTCGGCGCAATTCAAGCCGTAATTGAACAACGTGCGCATCGTTACCGGCCGAAAATCGAGCGGACTTACCCGCGGATAATCCATGGGGATCGCAGTGAACTCGAGTCTCATGCCGTGGTTCTTCGCGAATTCGGCGGTCGAGGCAAGCTGCATCCGGCGCATGTGTCGGAGTGCGGACGCGAGGCTCCTCGAGAGCACCTTTGTCGTGCGAAATCGTGTGGTGCGGGGAGCGCTACCGAGCTTCCCGTTGATCAGGACGAAAATGCGCCCGCCTCTGAGTCCGGCAAACTGCAGAGAGGAAAAAAACAGGCTTTCAGGCGCGCCGATGAACGGCACCGTAGTGGCGCCGTCGACGTGCATTTCATCATAATCGATTCCGTGCTCCCGGACGTGTAGAAGCACTGGTGGAAAGACGCCGGGTACGCTCGCTGACGCGATAAGCACGTCCCGAAATAGCTCACGTGCCGACTCACCGCCCCGCGAGGCAATCGCGCCCATGTCCCAGATGACGGTCTCCTCCTTGTCTAGGTCGGTCGTCGCAACTTCCAACAGTCGACCCCGGGCGGCCTGGTGAGCTACTGCATGAAGCAGTCGGAAAGTCACGTAGCGGTCGACCAATTCAGCAAGTGGGGCGACCTCGTAGCGCCCTGGCGTGAGCAGACCGCGCAGCCAGTGGTGATGCAGCAGAATCCGAGCTCGGTCACCTGCAAACGCATCGGCGAGTTGGGCGTCCCATTTCGGCCCGAGAAAAGCGAACGGCGCAATCAGTGCGCCCGTACTGACGCCGGTAACGATCTGGAAATCGGGTCGCTCATGCCGCCGACTCAGTCCAATCAATGCGCCGGCACCAAAGGCGCCCACCGCGCCGCCGCCAGAAAGCGCCAGGACGTTCACCGTTCCATCCGGCGACGCTCGGCGAATGCGCTGCAGTTTCTGTGATACACGCCTGTCAAGGCCGTGCCAGTCGGCGCTGTAGTAGCGGATGTCTGACGGAAAGCCGACCACGGTCGCTGAGCCGAACAGAGCGGGACTGGCATCCCGCCGGGGGAGAGTGCATGCGCTCAGGAAGCACAGACATACAGCGAGGACGAGCGGCTTGCTGAACATTGTGCGCGGTGCTCCTAAGCAGAACTGTACCGTACATTACACGTTACTTGTGAGTATCTGGCCTGTCAAGCTAAAATGTACCGATCGGTTCTCCCGAGTCAGAATATGAAGACCAAAACAGAAGTGAAACGCCAGGCAATCCTGCAAGCTGCAGGCGAAGTGTTCCGTGACATGGGATTCGAACGCGCCTCGATGTCGAACATTCGGGCGCGAGTCGGCGGTTCCAAGGCGACGCTTTACAACTATTTCCCCTCGAAAGAGGCATTGTTCTTCGAGGTGATGCTCCAAGCCAAGGCTGTCGAGATCGAGGCGGTCACCGGCGCCCTGAACCCGGACGCGGAAGATCTGAAGCAGGAGCTGATTCGCTTCGGGCAGAACTTCATCGCCGTTGTGTATTCGCCGGAAGCCATCGCGGTGCGGCGACTGGCAATAGCCGAGTCGCGGCATTCCGACATCGGCAGGCTCTCTTTCGAGAGTGCGGTTAATCCCATCGAGAAGCAGGTTGCGGAATTTCTGAAGAAGGCGATGAAGCGGGGCGCACTGCGCACTGCCGATGCGAAAATTGCCGCGATACATCTTCTCTGTCTGCTGGAGTCCGAGTTGCTGCAGCGCGTTCTTCTCGGCGTCATCGACTCGGTGAAGCCCGAAGCCATTGCCGGCATCGTGCGGCGCGCCGTCGATGTATTCCTGTCCGGATACGTGCGGCGATAAGGGTCATATCATTCGGAGTCCGCATACTGCAGAAACGTCAGAGCGTATACCGGCGGGTAACGAGCGATTTCCTGGATCGCACGGGTAATGCCGCACCGATCTCTATGATCGATCGAGTCTTACAAACACTGAATCGGCGCAATGTGCTCGGTGCGGTGCCTCTCGGTCTCGAACTTGGAGCGCACCGATGAACAGCCCGCAGTCGATCGTCCCGTGCACATCACCGGCAGCCAACGTGGGTGCGTCGAAGCGCCTCGTGGTCGCGCCGGAGCCACGCCCAACCAATACGGACCCCGTATGGTCAGAAACTCGAATTGGTAAGCGGCAGCGGTTTCTCGTAGGATCAACGCGTGCTGTGCAAGCCGAGAATCGACTGCGTCGTGCGTGTGGCCTCGTCGGCTGCGAAACGACCGAGTCTCGGTGAGGGACGGGTTGTTGCGACGCTCCGCGCCGAATGTCGACGTCGGACTGTGGTCCGAAATAAATTTGATGTGATCGCCGAGCGGTACAGAGATTCTCGCAGATCGAGAGTAGCAACGTCGCTGGATCGCCGTCAGGAAAGTTCGTCCCGCAGGCCGTTTCCAGCGATGTTCGGCGACAATGCGCGCGGAGGCGACCGGCGGCCGGAAACCGTGAAGTTGGCGATCAATCGCCAAATCGTCAGCGTCGCAGGACGAGCAAGGCGGCGACTCGATCGGCGTCAAAAGCGCGTATCTCGGATGCGCTCTCGCGTAGCACCGTGGCGATGCTCGTCGTCGAGGTGTTGCCGACCTGAAGCCAGATAACCTTCGGCGGGGCGCCCCGGACAAAGGCGAGAGCCCGAAAATCGTCGTCCTTGGTGACGATCGCATAGTTGTGCGCGCGAGCGTACTCCCATATTGCCTGGTCAGTCTCGCCCCGCAGTTGGATGGACTCGACGTGCGCGCTGTCAGACCACAGGTCCGCGATTGCCCGCACCAAGCGGGGGCTGAGGTTCTCGTCGAAAAGTAGCCTCACGCGGCGGTGTGGCTTGCGTAGCGACGCTCGCGCTCGGCGGCGTACGCAAGGACTGCGCGGATGTGCTCAGGTTTCAGGCTCGGAAAATCCCTGAGGATTTCCGTCTCGCTCATGCCGCCAGCAAGGTAATCGAGGACGTCAGCGGGCGTAATGCGGGTGCCGACGATGCAGGGTTTGCCACTGCGCACGCCTGGCGTGATTTGGATGTATTGCTGCCAATCCATGGCGTTACTCTAGGCGCTTGGGTATGTGTGAGACAAGTCTACCAATTCCCGACGCGTGTGGACCGTGTCGGGGGCACCGCGGTTCGCGACAGTAGGTGCGACGCACTGTCTACCGTGTGCCTTCATGGAAGCCCTTCCGGATCCACTTAAGGTCCGCAACGTGGCCTCGAAGTGCGTCCAATATTACAAGGCGGTATCTAGGGAAAACAGGCGCCTATCTGACCGTATCTGGCAAATATATTGGACAGTGCTGGCCTATATTATCGTTTTAAAACAAAGTGTTACGGACTTTCGAGTCCCAGCCTTCGAACCAGGTGGTCGGGAGTTCGACAACTTCGCCGCAGGCGAAGTTGGACGCCGGAGCGAAGCGACGGCGATCGTGTGCCTGGCAGGCGGCCGGCATTCAGCGTGCGCGGTCGGCCCGATCGCTCGCCTTCACGCAGAGCGTCCAGGCCGCCCTCCTCGAAGCGATTCACCCAGCGCTGTACCGTCGTGCCGTTCTCGCCAAATAGTTTCGCACCCAACAAGTGGCAATTGCAGCGTCGCGACATGCAGCTTGAAGGATTGCAGACTCTCAGTGACGATCAACCCGCGGGGTTGTCGGCCGTCGTCAACTGAGCACGAGTCCAACCGATCCAAAACTCACGACTCATACACCACGCCTGCGGGCACGATCGCCATCGTTACTGTCAATGCCTTCACGGTGCTGACGGACGAGGCGCGTGACGGTCGTTATCTGTCGCCCTGGCAACCCTTCGTATGGGAGTATTCCAGCGCCTTGCTCAACTGGGCGCTGATTCCCTGCGTTGCCTGGTTCAACAATCGCTTTCTGCGGGGGGCCCACACCTGGAAATGGACGCTGCCGCTGCGCCTGCTGGCGACAATCCCGTACTCCATCATCCATGTGAGCGGCATGGTGGCCTTGCGCAAACTGGCGTATCACATCGCCGGCTTGCATTACGATTTTGGCGCGATGCTAAGCAACTGGGTCTATGAATACCGCAAGGATTTCCTCGTCTATTGGCTGATCCTGACCGGACTCTACGCCTTCCGGGTGTACCGTCTGTGGCTGAAGCCGACTGCCACAGCCGGCCGCTGCCACCGACGGCGGTATCCAGCGGGTCCGTCGATGTATCCGCCGCCGATACCGAAGCCGATGATGCGGCGGGTAAACACGTCAATCACGACTAGCACCCAATGGCTACGAAGCAGGATCGACTCGCAACGAAAAAAGGCCACGCTCCGGAGGCTGTCCTTGGCTTGCGCGAAGAAGGTGAGCCAGGAGGGACCGAGGCGCCTGGATGATCGGGGCCGTAATGTCTTGCGAGAATCCTCCGGACGACATCCTTGTCGATCTGCACCTCGAAGGCGTGCGAGATCTGTTCGGCAATGCGTTGATTGCCGAATCGGGGGTTACGACGCTTCATCTCGAGGATGGCCGAGATGATCTCCTCCGTCGGGTCCTTGGGGCCTGGCTTGCGTCGGGTTCCCGTGGACGAGAACAGGCGGCGATACTTTCGATCGACCAGCGCATGGTGGAATCGTAGCAACG
>VFSW01014032.1_pt1 | contig 11099 bp, 8 predicted proteins | sample 5358111 | NCBI WGS metagenome assembly VFSW01 (sample SAMN11554181, study PRJNA540505) | mine drainage metagenome | isolation source: sediment from site ElyBrook_90M | place: USA: Ely Copper Mine, Vershire, VT | collected 2017
AAGATAAAAGAATCTCCTCTTTCCTCTTTCATCTTTTTTATCAATTCCGCCATTTCCTTCGCGGCCAATACAAACAGCCCCGCAATAAACACACTCTCTGCCACCTTGCCATCTTTGTTCGTTGTGGTCTGGAAGGATTGACCAGGGGTATCAGAGAAGCAGTTCAGGTTAAGACAGTCATTCCAATCTGCGCGGCCAATCAGCGGCAAACCATGCGGGCCGAGACGATCCAGCGTATATTGGATCGCGCGTTCCAAATGTTCGATCAGCGGCGTTTCAGAAACCGGCTGGTTATCATAAGGAACAAGTTGATCAAGAATGTTCCAGTCACCGGTTTCCTTCACATAAGCCGTCACAGCCAGCACCAACCAGAGCGGATCGTCATTAAATCCGGCCCCGACATCATTGTTGCCACGCTTGGTTAGCGGCTGGTATTGATGATATGCGCCGCCTGTCGGCAGTTGCGTGGCGGTTATATCCAAAATGCGTTCGCGGGCGCGTTCAGGAATAAGGTGTACGAAGCCAAGCAGATCCTGGTTCGAGTCGCGGAAGCCCATGCCGCGCCCAATGCCGCTCTCAAAGTAGGAGGCCGAGCGCGACAGATTAAATGTAATCATTGTCTGATATGCATTCCAAATATTCACCATGCGATTGGTGTGCATATCCGGTGTGTTCACCGTGAACTTGCCCAACAGGTTGTCCCAATATTCGCGCAGTTTAACAAATGCTTTTTCCACTTCATCCGAATTCAGATAACGCTTGATGATCGGCAGGACGGTCTTTCGATTTACGTTCTGTGAATCTGGCGGATCAAACTTTTCATCTTTAGGATTCTCGTGATACCCCAGCAGGAAGATAATCTTTTTTTGCTCGCCCGCTTTCAATTGGACTTTGACATGATGCGCGCCAATGGGCTGCCAGCCATGCGCCTCGGAATTCGACGTTTGGCCTGCTTCCACCGCCTGAGGCGAATCCCAGCCCCGATACGGTCCGAGGAACGCCTCGCGATCAGTATCGTAGCCCGCCAATTTTTCAGAGCAGGCAAAGTAGGCAAAGTGGTCACGACGTTCGCGATACTCGCTTTTATGGACGATGACCGCGCCTTGCAGTGAAGCCCCTCTCCCAATCCGGGAGAGGGGCACAGGAGTGTCGTCGAGGCTTGCCCATGCCTCGATCTGACCGATGGAATAATTGCGTTGAAAGTTGGTGGCGTCATCGTTTGCGTCCCACAGGCAGAATTCGACTGCCGAGAAGACGGACAAGTCTGCCGTTTCAGCGCGATGGTTGGTAAGGGTAAGTTCCCATATCTCGAGGCTTTCGCCGAGCGGAACAAAGTAGCAGGTTCGCGATTCGATACCCGCCAGTTGCGACTTGATGATGGTGTAGCCCATGCCATGACGGCATTCGTAGGAATCCAACGGGCGGCGAGTCGGCATCCATGACGGCGACCAGAATCGAGGTCCGGAAAGATGCGGATCGTTATCCCGCAGATAGATATAGCGTCCGCCCATATCCAACGGCGCGTTATTGTAACGGTAACGAGTCAGGCGTCGCAGGCGGGCATCTTTATAAAAAGAATATCCTCCAGCAGTGTTGGAAATCAATCCAAAGTAATCCTGATTGCCAAGGTAATTGATCCAGGGCAGAGGAGTATCCGGTTGTAAAATCACATACTCGCGATGTTCATCATCAAAATGACCATGCTGCATAATATCCTCCAAATAACATTTCAGGCGCCTTTTCCTGCAAGATAGGATTTGTACAAACCGGGAAGTTTTATGGCCGGGGATGTATCCGGTTTATAAAACTCGTTTGCGCTGATCGGAAGATGGGCGAATTCCGGGATGGGCTGAACGGTTGGGCGCGTTGCCGCGAACTCTTTTAATACCTGGGCGTGCGGTTTCAGTGTTCCGTCTGAACGCACCAACCCGAAGAAACGCTCGTGGCGGGATTTGTCGCAAGGCGGGCGATCCCATAACTCCTGGCTGTAATCGGCAAAGCACCAGATGAGCGCGCCCTGTGCTCCCACCTCAACCAGCCGCGGCAGGCATTGGCGCAGGTACTCTGCCATATCTTCCTCCGACGCCATGAACTGGCTGTGCTGCTGACTGTAGCCACGCCACTGCCAGGTTTGGGATGGCTGTCCAAGCGGGGCCGTGCAACCGCCGAACTCTTCCATCAATACCGGTTTGTTAGACAAGGTTGAAGCAAGCGCACAGGTGAATGGAACAAAATCAGGATCGAGCGGGTGGCGGGACACAGGAGTGTACATCGGATAGGAGTGCATCACGGCCACATCTGTCTCGTTGAAAACCTGGTCAATACGCAAATTGTTGTGCTGCAAAAGACTGCCCATATGCAGGCCACAATTGACTGGGTGGTCTGGGTCAATCTCATGAATATGTGCGACCATCTCCTTGACCCATTGGTGACCGGCCTCAGGGGTATGCGGCCAGTCGAATAGATCGGGCTCGTTTCCCAAATTCCAGAGCCAGATGGCTGGATGATCTTTATAAGCACTGACCACGGTCTTCAACTGTAATTTTTCGGCAGACAAGGCAACGGGGTCGTGAAAAAAATTCCGGTATCCTTTCCGCGTAGGCAGCCCGCCGCTAACAACCTGCCGCCGCCGACCTTGTTCTTGCCCGGGACGTGGACCTCCCAATAGCCAACGCTGAGCCCAATTGGGTCCGCTCATATGACCGGTGAAGAAGGTTACATTCAACTTAAGGCCGTGATCGGCGGCGATATCACACACTTTTCCAAAATTTCGCAGGCAGGTTTTGTCCACTGAATCCGGCGTAGGTTGAAAATCATCCCACAGCAGGAAGAGTCGCACGGCCTGCAATCCCAAAGAGGCTATCAGGGAAAAGTCATCGCGAACTTCGCCAGCATCGAATTGACTCCACCAATACATGGCTTTGCGACGCGGCCAGTAATTTACTCCAAGTGTAAAAGGTTGTTTTTGTATCATGGGTCTATTCAAAGAGAATTCGAGCTGATGAAATCCATCAGTTCATCGAAATGGGTATAAGCCAGGCAGGTGACGGTATCAGCTCCGCCATAATAAATGGCAATGCGACCAGTGGTCGCATCCACCAGGGCGGCGCATGGGAAGGTGACATTGGGAACATCCCCGACGCATTCGTAATTTTCCCGTGGATTTAGTAGATAAGGCCGGGTTCGGTAAATGACCTTCCATGGTTGCTCAAGATCGAGGAGAGCAGCGCCGAAGCTGTAAACAAATCCATTGCAGGATGTTAAAACGCCGTGATAGAACAACAGCCAGCCTTCGGAAGTTTCGATGGGAGTTGGGCCAGCTCCAACTTTTGTAGCCTGCCAGCCTCCGACAGGAGCCATGACATGACGATGGCGTCCCCAATGGATCATATCAGGGCTTTCGCTGTAGAAAATGTCGCCAAATGGAGTATGGCCTGTGTCACTGGGTCTGCTGAACATGGCATATTTCCCATTGATTTTTCGCGGGAAAAGCACACCATTTCGGTTATATGGCAGGAAGGCATTTTCCATTTGGTGGAAGGTCTTGAAGTCATAGGTATAGCCAACGCCAATCGTAGGACCGTGATAGCCGTTACACCATGTGACGTAATAGCGGTCCTCGATCCAACACACGCGTGGATCGTAGCCGTAAACAAAATTGCTAATCTCCTCGTCTTCAGTCTTGAACTGGATGCGCTGAGGCTCGATATTCCAAGTGACGCCATCCTTGCTCATCCCCGAATGGATTTGCATATCCCGGGCGGTATTGTCGCAACGAAACACTCCTGCAAAATCGCCTTGAAAAGGCACGACCGCGCTGTTGAAGATGCTGTTTGTTCCCGGCACTGCCGCGCGCGTGATGATGGGGTTCTTTTCAGAGCGCCAAAGGATTTCATCCGACTGAGAAGGGCGTTCCTCCCAGGGAATATTTGCCAACTCGGGGCCGATCAATTTTGTGTTTTTCATAAGTTCTTTTCCGCAACGCGGTAACAAGCAACAAAGTGATCCGGCTCAACTTCTACCAATTTGGGCTTATCCTGGGTGCATATTTTGTCTGCGATGGGACATCTTCCATAATAAATACAACCAGTGGTTGTTCCCGCCGGATTCACCGTTTGCTCCACGGCTATATCTGCTTTGTCCCATTTCTTATCCAGGCGTGGAACGGCGGCCATTAGCATCCTAGTATAAGGATGCATCGGATTGGTGAATATCTTTTCGGTCACTCCCATTTCTGCTATGCAGCCTCGGTACAAAATGACCGCTCTTTCGCTGATATAGTTTGCCAGGGAAAGATCATGAGTGATGAAAAGAATGGAAAGGCCGCGGGTTTTCAAATCGGCCAGCAGGTTGAGAACGTCAATGCGCGTGGATGCGTCTAACATGCTGATGATCTCATCGGCAACCAGGAATTTGATATCCAATAGCAAGGCACGGGCAATGAGGAAGCGCTGGAGTTGTCCACCACTGAGTTGGTGGGGAAACTTGTTCAGAACGTGTTCCGGGTTCAGGCCAACAACCTCCAAAGAATTGTTTAGCTTTTCGTTCCATTCCGATGCGTTTATCTGTGGGAAAAACTCATCCTTGACAAACGAAAAAATTCGATCTGCTTTGAAGATTGGGTTGTAAGAACTGAATGGGTCTTGGAAAACACCTTGAACGTTCCGATAATATTCTTTTAATGCCGCCCCTTTATGGTTGGAGACGTCGACTCCATTGAAGACAATGGATCCGGAACTGATCGAGATGAGACGCAGAATCATCTTCCCGATAGTACTTTTTCCGCTTCCGCTTTCCCCGATCAGGGAGACCACCTCTCCGTCCCCGATATCCAAGCTGAAATCACTCACCGCATGAAGTTCCCTCCCGCCGAAGGTTCCAACTCTATATATCTTTATTATATGGTCGAGTTTTAGCATTCTGTTAAAATTCCTTTTTAACCATCGTTTGAAAATAAATCGCGGTTACAAAGACAGATCTGTGAAGTTGCGTTGTCTCCAGCAGGCAACGTAATGTCCCTTATTGATCTCGATAAATGGCGGCACTTCTTGGCATTTGTCAATCGCGAGAGGGCAGCGTTCTCTGAATCGACAACCACTGGGCGGATTGAGCAGTAAAGGAGGATTGCCGGGAATGCTTGTCAGCTTTTTCTTGGAATAGACAATCCCAACCCTGGGCAGGGCGGAGATCAGCATCTTGGTATACGGATGATGAGGGGCATGGATAATCTCATCCGTGGAAGCTTTCTCGGCCGGCTGTCCTGCATACATGATCATGATGGTGTCTGCAATCTGATAGAGGATCGAAATGTCATGAGTGATGGAGATCAAATTCTTTACGAATCCCCGGTTTCGAAATTCGACCAGCATTTCTGCGACCGCCTTTTGGCTTGCCACATCAAGCGCTGAAGTTATCTCATCTGCGATAAGCAGTGAAGGATTCAGTAAAGTTGATATAACCATCACCATTCTCTGCTTCATGCCACCCGACATTTCCATTGGGTACATGTCCAGTACATTCTCTGGCAACTTGACCAGATCCAATCTCTCCTTTAGCACAGGCAAGGCGGCTTTAAAATCCACATTTCTTGATCTGAGCAATTCAGCCGTCATCTTTCCGATCTTACGCGTCGGGTTCATGGCATTCATGGCATATTGTGGAATGATGGATATTTTCTTGAACCTGAAAGGGTTCATTCTTTCCATGTCCTGGATGGGCAACTCTTCGTTATCCAGTATCACACGACCCTCAATAAATTTCATAGGGGGTTTCAGGAGCGCAAGACTTGTGCCAAGCGTGGTTTTTCCACAACCCGATTCGCCTGCCAGCCCCATAATTTCACGATCTTCCATCCTGAAGCTGGTACTCTCCAGTGCATGAACATCTCCTCGGAGGGTGCGATAATAAATAGTAAGGTTTTCTACTTGTAGTGTCACGGGTTACAACTCCCTGAGTTTGGGATTAAAGACCTCATCCAGCCCGACATTCATCCAGTATAGGGCGCCAACGATAATCGTGATCGCAAGACCTGGTGGAATAAACCACCACCACGAACCAAGCTGAAGAGCGCCCCAAAGAACTGAATACTGCATCATCAGTCCAAGCGAAATCGTGTTCGTTGGGCCCAGGCCGATAAAGTCCAGTGTAGCCGCGTTGAGGATTGCCCCGCCAAATTGAAGGATGAAGGTCAGTACCAAATAGGACAACATGTTCGGCGCAATATCCGTGGTGATAATCTTTAATGATTTCATCCCAGTCATCCGGGAGAGATCAACAAAATCTCTGGTACGCAAGGAAAAGGTCTGAGCCCGGATGGCTCTCGCTGCCCAGGGCCAGGCCGTCAACCCGATGAATAGACTCTCGGTAACTACGCTCCGGACTTGAAGGTAGGCTGCAATGATGAGAAGCACTGCCAGCGTTGGAATAACGAGAACGATATTCGTGAGCGCATTGAGTATTTCATCCACGATACCGCCGCGATAACCGGCTACGAAACCGATCAGCATCCCTATTAAGGTCCCAATTCCCCCGCCGAGCAACCCTACAAGGAAAGTCGCCTGCAGGCCATGCACAAACTGCGAAAAAACGTCCTGCCCAAAAAATGTGGTTCCGAACCAATATGTTGCCGAGGGCGGTTGAGCGCCAGCAGGATTCACGTAATCAAAGGGTGGGTTATGATTGATCTGCGGTCCAATAAACCCAAGCACTAGAAAGACCAGGATAACGGATAGTCCAAGCAGCACTTTTTTGTTCTTCAGCGCGAAGTAGATGAACTCGTTCGTCTTTTTTGGATTATTCATGCTGTTCCACCTGTCATCCCTCTTCGTGTTCTCGGATCAATGATGACATACGCGATATCTATAATGAAATTGGCGAGCAACACACCAATGATGATAAAAAGGAAACATCCCTGGATAAGAAAGTAATCTTCATTCTGAATACCAGCAAGCAATAAATAGCCAATGCCCGGATATGAAAATACGACTTCCGTTACCAGTGCGCCTGCTACGACCACGCCCAGTGAAAGCGCCAGCCCGGTTATCTGGGGAAGGATCGCGTTCCTGAAGGCGTAATCTCTGATCAGTCTTCGCGGCGCACCGAGTGCTTCGAGATAGGTGGCGTAATCGGCTTCCAGTTCATAAATGATCAAATTCCGCATGCCAATCGCCTGGCCGCCAAACCCCACGAGGAAGAGCGAGGCGAACGGCAGGAACCAATGCAGTAGAAGACTTCCAATGAAAGGCCAGGAAAGATTAGGCAGCATCAAAAAGCTATATGCGCCGGCAATCGGGAAAATGTGCCAGACAATCCCAAACAACCAGGCAAGCAAAATTCCAAGCCACATGTAGGGGGTGGCAGTAAGAATATAGCCGAGCGGCGAGACAGTATTGTCAAGCCACTTGGAGCGCGCTGCAAAAGCGCCAAACTTATTTCCTGCATACCAGCTCAATAAAATAGAAGGCACCAGCAGAGCGATATCATAGGGGATGGCATTCATGAGCACCTTGCTTACCGGCGTTGGAAACAGGTATACGCTTATCCCGAGGTCGCCATGAAGAAGAGAATTCCAGAAATTGATGTATTGCTGCCAGAGCGGAACATCCAATCCAAACAAATGGGAGTAATAATTATACAATGCCTGAGTGGCACCCGCAGTAGTGGCTACCGAGACCCTTGTCAACATATTTTGGATAGGATTACCGGGCATGAAGCGTGGAATCATCCAATCAATGGACACCGCCAGAAAAAAAGTCAGCGCATAAATAAGGAGCTTTCTGCCAAAATAGCGTCGCACGTGGCCTCCATCTTAAAAGAATCGTGGATAAGAAATGCCCCTCCTCCTGAATTCTGAAGGAGGGGCATCGAACTCACAAAACACTCACTTATTGCGGAGTTGCCAGCTTTAAGTTGATGAGTGTCTGTAAACCACCCGTTTGCCAGAATCCGGACCAAGTAATTGGATAGGTTGGGTTGGTTGAAGTGGATGTCGGGAAGCCTGTCCAGACTGCGGTCGGACCAACAGTCCATTGGGCCCATGCACCGTTGTACCAGAGCGGGATTACGGGCATATCAGTAAGCATGATCGTCTGAATCTTGCTGACGGCAGCCTTCATCCCCGCCGTATCAGTCGCCTTTACTCTGCCAAGTGCATCGACCGCATCAAACATGGCCTGATTATCGTATCGGCCAAAGTTGCCGTTCTGCATTTGGGCCACAATCGGGTGGGCGAACAGGCTGTTATAGGTTGTCCATGGAGTGTTGGTTAAGGGCGTGTTGTTGTTCAACGTCAACTGGAACGTGCCGCCTTGTAGGGCTGTGTTCCAATCGCTTTGAGCAGGGGTTGCAGCAACAACATTAATGCCTGCAGCCTGGGCGCTGGCGGCGATGACATTGATAGCAGCCATCCAATCCGTCCAACCGTTCGGGCAGGTCACTTCCAGTTTGATCGGGGAGCCGTCTTTATTTGTGACAAAACCGTCTGCCCCAGCCTTGTACCCGGCGGCGGCAAGCATTTTCTTGGCCGTTGCCGTATCGAAATGGTATCCCAGGCTCGTTTGCGTAGCCGTATCATCGTACTGGCTCAAAGCCGGCAGGAGGCCGCCTGGCGTGGAAGCATTGACCAGATTGGCATAAGCTTTTTGCACAATGGTGGGAACATCAATGGCATAAGCAAGCGCTTTTCTGAACGCCGGGTCATCCAGTGGTTTCACTTTTAGGTTCATTGCCAGGTAAGCTGTATTGGCAGCCAGCATGTAAGGGGCTTTGGGGAAATAAGTACCAGCATAACCATTATCCACCAAAGATGCCACGCCCGGAAGGAAGTTGTTGCTCAAGTCGAGCTGGCCTTGGAGCACCATGCCCAGAGCGACGTTGTTGCTGGATGTGCGAATGTCAACGATGTACTTGGGCGCGGGCGTACCGAACACTTTGATGCCCCACCAGTTATCGTTCCTCTGCCAAACATTGCGGTCCTGTCCAGTTGCTAGGTACAGGTAAGCGCCAGAACCAACGGGGTTGTTATTCGCGCCCGTAGCGATATCATCGGCCGTTTTGGTCGACCATAGGTGCTGGGGAACGATCGGGATGTTGTAAAGGTTATTGTCCCATTGCTGGTAGATTGGATTGGTGAAAGTGAATTCCACGTGAGTCGGGTCAACCGCCTTGACATCAGTCAAACCTTGCGCGGTCCACAACGGGGCGAACCAGAGCGCAGTATTCGTCTTGCCAAGTGTGAAGGTGTACACGACATCGTCAGCTGTCAATGGCTTCCCATCGGACCATGTTATGCCCGTCCGAAGGGTCACGTCATAGGTGGTGTCATTGGTCCATGTTCCACTCTCAGCCAGCGAGGGGGTCAATTTGCCGGAAAGAGGATCAAAGCCGAACAGGGTCTCATAAACTAGACCGACTGTTCCTGAAGTATTCGCCAGGTTCCCGGGTTGGAAAGGATTCCAAGTCGATGCGGGACCCCATGCTGCACCGCTTACGAAAAGGGTCTGGTTACGAGGAAGATCCGTGGGAACTGTAGAAGTCGGAGCGGTAGTGGATGCAGGTGCGGAAGTCGGTGCAGAAGCCGGGGCCTGAGTAGCAGCTGGCGCAGGGGCCTGGGTAGGAGTAGCAGCAGGTGCGCAAGCGCCAAGCAACATGCTCACGCCAATCAAAACGGATAAAACGATACTTAAACGTTTCATCTTCAATCTCCTTTTTGGATTATGGTATATTTCCGAGTAAGAAGCCTGAGTTACCATGCTATGGATGACTGGCTTCGCCTCAAGGGCGTCCGATATCTTCGCCAGATATCGGACGTCTGTCTTTGGGACAAACGACAGGGACTCTCAGTTATTTGTGATCGATCACCTCCTTGCAACTTAGATCTTAAAATTGTCTTTGAGGAAAGATAGAGATGGATGATATCTTTCCTTACTTCTCTCGTTTTGCACCGCAAGATTCGCGGATCACGAGTTCGGTATCCATAATGACATGGCGCGGGGGCTGCACACTATTCTCGATCTGGTCAACCAGCATCTCCACCGCCTTGAATCCAAATTGAGCAACTGGCTGGCGGACAGTGGTTAACTGGATATCTGAAAGAGTCGCAATGGGAAGATCATCAAAACCAATAAAAGCAAGATCATCAGGAATTTTGAGGCCAGCCTCACGGGCAGCACGCATGGCTCCAAGCGCCATGATATCGGATGCGGCAAAAACCGCATCTGGCTTGAATTTCAAAAGTTGTTGCATCGCATAATACCCGCCGGTTTCTGTGAAATCGCCTTCGACGATTAAAGACTCGTCTATATTTTGACCCCGTTCGATCAAGGCTTTTATATAACCTTGTTTACGATCTATCCCCACCGTGCTGTTGGCTGGACCAGAAATAGTCCCAATCCGTTTTCGGCCTAGTCGAATCAAGTGATTAACCGCATTTGAGGCCGCATTCATGTTATCTATATCTATATAACTGACATTGTCGGACCTGAATGGGCGGCCGATAATCACGAGAGGTATATTTGCATCAACCAAATAACCAATAATTGACTGATCACCATGATGGCCGGATTGTACGAGGACCCCATCCAACAGCCCTTTGCGCGATACGCGCGGAAAAATCTTCTCCTCATCTTCCTTGGTACTGACGAGGAAGAGAGCCAGTGTATAGTCAGATTGATTGCAAGCTTGGGCAACTCCTTTTGTCAGGTGAGGATAATAAGGATCAGTAAAGAAAAAACTTACACTGTGGGGCAGGACTAGACCGATGGTCCATGAGCGTTGGGATGCCAAGGTGCGTGCAGCGGCATGCGGGCGAAATCCCGTATTCTGAATGATCTTCAGTACTCTTTGACGGACATCCGCACTAACGTTAGGATGATTGTTCACGACCCGGGAAACGGTTGAACGTGAAACTCCTGTTTTTTTTGCGATATCCTCAAGAGTAAGATCTGGCATAAGACAACTCCGGTATTGGCAGCGCTCCCAAATAGTTTTTCCAAAAAAGAGCTTATTTTCAGGAAAATACTCGAATATTATGTGATTTTCACAATTTATTGGGAGCGCTCCCAATTCGTTTCTCATTATACATACTTTTTACTGAGAGTCAA
>VFSW01014033.1_pt1 | contig 11099 bp, 9 predicted proteins | sample 5358111 | NCBI WGS metagenome assembly VFSW01 (sample SAMN11554181, study PRJNA540505) | mine drainage metagenome | isolation source: sediment from site ElyBrook_90M | place: USA: Ely Copper Mine, Vershire, VT | collected 2017
TGAAGCAGTTTAGTCCGCGCGCACCGGAGCCGCTGCCGAACGAGAGCCGCACGCGACTGACGCGACGGGTGTTTGCGCTGGGAGCGTGCGCTACGGCCGTTGCGGTTGCCGTAATCGCGATAGCGCTCATGATGAGGCACGGCTCCAAGTTAAATCATTCGGTCGACGGCGCCGAACCTGGGTATGTTGAACCGGCAACAGTTTCGCAGCCTCTGACGATTCACAAGGCAAATGCCTTGCTCGCCCATGCGCCATCGCTCAAGGCGGCAATGGACCTGATGGCCTTCCATCCTCAAAACGCAGAATGGCCCAAGAATCAGCAGAGCGTACTTTTTGTGCTCAGCAAGGAGAAAAATTAGCCATGAAGATTTCTCGTGTGTTTGCGTCCATGCTCCTGTTCATAGCTCTATCAGCAGGGCCTACGTCCGGGCAATTGCAGACGGAACGACAAACGAAGTTCGACCAAAATGCAGCATTGCGCTACTGGTCGGCATTCGCCGAAATGCAGGATGCAGCTATTACCAGCCAGCAGGCGCAGGAGCTGAATTTGATACTCGATGGGACCGCCCCTTACAAGGATCTCAAATACAAAGGACTGGTGGAAAAGAACAAGCCTGCGCTGGAAACCATGATCCGCGGGACCATGCTGCCGAATTGCGACTGGGGCATTGACTACCAGTTAGGAAAAGATGCGCCGGTGGAGTACGTGCGGAAAGCGCTTACCCTTGGGCGGCTCAACGTTCTCTACGTCTTTCACCGCGGGATAAATGGCGACAAGGATGGAGCGGTTCGGAGCCTAGTGGCAGGATTGCGATTTTCGCACGATGTGGCGAATGGCGGAACACTCTTCGCCACGGAGGTGGCAGCCAATCTTATGGACTCGCACCTTCGAGCAGCGGAGGATGTATTGCATGTGAGCGGACTTTCTCCGGAGCAGCGCCTGGCGTTGCAAAGGGCGGTGGCGAGCCTTGGTCCGAGCGGCTTGGACTGGCAGGGTGCCGTCAAACGCGAATTGGGGCTTTATCGCGGGACGGATCATGGCTTGAGCACGCAGGGATTGGCGGCGCTGGCGCAAATCGCTCCACTTTATGTGGGTGCCATGAGCGACCCATCTGTGCTTCCGCGGCTACAGGGGATGATTGCAAACGCGCCCCTCGATTTGCGTAACATCATGCCGAATCCGCAGCGTGTGGTTGAAACCAAGCACAGTTTGGAGAATCATCTGGCAGAGGCGCGCGGCCTGCTGCAATGAGGGACAAGGCTGACCCCGCGCGTCGGGGGCTGGTCCCTTTTTCGCGTCCGTATACGCATACCCGTCAACGCGTCGCGTGCCGCCGAATGGGAGTATTTCCCAACATCGTCCAATCATCGTTTGCATGCGTTAAGATGTATTCTTTCCCCATGCCCAGTGACGATAGAGAGAGTTTGCGCGCGCGTGTTGGGCTTTGCCTCGATTGCCGGCACTCGCGCCAGATTAAATCCGACCGTGGCGCGGAATTCTACCTGTGCCGGCTCTCCGCAACTGACCCTCGATTCCCAAAGTACCCTGCGCTTCCCGTCATCTCCTGCGCGGGATACGTATTAAAGGACGTCCAATGCTGAAGGCTTGAATCGTCAGCGGGCGGCGCGTGGTTTCTGCATGCCGAATTCCTTTTCGTGCTGCTGCAGCAGGTAGGTGTCTGTCATCCCAGCGATGTAATCGCAGACCACGCGATAGAGCGGTTCTCGCCGCCCCTCATCCGCGTAAGCGCGCGGCATACGCTCCGGATGTTCCATGTAAAAAACAAAGAGCTCGTCGAGCGCCGCCACGCTGCGGTCGCGATCCTCAATAATTGTGGGGTTCTCGTACAGCCGCGTGCGCAGGAATTCCTTGAGCCCCGCATTCTGTTCCATCACCGCTGACGAAAAAGCCGCCAGCCGCTTCGGATGCCGGCGAATATCTTCGACGCTCGTGGCTCCCGCGCGAACAACAGCCTCGCGTGTCTGTTCAATTAAATCCGTGGCAAATATATCCAGGACGCATTTCAGCGCCTCATTGAATTTCAATTTCCGGCGCCTGCCCGGATAACGCGCGTCTACGTCTTTATAAGCCTCGCCAAAAACGGGCACGGTTGCCACGAGGTCATCCAAATCCACAATTCGCGCCTCGAATCCATCGTCCAAATCCGCCGTGTTGTACGCAATTTCGTCAACCAGATCAATCAATTGCGCTTCGAGCGGCGGTCGCTCATCGAGCAGATATTCCACCAGCTCGGGATATTCCGAAACCGAATAGTCGCGCGAGTGCTTGATGATCCCTTCGCGCACCTCAAACGTCAGATTCAAGCCGGGGAAGTCCAGATATCGCTGCTCGAATTTCTCTACAATGTGCAGCGCGTGCAGATTGTGATTGAAGTGTTCGCCCTGCTCGCGCATTCGCGCATCCAGCCGATTCTCGCCCGCATGCCCAAATGGCGGATGCCCAATGTCGTGGACGAGCGCCAGCGCCTCAACCAGATCGCTGTTCAATCGCAGCGCGCCCGCCACCGTGCGCGCGATCTGCGCGACTTCGAGCGTGTGCGTCAGCCGGTTGCGGAAATGGTCCGAGAAGCGCGTGGTGAAAACTTGCGTTTTGGCTTCGAGACGCCGGAAGGCCCGCGAATGCACCACACGATCGCGATCCCGCGCATAATCGTTGCGATACGGATGCTGCGGTTCGGCATGCCGCCGCCCGCGCGATTCGCGCACATCCATCGCATACGCAGCAAGATTTGCAGCATCTTCCATCTCGCTATTGTAGCGGAACCCGACGCGCTTCACATTCAGTCGGCTTGATCTTCATCTGCCCCAATCCCGCGATACTTGTCGCGTCAAAACCACGAAGTATCTTCTTCAGGAAAGTTCGCGAACTGCTTCGCCCGCGCCCGCCAAGTTAGTGAGTTTCATTTCAGCGTATTTGCGGGACAGCACAACCCCGGGCGCCCCGGCCTTGAATGCTGCCATCGCGGCGGCCTTGACGTCGGCGGGCTGGGTCCGCTTCTCGTTCAAGGCAGTGGGAATATCAATATCAATGCCCGGATAGATAGGCACTGCGCCTTGAACACCCGCAATAGCCCGCCGTGTCTCTTCGCCGACGTAATTGGCCGAGAGCCCTGCCGTTGGCAGTTTGTCCAGACTCGCCTCGCCCTCGTAGCCCAGCATCTTGTAATGAAATTCGAGAACTTCCTCGGGCGTGGAATCCCGGAAGATCGTCGATTGCACATTTCTGACGTACTGCGCCAAGCGCGGCCCTCCACAATTGTTGTACGTACAAGGCTTGATGAAATCAGCGACACGCGCCAGCCTCGCATAATCCTGTTCCGCTCGGTAGAAGGGGCTCATCGTCACCAGGTGCATGATGTGCCAGCCCACGTGGGCTCTTGGATTGATCTCCTTCACGGTTCCATAGAGAAGCCCATATACCTCCTCTTGACTGTGGAACCAGAACTTTTCCCAAGCCATGATTTCCGGATATTCGAGCAGCAATCGCCACAGCGTGACGAATGCCCCGTCGCTTGCGCGCGGTTGGTCCAGCGTCAGTTTCACCCATTGCTCCAGCGCGACATAGCCCTCACGAGCCCGCGCTACGTTGATGCCCTGCTCTGCTGCCTTCCGGACACAGTGCGCACAGAAACAGTTGATGGACGCGTTTCCTCTGAATCTGCCAAACTCCGCGCCGATCGTGTTATTAAACGGGCCCTGCCGCTCCGATTCCCACATCAAGCCGTCCAACTCATTGTTCGAAAACCAGTCCGCCACCATCGACATCAGGAAATTTCGAGCGTCCGGATTGTTCAGGCACGTACTGCGGCCGATCTTGCCATTGATATCCACCTCGGCAATTTTTTCGAAGTTGGGCATCAGCCGTGGATTGTATGCTTCTTCAAATAGCGCGTAGGTTTGCATTCCTCGCGCCTTGGCTTTTGGTATCACGTCGGCAAAAATATCGAAGTCGCCCAGGTCCGGCGCTCGCAGGTTCTTGATGACGGACTTCGCGTAGAACTCCGGATGGACCTTCGTGTAACTTCCCCCATGAATCTCGTCATACGCTTGCACGCCGTGGTCCGGCAACGGCTGCCCTGGCACTTGCCGCCCCGCGAGACCTCGCCCATAGGTGAATACCGTCGCCATCAGCGTGTTGACGCCGCCTTTTTCCTGCAACGTATCCAGACATTTCTCCACACCCTCGTCCACAAAAGACCGTCCTCCGATCTGAATCGCAACGAACTTCCTATCCGACGCGGAAGCTGGTATCACCGAGGATGCTCTTGTTTTTTCGCGCGGCGACTCGGCGCTATCACCCATGAAGTTCGGGCTGCCCGTTAGTGCCAAAACGGGCATTGCGGCGATTCCCTTGAGGAAACGCCGGCGTGACGTGTCGTTCTTTCCGTCGAGTCTATCCATTTCTGCCCTTTCCGCAGCGCCTTCGTGCGCTCGAGTTGAATCCTGGCAAACTGATTCCCAAGCGCCAATCGAAGATTTCACACCGCATTCTACCCGCGATTCCAAATTAGAGTAGAAGTGATGTTAGAATCCCGGCCCGGTTCTCTTGGAAGGCAGATGCAGCCATGGTGTTTGTACTCACTCTGATCTGGCCGCAGCCGCTCGACCCTTTGCACTCGATGGCGCTCTCCGCGCTTGTCGCCGTGGTTCCTCTCGCGATAGTTCTCATATTGATGGGAGGCTTGCGCAAGAGCGGCCTGCTTTCCACCGCGTGCGGTTTGCTTTCCGCCGGCGCCCTCGCCGTTTTCGTCTGGCACATGCCCTTCGTGCTCACGCTGTGGAGCGCGTTCTACGGCATCATCTACGCGCTCTGGTCCATCATGTGGATCGTCTTCGCGGCCCTGTGGCTTTACAACCTCGCCGTCGACACGGGCAAGTTCGAGCAGTTGCGCATTTGGATGACGCAGCGCGCCTCCGGCGACCCATGCATTCAAGCCATACTGGTCGCTTTCTGCTTCGGAGCGCTTCTCGAAGGCACCGCCGGCTTCGGCACGCCCGTGGCGATGACGGCGTTTCTGCTCGTCGGGATGGGTTTCAAACCTCGCCGCGCCATCGTCGTTTCGCTGATCGCCGACACCGCACCCGTGGCCTTTGGAGCTTTGGGAATTCCCATCGTCGCGCTCGCCGGCGTCACCGGCCTCAATCTGATGAAGCTGTCGTCCATGGTCGGCAGGCAACTCCCATTCATTTCCTTCATCCTGCCAAGCTATTTGGTATTGGTGGTCGCGGGACACAAAGGATTAAAACGAACCTGGCCCGCCGTGCTCGTCGCGGGATTCAGCTTCGCGTTCGCACAATTTCTTGTCGCGAATTTCTGGGGCCCTTGGGCTGCCGACATCATTGCCGCCTTGACGTCCATTGCCGCGCTCGTGGCATTTCTGCACATCTGGAAGCCAGCGCGAGAAAAAACTTCCGCCATTGCTCCCGCCGCCGCGGACTCCATTCCTCTCACCGCGCGCGAATCCTTCACCGCTTGGCTCCCCTGGATTTTGCTCTCTGCCGTAATGGTGCTGTGGTCTTACCTGAAGCTCTTCAACCTCGGCCAAATCAATTTTGCGATTCCTCGTTTGCACAACGCCATTCTCATCACACTGTATCAGAAACCCTACGCCGCGCTTTACGCCTTCCAGCCCTTGGCAACGGGCACGGCGGTTCTCGTCGCCACGATTCTCACGGCGTTGTGCCTTCGCGCGCGTCCCAAAATTTTTGCCCAAGCCGGCACAAAGACATTTCGACAACTGCGCATCCCCGGCCTGACGGTCGTCATCATCGTAGCGTTGGCGTATCTCTACAATTACTCAGGAATGGCTTACACGCTCGGGGCAGCGCTGGCCCGTGTGGGTGGATTTTTTCCTCTGGTCAGCAGTTATCTCGGCTGGGTCGCTTGCTTTCTAAGCGGCAGCGACACCGCAAGCAATCTTCTTTTCGGCAATCTTCAAGTCGCCGCCGCTAATCAGCTTCATCTCAATCCAGTGTTGCTTGCCGCCACGAATTCCTCCGGCGGCGTCACCGGCAAAATGATCTCGCCGCAGAATATCGCCGTCGGCGTCACCACGGTCGGCCTGATCGGCGAAGAGGGCAAAGTTCTCCGCTCCACCTTCTGGCACAGCATCATTCTCGCCACCGCGGTCGGTCTTCTCGCCTTCGCCCAGGCTCACTGGCTGTCCTGGATGATCCCCTAGCATCGCGCCGAGTTCTTACATCGCGGGCTTCGACAGCGCAGCCTTCGAAGGTACCTGCTTCTCCATCTCGCCAGCAATTCGCTTGGCTTTCTCGGTCATGTTCGCCGCAGTCTGTCCCGCTTCGAGCTTGAATTCGATTCCGACCGCGCCGATGGCCTTTCCTGTCGCGTCATGCAGTGGCAACGAAACGTCGTAACCGTCTTTTTCTTTCTCCACGTACGGTTTCCCCGTTCGGATCGGTGCGCTATCGTCCGCTTCGCATTTCTCGCCGATGTCTCCCTTGTCCGTTGACGCGATGGTCCGGCATCCTTTCGCCGAAACGGTGACGATTCCGATTTCCGTCGCTTCTGGATGTTGCGCGTGCGTCTGCTCCACCAGTTTTTGCGCGAAGCTTTTTCCCATATGTGTCATGCCTTGTGCGCTCGCCAGCGCCGGCAATAAACAAATTCCCAACGCCGCCATTGCCAAAATTCTCACAACACCGACGAATTGCATTGATCTCTTCATTGTCGCTCCTCTTTTTTCAGATCTATTTTATTTGAGCCGGACGCCGGCCAGGGCTGGGGTATGCATGGCCATTGCTGCTCCAATTTTAACGCTGCCCCGCTCGACGCGCCTTAAACAACAATTAATTTCCGTTTATCTCGTGCAGCCGGACTTCTCCCCGGCACGTTCTTTGTGGTATGAGAATGGCGAGCCACTGGAGGCAGCCATGAAGAAGCTAACGATGATTCTTGTTACGGCGCTTTGTGTTCTGGGCCTGTCTGGCGCAAGCAAGGCCGCTGAACCCCTGAAACTCGTCGCGAAATACAAAATGGCCGCCGACGTCAAGGGCCGCTTCGATCATCTCGGCGTCGATCTTCGCGGAAACAGACTATTTCTTGCTGCCGAGACCGCCCACGAAGTTCTGGTCTTCAATCTGCGCACTGGAAAGTATATTCGCGCCATCACCGGCATCGGCATTCCGCACGCGATTTTTTGCCGTGAAGATCTGAACCGCATTTACATCACCGACGGCGGCGCGGGCGAGCTGAAAATCTACGACGGAAAATCCTACCGTCTGCTGAAGAGCGTGAAACTCAAGGTCGACGCGGACTCTATCGGCTACGATCCAGCCACGCATTACCTTTATATCGATGACGGCGGCGGCGACGCCCACGAAACGTTTTCCATGTTCAGCGTGGTCAACACAACGACTGGCGACAAAGTCGCCGACACGCAAATTGACGGCGACACGCTCGAAGCCATGGCGCTCGAAAAATCCAGCCCACGCATTTACGTCAACAATCGCGCGAAGAACGAAATTTCCGTGGTCGACCGCAAGACGCACAAACTCATCGCGAGTTGGCCCGTCACCATGGGAAAATTCAATGTCGCCATGGCTCTTGACGAAGCATCTCATCGTCTTTTTGTCGGCTGCCGCTGCGGGCAGATCGTCGTCTTCGACACGCGCACTGGAAAAGAACTTCAGGCGCTTTCGATTCCCAAAGGCATCGACGATCTGATTTTCGATTCCGCGCATAAACGCATCTACGCCGCGTGCGGCAGCGACAAGGGCGCAATCGCTGTTTATCAGGAGACCGACCCGGACCACTACAAATCTCTCGGCGAAGTTCCCTCCGCGCCCGGCGGGAAAAACGAAGTCTTCGTTCCCCAACTCGGCCGCCTTTACGTCACCATTCCGCCGCAAACCACTGCGGCAGGCGAGGTCTACGTCTACCAAGTTCAGTAAACAAACTGCATTCCGAGTTGCGTGTCGTCGGGAAATCATCGTGTATCCATCAGCTAAATCTTTCGAGCCTCTGGCCCTCGCACGCGCGTAGCCGTACACTAACCATGTTCATCTAAGAAGTGTCCTTAAGAAGCGACGACTCAAGGAGGAATCATGGCACGCAAGGCTACCGCAATCTGGAACGGCTCACTGAAGGAAGGCAAAGGCAACATTTCAACCGAGAGCGGAGTTCTCTCGAAATCGCCCTACTCGTTCAAGACGCGCTTCGAAAACGAGCGCGGCACCAACCCCGAGGAATTAATCGCCGCCGCGCACGCCGGCTGCTTCACTATGGCCCTTGCCGCCGAACTTGGCAAAGCAGGGATCACGCCTGAGAGCCTCGAAACCACGGCTTCCGTCACGCTTGAAAAGCAGGACGCCGGTTTCGTCATCACGAAAAGCCATCTCGACGTGACCGCGAGCATTCCCAACGGCGACAACGCCGCGTTCCAGGAAGCTGCGCAAGCGGCCGAGGCCGGCTGTCCCGTTTCCAAGCTTCTCAAAGCCGAAATCACGATGACCGCAACGCTCGAAGGCCAGCGCGCCACCGGCGCATAATCACGGAGCATGTCGCTGAAATCGTCTGCAGCCGGCGATCTCGGAACCATACTGCCTTCTGATCTTGGGTGACGGATTTGCGTTGCGCTTAGGATTTTCCCGCAGGCAGAAGAGCGAGTTGCTGATCCGCCTGGTCGGCGGCGCCCGTATCGGGATATTCGGATTTGATTTGGTTGAAAATCCGCGCGGCTTGCGCCGGATCCGACTGTCGGTAATGCTCCGCAAGCGCGAGCATCACCATGGGCTTCGGCGCCAGCACCGACGGATTCTTCAGGAGGTCGTTGTAAAGTTGCACGGCTTGGCTCGCATTTCCTGAATGGTCGTAAATCTGCGCGAGTTCGAAACGCGCCATCGCCGCGAAATCATGATTGGAGCTATTTTGGATCTTGGATAGCCACGTTATGGCCTGCGCATTTTGGTTCAGCCGTTCGAGGCACAGCGCGGAGTAGTAATCAGCGAGTTGGCCGGCACGCGTGCGCGGATATTGATTCGCAACACCTTCGAACTTCTTCAGCGCATCCTGATATTTTTTCGAACTATCCGAGTAGCTGATTTCATTCGGCTGCGGCGCTTGGCCCGGCGCCAGCGTCGGCGCCTGGAAAATCTGCATGGCATCGTTGAATCCAGCCGAGGCTTTCACGGATTGCCGCTGCGAATAAAATTGCCAGCCGAAAATTCCCGCGGCGACAATCAGCGCTACAACGACAACATAGACCAGCGCGGTCTTGTGCGACAGTACAGCTTCTGCGCTATGCGACAGGGCTTCCTGGACTTGGTCCGTCTTCAATTCCTGACGGGAAATATGCTTCGCCACTTTTCACATCTCCGGGAAATTCAGATTTCTCATGCTAGCACAGAACGCGGATTCCCGTTCGAACACAAGAAGGATTTCGATCTGCGGAAACCGGCGGCACGCGTGCGCTATTACTTATTTTCCGGGAGCTTTCCGGCCGCGCCATTGCCGTCAACCGAAGGAAAGTTCTTGCTCATCACCAATTCCGTGCCGCCGTTCGGGCCGCACTGAATATCGAATTCATCCATAAACGCGCGCATCAGGAAAATCCCGCGCCCCGAAGTGCGCAAAAGATTCTCTTCCGCCAGAGGATCCGGAACGTCAGCGAGACAGAAATTCTTGCCTTCATCCAGAACGTGCACCACAAGCTTGCGCTCTTCCAGTTCGAGTGTGAGTCCAATTTTGCGGCCGCGTTCCTTGCGATTGCCGTAACTGTAGGCATTGATGACCGCCTCCCGCACGGACATGCCGATTTTGTGACAGTCCTCGTCGCCGAAGCCGGCCTCCGCGGCCACGCGCAAGGCAATGTCCTCGGCGAGATCAACACTATCGAGAAGCGTCTCGAGCGTAACTTCAATGCGCTGGGCGTGCGTTGCCATTCATTTTCCGGACAAGAATAAAAGCGCGATATGCTCGCATGGGCGTAGCGGGTAAGTCAATCAAACGCGCAGCCGTATCATTCATCATCCACATCATCGTTCATCGTAGCGCATCTCTGGCACGGCGCGCTATGGGCACGAAGTACTACGCCCAATACGTGCGATCCAGGGTGCGATATTGAATGGCTTCGCTTAACTGACGGGGTTGAATATCGGGGATGCCATCGAGGTCGGCAATGGTGCGCGCAACTTTCAGAATGCGGTCGTGCGCGCGCGCGGAAAGGCCGAGTTTTTGAATTGCGGTTTCGAGCAATTTTTCACCGTCGGCGGAAATGCCGCAATGTTTTCGCAAGAGCTTCGGCGTCATTTGCGCGTTGGCGTAAATCTTCTTTTCCGCGGCATAGCGATCGAGTTGCAGACGCCGCGCGTCCATCACACGCTGACGCACCGAGGCAGACGGTTCCGCTTCCGTGGTGCCGCGCAGTTCTTTGTACTTCACCGCGGGGACTTCGATGTGAATGTCGATGCGGTCGAGCAGCGGGCCGGAAATTTTCGATACGTAGCGCTGAATTTGCATGGGTGTGCAATGGCAATCGCGCGTGGGATCGCCGAAAAATCCGCAGGGACACGGATTCATCGCGGCCGCGAGCATGAAGCGGGCGGGAAAGCTGACGGAGAGCGCGGCTCGCGCGATGCAAACAACTCCGTCTTCGAGCGGCTGCCGCAAGACTTCGAGAACATTGCGCTGAAATTCCGGCAACTCGTCGAGAAAAAGTACGCCATTGTGGCCGAGCGAAACTTCGCCCGGCCGCGGAATGGCGCCGCCGCCGATGAGTCCCGCGTCACTGATGGTATGGTGCGGCGAACGATAGGGACGCGTGGCTACAAGGCCGCGTGAATCGTCAAGAACGCCTGCGACGCTGTGAATACGCGTGGTCTCGATTGCTTCGTCGAGAGACATCGGCGGCAAAATCGTCGGGATGCGTTTGGCGAGCATCGTTTTGCCCGCGCCGGGCGGCCCGATGAACAGGATGTTGTGGCCTCCGGCGCACGCGACTTCGAGGGCGCGTTTCGCGGATTGCTGGCCGCGCACGTCGCGCAAATCCACTGAATACTGGCCAGCTTCCGAAAGCATTTGCCGGCTATCGACGCTGACGGGCTTAAAGGATTCGGGC
>VFSW01014034.1_pt1 | contig 11099 bp, 12 predicted proteins | sample 5358111 | NCBI WGS metagenome assembly VFSW01 (sample SAMN11554181, study PRJNA540505) | mine drainage metagenome | isolation source: sediment from site ElyBrook_90M | place: USA: Ely Copper Mine, Vershire, VT | collected 2017
CCCCCGGGGGGGGGGGGGGGCGCCCCCCCCCCCCCGCCGGGCGGGGGGGGGGGGGCCCCCCGCGGCCGGCTCCGGCCCGCCAAGTTCAACTCCACCGGTCAGCGAGGCCCGCGATCCGGACTCGGTCGCGGCGGTCACCCTGGAGCGGGTGTATTCCCCGGACCCCGAATTTCCGGAGATCGCGCGTGAGCGTGACCTGAGCGGCTTCGTGGACCTGGAATTCATGGTGCACGCGGACGGCACCGTGAGCGACGTGAACGTACTCAAGGCACAGCCCCAGGGAGTGTTCGACCAGGCGGCGGTGGCTGCCGTGCGCACGTGGCGCTACCGTCCCATTGAACGCAACGGCCTGGCCGTCGACGGGCATGCCCGGTTGCGGCTGAACTTTGCCTACAGGTAGCGGTCCTGGGACATGAACGCGCGCCTGCTGGTCGTCGATCGGGATATGCGCTACCGCGAGTGGCTGCGCAACCACCTGGGCGTGCTGTTCCCGGACGGCACGGTCACCGCCATCGACGGCCGTGACTTTGAGTCGCGACTGAACATCCTGACTCGCCAGGACTTCGATCTGATCATCTTCGTCGCGCAGTTCGGCTACAGCCCCGAGGATCCGCATGCCGAAGGCCTGGAGTGGCTGCGCCAGCTGCGGGACCGCAGGGAACTCCCGGCGGTCATCGCGGTTGCCGAGGACGGCAACGAGCTCACGGCCGTACGGGCGCTGCAGCTGGGGGCCGTCGACTATCTGCCCAAGCGCCTGGTGAGTCCGGAGCGGCTGCGCACCGCCGTGCGGCTCGCCCTGCGCCGCATCGAACTCGATGCCGCCCAGTCGGTGGCCCAGGCCGAAGGCGGCAGCGAAACCTCGCCATCGACGCGCTCCCTGCGCGATCCGATCCCCGGTTACACCATCCGCAAGACCATCGGAGAGTCGGAGAAGGCGCTGGTATACCTGGCGAACAGCGAGAAGCTGGGCTCGGATGTGGCGCTGAAGGTCACCAAGAGCGAAACGGAGGATCCGGCGGAGCAGCAGGTGTTCGCCCGCGAGTACGAAGCGCTGAGCGCCCTGAGCCATCCCTCCATCGTCACGATCTACGACTACGGCGCCCACTCGGGCCGCGAGTATCTGGCCATGGAGTACTTTCCGCGCGGCGACCTCAAGGCCCGCCTCCTGCGCGGCATTCTCGAGGCCGATGCGCTGCGCTATCTGGAGCAGATCGCCCGCGCCCTGCAGGTCGTGCACAACGCCGGCATCCTGCACCGGGACCTGAAACCGCCGAATCTGATGCTGCGCGAGAATGACACCATCGTGCTGATCGATTTCGGGCTCGCGCGCAGTCTCGGCGGGCCCGGCAACCTCACCCGCACCGGCGTGCTGCGCGGCTCACCGTTCTACATGAGTCCGGAGCAGGCACTGGGTGAGGATCTCGATGGCCGCAGCGACCTGTACAGCCTGGGGATCCTGTTCCACGAGATGATCACCGGCCGCAAGCCCTATACGGGGCTGTCAGCCATCGACGTGCTGCAGCAGCATGTCACCGCACCCGTACCGCAGCTGCCGAACTCCCACCTGCACCTGCAGGCACTCCTCGAAGGTCTCATCGCCAAATCGCGTGACGAGCGCTTCACGAGCGCGGAACAGGCGATCGAGGCCATCGCCGGCATGCGCGCGCTGCGCCGGACGGGCGCACGCCGCTGACGGTCAGTGCCCGGTGACGGTCACCGCCGCGGCATTGCCGCTCTCGGCACCGCGCGCACTTTCATAGCGCCTTCCCAGCATCCAGGCAATCGGGAACCAGATCAGGGAGACGATGATCCCCATGACCGCAAGACCAATGTCGCCGAAACTGCTGAGCACCCCGACGCTGGCCTGGGCCGCAAGCAGGTCCCCGCCCCGGTAGACCACGGTATCGATGACATTCTTGGCCTTGTACTTGCTTTCCTGGTCCACCACGGTGAAGAGCATTTCGCGCGTCGGCTTGGCGACCGCGTACTCGGCCACCCGGCGCAGGATCTGCAGGCCACCCAGGATCATCAGCACCGGCGAGAACGCAATCGCGAGGAAGGCGAACACCATGATGATCGGGTTCAGCATCAGGCCCAGCGTGACGCCGAAGCGGTTGATGATGCGCCCGGTGCCGATCAGCTGGATGACCACCGCGAGACTGTTCACCGCCAGCTCGATGGTCGCATACGCCTGCGTACGCGCGTTGTGGTCGGTGAAGGCCTTGGTGATGAGGTCTCCGAGCTGCGTGTAGACGATCGTCGAAATGCAGGTCATCAGGAACAGGAAGCCCGCGATCAGCAGCAGGTAGGGCGATCTCAGCAGCAGGATGAAACCATCCAGCGGGTTGCTGCCGCCGAGGCGGTGATTGATGGTCGTACGCTGACCCTCGCTGCCGGAGGCCGCGATCAGCTTGTCGCGCTCACGGGCCAGCAGCTTCACCAGCAGCCCCGTGACCGCGAAGCCGGCCGCGGAAATCAGCATCAAGCCATTGTTGCCCACGCCCTTCGCCAGCAGCGTCGCGATGGCGGGCCCCGCGATGCCGCCGATGGTGCCGCCGGCGGCGATGAAGCCGAACAGCCGCTTCGCCTGCGTGCGCGAGAAGATGTCGGCCATGAAGCTCCAGAACACGGAAATGATGAGCATGTTGAACACGCTCACCCAGATGTAGAAGCCTGCGGCCACCCAGCGATCGGACACCCTGCCGCCGGAGAACAGGGCGTAGAAGCCCAGGATGGTGACGGCAATGAAGCCGTACACCCAGGGCAGGAAGGTGGACAGCTTCAGGCGCGAGGCCATGCCGGCGTACAGCGGCGCCAGGATCAGGGTGCCGATGAAGGTACCGAGGAACAGCTGGTTCAGATGCTTGATGCCGTATACGGTGCCCATGGCATCCCGGACCGGCTTGATCACCGAATAGCTGCCGAACAGAAAGAAGAAGTACAGCATGCTGAGCATCACGGCCGACAGCTCGTGCGGCTCGACGCCTGCCAGAGACCTGAACACGCCGGCGATCAGGGAAGGGTCATTGCGCTGGGACATGGTTCATCCTGTTGAGTGCGCGGGGACTATAGCCCAACCGCAGTGCGGGACTGAAGGTGCTGCGCACCCTGCGTCGCCTCCTGCCTGGCCCGCAGGACCTCGTAGCGTTTCCCCAGCAGCAGCGCCCCCACGCCCCAGATCACGGAAATGCCGAAGCCGGCGGCCGCCGAACCGGTCACCCGCAGGCCCATGGCACGCAGTCCGGTCTCCATCCATGCGGCGCTCAGATCGCCGAACCGGTAAACCACCGTGTCGATGACATTCTTGGTCCGGTAGCGATCCGCCTGCGGCACCACGGTGAAGCAGATCTCGCGGCTGGGACGCGCGATGGCGTACTGGCTGACCTGCCGGATCACCTGCAGGGCCTGGATCATCAGCAAGGTGGGCGACAGCGCCAGAACGACGAACGCGACGACCATGATGATCGGGTTGAGGACCAGTCCGGCCGTCACGCCGAAGCGCTGCACATACCTTCCCAGGCCGAACAACAGGATGATCGCGGCAAGGACATTCACGACCAGCGAAATGTCCGCGATCGCCACCGCGCGGCTCGCAATTGCGGAGAAGGCCCGCGAAATCACGTCGGTCTGCAGGAAGTAGGCGACGGTGTTGACCCAGGTCATCAGCAGTATGAATGCGGCCTGGCGCCGTGAATAGGGCGAGCGCAGCAGTTCCCGGAAACCATCGAGCGGGCTGCCGGGCAGGCCATGGTCGAGGGTGCTGGGCTGACCGCCCCCACCGCTGCGCCGCAGGCGCACCTTTTCGCGCATCAGCAGGTGTACCAGCACGATCACCGCCAGGAACCCGATGGCGGCGATGAGCAGCAGGCCACCCAGGCCCAGCGCCGGCACCGCGAACCGGGTCACCACCGGGCCTGCGATCGCTCCCAGGCTGCCGCCCGCCGCGATCAGCGCGAACAGCCGCGTGGCCTGGCCGGCGGCGAACAGGTCCGACATCAAGGTCCAGAATACGGAGATCATGAACAGGTTGACGGTGCTGAACCACACGTAGTAGCTGCCGCCGATCCAGCGGTTGTCGGGCGCCAGCCTGAACAGCACCTGGAACAGCAGCACATTCAGCATCCAGAACCAGAACACCCCGGGGAGCAGCCGCTGCAGGCGCACCCGCGCCGCGAGCCACGCATAGATCGGCGAGGCGACCAGGGTCCCGATGAAGGTGCCGGTGAACAGCACCTGCAGCTGGTCGGCCCCGAACACCGTGGCGATCGTGTCGCGGACCGGCTTCAGGATGTAGTAACTGGCGAGCAGCAGGAAATTGCACGCGAACGCCAGCAGCACCGCGCGCCGCTCGTGCGGCTGCACCAGGGCGCCGCGAGCCGGCAACCCCTCAAGGCGCCGACCCGCCATGACTCAACGCAGGATGGCCAGCCGCGCCAGGTTGCTCTGGACCGTGCCGTCCAGCGCACCGCGGTCGGCGTACCAGCGGCGCACGGCGTCAATCAGCGCGAGGGCGGCTTCACGCGCCGGCTCCTGCGCGGCATCGATGCGCACCAGCTCACTGATCCCGCTCTTGCGTCGCAACGGCGTGGCCCGGGCCAACCGCCGCAGGCGCAGCTGGCGCAGCGCCGCCGCGGGCACGACCGTGCCGGACTCATCGTCCGGTGATTCGGCGCGTGACTGCGCCAGTCGGAACAGGGCATCGGCGGATGGGACGCTCGCCGTCGTGTCGGTCCGGGCGGGCCGCACCCAGTCCTGGCACCACTCCAGGTAGTCGTGCGGTGAGCTGCGCAACGCCGGATCACCGATCGCGACACAGATATGCGGCAGCGCCAGCGCCAGCGGTACCGCCTCGGACCACAGCCGCTCGCGCATGAGATATTCGATATCGCCCAGATAGGCATCCAGCATCCGCGAATGACCGCGTCTCGCGTCCGGTCGATCGCGGGACGCGCCGCCTGCGCCGCGCCCTGCTGTCGGGCGTTGACTCTCAACGGCCATATTGCTCCCTCATCAGACAATCGCCCGGACCGGTTGCTTCCTGAAGAACGAAGCACGGGTCGTCTTGTTCCTGGCGGGCATTCCCGCGGCTCATCTTGGCCGAAGTGGCCGCGCAATGCCAATCTTCAGGTGCGATTTGACTTTTTCGATACTCGTCGTGCCAGCAGCCAGCGGCCCGGTGCCGTTGCGGCCATGCCCAGCAGCACCCGCCACGCCAGGCGTCGCCTTAACGGCGTAGGGCGCGCCGGGACGGCGGCATAGAACGCCACGCCCGCGTCACGATGCAGCTGCCAGGTCCTGCACGCAATGCGCCACGCGCTCGATCCGGAGCGCAGCAGAACGCCCGCCGGCGCCGCCACGTCAGCCGTCACGTCAGCCAGGTCCGGCGGCAGCTGCACGGCCTCGGCGCCGATCAGCGAGAGCTCGGCCTGCGTCGAACCGGGTTCACGGGTCGTGCCAAGCAGCGTGATCCCGGTGGATCCCGGCCCGGGCACCCACGTCACTGCACCGGCGAAGCGCACGATGGGCGACGGCGGTGTCACCCTGCCGTCTCCAGTTCCCACACCGTGATGGGCGCACCACGGCGCAGCCAGAAGCCGGCGCCTACTTCATGGAAGTGGCGGCGCAGGCGGGTCCGGTACCACTCGCCCCCACGCATGTGCACTGCGGCGTCCGTGCGGCGACGATCGCAGTTGCGGCGCCAGTCGAGCTGGGTCAGCGCCCCGAAATACAGTATCGCCCGGCACAGCCGCGCCAGGTTGCCCAGCGCGCGCGCGGCGGCACGATCATCCAGGTACTGCACCACGTCGTAGCAGACCACCAGGTCAAACGGTTCCGGACTGCGCCAGGTGTCCACGGCGCCGTGCTCCCAGCCATAGCGCCTGCACAGGTACTCGCTCACGTCCAGACCGACATAACACGCCTTGGGAAAGGCCTTCACGAAGGGACTGCGCAGCATGCCGGTACCGCAGCCGGCATCGAGGATGCGCCGCACCGGTAGGCCAACATGGCCGGCATAGGCAATGATGAGCTGCGCCCGCGCCCGCATCTCCGCCCGGGTCGTCACGGCCGTGCGCGGATCAAAATAGAACTTCCTGTAGTACGCCCGATCGAAAGCCAAGGTCACTCCACATCGATGGCGGGCCGCGAACCGGCCCGAATCCCGGGGACTATGCAACAGGCCGGCCCGGCTTGGCGAGGCTGAAGCTGCGGATCATTGCTGCCCTTGCAGCGCCCGGGTACATTGCGCTCCCATGACGACCCACCGGGTTTCAGCCTCGGGACATCCTGCCCCGCGGCGCAACGCCATCTGGCCCTGGCTGGTAATGCCCGTGATCATCCTGGCGCTGTTCGTGGTTCTGCATAATGTGCGCCGCGCCGGCGGGGGCGACGATCCGGACGCCACGTCAGGCGTCGGGATGCCGTAGAATCCGCAGCCCCCGTCACTGTCCGGCTGCGTCCATGGCCCGAATCCCGAAAGTCGGCTTTGTCAGCCTCGGCTGTCCCAAGGCGCTGGTTGATTCCGAGCGCATCCTCACCACCCTGCGCGCCGAAGGCTACGAAGTCGCCCCGACGTACGACAGGGCGGACGTGGTCGTGGTCAATACCTGCGGCTTCATCGACGCCGCGGTGGATGAATCCCTGGACGCCATCGGCGAGGCTCTCGAACAGAACGGACGCGTCATCGTGACCGGGTGCCTGGGCGCCCGCCCGGAGCGCATTCTCGAACGCCACCCCAGCGTGCTCAAGGTCACCGGCCCGCAGGCCTACGAGGATGTGCTGGCCGCGGTCCACGAACACCTGCCGCCCCGGCACGATCCGTTCGTGGATCTCGTGCCGGAGCAGGGTGTGCGCCTGACGCCGCGTCACTATGCGTATCTGAAGATTTCCGAGGGCTGCAACAACCGGTGCAGCTTCTGCATCATTCCGGCACTGCGTGGCCGCCTGGCAAGCCGGCCCATCGACGAAGTCCTGCGCGAAGCCGAACGCCTGGTGCGCGCCGGCGTGCGCGAGCTGCTCGTGATCTCCCAGGACACCAGCGCCTACGGCGTGGACATCCGCTACCGCGCCGCGCAGTGGCACGAGACCACCTACGAAACCCGCTTCCTCGATCTGGCCCGCGGTCTGGGTTCACTCGGCGCGTGGGTGCGGCTGCACTACGTCTATCCCTACCCGCACGTCGACGAAGTCATTGCCCTGATGACCGAGCGCAGGGTCCTGCCGTACCTGGACATCCCGTTCCAGCACGGCAGCCCCGGCGTGCTCCGGCGCATGAAGCGGCCCGCGCACGCCGTGAACACGCTGGACCGCATCCACGCCTGGCGCCGCGAATGCCCGGACCTGACCCTGCGCAGCACGTTCATCGTCGGCTTCCCGGGCGAGACCGAGGCCGAGTTCGACGAACTGCTGCAATGGCTCACGGAAGCCCAGCTGGACCGGGTCGGCTGTTTCAAGTACTCGCCCGTTGACGGGGCCAGCGCCAACGCGCTGGGGCCCCATGTGCCCCCGCAGCTGCAGCAGGAACGCTACGAGCGCTTCATGGAGCACGCGCAGTCGATCAGCGCCGGTCGGCTGCAGAACAAGGTGGGCAGGACACTCCAGGTGCTGGTGGACGGCATCGATGGCAGAACTGCCATCGCGCGCAGCGCCGCGGATGCCCCGGAAATCGATGGGGTCGTGCGGATCACGAACGCAGCCAGGCTGAAGGTCGGCGAGTTCGCGCAGGCGCTGGTGACGGCAGCCGACGCCTACGATCTCACCGCAACGTGCGCAGCACCTTCGGCGGCAGCAGCCACTCCAGCGTCGCCTCGCCCACGCGCGGCGCCCCCGCAAAGGAAAGGCAGGCCGCCCCGCCCTTCCTGAAGCGCAGGGACAGTCTTGCGTCCGCTCCGGCGACGCACACCGCGAGCAGGCGTCCCAGGTCCGGCTCGTGACCGACGAGCACGATGGACCTGGCGTCGTGGGCCCGCAGCACCGCCAGCACCCGCGCCGCGGTCCGGCCGGGCGCGAGCACCGGCTCCTCGACCGGCTGCGGCAGGCCGGCCCGATGCAGGATCGCGGCCGTCGCCCGCGCGCGCACCAGCGGGCTGGTGATCAGCCGTTCCACCTTTCCTGCGGACTGCATCACGGCCACCAGGCCTTTCGCGGTGCGCCTGAAGCGGCGCCTGCCGGCTGCGGTAAGCGGCCGCAGGCGATCATCGGGCCACTGCCGCAGATCCTGCTCGGCGGCAAGGGCATGGCGGACGAGGTACAGATGCATCCCGATCAGACCGCTGCCGCCGGCAGCGGCGGATTGCCGAGTATCATGTCGGAGGCCTTCTCCGCGATCATGATCACCGCGGCGTTGGTGTTGGCGCCGACGATGGTCGGCATCACCGAAGCGTCGACGACGCGCAATCCGGCCAGGCCGTGCACCCGCAGCTCCGGGGTGACGACGGCATCGGGTCCGACGCCCATCGCGCAGGTGCCCACCGGATGCTGGGTCACGCTCGCCGTGGCCCGGATATAGGCGTCGAGCTCCGCGTCCGTCCTGAGCTGGGCTCCGGGTGCCGTTTCCCGCGCGACCAGGTCCGCCTGCGGACGGGTCCGGTAGATGCGTCGCGCCGCCTCGATGCCGCGCTTTGCCGTCTCCAGGTCGTCCGGATGGGAGAACAGGTTCAGCGCGATCCGCGGTGCGTCGTTTGGATTGGCGGACCGCAGGGACAGCCGGCCGCGGCTGAGCTCGTGCAGGACCACTACACCGGCCGTGAAGCGGTCCTACTGGCGGCCGGACAGCCCGGGGAACCAGATCTTCGCGTCCATGCGGACCGGATTGCACATCCGCTGCACGTCCGGTTGCGTAAGTTCCGGGCGGGTGCGGATCACGACATTGCAGCTGTTGATCTGTGTCGCGAGCGGTCCGCTGCCGAGCAGCAGCCACTGCACAGCGGACCTTGCGACCCGGTCAAAGCGCAGCTCGTTCAGAAAGGTCACGGGACGCCGCGCCGCGAATTCCACCGGAACGTGCGGGTGCTCGCACAGATTGCCGCCCACACCCGGCAGGTCGAGCACCGGGGTGATGCCATGGCGCTCGAGCTGCGTGGCGGGTCCGACTCCCGAGAGCATGAGCAGCTGCGGCGTGTTGTACGCGCCGCCGCACAGAATCACTTCGCGATCGGCACAGACTCTTTCCACGTGGCCGTCCTGCACGTACTCGACGCCGCTGGCCCGGCCGTCGCTGAACAGGACGCGGGTGGTCATGGCGCGCAGCTCGACGTTCAGGTTGCCGCGGCCCATCACCGGATGCAGGTAGGCCCATGAGCTGCTGGCGCGGCGGCCGTGACGGTCGATGTTGACCTCGCCGCGCGCAAATCCCTCCTGCACCTGCGCATGCAGATCCTCCGTCACGTTGAATCCGGCCGCGGCCGCGGTCTGCATCAACGGCTCGTGCAGCAGCTTCGCGGTGTCGATGGCCCGGACGGGCAGGGGACCGCGGTCGCCATGATAGGGGCCGGCGCCGCGCCAGCTGCTCTCCATGCGCCGGAAATAGGGCAGCACGTCCCGGTAACCCCAGCCCGTGCAGCCCAGATCGCGCCAGGCGTCGAAGTCATTGGAGTGACCCCGCATGTAGAACATGCCGTTGATGGAACCGGAACCACCCAGCACCTTGCCGCGCGGCAGCCACAGCCGCCGGTCATCCAGATGCGGTTCCGGTTCACTGAAGTAGCCCCAGGAGAACTCCGGCCGGAACAGTGCGCGCAGAAATCCCAGCGGCATCCGCAGCAGGAAATGGTCATCGGACCCGCCGGCCTCCAGCAGCAGCACGCTGCGATCGGTCTGCGCGCTCAGCCGCGCCGCCAGCACACAGCCCGCCGAGCCGCCGCCGACGATGATGTAATCGTAGCTCTTCACAGGCGCGTGGAGCGGATGTGCTGGAAGCGGCCGTTCACGATCCTGTAGAACACCCAGCTCACGATATGGATGCTCTCTCCCTTGGCGATGGGCCCGGCGATGAAGTCCGGCCAGTCCTCCAGCGCGTGGAACTCCGTGGCGACTTCCGCCGCAAGCCCCTCGTCGTCCGCGACGACCGTGCGGATGACCAGCGTTTCGCGGATCCTGGCCTTGACCTCGCGATAGAAGTCGACGATGGCCTGGCGCCCCTGCAGCGTCCTGCGCCTGCCCAGCTCCAGTACCACATCCTCGGCGTAGTACTTGCTGAAGCCCGCGAAGTCATCGCGATTGAAGCTGTCGATGTAATCGGCGAACAACTGCTTGTTCATGTGATCCCCTCAGGGCCCCTCGACTTCGTAGCCCTTCGCCTTGAAGGCCGCCAGGATACCGCGGCTGCCGATCAGCTCGTGGATGGGCTTCAGGGCCAGGGTCGAGCGATTGTTGGCCAGCGCCAGATCCACCTGGTGGTCCCAGCCGTTGTTGGCGTCGGCAATGAGCTGCCGGGTCTGCGCGGACATCGACACGGCGGCCGTGCAGACATCCATGGTCCTGGGAACCATGAGCTGGCGCAGCGCGGCCACATCGCCGCTCGCCCAGGCCGCCGCCTCCTGCTGCATCGGTGCCATGCCGGTCTCGAGGCGCTCCACGACGGCTTCGAGGCAGTCGACCTGGGCGTCGTGCGGCAACTGGCCGATCTGGGCCAGCAGGTCACGCGGCTCCTCGATCTTCAGTCTGGACTGCACAATGGGCACACCGCGCCTGCGGGCCATCCTGAGAACCTCGTCCTGGGCCGGGTTGCCGGGAGCCAGGTAGGCGAAATCAAGGGCCTGACGATACAGTCGCAACGCCGCGAAGACGGGTTTGAGCCGCTCGATCCGGCGATCGCCATGGTCGTAGCGACTCACCAGTGTCATCACCCGCCCATACAGCCCCGCCGGAATCACGTCCTTCAGGCGGGCAGTGCCCTCCAGGACCTGGACGCCGCGCCACTGGAAGTACAGGCCGACCCAGGTGAACGGATTGGCGTGAACGCTGACCGCGGGGTTGGTCGGAATGACGGCCTGGACTTCGCCGAGCACCGATTCGACTTCCTTCGATCGCCAGACCATCCTGCGCGGCAGGGCATCCAGGGGCCCGAGCAGCCACAGGACATGAACGCCATTGGCGACGCC
>VFSW01014035.1_pt1 | contig 11097 bp, 9 predicted proteins | sample 5358111 | NCBI WGS metagenome assembly VFSW01 (sample SAMN11554181, study PRJNA540505) | mine drainage metagenome | isolation source: sediment from site ElyBrook_90M | place: USA: Ely Copper Mine, Vershire, VT | collected 2017
TTGGGGCCTCTTTTTATTTGCGGGATGACTTAAAGTTTTCCCATGCCGCGATCCCGTTCCCCCCGGTCAATCCCGGCTTGCGAGCGTCTCGAGCGGCACCGGCCGCGCGAGGCTGTATGACTGGACGAAATCGACGCCGAGAGCGCTCAGCCAGGCGTGATCGGTCGTGGACTCGATGCCCATCGCGACCGTGTGCATGCCGAGGACGCGCGCCATCTGTACGAGCGCCGCGATCGACGCTTGCGACACTTTGTCGGTGCGCATCTGCGCCGTTATCGTCCGCGACAATTTGATCATTTGCACGCCGGGGAGCCGCAGAAGCTCGAAGCATGCGCTGCGCAGACGGAAATCGTCGAGCACCAGCGGACAGCCGAGCGCATGCAACGACGCGGCGAATTCGGGAATGTGGGCGCGCGACTTGACCGCGGCCGGCACGCTGATCTCGAAGGCGATCGTGCCTTGCGGCAGGCCGGACTTGGACAAGCACAGGTCCACGAACTTGATGAAGTGTTCGTCGTGCAGCGCCGTACTCGTCAAATTGACCGAGAACATCGCGCCGGGGTCATTCCACGCCGCGGTGTTGCCAACCAGCCATGAGACCAGTTCGGTGACCACGCGGCGGTCGATCATCGAGCCCAAGCCGTGTTCGACGGCGGCCTTCAGCATCGCTTGCGGGGCGCAATTCGGCGCTGTATCGGCTTTGAACCGCAGCAGGATTTCATAGCGCTTGAACTGTGATCCCTTCGCGAGCGGCGCCAGGCGCTGCGCGTGCAAGACGATCGGCGAGCGGCGCAACGCCGCGTGCAGCCGATCCAATTCCGCCGACGCCGACGCCGACGCCGACGCCGGCGCAGGCGCAGGCGCAGGCGCGGACACGGGCGCCGTCGCCCGCGCAGGTTCGGGCGCCTCTGCTTGGCGCAGCGCCTGAAGCTGCGCGAGCGCGCTGCGCAGCTTCAGGGGCACCTCGACGCCGGTGATTCCGAAGACCTGTTGGATGATCCGGGTGTCCAGGACCGCCATCGCCGCGCCGACCGTCGCGCGGCGCTCGTCGAGGACGCGGACGATCGCCGCGGAGCGCGCATCGCCGAGGTCGAATGTCAGCACGTCCGGCGCCGCCGGGCTCGCGAATGCCTCGAACGCTCTGCGAACCGCATCGTGCTCGTCGGGGCCCATCGAACTCTCGCTGAGCCAGAGAAGATCGCCGCGGGCGTCGTGCAGCGACACCGCGTGCGCACGCGCGGGCATGAGCGCGGCGCGAATCCGCCGGCACACCGACTCGAAGTCGGCGACGGGCGGTTCGGTCGATTCTGCGTACGTGTGGGGTCCCATGTGTCCGATCATGATGGTTAAGGATTACTTATTACCGCAGAACGCCGCAGGCTGCTGTGATCCTCTTCGCCAAAACGTCCGAAGGCGGGCTGCGGGCGCGGACCGGACGGAACAGTCCTGCGCCGGCCGCCCGCATGACATATCATCGACCGGTGCGCGCGCTCACCCAGACCGAGACCCGGCAATACCGCTATTACGATTTCGTGATGGCCGCGTATGTCTGCGTGTTGCTGTGCTCCAATTTGATCGGTCCGGCGAAGGAGACCTCGATCCAGGTGCCGCTGCTCGGCACCTTTACCTTTCTCGCCGGCGTCCTGTTTTTCCCAATTTCGTACATTTTCGGCGATATTTTGACCGAAGTTTACGGCTACGGCCGCGACCGGCGCGTGGTCTGGGCGGGTTTCGGCGCGCTGGCGTTCGCGGCGTTCATGGCGGCCGTCGTCGTGCACCTGCCGGCCTCGGAGCACGGCCGCGCGAACCAGGCGGCGATCGAGACGGTGTTCGGCAATACGCCGCGCATCGTCGCCGCCTCGATCAGCGCGTTCCTCTGCGGCACCTTCGTGAACAGCTACGTGCTCGCGAAGATGAAGATCTGGACCCGCGGCCGCTGGCTGTGGACGCGCCTCGTCGGCTCGACGCTATGCGGGGAGTTCGTGGATTCGCTGCTGTTCTATTCGATCGCGTTTTACGGACGCATGAGTTGGGGTCACCTGCAGGGGCTCATGTTCACGCAGTATTTGCTGAAGAGCGGCTGGGAGTTCGTCGCCGCGCCGCTGACCTACCGCTTCGTCGCGTTCTTGAAGCGCGCGGAAAACGAGGATTACTACGATATCGGCACCAATTTCACGCCGTTCTCGCTGAAAGCGTAGCGGCGCATGACTTCCGCGGCGAAAATAGTGATCCTGGACCGCGCGCTCGGCGGCGACGCCGCGAACCCCGCGCCGGAAAACATACTCGCCGGCATCCCGCGCGCGCGCGCCGCGAATCAATACGCCGACGCCGGCCAGGAATTCTTCTGCGGTTCATGGACGAGCACCGCCGGCAAATGGCGCGTGCGCTACAGCGAGCACGAATTCTGCGTGATCCTCGAGGGCAGGGTGCGCATCGAGTCGAACGCCGGCGAGCGCCACGATTTCGGTCCCGGCGCCGCGTTCGTGATTCCCGCGGGATTCGAGGGGAGCTGGGAAGTGCTCGCGCCGTGCAAGAAGTGGTACGCGATATTCGAGCCGAAGCGCTGAGCGGCGCGGCGCGCTGAACGCGGCGCGGCCGCCCTCAGGGCGTGTCGCGGATCGCCCCCGCCAATACGTCGGCGATTCGGGCGATCTGGTGCGGCTCGATGATCAGCGGCGGCGACATGGCGATGATGTCGCCTGTCTGGCGCACCAGCACGCCGCGCTCGAAGCACTTCAGGAACACTTCGTACCCGCGCGCGCCGGGTTTGCCGGCGCGCGGCTCCAATTCGACGGCGCCGATCAGGCCGTAATTGCGGATATCGATCACATGCGGCAGGCCTTTGAGCGCGTGCACGGCGCTCTCCCACGCCGAGCTCATGTCCGCGGCGCGCGTCAACAGGCCTTCGCGCTGGTAAATGTCGAGCGTCGCAAGCGCCGCTGCGCAGGCGACCGGGTGCGCCGAGTAGGTGTAGCCGTGGAACAGTTCGATCGCGTTCTCCGGGCCCTGCATGAACGCGTCGTAGATCTTGCGCGCGGCGAACACGGCGCCCATCGGCACCGCGCCGTTCGTCAGGCCCTTTGCGGTCGTCATGAGGTCCGGAGTCACGTCGAACGCCTGTGCGGCGAAGGCTTTGCCGACGCGGCCGAAACCCGTGATGACTTCGTCGAATATCAACAGGATGTCGTGCTTGTCGCAGATTTCGCGAATGCGCTTCAAGTAGCCGAGCGGCGGCAGGATGACGCCCGCGGAGCCGCAAATCGGCTCCATGATGACCGCGGCGATCGTCGAGGCGTCGTGCAGGGCGACGATGCGCTCCAGTTCGTTCGCCAAGTGCGCGCCCCATGCCGGCAATCCGCGCGCGTAGGCGTTGTGCTCGAGGTCCAGCGTATGCGCCAGGTGGTCGACGCCCGGCACCATCGAGGCGGCGAAGAACTTGCGGTTGTTGACTATGCCGCCGACCGACATGCCGCCGAAACCGACGCCGTGATAGCCCTTCTCGCGTCCGATCAGCCGCGTACGCGACCCTGCGCCGCGCGCGCGATGATAGGCAATCGCGATTTTCAGCGCCGTATCGACCGATTCGGAGCCCGAATTCGTGAAAAAGATCCGATCGAGGCCGGGCGGTGCGATTGCGGCGAGCCGATTCGCGAGTTCGAACGCGGCGGGATGGCCCATCTGAAACGTCGGCGCGAATTCCATCGTGCCGAGTTGCGCCGCGACCGCTTCGGTGATTTCGCGCCGGCCGTGGCCCGCGTTCACGCACCATAGGCCCGCGACCGCGTCGAGAATCTCGCGTCCGTCGGCGCTCCAGTAGCGCATCCCGTCGGCGCGCGCGAGCAGCCGCGGATTGGCCTTGAACTGGCGATTCGCGGTAAACGGCATCCAAAAGGCGTCGAGTTCGCTGGGCGCGGGGGTCGCGGACGGCTTTGCATTCATGTTGTCGGTCCTTGCAGGTGCGAAAGGCGCCGCGACGGGGCGGCGCCGGGGTGAGCGAATTGGGTTGCGGCGTGGGCGGAATGATAAGAAAAATTGACACTTTCCTCAAATCCCGGCGAAATACGCGCTGGACTGTTTAATATTCTCAACATCATGAGCTTGGATATCGGCGCCCATTTGAAAGCCGTACGGCAGATGTACGGCCTGTCGCAGCGCGAGCTCGCGAAGCGCGCGGGCGTCACGAACGGCTTGATCTCGCTGATCGAGCAAAACCGCGTCAGTCCCTCGGTCAGCTCGCTGAAAAAGGTGCTCGACGGGGTGCCGATGGCGCTCGCCGATTTCTTCACGCTGGATCTAGAGCGCCAGTCGCAGGTGTTCTTTCCCAAGGAGGAGCTTTCGAACATCGGCGCCGGCAGCGTCGCGCTGCGTCTGGTCGGCGGCAACCTCGCCAAGCGCAGCATGTCGATCCTGCACGAAATCTACGCGCCCGGCGCCGACACCGGCGAGGAGATGCTGACGCACGCCGGCGAGGAGGGCGGCGTCGTGGTGCGCGGACGCGTCGAACTCTCGGTCGGCGGCGAGACGCGCATTCTCGGCGCGGGCGACGCCTATTACTTCAGGAGCACGCTGCCGCATCGCTTCCGCAACGTCGGGCGCGAGGAATGCGAAATCGTCAGTGCGAGCGCGCCGCCGACGTTCTAGCCGCTCGTTCGGGCGGCCGGTCGTTCAGGTACCATGATCGCCATGAGAAACGTGACCGTGGCGGCGACCCAGATGGCGTGCGATTGGGATCGCGACGCGAATGTCGCGCGCGCCGAAAAATTGATGCGCGAGGCGGCCCGCCGCGGCGCGAACATCGTTCTGCCGCAGGAACTGTTCGAGACGCCGTATTTCTGCAAGGATCACGATCCGCGCCATTTCGATCTGGCGCGGCCGCTCGAGGGTCACCCGGCCGTCGAGCATTTCCGGGGGGTCGCGCGCGAACTCGGCATCGTGGTGCCGATCAGCGTGTTCGAGCGCGCCGGCAACGCGTTCTTCAATTCCGTCGTCATCGTCGATGCCGACGGCTCGGTCGTCGGCAGCTACCGCAAGTCGCACATTCCCGAGGGACCCGGGTACCACGAGAAATTCTATTTTTCGCCCGGCGACACCGGATTCAAAGTGTTCGAAACACGCTTTGCGAAACTCGGCGTCGCGATCTGTTGGGATCAGTGGTTTCCCGAGGCCGCGCGCGCGATGGCCCTGCTCGGCGCCGAAATCCTGCTGTATCCGACCGCGATCGGGTCCGAGCCGCAAGCGCCGGAACTCGATTCGAGCGGCCATTGGCAGCGCACGATGCAGGGTCATGCCGCCGCGAACGTGATGCCGCTGCTCGCGTCGAATCGGATCGGCGTCGAGCGCGGGGAGAAATATGAAATGACGTTCTACGGCTCCTCGTTCATCGCTTCGCCGACCGGCGAGAAGCTCGCCGAGGCGGACCGTGCAAGCGAGGCCGTGCTGACCGCGAGCTTCGATCTCGACGAGGTGCGGCGTTACCGGCAGGCGTGGGGCGTATTCAGGGATCGCCGGCCGGACCTCTATTACCCGATCCTGTCGTTCGATGGACGCGGCTGAAAACCCGCCGCTGCCGCGGGAACTGGTATTCGTCGATCTGGAGACGACCGGCGGCAGCGCTTCTTTCGACCGGATCACCGAGATAGGCATCGTGCGCGTCGTCGACGGCGAGACGGTCGAGGAGTGGAGCACACTCATCAATCCGGAGCGCCGCATTGCGGCGCACATCGAGGCGCTCACCGGCATCAGCAACGAGATGGTCGCGGCCGCGCCGCGCTTTGGCGACGTCGCCGCGGTGGTCGCGGAAAAGCTCGCCGGCGCGCCTTTCGTCGCGCACAACGCGCGCTTCGATTATTCCTTTCTGCGCGGCGAATTTCGCCTCATTGGGCGCCGCTTCGCGGCGCAGGTGCTGTGCACAGTCAAATTGTCGCGGCGCCTGTTCCCGGCCGAAATCCGCCACAATCTCGATGCCGTCATGCAGCGCCACGGGCTCGCCTGCGCGGCACGCCACCGTGCGCTCGGCGATGCGCGCGTGATCGCCGATTTCTGGCTCCTGTTGTGCCGCGATTTGCCGCAGCCGGTGCTGGCGCGCAGCGTTGCGGCCTTGCTCGGTACGAACGCGCTGCCGGCGCAGTTGGATCCCACGCTCACCGACGAGCTGCCGGAAGGGCCGGGCGTGTACCGGTTCCTGGGCGAGGGCGATGCGCCGCTCTACATCGGCAAGAGCGCATCTCTAAGAACGCGCGTGCTCCAGCATTTCGCCGGCGAACACGGGCGCGCGAACGAGACGAAGCTCGCGCGCCAGGTGCGGCGCATCGACTGGCGCGAGACCGCGGGCGAACTCGGCGCATCGCTCCTCGAAGCCGAATGGATCCGGGCGCAGAAGCCGCTCTACAACCGGCGCCTGCGCGGCGATGCCGCGAGCGTCACGCTGGCAATGGCGCCGGGCTCGCCGAGTCGCGTGGAAATCGTGCCGGCCGACGCGATGAGCGGCCGGAATCCGGCGCAAGCTTTCGGCTTGTTTCGATCGCGCAAGGACGCGCTCAGGGCGCTCGAGGACATCGCGCGCGCACAAGCCCTGTGCCTCAAGGCGCTCGGCCTCGAGCAAAGCGAAGGCTCCTGTCTCGCGTTTCAGGTCGGCAAGTGCCGCGGCGCCTGCGTCGGCCGCGAGGACGCGATCATGCACCGCGTGCGGCTCGAGCTCGCGTTGTCGTCGCTGAAGCTCAAATGCTGGCCGTTCCCCGGGCGCATCGCGCTGCGTGAGCGCGGCGCGGGGGATCTCGTCGAATACCACGTCTGCGAGGACTGGGCCTATCTCGGCAGCGCGCGCAGCGGCGAGGAGTTGGCCGAATTCGCCGCGCCCGAGGCTGCGCGCCGCTTCGATGCCGACGTCTACCGCATTCTCGCGCGCCACGTCGGCGGGCATGCACGGGTCGATTGGGTCGATTTGCGCGGCTTGAAAAGCTGCGCGTGAACGACGCGAGCCGCTATTGGGTCGCGACCGCGCCGATCGGCGCCACGTCGGTCCTCGCCGAGGAGCTCAAGGCTTTCGGCGCGGCCGATATCGCCGAACGCAGCAGCGACATCAAATTCGAAGGAACGCTCGAGACCGGCTATCGCGCCTGCCTGTGGTCGCGCGCGGCGACCCGCGTATTCCTGAGCTTGGGCGAGATCGATGCGTCGAGCTCCGCGAGCCTGTATGCGGCGGCCAAACGCATCGACTGGCGGGATCACTTGCGCGCGGGCGCGACGCTCGCCTGCGTATGCAGCGGCGGCAATGCGGCGATCCGCCATACGATCTACGGCGCGCAATTGCTGAAGGACGCGGTCTGCGACGGCATGCGCGAATCGACCGGCGCGCGTCCCGATGTGCGTCCCGAGCGCCCCGATGTGCTCCTTCATCTGCACGTCGAGGGCCAGGCCGCGCGGCTCTCGCTGGATTTTTCCGGCGAGAGTCTGCACCGGCGCGGCTACCGGCAGGAAGGCGGCCGCGCGCCGCTGAAGGAGAACGTCGCCGCCGCCGTGCTGTTGCGCGCCGGCTGGTCCGAGATTTGTGAGCGCGGCGGCCTGCTCGTCGATCCGATGTGCGGGTCGGGCACGTTCTTGATCGAAGGCGCGTCGATTGCCGCGGACGCGGCGCCAGGCTTAGGCCGCGGCTATTTCGGCTTCAGCGGCTGGCGCGGCCACGACGCCGCACTGTGGGAGCGCTTGCAGGGTGAGGCGCGCGCGCGGCGCGCGGCGCGCACGCCGCGCCGCTGCGTGCTCGGCTTCGACGCCGACGCGGACGCAGTGCGCATTTCCCTCGCCAACGCCGAGAACGCCGGGCTCGCCGAGTGGCTGCACGTGGAAAAGCGCGCGCTCGCGGCGCAGCAGCGGCCGCCTGCGAACGAGGGTCTGGTCGTCTGCAATCCGCCGTACGGCGAACGCATCGGCGCCGAGACCGAGCTGTCGGCCCTCTACACCGAACTCGGCCGCGTGCTGCGCGAAGAGTTCACCGGTTGGCAGGCGGCGATCCTGACCGGCAACCCATCGCTCGCGCGCAACTTGGGGGTATACGCGAAGCGCACGCACCGCTTTTTCAACGGGCCGATCGAATGCCGGCTGTTGCGCTTCGAACTCGGCCCCGCCGCCGCGCAGCGGCCGCGCGAGGAGGTTCGCGCGGATTGGGCGGTGCGCGCCGGTGCGCAAATGTTCGCGAACCGGCTGCGAAAAAATCTGCAAAAGCTCGAACCCTGGGCGCTCGGGGAGCAGATCGAGTGTTACCGGCTGTACGACGCCGATATGCCGGAATACGCGTTCGCGATCGATTTGTACGGCCGCGAGCCGCGGCACGTGTATGTCCAGGAATACGCCGCGCCGAAGACCGTGAACCCGGAGAGCGCACGCGAACGGCGCCGCGAAGTGCTCGCGGTGCTGCCGGAGGCGCTGTCGGTGCCGCTCGCGCAGGTGCATTCGCGGATGCGCAAACCGCAAAAAGGCGCGTCCCAGTACGAGAAGCGGGCCGCGACCAACGAGCGCTACCGCGTGCGCGAAGGCGGCTTGAGCTTTTGGGTGAATTTCCGCGATTACCTGGACACGGGACTGTTCCTCGATCACCGCCTCACGCGCGCGCTGCTGCGCGGATGGGCCGACGGCGCGGATTTCCTGAACCTGTTCTGTTACACGGGCACGGCCACCGTCTATGCGGCCGCAGGCTCGGCGCGCTCGACCACGAGCGTCGATCTGTCGAATACCTATCTGGAGTGGGCGCACGAGAATCTCGTGTTGAACGGGTTCGGCGACGAGAAGCACGCGCTGCAGCGCGCCGACTGTCTCGAGTGGCTCGATGAGCGCGCCGAGGAGGGGCCGCGCTTCGACCTGATCTTCCTCGACCCCCCGACTTTCTCGAATTCGAAGCGCATGCAGGGCGTGATCGACGTGCAGCGCGACCACGTCGGCATGATCCGCCGCGCGATGGCGCTGTTGCGCAGCGGCGGGCGGCTGGTCTTCTCGACGAATTTCACGAAGTTCAAATTGGACGCCGAGGCGCTGGGCGATTTTCTGGTCGCCGATTTGAGCGCGCAAACGATCCCGAAGGATTTCGAGCGCAATCCGCGCATCCACCGCTGTTACCTGGTGACCCGCGCGGGCGGCATTTGGCCGAACTTGACAAATCGACGTCGATAGAGTGTTTAAAATTTAGTGTCTATTGACAGGATCTTAGGTCTGTGGGCTTACCTTGAGATCGCTGCAAAGCGCGCCATAGCGCACCGCAGCAAAACCGGCTAAGTGCTGGAAATGCCTGAATCTTAGCCAATTCGTGCATCGAGACGGGGACGGCGCCCGTGGCGTGTGGTGTAATGGCACCGTACTGAAAGCTTGGATTTTCAACCAAGCGTTCAATATCTTAAACATGTCTCGCAATCCGCTGATTGGAATTCCTGCCGATCGCCGCCTTTTTGGGAAGCATTACTTCCACATGGTCGGCGAGAAATACATCACAGCCGTCGCCGATGGGGCGGGTGCGGTGCCGGTGCTCGTGCCTGCGCTCGGGCCCAAACTCGACTTGGAGGGATTGCTCGGGATTTGCGACGGACTGCTGTTCACGGGCAGCCAAACGAATGTCGAACCTCACCACTACGGAGGCCCGGCGAGCGCACCGGGGACCCTGCATGACGCAAATCGGGATGCTACGACGCTTCCGTTGATTCCGCGTGCGATCGCCGCCGGCTTGCCGGTGCTCGCGATTTGCCGCGGATTCCAAGAAATGAACGTCGCCTACGGCGGCACGCTCTGGCAGCGTTTGCACGAGGTGCCGGGCCATATCGACCATCGCGAGGACGAGGCCCAGCCGCTCGAGGAGCAGTACGGGCCGGCCCACGAGGTATTGCTGGACCCCGGAGGGTTGCTGCGACAAATAGCGGGCACGGACCGGTTGCGCGTCAATTCCCTGCATTGGCAGGGAGTGCAGACGCTCGGCGCGGGTCTCGCGATCGAAGCGCGCGCCCCCGACGGGCTCATCGAAGCGTTTCGCGTCGCGGGCTCCAAGCGCTTCGCGGTCGGGCTTCAGTGGCATCCTGAATGGCAATTCGAAGGCAATCCGTTTTCCCGGGCGCTGTTCGCGGCGTTCGGCGCGGCTTGCCGGCAATACGCAGAATCCTAGGTGATTTATGACCAGTACGATCCAGCAATTCTTGAAGGAACACGGCATTTCCGAAGTCGAAGCCATCATCCCGGACATGGCGGGCATCGCGCGCGGCAAGCTGATGCCGGCGGAGAAATTCGCCGAGGAAGAGGGCATGCGCCTGCCGGAGGCGATTTTCCTGCAGACGGTCACCGGCGATTATCCCGACGATCAGAGCGCGATGAACCCGTCCGACATCGACATCGTGCTCAAAGCCGATTCGAAGACGGTGCGCGTCGTGCCCTGGGCCGCGGAGCCGACCGCGCAGGTGATACACGACTGCTTCTATGGCGACGGCCGGCCGGTGACGATGGCGCCGCGCTACGTGCTCAGGCGCGTGCTCGATCTGTACGAAGCGCACGGCTGGGAGCCGGTGGTCGCGCCGGAACTCGAGTTCTTTCTGGTCGAGCCGAACATCGACTCGGATTATCCGCTCAAGCCGCCGGTGGGACGATCGGGCCGGCCGGAAATCGGCCGCCAGGCCTACAGCATAGCGGCCGTCAATGAGTTCGATCCCCTGTTCGACGACATGTATTCGTTCTGCGAAGCGCAGGACATCGAGATCGACACGCTGATCCACGAGGCGGGCGCGGCGCAGATGGAGATCAACCTGCTGCACGGCTACCCGATGAGCCTCGCCGACCAGGCGTTCCTTTTCAAGCGCACGGCCCGGGAAGCGGCGATGCGCCACAAGATGTACGCGACGTTCATGGCGAAGCCGATGGCCAAGGAGCCCGGCAGCGCGATGCACCTGCATCAAAGCATCATCGACGCGAAGACGCGCAAGAACGTCTTCAGCAACCCCGACGGCACGCCGTCGACGCTGTTCTTCAGCCACATCGCGGGACTGCAAAAATACCTGCCGGCGGCGATGTCGCTGTTCGCGCCGAACGTGAACAGCTACCGGCGGATCAGCCGCTACTCCTCGGCGCCGATCAACG
>VFSW01014036.1_pt1 | contig 11096 bp, 7 predicted proteins | sample 5358111 | NCBI WGS metagenome assembly VFSW01 (sample SAMN11554181, study PRJNA540505) | mine drainage metagenome | isolation source: sediment from site ElyBrook_90M | place: USA: Ely Copper Mine, Vershire, VT | collected 2017
ACGCAGCATAAACATCGGGATACATGGCAAAGGCGGCTAACGCATCATCATCAATCGGTCCGACGCAACGCGCCTGCGCGTCGGCGCGCAGGCTGGCGAGATTAGCAGGGGCGAGCAATGATCCGGGGCGCACCACGTAGGGCGCTTGATCCTTGAGCACTTTACGGCTGAGGGCTTCGGGCCAACCGCCGGGCGGCTGGCCGAGATCGCCGCGCAGCATGTCCACCACCGATTGTGGAAACGCAACTTCTCTGGTGGGATCGACCAAGTCTGCGGTAGTGAGGTCTTGCGCGACCATCATCAAGGCAAGGTCGCCAATGACTTTGGAGGAGGGGGTGACCTTGACGATGTCGCCCAGCACCATGTTGGCGTCGCGATAGGCCCGGGCGATTTCGTGCCAGCGTGTTTCCAGGCCTAACGACCGGGCCTGCTCGCGCAGATTGGTGAATTGGCCGCCGGGCATTTCGTGCAAATAGACTTCGGAAGCCCCCGCCTGCAAATCGCTCTCGAAGGCGGCGTATTGGTTGCGCACGGCTTCCCAATAAAAGCTCATTTGCCGGATCGATTCCGGATCGAGCCCGCTATCGGCGTCGCTGTGACGCCACGCTTCGACCAGCGAGCCAAGGCAGGGCTGGGATGTTAGTCCTGAGAGCGCATCCATCGCCGCATCGATTGCATCGGCCCCGGCGGCGACCGCTGCTAACACCGTGGCGCCGCCAATGCCGGAGGTGTCATGAGTATGCAAATGGATCGGCAGGCCGATTTCGCCTTTGAGCGCGGTGACCAGCACCCGTGAGGCGTTGGGTTTGAGCACGCCCGCCATGTCTTTGATCGCCAGGATATGGCAGCCTGCGGCCTCGAGCTGTTTGGCGAGATCGATGTAATAACGCAGCGCGTATTTGGCGCGATCCGGATCGAGAATATCGCCGGTATAACAAATGGCGCCTTCAGCGAGTTTGCCTTCGGCGCACACCGCATCGATGGCGACGCGCATGTTTTCGACCCAGTTCAGGCAATCAAAAATTCGGAATAAATCGATCCCGCCAGCGGCAGCGCGGCGGACAAAGAACTGCACGATATTGTCGGGATAGTTCGTGTAGCCAACACCATTGGCGCCGCGCAGTAACATTTGCAGCAAAATATTGGGCACGGCGGCACGGATGGCGGCGAGGCGCTCCCACGGATCTTCGGCGAGAAAGCGCATGGCAACATCGAAGGTGGCGCCACCCCAGCATTCCAGCGAAAACAAAGCCGGCAGGCCGGTTGTGTAAGCGGGGGCGGCGGCCAGAATATCGGCGCTGCGCATGCGGGTGGCTAACAATGATTGATGCGCATCGCGCATGGTGGTGTCGGTGATCAGCACCGATTTACAATCGCGCATCCAGGCCGCGAAGGGTGCTGGTCCTAGACGATCCAGCTTTTGGCGCGTGCCTTCGACAGGCGGGGCAGACAGGATGGGGGCGAGCGGCACACGGCCACCGGCGGCGGGCATGCGTTTGCCACGCGTTTCAGGATGCCCATTGACGCTCACATCGGCGATATAGCGGAGCAGTTTGGTGGCGCGGTCTTGCCGGCGCGGCAGGCTGAGTAATTCGGGTGTTTGGTCGATGAAGCGGGTGGTGTAATCGCCGGATTGAAAGGCCGGGTGGGTGAGAAGGGCTTCGAGAAAGGCGAGATTGGTGGTCACGCCGCGAATCCGATATTCGCGCAAGGCGCGCACCATGCGCGCGATGGTTTCCTGCGGTGTTGGCGCCCAGGCAGTGACTTTTTCCAACAGCGCGTCATAAAACCGGGTGACCACCGCGCCGGAATAGGCGGTGCCGCCATCGAGACGGATGCCAAAGCCGAAGGCGCCGCGATAGGCTGAGATGCGCCCATAATCGGGGATGAAATTATTCTCCGGGTTTTCGGTGGTGATCCGACATTGCAAGGCATGGCCATCAAGGCGGATGGCGGCTTGCGCGGGGACGCCGGTGGCCGCGAGATCGCCGATGGCGCCACCCGCCGCGATGCGGATTTGGGCTTTGACGATATCGATGCCGGTGACCATTTCGGTTACGGTATGTTCAACTTGAATCCGTGGATTGACCTCGATGAAATAGAAGTCGCCGGTTGCCTCATCGAGCAGGAATTCGACCGTGCCCGCGTTTTGATAGGCGGTGGCGTGGCCGATGCGCAAAGCCGCCTCGCACAAGGCGGCGCGGGTTGCTGGGTTAAGGAAGGGCGCTGGGGCACGCTCAACAATTTTTTGATGGCGGCGCTGGATTGAGCAATCGCGCTCATAGAGATGCACGAGATTGCCATGGGCATCGCCGAGCAATTGCACCTCGATATGCTGAGCGCGGCGCACCAGTTTTTCGAGATAGACCTCATCATTGCCGAAGGCCGCGAGGGCTTCACGCCGGGCGGATGCGATTTCATCGAGCAGGCTGTCGGCTTGCTCGATCGGGCGCATACCACGTCCACCGCCGCCCCAGGAGGCTTTGAGCATCACCGGGTAGCCAATTTCAGCGGCGATGCGCTGGTTTTCGGCAGGATCAACGCCAAGCGGCGCGCTGGCCGGCATGACCGGCACATTAACCGATACTGCTAGATTGCGGGCCGCCACCTTATTGCCGAGACGCCGCATGGTGTCGGGCTGCGGGCCAATGAAAATAATCCCGGCAGCGGCGCAGGCTTCGGCGAAGTCAGGATTCTCCGATAGGAAACCATAGCCTGGATGAATCGCGTCCGCACCGGCTTCGCGGGCGACCCTCAGGATCTCGTTGATCGACAAATAGGCTTCGATGGGGCCGAGCGGCTTTTGGCCGGGTTGCCGACCGATCAGGTAGGCTTCATCGGATTTGAAGCGGTGCAGCGACAATTTATCTTCTTCGGCGTAGACTGCGATTGTGGCGATACCGAGCTCGGAGGCGGCGCGGAACACCCTGATGGCGATTTCAGAGCGGTTAGCGACGAGAAGCCGTTTGATCTGCTGGGTCACGCGATTATCCATCTGAGGTGCCAATGGCAGGATGGCGGGCGGGGGGTGCGGAAGTCAAGAAAAACTGTGCGGTGCAGCATCGGTCTGGTCTGCCAGCGCGTTTTGCGGCATATTCCTCGGCGGGCCCCGTAGCTCAACCGGATAGAGCACCTGCCTTCTAAGCAGGTTGTTGCGTGTTCGAGTCACGCCGGGGTCGCCATCTGCGTCGATTCGTGGCTTGCTTGTCACGTGCAAGCACTATTCTGCCGATGGCGATGATTTATCTCTTCACGGGGGCCACTGAATTTGCCACAGTGTTTCGGTTACTTCGCTTAAATCAAAATCGACGAAGGGGAGATCCACCAACATGATTAAATTGACTCGCTATGGCGCTTTTGCCGGTATTCTCGCTCTGGCTGGTTGCTCAACAATGGCGCAGGCGCCTGCGACCAGCAATGTTTCACCGCAAGATTTGGCCTTCATCACGACGGCCTATCAGCTGGTGCATTTTGACTTGGCGGCGTGCGCCTATGTGCAGAAAGGTGGTTTGACCCCCACAGTTGTGCCGGTTGCCAACAAGATTTGCGCCGATGCGGCAACCTATGCACCCCAGATTCAGGCGCAGGCAAAGGCGAACGGTGTGACCTTGCCGAGCGCTTTGCCGCTCGAGCTGAAATCGCAACTGGTCGCGTTGTCCTATCACCCGTCGCCGAACCTGTCGGTGGCGTTCCTGCGTGACGAAATTTCGAGCCATGAAAGCGCGCTCGCGGTGTTCCAGGACGAAGCCCGCAACGGCACCGCGCCGCAGTTCAAGCAGGTCGCGATCCAGACCAAGCCGTTGGTTGAGCAGAATTTGGAGCTGCTGCGTAAGGCGATGCCCGAAGGCATGGGCGAGTAATTTTGCAGATTAAAAAGCCGCCGGGTGGTCAAGCCCGGCGGCGTTCTTTTGGGTGAACGCGGTTGTGAAAACCGGCGTTAAAGCGCGGTCGTTTTACAACGACGCGCTCTAAGTTTTTTTCGATAAATTTCATAGCTTTAGGTCGGGTCGGCTGACCCAACCTAAAGCTATATTGAACTAAAGCGTGCCCGGCCCTGGCACCAGCAATGAAAGCCAAGTGGCGCTGATGGCAGGTTTGGTTTCACCGTCAATTTCTACCGTGACATCCTGGCGCATTTGCAACCGGCCTGAGGCTTGAACCTCCAGCTGTTCCAGCTTGAATACGCCGCGAATACGAGCCCCTGAGCGCACCGGTGCCACGAAACGCACGCGATCAAACCCGTAATTGATGCTCATGACGAGGCCTTCCAAGCGAGGCAAAACCTGCTGGGCGAAATGGCTGAGCAGTGAGAGGGTTAAGAATCCGTGGGCGATCGTGCCGCCAAACGGCGTTGCGGCAGCACGCGCCGGATCGATATGAATGAATTGCCGATCCTGGGTGACGCCAGCGAACCGGTCGATCATTGATTGATCGACCGTCAGCCATGAAGAGGCGCCGAGTTCTTGCCCAACCTTCGCGCGCAAATCGGCGAGGGTGATCGTGTTTACTGGCTGATCCATCGGTTATTCTGCGGCCTGACCCGCTTGCAGCTGGGCGAGCTCCTGACGCACCATGGCGTCATGCGCCTGCTCGTCCGCCAAGGCTGCCGCCGGACTCCACCGTCCGCGCATCAGGAAGACGGTGAACAAAAACACCACGATGCCGCCTTCGCAGATCAAATACCAGTGCTTCCACTGGATCGGCGCCGCGGCGGCGGCGGCCTTGATGGCGCCGAGGGCTGCGAGCAATTGCGGCGGCGGTGCCACATGGGCGGCCAGCGCATGCTTATAGGCGGCAATGACATAAGGCGCGGCAAGCAAGGTGTTGACCGAGCGGACCACCAGCGGGAAGCCGAGGAAACACACAGTGACGACCACGCGCAACATCCAGCCCCAGATAGCCAGACCGGTGGCGGTTAGGGCGGGATTGCGCGCTTCGACAGTTTCGGTGAAGCTCGCCATCCAGGTGACGTAGGCGAAGCCGATGAAGAAGGATTGGGCAGCGACCAGCATTGTTAGCACGGAGAATGGCGCGTGGGTGCCCGCAAGGCGGAGGAAAAAGAAGTTTAACACGAGGCCACCGATGCCGCCGAAAATCATGAACGGTTTGCGCACGCGCAATTTATCCGACAGGATGCCAGCGATGATGAGGGCTACGGCATTGGTGCCCCAGTTCCAATTCGCGAGGATATTGGCTTGCTGGACTGAATAGCCGAACACGGTGACGAAATAAATCAACCCGAACGCGACGGCTGTATAGTAAAATAGCAGCATCACCGACACGCCGAAAGCGGAGGCCAGAATATCGACATGGAGCATTTGGCTCCAGGGATTGCGCAAGCTCGCTTCGATATCGAGCCCTTTGGCTTTAAGTTCGATCAAGGTTCGATCACGCATATTAACCATCATCTGATCGCGCAGCGATGGGGCGAGCTCCTTGAGGAACAGAAAGGCGAGCACGAACACGGCGAGGACCGCATAGCCGCAAATCTCGTAGGCGCTCTGCCAGATTTTGAAAATGGGCAAGGTCAGGGTGGTGACGACGCTCACTGTAAGGCTGCCGAGCACGGGGCCGATGGTCCAGAATCCCATGGCGGTAGCGCGGCCGACTTGCGGCGAAAAATCACGAATTAAGGCCGGGGTGGCGACCAGAATGATGCCCTCGACAAAGGACACTACGAAGAAGGTGATCCCCCATTCGCGGGCCGTCGTGACGTTGGGCATAACGAAGGCGATCAGCAGACCGACGACCAAGAGGCCATAGACGACGAGGTTGGCGCGCCCGAACCGATCAGCCAGCCCCGCGAGCAACGAGGCGAAGGCACCGATTAGATTGCCGAACGCCAGAATATAGACGAAATCACTAAAGGGGAGTTTCAGCCCTGCCAGCAGTAACGGCGCGACACCACCACCCGCATAGAGCGCGTAATAAAGCGCGATGGTGATGAGAACGACCAAAAGCAGATAAAGTTTACGCGGTCCCTGATCGGGATAATGCACGAGACTGCGTTGCATGGGTGAAAAGCCCATTGACTAACCCCTTTTTGTTTTTTTTTTGCTTTTTTTTATTCACTCGTTTTCATAATAAATGGCCGGCGGCCCGGGGTGGGGCCGCCGGCTGATCGGCGCGAAAAATTAGAAAACCTTGGCGACTTGCACGAGGAAGAACACATCGTTCTTCACGCCACCGCGTGTGCGCACGTCAGTGGCCAATTCGGTTTGTAGCGCGACGGTGGGTGATACGAAGGAGCCGGCAACGATGCCGACTTGGGTGAGATTGTTGCGGTTACCGGTGTCGATTTTATCGGGGAAGCTGAACCCGCTTGGTAGTGTGACATTGCCGGTTAGATATTGCTTGCCACCGAAGGTCTGCTCAAACGACAGACCGACATAGGCGCCGGTTTGCGGATGGAAGTAGTAAGGCAGATAAGCCAGGATCTGCTCAGCCGGTTGGGTATGTTCGGCGCCGTGGAAGAAACCCGCGGTGAAGTTATTATTGTTGCTGTAGATGTAGGAATCCAGCGCAATATCAAAATCCAAGTGCGGCGTTTTCGGCGTGCCGGTGATGATATGGCTATACAGGACTTCGAAGTTGTTCACGTAGTTATTGGTGCCTGCATTCAGCGTGTAGTTCGGATTATACGCGCCTGTCGGCGGGCTGAAGAAGTAAGCGAGCGTAACAACTTGGTCATCCGCCGGATCGTTATAGACTTTTAAGAAACCGGAGAGCAACGGCTCGGCAAAGCCGCTATTGCGGGTGAGTGAATTGCCACCAACCTCGGTATTGCCCAGAAACGCCACGTAGGGCGCGATCACCTGCACGCCGGGAATCATCCCATCAATGGGCGAGAACGTGTGGACCAAGCGAATGATCGGCACGTCGGTCGCGACATGAGTATTGCCGACTTCCGTGCCATTCGCCGTGTAGAAACTGCTACCACTTGAGAATTGATTGTAGAACTGCGCCACGGTGATGTTGGGCGGCGGCGTCGGGAAGTCGAACGGCAGCGGTGCACCGGCTTGGGCGACGCCCGCAAGGCCGAAACAGGCGAGACCGGCACCAACGGCAAGGGCGAGACGGGCCACAAAAGAACGTTTGGACTTGGTATTTTTCGACATCAATCAATCTCCCCTGGGATTTTATTTATGAACCAACGATTACACGAGTTATCATAACGTTCAAGCATGAACGTGCAGTATCTCGCACCGAGACGCAAAATTCAGACATTGGCGTTGCTTCAACGACACAGACCAACCTGATCATAGGTAGTTTTTTCCTGCTTCATCGGCGAATCGGGCCGGTGTGCCTTGCCAAACCAATCGCCCGTGCTCGATCAAATAAACGCGATCGGCGTGGGGCAGTGCAAAGGTTATATTCTGCTCACCCAAGAGCAGCGTGATATCGGTTGTTTCGCGCAGCACCCGCAACGCATCGGACAATTGGGCCAAAATCACTGGCGCCAAGCCCAATGTTGGCTCATCGAGGATGAGCAAGCGCGGCTTCATCATCAGCGCCCGGGCGATGGCCAGCATTTGCTGCTCGCCGCCCGAGAGGGTGCGTGCCTGTTGCTCGCGCCGCGATTGGAGAATCGGGAATAACCCAAACAGCCAATCTTGCCGCGATTTTTGCTCGGCCGGAGCGAGGCGTTGGGCCGCCAGATCGAGATTATCTGCAACACTCATGGTGCCAAGCAATTCGCGCGTTTCGGCGCATTGCACCAGCCCGGCGCGGGCGATGGCGGCGGGGTCGTGTTTACGGCGCATTTCACCGTCCCAGCTGATGGTGCCTTGGTACGGGATTAGGCCGGACATGGCGTTGAACAGGGACGTTTTGCCCGCGCCGTTGAGGCCGACGACCGAGACGAATTCGCCTTGATGCACCCGGATCGACACGTCATCGAGCGCTTGCGCTTTGCCGTAGAACACGCTCAACCCGGCGACATCGAGCAGGATTTGATGGGCGTTGATCTCGGCTTCCGGGCGTTCATGGGTTTCGATGGTGCCGCCGATATAGACGCGGCGGACGGTTTCATCGCGCATGACGTGGTCCGGCGTGCCTTCCGCAATTTTTTCACCGAGATAGAGGGCCAACACGCGGTCCGCGAGGGCTGCAATGCTTTTCACATTGTGGTCCACCAGCATCACGGCTCGACCTTGATCGCGAAACGCCTTGATCAGATTGGCGAAATCTTCAACCTCATCGCGCGCGAGGCCAGCGAAGGGTTCATCGACCAAGACCACGCGCGGATCACGCGCCATCACCTTGGCCATTTCCATGCGGCGCAAATCCGCAAACGGCAGGCTCGCGGGCGTGCGGTCTAACACTTTGTCGAGGCCGCACAAAGCTGCGATTTCGCGCGCCCGATCTAGCGCACCGGGAGGCGGGCGCAGATGGGTGAGACTATCGGGCAAAAGACCGAGCAGAATATTTTGGAGGACGGTTTGCAGGCGGAGCGGACGTGCATGTTGGAACACCAAGCCGATTCCGGCGCGGGCGATCCGGTGCGTGGGTCGTCCGGCCAAATCAACCCCATCGAGCAGAATGCGTCCGGCGGTGGGTTTGACCACGCCCATGACCATTTGCATGGCGGTGGATTTGCCCGAGCCGTTAGGCCCGATTAGCCCGAGAATTTCGCCGCCATAGAGTGAAAAATCGAGCGATTTGACCGCCACGAGCCCGCCAAACCGCTTGGACAGCCCTTCGACCACCAACCGTGGTGTGGCTTCCCTCATGAACGCCGCCGCGCGGCAATCATGCCCAGCAAACCATCGGGGAAAAACATAATCACGCCCAGCGCCAAGACGGCGACCACGAACGAGGAAAGTTGTCCAAGGGGGCGGAGGATTTCGGCGGCAACAATCAAGAAGATCGCGCCGATGGCCCCGCCGATGATGGTGCGCCGCCCCCCCATGACAGCCGCGATGATGACCCGGATGCCGATGGCTAAATCGACCACCGCATTGACCGAGGCAGTGCCGAGATAAAACACTAACAACGCACCGGCGAGGCCTGAGAAAAAGGCTGATACGGCGAAGGCCAAAATTTTATGCCGGGTGACGTCGAACCCCAAAGACGCGGCGGCGACGCGGTCTTGCCCGGCCGCCTGCAAAATCATGCCCAGCGAGGAGCGGGCGATGGTGAGCAGAATTGCCCCGCTGACCACCATGAAGACCAGCGCATAGGCGTAATTGATTTTGCTGCTAATCGAGAGCACGGACGGCACGGACAAGCCGATTTCGCCGCCGGAAACGCCCGCAAAAATGACGATCGCTTGTTGCAGGAGCAAAACGGCTACCAGGGTGATCAAGCCGAGATACGGGCCGCTGAGTTTCAGGGCGGGTATCGCGAGCGCGACCCCGCCAATGACGGCGGACGCTGTGCCGAACAGGACCGCGACTGGCAAGGGCATGCCGAGCAATGCATTGCCAATACCCGCGCCATAAGCCCCCAAGCCGATGAGGAAGGTTGGCCCGAAATTAACCTCACCAGCATAGCCAAACAGCAAATCCCACGACATGGCGAAGACGGCGAAATAAAACGCGGTGGTGAGCACGCCCAGCACATAGCTTCCGGCACCGAACGGTAAGATCACCAGGATTGCCAGAACCGCCGCGAGGAGCAGGATGTTTTGGGTTCGGAACGCCTGCATCAGCGTTTACCCAACAAGCCCTGCGGGCGGACATACATCACCGCGATCAGCAACAATAAAGCGGGCACTTCGCGCAACGCCGGAGACACGAGATAGGCTGTTAATGTTTCAATATAGCCGACGATATAGGCAGCAATTAAGGTGCCTGAAACCGACCCGAGGCCGCCGAGCACCACGATGGTGAAGGCACTGCCGGTAAGGCCGGCGATGTAGCTTGAGCCCGAACCCAGGAAGCTGCCGATGAGCACCCCGGCAATGCCGGCGAGCAGGCCATAAATGAGCCAAGCGACCAGATAGATACGCTCGAGATCAAAGCCAAGGAGTGTGAGGGCGCGCGGATTAATGGCGGTAGCGCGGAGCCTTTTGCCAATATCAGTGCGATTGACCAACAACCAGAGCAGACCCATCACCGCCCAAGCGATGGCGGCGGTGAGAAATTCATTGATCGGCGTGCGCACGCCGAGGAAGTTTACCGTGCCGGAGAGCAAGGGCTTGACCGCTACTGGCGTGTCGGAAAACCAGTAATCGAGCAACTCTTGCAGCATAACGCCCCAGAGCAAGGTTGCGGTAAGCACGAAGAGTTCGCGCTCGGCGCCGGGAATTGCCCGCGAGCGCTGCACCGGACGCACCACCGCGCCATAGGTGACCAAAGTTACCGCGAGACCGGCCGCAATGCCCGCAGCCGCACTCACCCAAGCGTCGGCGCCGAGTGCCGTGCCGACATACCAAGCGACCATGGCGGAGACGACCAGCAACCCGCCATGGGCAAGATTGAGTACACCGGACACCCCAAAAATCAAGGTGAAGCCGAGGGCGCCCAAAGCATAGAGTGTGCTGATCGCGAAACCATCGATAAGAATCTGTAGCGCCTGCAAAAATTTTCGCTCCTAACGGAACGTTAAAGAAATTCGGCCGGGTGCGCAAACACCCGGCCGACACAAGCAAGTGCTTATTTCGATGCGGTTACGAAGGAGGGGAACACCACCTTCGCATTGGCTAATTTCAACGGCCATACGCATTTTTGCACGCCGTTTTGCCACTGAATTGCAACGCCGGTGATAAATCCAGGGCCATAGCGCAGCGCATGGGTGAATTTGGCGGACTTGCCTTGGAATTCCAGCCGCCCTTGCGTGCCGACCATGTCGGTTTTTTCCAACCCGGCCACGATGGCGTTTGGCTTGGTTGATTTTTCCCGCTTGATCGCAGCCGCGAGTGCATACATCGCATCATAGGTCGAGTAGGCCGAATAGGCCGGGTCCGAGCCGAATGCTTTGTTATAGGCGTCGGTGAACGGGATCGTTTTCGGGGTGATTGCGACACCGGGGGCCGAGGTGTTGCCGGTGAGCACACCCTCGGTGGCGCCGTTGGTGGCTTTCCAGAACAGCGAGGAGCCCGCTTGCGCGTTGATGCCGACCAAGGCCACCGGCACTTTTTGTTCGGCCCATTG
>VFSW01014037.1_pt1 | contig 11095 bp, 11 predicted proteins | sample 5358111 | NCBI WGS metagenome assembly VFSW01 (sample SAMN11554181, study PRJNA540505) | mine drainage metagenome | isolation source: sediment from site ElyBrook_90M | place: USA: Ely Copper Mine, Vershire, VT | collected 2017
AGACGGCAGCCTTGCTCTTGTCCTTGGTGATCACCTTGTTGCAGGCGCAATAAAAACACAGGGTATTGCAAAACGGGATATGGATGTATAGCGACAATGGTCGGCTTATGCCGCCAACTTCGCGCCTGGACAGCCACTGCTCATAGGTTCCGGCATTGAAGGTATCGGCAAAACGGTCTGCGGTCGGATAAGAGGTGTAGCGCGGGCCATTCTTGTCCAGCCTGCGTATCAGATCAAGATCCACGATTAATTGAGTGCTGTTCGACATGCGCTGCTCGCTGAAAATGATGCATTATGCCAGTCAAAATAAAAATTGGGTTTGATGTGAGTCAAAAAACATGGCATATTCAGGCGCCAGATTCATTTCAAAATATCGCCCTAATGCTGCAATCCGACTCCGCCCGCCATTCCGCCTGTTCGACCTGTAACCTGGCCGAGCTTTGCCTGCCCGTCGGCCTCACTTCAGAGGAAATGCAAAGGCTGGACGAGCTCAACATGCAAAAGCACAATTATTCCCGCGGCGATTATCTCTACCGCAGCGGCGACAGATTCCGCGCGCTGTTTGCGATCAACCGGGGCGCTTTCAAGACGCGCATCCTGCATGAGGACGGACGCGAGCAAGTCACCGGCTTTCAGATGGCCGGCGAAATCATCGGTCTGGATGCGATCAGCACGGACTTGCACGATGGGGAAGCGGTCGCTCTGGAAAACAGCGTCGTTTGCGAACTCCCGTTCCAAAAATTGGAAACCTTGAGCCGCGACATTCCATCCTTGCAGCGCCATCTGCACAAGATCATGAGCCGGGAGATTGTGCGCGACCAGGGCATCATGCTGCTCTTGGGCTCCATGCGCGCCGAAGAACGCGTGGCCGCTTTCCTGCTCACCCTCTCGCAACGCTATGCCACGCGCGGGCTGTCGCCCACCCAGTTCCAGCTTTGCATGTCGCGCCAGGATATCGGCAGCTATCTGGGATTGAAACTCGAGACGGTCAGCCGGACATTCTCACATTTCCAGGATGAGGGTATCATCGCCGTCAAAACGCGATCGATCGAAATCAGGGACCTTGCGCTCTTGCAGGCCAGCGTCAACAGTTCCTGCTAGGGCAGATACGGGAATACGCGATGACCAAAGAAGACATACAGATGATTTCCTGGACGATAGAGACCTCCACCTTTGTCGTCGCCACGACGATCGTCTATCTGATCTGGCGGATCAGCAAACGCGCAAGCGACAAGAAAAAACGGGAGCAGGAGCAGGACAAGGAGGACCGCGCATGAAGACGACGATAGAGATACTCGGCAGAAGCGTGCTTGTCGAATGGAGCAACGCTGCCGATCAGAAAATGAAGTCACTGGTCGAGCCCTTGCTTGTCGAGATGGAGCTTTATTTCAGTTGCCTGATCAGAAAGGCGGTGCGTTTTGGCAATGACGCGCAGGCGGCCAGTTTCGCCCAGGCCACGCCCAAACTCAAGATCGGTTTCCGTCCCGTGATGACCCGCGCATGCAGCATCAGTGATTTCGATGGCGCACCGCCCCTGACCGACTTCCCCATCGTAAGGCCCGAGGCCTATGTGCCCAAGCGCATCACGATAGACTACAAGAATGGCCAGTGGACAGGGGATTTCTTCCTGAAGAATCCCTCATGACCCCGATGATCGGTCACGACACAATGCATTCCTGACCATCGTCGTCACCGCGTCGCGTATGCGCGCCACAGCCTCTCTCTTGCAGACTGCTTCCGCCTCATCCAGATGCACGAGCATGCAGGCATTCGCCTCGAAGAACAGCACCTCGCCATCCGGCAAGATGCTGCAGTCCATCCCGCCATAATCCAGATCCATGCGTTTAGCCACCTGCTCTACCGCAGCCGCGCCCCGGGGGCCGAATATGCGCGTCCAGTCGGTCAGGAAGGATTCCTCCTCGCGTGCTTTCCAATCCACGCTCCTCATGTCGGTGCGCCAGTAATGAACCATCCAGTGGCTGTCGATCGCAAGGTGATAGGGGTAAGGTTTGCGATCGACGAAGATGAAACGGTATTTTTTATAGCGCCCCAGGGCATCCCTGAAATCGAAGAACTCGGAAAGCAAGAACCGCTCTCCCGGCGTCCTTTCCATGTACGTCGAAAATTCATTCCAGGTTCCGATCAGCGACAAGTCCTTGCCGCCATGCGTGCCCGCCGGGCGTATCAGAAATGGAAAGTCCGGCAACGGTTCGCCGCGCGCCATCCTTTGCACCCGTGGCACCCTAAGCCCCGGGATGCCTTCAAGCAGGTTCGCGACCCGATCGCGTCCGGTGCACACCACAAGATCCGGAGAATTGAGCAGCGGCTTTTCCAACCTTGCGGCCACCCACTTTACCGTCTCAAAATGACCGCCATGGTTCTCAACCTCGCCCAGCGCATTGAAGATCAGATCGGCATCGGCCAAATCCTCCCATGAGACAGATCCCAGCGGCGCATCATTCTGGTCCGGCGATAACAGGATGAGCGTCATTCTGGCAAACAAGGACTGGTCGAACAGAAAGCGCGTGGGCACATGGCTTGCACCCACGCCGCCCAGCACCAGGATGGTCGCGTCAGGATGTTCAAGCCGCGCTTTTCTTTTAAGCCCCTGAATGCGCGCTAACCGGTTAAGCAGGTTTTTCGCATCTTCATCGCGACCTTGCCGGTACATCACCCTGGCAAGCTGCTCCATCGCGCCCGCATGCATTTCATCCGCATCCAGAATCGCGCAACATGCCTTTTCGGAAACCTTCAATTCTCCCGCCTCATATGCGGCAAACGCAAGATTCATCTGTATGGAAAGGCATTTCTGCATTGCGTCGCAATGCGTATATTCCAGCGCCTTCAGATGCGCATGGCACGCCTCGATGTAGCGCTCGCAGTCGTACAGCACGACGCCGCGGTTGTCGTGCGCCATGGCAAAGCCCGGATCGATGGCCAGCGCATGATCCAGCGCCTTCATCGCACCATCGAACTGCCCCAGGCGATGCAACGACACCGCCAGATCGTTATAGACGGGAGCGAGATCAGGCTTGATCTTTACGGCGCGGCGCAGCAATTCGACCGCCAATCGATCGTCGCCGGAAATCTGCTTCAGTCTTCCCAGATTGTGCAGCGCATGAGGATGCTCCGGCTCGATCGCAAGCAGCCTGTCAAACAAGGCTTGCGCTTCCGCGATGCGCTGGCTGTCCATCAGCACCATGCCCAGCATGGACAAGGCCTGCACATGGCAAGGCTCGGCTTCCAGAATATTTCTGTAAAGTGGCTCCGCTTCGAATACCCTGCCCGCCAGATGGTGGGCGTAAGCAATTTTCAGATCCGCATCATGCATGATGCATTTCTCGCCTTTCAACGGCTTTCAGCAACAGGAGCAACAGGGTGCCCGCGAGCATGAACCCTGCTGCAAGATAAAGGCCCGCCACATAGCTGCCCAAACGCACCGCCAGGCCGCCCGTGATCACAGGCCCGATGATCTGTGCCGCGCCATACGAGAGCGTCATCTTCCCCATCATCTTGGCAGGACGCGTCGGATAGTACTGGCCTGCCATCGTGAGAACCAGACTCACGATGCCCATCACCGTGCCGCCGAAGAGCAGAGCGCCCGCCAGCGCCGCGACCAATCCGCCCGTCAGCATGGGCAGCAGGATGCCGACGATCTGAAGGCTGGATGCCAGAATCAGCGCATTGAGCTTGCCCAGACGGCGCGCGATGAGGTCCCATGCAATGCAGGAGGGGGCGGCCGCAATTCCGATCACGAAGAACACGAGCGTGCCGGCCCCCGAGAGTCCGGGCATATGGTCGACGACCGCAACGATGAAGGTTGCACTCACCACATAGCCTATGCCCGCGCAGAAGTAGGCCAGCATGAAGAGCCTCATGTACAGGGTGCCGGGTGGCTTATCCTCCATCTTCTGTCCGCTGCGGGTCACCGAGCTTCCGTCAGGAGAAGGTAGCCAACGCAGTGCCGGTATAGCCAGCAACGCACCCATAAAGGTCAATGCAAACCACTGCTCTCTCCAGTTTAGACCGCGATGCATCAAAAACACCGCGGCAGCCGATCCCGCGATGCCCAGTCCTATGCCCGAAAAATGCAGGCCCAGTTCGCTGCGGTGATGATGGCGTATCAGCCAGTTGAGTATGAGCCCGCTGCCCAGAAGCAGGGCTGCGGCACTGCTCAACCCCGCGACGAAACGCGACAGAGCCCACACGGTAAAATCCGTGGTCAAGCCCATCATCGCAGTGCTCAAAACAGCCAGCACCATGCCGATGCGATACAAGCGATCCTTCAGCACCATGTCGCTGATCAGAGAGGCGATCAGGGCACCGCTCAGATATCCGGCATAATTGATCGCGGCAAGCCACCCCGCCTCGGCGACCCCGAGCCCTGCCTGCTGCTGCATCAGCGGCAAGAGCGGCGTATAGGCGAAACGCGCAATGCCCAGCGCCAAAATCAGGCTGTATATCCCGGCACTCAAGACTCTGATACGCTGATCCATCCAATCGTTCCCCCTTCGAATTCAGGTGCGCCGCTGCCGTTTGCGCTGCAATGCATTTTGCAAAATGACGCGCTTCCTCTTTTCATCCACCTCACTCCAGCAGATGATCTCATCGAGCGAACGGAAGCATCCGAGACAGATGTCGCGATCATCCAGGCAGCAATTTCTCACGCATGGGGATTGCACGGCGCCATCCTTGCCGGATTCATTCATACCGTTATCGCACGAAAAGCCAGATGGTCAGCGCAAAACCCACGACCACCACGAAGATGCGCAGTATTTTTTCAGGCATACGGTATACCAGCCAGTTTCCCGCAAAACCGCCGCCCACTCCGCCCAGCCCCAGCGCGAGTGTCGATACCCAGTCCACCTGACTTGAAAACACAAACAGCAGCACCGCCGATGCATTCATCGCCATCGCCAGAATGTTCTTGGTCGCAGTCGCCATGCGCACTTCCTGACCCGACATGATCAGCGTGGCCAGCATCAGAAAGCCGATGCCGCCGCCGAAATAGCCGCCATAGATCGCGATGCAAAACTGTATCGCCACAATCATCGGCGTCGACATCGATGCTGCCGCATGAAGCGGTTTTTTTCTGAAGCTGCCCCAGGCAAAGACGCTCGTCGCAAACAAGACCAGCCAGGGCACGAGATGCGTGAAGAAACTCACCGGCGTGTTGAGCAGGAGCACCGCACCCAAAAGCCCGCCCGCAATGCTCAGAAAAAAAAGTTTCTCGAGGCTCAGTTTCCCGACCCCGCCCGCCAGCCTTCTTCCGCCAAGCGACGAGGTGATCTGGTTCGGGAACATCGCCACGGTGGACGTGATGTTCGCGGCAAGCGGGTTCAATCCTGCGGCCAGCATCAGCGTCGGAAAGGTGATGAAGGATCCTCCGCCCGCCAGCGTATTCTGGATGCCGGCATAGAATCCGGCAAAGGCGATCAGGAAAAGCATGTCTAAATGGGGCATGAAAAGCAATCCTCTGTGCAATGCTATGCAGAAAGATGGGAGAGATAGCGCAGCCAGTCAAAGCAAGGGCCGGGATCGGTCTTGCGGCCTGGCGCGATGTCGCTGTGACCCGCAATCCCCTTTATCGGAAATGCCTCGCGCAGCGTCGCGGTCAATTCGCGCAACACCCGATATTGCGCATCGGTGAACGGCACAAAGTCGCTGCCTTCAAGTTCGACGCCTATCGAAAAATCGTTGCAGCGCTCGCGCCCCTGCCATACGGACAGCCCCGCATGCCAGGCACGATCCAGTACGGACACGAACTGGATCAGATGCCCGTCGCGGCGTATGAAAAAATGCGATGACACCCGGCCTTCCGGTATGGTCCGATAATAGGGATGCGCATCCCGATCCAGCGTATTGGTGAACAGTCGCTCCACGCCATCCCCCCCGAATTCATCAGGCGGCAGGCTGATGTTGTGGATCACCAGCAGCTCGATGCCGCTTTCGCGCTGATCAAAATTAGGCGATGCAATGTGCTCTATACCCAAAACCCACCCGTCCGCATCAATCCGCATCGTCCGTCCCGGCAGGGCTCTTGATGCCCAGTCTGTCCATGCGATAGCGTATGGTGCGGAAGGTCAGCCCCAGCAATTTTGCGGCAGCCGTCCGGTTGAAGCCGGTTTTCTGCAACGCCTCGAGCAAAGCCTCGCGCTCCACCCTGTCCAGGTATTCCGGCAACGGATACTTGTCGCCCATTTCACAGGCTTCCTGCGGCGCGCGTTCGGCAGGCGCCAGATGCAGATCCTGCACCTCGATCACATCGCCGGCACACAACGCCAGCGCGCGCTCGATGATATTCTCCAGCTCACGCACGTTACCTGGAAAATCGTAATGCTTGAGCGCAAGGAGCGCCTCGTCGGAAAAACGCACCGCAGCGCCAAAGCTCAGTTGCTCGAGCTTTTGCCTTGCGATCTGCGGAATATCCTCGCGCAATTCGCGAAGTGCGGGCATCTGTATCGGGATCACGTTCAGGCGGTAAAACAGATCCTGGCGGAATTGCCCCTGCTTCACGCGCTCTGCAAGGTCGTTGTGCGTCGCACTGATGAGGCGCACGTCCACCGGCTCCTCAACGGTCGCACCCACCTTGCGCACGCGTTTCTCCTGTATTGCGCGCAACAGTTTGACCTGCATCGAAAGCGGAAGATCGGCCACCTCGTCGAGAAACAGGGTGCCTCCGTTCGCCGCCTGGAACAGCCCTTCCTTGTCCTTGTCAGCCCCGGTGAAGGCACCCTTCTTGTGGCCGAAGAATTCGCTCTCCATCAGATTTTCCGGTATCGCGCCGCAGTTCACGGATATCATGGGCTGATCGCCGCGCGCCCCGCTCTGCACGATCAGTCGCGCAGCCAATTCCTTGCCGCTACCCGATTCGCCGCTGATATGCACGGGCGCCTGACTGCGCGCCACCTTCCCGATCAGATCGCGCACCTTCTGCATCGCGAGTGCCCCCCCCAGCAACTGCCTGTCATCGGTGCGGCCTGACTGCGGCAGGCTTAACGCGGACTTCACCAGATTGCGCAGTTGCTCGAGAGAAAGCGGCTTTGCAAGATAATCAAATGCGCCTGCCTTGAGCACCGTGATTGCATTTTCCATGTTGCCGTGCGCCGTGATCACCGCGACCGGCACGTCCAGCTTTTTTGCAGCGATGTATTTCACAAGCTCCAGGCCATCGCCATCCGGCATGCGCATGTCCGTCAGGCACAGGTCATAACGGTTCGAATTCAAGAAGCCGATCGCCTCCTGCACGCCGCGCGCCTTGTCCACCTTAAGCCCCATGCCGGACAGCGTCATCTCCAAAAGCTCGAGTATGTCAGGCTCGTCGTCGACCAGCAGCACGACCTTGTCGTCCGCGCCAGAAAATGCATTGCCTTTCATTTTATCCGCCATGTCCGTGCACCGGTCTTTTCATGAAGCGCCTCTCGCCAAATGTGATCCTAAAACAGGCGCCCTGCTGGCGCTCGCCCGATCTGTTCTCTGCATCGTGATATTCCAGCCATGCCCCGTTGGCTTCGCAAAGCTCTTTCGCGATGTACAAGCCAAGACCCGTCCCCTGCTCGGCCGTGGTAAAAAACGGCTCGAAAAGCCGCGATCTGTGCTCCGGCAACACGCCCGGCCCATCGTCCTGAATTTCCAAAATCACACGCCCGCGGTCCATGTCTGCCAAGAGCATCAGACTGCCTGCTTCACGCTTTCCATAATGCAGGGCATTGCGGCACAGGTTCCACAATACCTGACGAAAATGTCCGCGGTCAAAAGTGACCATGTCGACCTGCCCGATCTTGAGCGACAGCACACCGGGCTCGACGCGTTCAGCCTGGGAAAATTCATCCGCAAAAACCGGCAACAATGCAGCCAGATCGAATGCTTCGGGCCTTGCGCGATCACGCCGGTTCAACTGCATCACATCCTCCACGATGCGGTTGATGCGCTGCGTGTTCTCCTTGATCAGATGCAGCAATCTCTCCTGCCTGGCATCATGCGTCTCCTCCTGCAGCAGCTCGGTCGCATAGCTGATCGCCGAGAGCGGATTGCGCACTTCATGGGCCAGGTTCGCGGTCAGCCTGCCCAGCGCCGCGAGCTTGATCTGCTGCGCCTCGGCCTGCACATGCTGCATGTCCTCCAGAAAAATCACCGCCCCCTGCGATGCATTGCGTTCAACGCCCACAAAGCGCAACCTCGCCTGCAGACCGCCGTCCAGCTGCAAGGTCTCGCGGCCGCTTAGGGCATTGTCCTTCCACAACATATACTGCTCGCAGAGCAGCGGAAAACTCTCCGACAGCAGCCGTCCCGATGAGCCCGTGTCATGCAGCATTTGCGCAGCGCTCGGATTCATCTGCAGAATCCTGTCGTGCTCGTCCATCACCAGCACGCCGTCCTGCATGTCTCGCATCACCAGGCGGTTCGCCTCGGCCATGCCGATCAGATCGCGGCCGCGGCGCTGCGCCAGACTCTGATTCTCAAGCGCATAGCGAGCCAGCTTGTGCGCAAGCCCTGCGGCCGCAAAATAGGCCATGCACAAAAAGCCGACCTGGATGTATTCCATCGCGGGAGCGCCGTCATACAATACCGCATAGGCATGCTCGAGCAGCGCCGCGATGCTAGCCAATGCGGCAAAAAACAGCGTGACCCTGCCGCGGCTGATGATGCCTGCCACGGCCATCGAAACCATCAACAAAAGGCCTACGCTGCTAAGTACCCCGCCGCTGGCATAGGCCAACACGGTCAGGGCTGCAATATCGCTGCATACCTGTGTTGCAAGTTGCCAGGAGAAGCGCATCCAGCGCCTGCGCAAAAGCATGAACGACAACACCACGCTCAGCGCATAGAGCCAGGCGGTGATCTCGAACAACTCACCTTGAGCCTGTCCATACAGCGACCGAACGTCAGAAACCCAGGCCAGCGCGAGGATGAAGACGACCAGCGCGAAGCGATAGAGATTGAAATAAGTCAGCGAGCGCCAGAATTCGCTAGGCGTGTAGTCGACGGACTGCGCAATCACCCTACGCATCGTCTATGTCCGATGGGCATCGCGGTGGGAGGCACTGCAAAAATAAAGCTCCCCGTCGCGGACGCTTTCGCTGACAGGCAGATGCACGCCGCAATACGCGCAGCGCACCATGTCTTCGGCCTGTTCGCGCTTGCCTGCACCTGCATCCTTGCGATAGGATTTGATGAGCAGATACACCACTGCCGCAATCGCAAACAAGAAAATCAAACGACTCATTGAGACTCCGATACTGCCGACCCGTGATGGTCGGGGTTAGAGGATTCGAACCTCCCCATTGCCAGCCCATGACTTAAGTCAGTCCCGGGGCCATCCGTTCGTCATGATTATGCATGATTCGCTTCTTCATCGCTACAAGAACGCCACAACCGCGCTTTCCGTTTTCAAAGACGCCCCAGACAGCGCCCCAGGCGCCATGAAAAACCATGTTCAGTCAGTGCAAGGCAACACGAACAGCCTGCGCCAAAAAAGCGAAAATGGTAACGTCGTGCGCTCCGAGACTGAATCCGCACGTTGATTTTGTCATGACCTGCACCTATTTGGTCAAATCCATGAAAAGTCGCGGCAGTCGCTCGGGCAGGCGGGAGATATTGTCTATCACGGTATATTTTTTCCCGAAAATACTGGAGACATAGTTGTCCGCTTTCGGGTCAAGGCTGATGCAATAAGTGTAAATGCCCATCTGGTCCAACTCCTTCACCGCCCGGTGCGTATCCTCGATCAAAAGGCGTTCATCCTGCGCGTCCACGTCGGAAGGTTTTCCGTCTGTCAGAATAAGCATCAGCTTTCTGTCTGTCTGCTGCGCTTCCAGATAATGCGCGGCGTGGCGCAGCGCAGCGCCCATGCGCGTGGAATAGGCGGCCTGCATCGCGGCAAGCCTTGCCTTGACTTCATCGCTCCAGTGTTCGCGAAACCCCTTTATGTGCAGATAGCGCACATCGTGCCGCGTGTTGGAATGGAAACCTGCGATGGCGAATGGGTCGCCCAGCTTCTCGATTGCCCAGGCAAGCAGGGATACTGCCTCCTGGCTTAATTCTAGGATGCTCTGGTCGCAGCCGGAGGTTTTTTCATTCAGCGACTGGGACAGGTCGAGCAGCAGCATCACTGCGATGTTGCGCCCGCTGGTCCTGTGGCTCATGTTGATGCGCGGGTCAGGGAGAGTGCCGCCCTTGAAATCGATCAGCGAGCGGATGGCGACGTCCAGATCCAGCTCGCTGCCTTCTTCCTGGTAGCGGATGCGCACTTTGTTCTGCGGCTTCAGCAGGTCAAGCATGCGTTTGAGGTGTTTGGCAAGCGCATCGTGCTTTGCAAGCAGCCTGTCGATGTCTGCCGCGTTGCCGCGGGGGTGCAGGGCCTCATAGAGGCTGACCCAGTTTGGTCGATAGGTCTGACTGTGGTAATCCCACTCCGGGTAATGGCGCGGCGGGAGCCTGCTTATCTCCTCGTCCTTTATGATCTTGCGCTTTCCGTCGAAAGCTTCTTCCTCGTCGCCCTGTTCGATGAATCTCCACATCTGGCGATTGTCGTCGCGATATTCCACCACCGTGTCCGCGAAGTAGATTTTCGCGAATTGATCGCTCTGCCGCCGGGTTTTTGCGACATAGGACAGCGCCAGCTCGGCCATCTCTTCAGTGTTCGAGTTACATGCACCCTGCCCATTCGGCGCAAGAATGTTTTTAAAGCGCTGAACGAACTCGAGCAGAACGGGATCCTTGTAGGGATGATCCCGGTCGATGAGCGCGCGCGAGAGCATGGCCAAGCGATGGCGCAGGCAGGAAGTGTTCTCCGGATCGCATGCGTTTTCGAGAGGCTTCGGGTGCAGGGGCAGAAAGATGTTGCGAAGCCCGGGATATTCCCGCATCAGGAGCGTCTCGATGCGCGCATCCTCGAAGAACTCTACGGCCATGCGTTGCAAGGGACTCAAGTTGTCTGCAACTTGCGCGTCCGTCCAGCGGCGGTGGCCTGCGATATGGGCTAGAACGGCGCGGTATCGATCGAGGCCGGATATGCGAACACCCTCCGGGGAAATGAAGTCATCGAACACATCCGGCACGCGTATGCCCAGTTTGTCGTAATAGGGAACGGGCT
>VFSW01014038.1_pt1 | contig 11095 bp, 9 predicted proteins | sample 5358111 | NCBI WGS metagenome assembly VFSW01 (sample SAMN11554181, study PRJNA540505) | mine drainage metagenome | isolation source: sediment from site ElyBrook_90M | place: USA: Ely Copper Mine, Vershire, VT | collected 2017
TATTACATGTATCTGGTCCAACCAGACGCGCCGCGCGCGCTCGCCGAGCAAAACCCGCTTCTTTATCGCTTCCTGCTCAACAAATGGTATTTCGACGAACTCTACGACTTCCTGTTCGTTCGGCCGGCTTTCTGGCTCGGCCGGCTATTCTGGAAGGGCGGCGACGGCTTCATCATCGATGGGCTGGGCCCTGACGGCGTCGCGGCGCGGGTCATCGACGTAACGCGCAATGTCGTGCGGCTGCAGACCGGCTACGTCTATCAATACGCCTTTGCGATGCTGCTCGGCGCCGCCGCGTTCATCACATGGTTCCTGCTCGGAGGGATCCGCTGATGTTCGGCTTTGGAATTCTTTCCGGGTTGCTGATCCTGCCGATGGTCGGCGTTGTGGCGTTGCTGCTGCTGCGCGGCGACGACGAATCGACGCGCAACAACGCGCGCTGGATCGCGATGTGGACGACCCTCGCGACCTTCATTCTCTCGCTCTTCGCGTGGGGCGGCTTCAACACCGCCTCGGCCGGCTTCCAGCTTGTCGAGCAGCACGTCTGGTTTTCGCCAGCGATCGCCTGCCGGCTCGGCGTCGACGGCTTGTCGCTGCCGTTCGTGTTGCTGACGGCCTTCCTGATGCCGTTCTGCATCGGCGCCTCCTGGCTGGCGATCGACAAGCGCGTCAAGGAATACATGATCGCCTTCCTGGTGCTGGAGACGCTGATGATCGGCGTCTTCGAGGCGCTAGATCTGCTGCTGTTCTACCTGTTCTTCGAAGGCGGCCTCATCCCGATGTTCCTGATCATCGGCGTATGGGGCGGCAAGCGGCGTGTGTATGCGGCGTTCAAGTTCTTCCTTTACACGCTGCTCGGCTCCCTGCTTATGTTGCTCGCGATCATGGCGATGTACTGGTACGCCAAGACGACGGACATCACCGTTCTGCTGCATACGCAATTCCCTGTCGGCATGCAGAAATGGTTGTGGTTGGCGTTCTTCGCGTCCTTCGCCGTCAAGATGCCGATGTGGCCGGTTCATACGTGGCTGCCCGACGCCCATGTCGAGGCGCCGACCGCCGGCTCGGTGATCCTCGCCGGCATCCTGCTGAAGATGGGCGGTTACGGTTTCATCCGCTTCTCGCTGCCGATGTTCCCCGACGCCTCGCAGTATTTCGCGCCGCTGGTGTTCGCGCTGTCGATCATTGCGATCATCTATACCGGGCTGGTCGCGCTGGTTCAGGAGGATATGAAGAAGCTGATCGCTTACTCGTCGGTCGCTCACATGGGCTTCGTGACGATGGGTCTGTTCGCGATGACGCCACAGGGCGTCGAAGGGGCGGTGTTCCAGATGATTTCGCACGGCCTGGTGTCGGCCGCGTTGTTCCTGTGCGTCGGCGTGGTCTACGACCGGATGCACACCCGCGAGATCGCCGCCTATGGCGGGCTGGTCCATCGGATGCCGCGCTACGCCGTCGTTTTCATGGTCTTCACTCTGGCCAATGTGGGCCTTCCCGGGACTTCCGGTTTCGTCGGCGAATTCCTGACGCTGATCGGCGCCTTCCAGACCAACAGTCTGGTCGCGCTGTTTGCGACGACGGGGGTGATCCTGTCGGCGGCCTACGCCCTTTTCCTTTACCGGAACGTCATTTTCGGCGTCCTCGACAAGCCCAATCTGATGAACATCGCGGATCTCTCGACGCGCGAGATCATCATCCTGGCGCCGCTTGTCGTGCTGACGCTCTATTACGGCGTGCATCCGCAGCCGATCATCGACGCCAGCGCCGCTTCCGCCGAGGCCCTCGTCAAGGGTTTCGATCAGGCGCTGGCGATGACAAGAACCGCTGGGCTGTAGGGGGTCGCCGAATATGAACGTTACAGCCTTGTCCCTCTCGACGGTGCTGCCGGAATTCATTCTGGCGGCGGGCATTCTGGCGCTCGTGCTGCTCGGCGCGCTGCGTGGCGAGCGCTCGGCCTGGATGGTGACGGAATTCGCTGTTGCATTGCTGGGCGCGGTGCTCGTCGTCCTCGTGGCCAATCACGGATCAAAGGGCGTCACCTTCTATGGCGCGTTCACCGATGACGCGTTCAGTCGGTTCATGAAGGCGCTCGCGCTGGTCGGTTCGATCGCCACGCTCGTGCTTTCCGTGGAGTTCATGCGTCGGGAGAAAATCGCCGGCTTCGAGTTTCCTATCCTCGTCCTCCTGGCCACGCTTGGCATGATGATGCTGATTTCGGCCAGCGATTTCATCGCGCTGTATCTCGGCCTCGAATTGATGAGCCTCGCGCTTTATGTCGTGGCCGCCTGGGATCGGGACAATGTCAAGGCCTCGGAAGCCGGGCTCAAATACTTTGCGCGCGGGGCCCTCTCGTCCGGCATGCTGCTCTATGGCGCGTCGCTGATCTACGGCTTTGCCGGCACAGTTTCGTTCGCCGGGGTCGCCGCCGCCGTTCAGGGGCAGGCGAGCCTCGGCGTCGTCTTCGGCCTGGTGTTCCTGCTGGCTGGCCTCGCGTTCAAGATTTCGGCGGTGCCGTTCCACATGTGGACGCCGGACGTCTACGAGGGAGCGCCGACGCCGGTCACCGCCTTCTTCGCCTCGGCCCCGAAGATCGCCGCGATGGCAGTGCTGGTGCGGGTCGTCACGACCGCTTTTCCCGGGGTCGCCGGAGAATGGCGGCAGGTGATCGTGTTCATTTCCATCGCCTCGATGGCGCTGGGCTCGTTCGCCGCGATCGGCCAGACCAATATCAAACGCCTGATGGCCTATTCGTCGATCGGTCACATGGGGTTCGCGCTGGTCGGCGTGGCCGCGGGAACGCCCGACGGGGTGCACGGCGTGATCATTTATATGTCGATCTATCTGCTGATGACGCTGGGCACGTTCGCGGCCATCCTTTCGATGAAGCGCGACGGCGTCTACGTTGAGACCATCGCTGATCTCTCGGGCCTCGCGCGAACCAACGGCCCGATGGCGTTCTTTCTGAGCGCGATGATGTTTTCGCTGGCCGGCATTCCGCCGCTCGCCGGGTTTTTCGCGAAATTCTATGTGTTCGCTGCGGCGATCGAGGCGAATCTGTTTGCGCTGGCGGTTATCGGCGTTCTGCTCAGCGTTGTCGCCGCATATTACTATCTGCGCATCGTCAAGGTGATGTATTTCGACGAGCCGGTCAGAGCCTTCGACCATAGCGGCGGCGCCGCGCGCGCGGTCCTTGCGTTGTCGACGGCGCTGGTCATCTTCTACGTGCTGGCGCCGGCGCCGCTCACCGACGCCGCGATGGCCGCGGCGAAGTCGCTGTTTTGAACAAGTGCGGCGCATCGGGCGAAGAGACCAAGACCGCGACGGCCGAATGGCGCGTCGAACGCCTCAGCCGCGTCGGCTCGACGAACGACGAGGCGCGGCGGCGCGCGCTGGCGGGTGATGCCGGACGCCTGTGGATCGTCGCGCGCGAACAGACGCAGGGCAGAGGTCGGCGAGGGCGCGTCTGGAAATCGCCGCCCGGCAATCTCTATGCAAGCGCGCTGCTCATCGATCCCGCGCCCGTGGCGATCGCCGCGCAGATCGGATTTGTCGCCGGGGTCGCGCTGCGTCGCGCTGTCGACGATCTCGGCGGACCCGACGATGTCGAACTGAAATGGCCGAACGATCTTTTCTGGCGCGGCGCCAAACTCGCCGGCCTGCTTGCCGAGGGAACCGCGCTTGGCGATGGACGGTCCTGTTGTGTCGTGGGGATCGGCGTCAACTGCCTCGCGGCGCCGTCCGGGCTCGGCTACCCCGCCGACGCCCTGTCCAATGTGTTGGGACAGTCCGTCTCGCCCGAACGTCTGTTTGCGCCCCTCGCCGCGCGCTTCGAGGAATCGCTGATGCTCTGGCGCCGCGGCGATGGCTTCGCACATATCCGAGCGCTATGGCTGGCGCGCGCCGCCGGACTGGGCGCGGCGGTTCGCGTGGCTGGCGCGCGCGGCATTCGCGAAGGCGTCTTTGAGACTCTGGACGAACGAGGCCGCCTCGTGCTGCGCGGCGCAAACGGCGTCGAGGCGATCGAAGCCGGCGAGGTGTTCCTCACAGAAGAGGGCGCCGGGACCGCGAGCGTGATCGCCCGACCGAACGGATCGGACGTTGGATCGCGCGAGCCGATCGTCGCCGACCGCCCCCCGCAGAAAGCATCGATTTGATGACGCAAGAGGATGAACTGGTCTTCGCCCCGCTCGGCGGCCTCGGCGAGATCGGCATGAATTGCGCGCTCTACGGCTTCGGGCCGGCGAACAGGCGCAAATGGCTGATGGTCGAGCTCGGCGTCGCTTTCGCCGGCGAGGATGCGCCGGGCGTCGATCTGATCCTGCCGGACCTGCGCTTTGTCGAGAGCATCAAGAAGGACCTCGTGGGGATCGTCATCACCCACGCTCACGAAGACCACATCGGCGCCCTCGTCGACCTGTGGCCGCGCCTCGGCGCGCGAGTCTGCTTGCCCCCCTTCGCGGCGGGGCTGCTGGAGGCGCGTCGTCTGAGCGAGCCGGGCGCCCCGAAAATTCCGATCGAGATCGTCGCGCAGGGCGCGAATGTGAAACTCGGCCCGTTCGACGTCGAATTCATCGCGGTCGCCCATTCCATTCCGGAAAGCTGCGCGCTGGCGATCCGCACGCCGGCCGGCCTGGTGGTGCATAGCGGCGACTGGAAGATCGACGCGACGCCGCTGGTCGGCGCGCTGACCGACGAAGCGCGCTTGAGGGCGCTCGGCGAGGAGGGCGTCCTTGCACTGGTTTGCGATTCGACCAACGTGCTTCGCGAAGGGGAAAGCCCTTCGGAAGCCGGTGGCGCAAGCAACCTCGCCACGCTGGTCGGCGAAGCGTCCGGCCGCGTCGTCATCACGACCTTCGCCTCGAATGTCGCACGCATTCGCGCGGCGGCGGAGGCGGGAATCGCCAACGGGCGTCAGGTCATGGTGATCGGCCGCGCAATGGAGAGGGTGGTCGCCGTGGCGCGAGAGTTCGGCTATCTCGGCGATTTGCCGGCCTTTGTCGGGCAGGATCATTTTGAGCGTCTGCCGCGCGGCAAGATTCTGGCCCTGGCGACCGGCAGTCAGGGAGAACCGCGCGCCGCGTTGTCACGGATCGCCGAAGACGACCATCCTGTCGCGACGCTGGCGCCGGGTGACATTGTCGTATTTTCTTCGCGCACCATTCCGGGCAATGAAAAAGCTGTCGGAAGAATCATCAACGGTCTGGTCGCCCAGGGCATTGAGGTCGTCACTGACAGCACGCGGCTGGTGCACGCGTCAGGCCACCCGCGCCGCGCCGAGTTGACGAAAATGTATAGCTGGCTGCGGCCGATGATCGCCGTCCCCGCGCATGGCGAGGCGGTCCATTTGTCCGAACACGCGACATTCGCGCGCGGCCAGGGGGTCGGCCAAGTCGTCAGGGCGTTGAATGGCGACCTCGTTCAACTCGCCCCCGGTCGCGCGGCGATCGTTGGCCTGTTCGATCATGGCCGACTCTACAAGGACGGCGAGATCCTTCTGCCGCCGGGGGACGATTGCATCGCGCATCGCCGCCGCTTGTCCTTTTCAGGCGTGGTTTCGATCGCGCTCGCCCTATCTTCCAAAGGGGACCTCGCGGGCGATCCCGACGTGATGATCGCCGGCCTCCCGGGCCGCACTCGCGCCGGGGCCGGCATGGACGAAGTGGTGGATTCGGCGATATTCGAGACGTTCGAGAGCCTGTCGCGCGGCAAGCGCCGCGATGCCGATGCGGTTTCCACCGCGATCGAGCGCGCGGTGCGCAACGCGGTGAATGGGGTTTGGGGCAAGAAGCCCGCAGTCCATGTTCTGGTCGTCGAAGTGTGAGGGCCTCGCGCGGTGATCCAACGGCTAAACCACGTCGCCATTGCGGTGAAGGACCTCGCCTCAGCCTGCGCAAACTACCGCGATCGTCTCGGCGCGCGGGTGTCCTCGCCGACGCCGCTGGCCGAGCACGGGGTCACCGTCGCTTTTGTCGAACTGGCGAACGTCAAGATCGAGCTGCTCGAGCCGTTGGGGGACAATTCCCCGATCGCACAATTTCTCGCAAAGAACCCCGACGGCGGCATTCATCATCTCTGCTACGAGGTCGACGACATCATTTCGGCGCGCGACCGGCTGATCGCTTCGGGGGCCCGCATTCTTGGCGACGGCGCGCCGAGGACCGGAGCGCACGGAAAGCCGGTGCTGTTCCTGCACCCGAAGGATTTCAGCGGGACGCTGGTGGAATTGGAGCAGGCGTAGCGTCAATCGCGGCATCGAGGCCCGGGGGCGTCTAACGGCCGATGAACCCCAGAAGGCTGGCGAAGGCCGCGCTGTTCATCGTGGCGCGGCCGTGCGCCCGCACCGTCAGGCCTGACCCGTCTTGCGCGAATGTCGCGTCATCGATCGTCACCTCGAGACCGGGCAAGGGCGGCACGATGGCGCGCGCGCGGGTGGTGTCCAACAGCCTGGCGAGTTGGGCGGTCAACAGCGCGTTGAGGTCGTCGGCGAACGGCCTCGCCGCCTCAGTGATCGCGGGATCGCCGGTCTCCAGGGTCGCCGGCCCGGTCAGCCGCAATGCGATGGTCTGCGGGTTCGGCAGGTAAAGTTCGACCGGAACCGAAATGGTGACGACGTCCGAGGCGAGTTCGGTCTTGAGAACTTCTCCAAGCACCTTTTTGCAGAGCCAGACTCCGACATGGCCGGAAAGGTCGACGATCGCGCTTTTGCCACGGGGCGTGATCGTCGCCGCGTCGACGCTCTTGATGACGATATTGATATTCTTGTGGGCGCATGGATCGCGCGGAAGGCGCAGACCGCGCGCGATGGCGAGCGCGTGATCCTGGATGGGGCGCAGATCGCCGCTCGCCGATGCTCTGAGCGTGATCACGTCGGCCTCGGTGCGCACGTCGATCGAACCGGCGACGGGAATCCCGACGGGCACGCCGGCGATAGTCAGCGGCAAGTCCTTGGGCCCGACGTCGAGCGCGCGCGCCGGGGCCGCCGCGCGACACAGCACGCCCGTGACGATGAGCGCGGTCGCGGCCAACCGGTTCGTCCAACGCTGCATCAACGGCTCCTCGCGCCTGCGAAGCGACATGGCGCTTGAGGTCGCGCCGATCGCTCCTTTCGTCAAGCGACGATCAACGCAACCGTGTCCTTCGGGCGCGCCGTCGCTCGCGCGGCAGGAGGGGGCGGGTCAGAGCGCCCAGTCGCTATCGCGCCGCATGGCGCCATCCACCGCACGCATGGATCCGCTTTCCCGTCTTGTGCGCCGCAGCAATCGGCGTTACGCTGTACAGATGCTCGACCATCTGAAGGCCAAAAACCGGGCGTGGGCGGCGCGGAAAGTCAGCGCCGATGCGGGATTCTTCAAGCGTCTGGCGACCCAGCAGGCGCCGGAATATCTCTGGATAGGCTGTTCCGACAGCCGCGTGCCGGCCAATGAAATCGTGGGCATGGACCCCGGCGAATTGTTCGTGCATCGCAATGTCGGCAATCTCGCGCCGCCGCAGGACGCCAATTATCTCTCGGTGCTGCAATTCGCGGTCGACGTGATCAAGGTCAAGCACATCATGGTGGGCGGGCACTATGGATGCGGCGGTGTGAGCGCGGCGGTCGATGGCCAACGACGCGGTCTGGTGGACCACTGGCTGCATCCGATCCGCGAAGTCTTTCACGATCACCGGGACCAACTCGACGCCATCTGCGATTCGAGAGCTCGCCTCGATCGTTTGTGCGAGCTCAACGTGATCCGGCAGGTGCGCAATGTCGCCTCCGACATTTTCGTGCAGGACGCCTGGGCGCGCGGCCAGACGCTCAGCGTCCACGGCTGGGTCTATTCCCTCGCCGACGGGCTGATCAGAGACCTCGAGGTGACGGTGAACCGGCCGCCCGGCGACGCTTAGAGCGCCCGACGAGGGACGCCGCGATTCAATCGCGCCAACGATGAATCAGTCGGTTCGCGGTATCGATGTGGTGCGCGGGTCGGCATAGCCATATTCGGCGATCTCCCTCGCGCGCGCGTCATAGGCGGCGACATTCGCCGGCGTTCTCGCACGCAGGCCGTCGACCATGCGATTGTACATACAGAACGCCGCGGCGATCAGAACCGCCAGTTGAACGTCGCCGTCCGAGGCGCCCGCCGTCTTGGCGCGCGCCACGTCTTCCCGATCGAGGCTCCGCGGTTCTCGCGCCACCCGGCGGGCGATCGACGCGAGCGCAGACAACTTCGGCTCCAGCTTCGACAACTCTCCGCCCTTAACGGAGTCGATCAGGGTTTCGACCTCCGACACCTTGTCGCGCCGCAGCAGCTCGGCTGCGAACGCGCCATGCGTGTCCATGCAATAGAAGCAATCATTGCCCGCGGAAGTCGCTGTCGCGAGCAACTCACGCTCGCTGCGGCGCAAGGTCGATCCGGGAAACTCGTCGACGAGGAGCGCGTTGGCGAGGCCGCGCAACGGCGCGCTCAACGCGGGCGACAGATTCATGGCGACGATGATGCCGGGCAAATCAGGCAATCCGTCGACGATCGGGCGTTCCCGCGCACGGGCTTGGCGTTCCTCTTCGCGCATCGCTTGACGGGCTCCCCGCAAAATCAACGCAGACGATAGCCCGAAAGCGGCGCCAGGCGCCAGCTGCGACGCGAGTCGCACGATCCGGACCGAGCGGCCGCCGACGTCGATTCCCGCTTATGCCGCCGCCTTGCGCAGCGAACGGCGAACCGGAGCCCTTTCGGGCGGCTCCGGCGCATCCGGGTTGAGCTGAGGCAGGGCGTTCATCACCCGCTCGGGCGGAAAGATAACGATAACTTCGGTGCCTTCGCGGACCTTGGAGAGCAGCTTGAACTCGCCGCCGTGCAGCTCGACCAGCCCCTTGACGATTGGCAATCCGAGACCGGTGCCTTCTTCGGCGTTCTTCTGGGCAAGCGAGCCCCGTCCGCACGACGAGAGCACGATCGGGATTTCTTCTTCGGGGATGCCCGGGCCGGTATCGCGGATCGACAGATATTGCCCGCCGGGGCTGGTCCAGCCTACCTTGATGGCGACGGTGCCGCCCTGCGGCGTGAATTTGATGGCGTTGCTCAACAGGTTCAGCGTCACCTGGCGTACCGCACGCTCGTCGACCCAGATGCGCGGCAGCGCTTCATCGAGCGATTCAACAACGTTGATGCCGCGGTTCTTGGCGCGCATGGCGAGCAGGTGGCGGCACTCTTCGACGACGTGGATCAGCGCGATCGATTCTTCCTTGAGTTCGTATCGCCCCGCCTCGACGCGCGACAAGTCGAGTATTTCATTGATCAGCATCAACAGATGCTGGCCGCTGGAGTGGATGTCTTCCGAATATTCCTTGTAGGCGGAGACCCCATGAGCGCCGAAAAGCTCCGCCTTCATGACTTCGGAAAATCCGAGAATGGCGTTGAGCGGCGTGCGCAATTCATGGCTCATGGTCGCCAGGAAGCGCGACTTGGCGAGATTGGCCTCCTCGGCCCGGCGTCGCGCCTCGTCCGAGTTGAGCTTGGCCTGCTCCAACTCCGCGATCAGCGCGTCCTTCTCCGCCTGGAAAAACTGCCCGTCGATCGAGGTCGAATGAAGCCGGTTGGCGAGAACCACGAAATAGATCAGCGCGCCGACGCACAGCAGGCACAGCGCCAGATTGTCGAGCCGCGTCGTCGGGCCCAAGGCGTAAATAATGGCGATAGTGACCGGCGCCAGCCCGCCCGCCACCGCATAGGGTATCGACGAGGCGATCATTGCGGTCATCGCCGCCACCAGCAAAAGCACCACCAGGACGAAAGTCCGGGCGTTTGGATCGTGCGAGCGCAGCAGCAGCACAACGATCAGCGCCCAGGCGATCCCGTAGAGCGTTTCGGCGAAGATGAATTTGAGCCGCCATATTCCGGCGCTCGCGTCGCGCGGGCGCGACCCCAGAAAGGCGACCGCGAAGCCGTAGAGGAGCGCCATCGCCATTGAGGCGAGGGAGGTCCAGACCAGAACGAGGGGGGCGGCGACCCACACCAGGGCGGTGAGGCCGATGGCCATCACCATCAGACACAGGAAGGGCGTCGCGCTCTTGTGGCTCTGCGCGAACATCCGCAACAGGTCAGGGGCGTAGGCCCGTTCGCTGGCGGTGGTGAGCTTTTCCCGCGCCTCGCGAATTTTGGTGGTCATCTTGCGGCGGCGGGTCGCCGACGCGGGGTCGAGCGCGCGGCCGTTTTCGATCATTTCCGCCGTCACTTCACTCATGACCACTCGACGCACGCTCGCAGAACTCGCTACCGAATGATGCCTGTTATTCGTTAATGACCGACTGACGATTCGGTTCGAGTTTTGGCAATCCCGCTAAGCAGTCTCGCAGGATGGGCGCTGGCGCCGGGACCGCCCGGCTCGCCGGAAGTCGATGCTGTTTCACATTTAAGTTGCGCGGCGGGGACGGAAAGGCCGCATGGCGGCGCACGATGGGCGCGCCTCGCGTTTTCACCGCTATGGTTAACGGCGCCGAGCCGAATGCCGGATCGGCGCCCTCGTGCGCTGCGGCAGTCGTTGACCATGATTGGGCCGCGTGGTCTGGTCGTCCAGAAGCGCCCGGGCCAGCGCCGCCGGCAGGCGAGGGTCGCGCGCCGGGAGGGCCGGTCGTGAAGCTCTACAATTAGTCTCTCGCGCCCAACCCGCGCCGCGTGCGCATATTTATGGCCGAAAAGAACCTGACCGTGCCGACCGGCGCCGTCGATCTCGGCCGCCTGGAGCAACGGTCCGACAGTTTTTCCTCCCTCAATCCGTTTCAGCGGATCCCCGTCCTGACGCTTGACGACGGCGTGGTCATTTGTGAGTCGATTGCAATTTGTCGCTTTTTTGAGGAAACCCATCCCGATCCGCCGCTGTTCGGGGTCGGCGCCGTGGAGCGTTCGTTGGTCGAGATGTGGCAGCGCCGGCTCGAGTTCGGCCTGTTCCGCCACATCGCCGACGCCTTCCGTCATTCTCATCCGCGGATGGCGGCGATGGAGTCGCCGCAGATCGCCGAACTGGCGGAGGCGGCCAAGCCGAAGGCGCTCGAGACGATGGCGCTGGTCGATCGCGAACTGGCCGGGCGCCCGTTCATCGCCGGCGAACGCTTCAGCGT
>VFSW01014039.1_pt1 | contig 11093 bp, 7 predicted proteins | sample 5358111 | NCBI WGS metagenome assembly VFSW01 (sample SAMN11554181, study PRJNA540505) | mine drainage metagenome | isolation source: sediment from site ElyBrook_90M | place: USA: Ely Copper Mine, Vershire, VT | collected 2017
GCGGACGGCAAAGATCATACCCACCAGTCCAATTCCAGCCACACGGAGCCCAAGCGAGGCCCGCGGGGAGGCATCGGAGAGGTGCTCGCCGCCGACGACAAGCGCTGGCACCCATGGGAGCTGCCGCAGAAGTATCTCGAGATCAAGGAGCACGCCGGCGTCCTCTGCCACGAGTGTCACGTCGCAGGGCGCAAGCCCAAGACGGAGTGCAACGAGTGCCATGCACACTGAAGGTCTGGTTGGGAATACCGGCCAGACCTCCCTACGAGGCATGTGCGAGGGGAGCGGGGCCGCTCCCCTCGAGCTCCCCAGTCAAGAGCGCAGGAAGTCCGGCAGGACTTCTGCCGAGCGGAACTAGCGCTTGCGCCTGCGCGCGATCACGCTGGCCGCCGCGATGGCCGCCACGTAGAGTGCCGCGCCAGGCGTGCCACTTTCACCGATGCGACAGCTACAGCCGCTGTTGTTTCCGGCGCCCTGAGCGCCATTTCCTGCGTCGCCCACGGGGTTGTTGCCACTACTCCCGCTGCTGCTGCCGGCACCGCCCCCGCCACTGCTGCCGCTTCCGCTGCTGCTGCTACCGGCACCGCTACTGCTGCCATTGCCTGCGCCGCCGTCCTCCGTGCCAATCGGCGGAACGCCCGCATCGACTGGCTGCCCCGGCGTCACCTGGAACAGCTCGATCCCGGCGTTCTTGCCGAGGTTTCGCGAGTACTTCTTGTCGGTCGCGTTGCTCCAGTGCTCGTGCGCGCCGAGACTCTGCGGCAGCAGGCCCCCCGGCGCATTCGAGGCCGGATACGGAATCATCGAGGGCGGATTGGAAATGAGCGCCCCCTCGCGGAGCCGACAATCGCTGTACGGATCCGCGAACATCTCGGTGTTCACGAAGTCCCACACCACCGACTCGCAGGCGATTCCGTCCTGGGAGAGCATGATGCTGGCAGGCCAGCCGGCCTTCGTGCCGTCGCCGAACGGAGGCAGCTTCCACGGGTGGGGGCCCCAGTCGGGCCCGGCGGCAGTGAAGAGGAAGTCCACCATGAAGAGGACCGTCTTTTCACCGATGTCTCTGTGCGAAGCGAGCTCCACCATGGGGTGATGCTGGTTGAGGGCGACACCCGTGTGCTCCTGGCCAAAACCCGATCCGTAATGATTTTTCATGACACTGGTCGGGCCCATGTTCCCGTGATTCTTCACGAGAGACATGTTGATCATATAGCCGGCGCTCACGATGAACTGTGGAATGCTCGTTCCCAGTTTAATCGCGCCCCCGTACACGACGGAGTTCGGCACGCTGGGACCCGGCGGTTGGCGTCCCTCGCCCCCGACGGCGTCGATGAAGGTGACGTTGGCGCAGCTCGGGTCCGCTTTGCAATAGGCGTAAATGTTGTCGCCGATGACGCGGCTGACGTCGTAGACGATGATGTCGCCCGAGGCGACGCCGGCGTTGTTGACGAGCTGTCGGATCGTCGCGAGAATGAGATGAGGGCTGCCGTTGAGGCAATTGGGCGTATCCCCCTTGCTGGTGTCGGCATTGCCCGCATGATCCGTCGCGACGGTGGGAATGCCGTTATTTTGGTTGATTTTGATGACGATCTTCTCGCCTGGCTTGTAGCCGACGTTGCCCTTCAGGTGCGTACCGTTGAAGTAGGTGAAGATCGCGTTCCAAGCCTCCGCATCGGTCGCCTTCCCCGAGAGGCCTTGAAGCGTGGCCGACAACATCGCTTCGAGGCGCCCCTGGTCGACCGACCCCGGGTCCCACCAGTGGGCGAGCGGCGGCGTCGGATCCCACCAGCTGTCTACCGTCACCTGCTGGGCTGTGGGGGGCTTGGCGATCACGTTCGGATCGCGCGCCCAAACGACGCGCCCCGGATAGATCCCCCGACCGATGCCGAGGACCGTGTTCGGGGGGTCGGTGGGGACCCAGGGACCCGCTGCCTGCGCGGAGTCAGCCGGCTGGCCGAAAATCGCCCAGGCGGCTCCCGTGATGGCGGCGGCGCAACCGAGGGCGGTCGCCCCGAGTCGAAGGCGCCGCATCCCCTTCAGGCTGCGGCGGAATACGACGGCAGGGCCGACGAGACCAGTCAGCCATACGAAGAAACCGGTCATCGTACCTAGAGCGGCGCGCTGACAGGGATAACTGGCGCGACTGGGCTTGGGAATGACTCGCAGCAGAAACCAGGCCGTCGCAGCGATGCCGAGTGCGATAGGGCCAAAAAACGTTGCACGCTCGGCGATCCGCCTTCCTGTCTTTGGACATGTGTGCTCTTGGCTTTTCATGGATGCCACCTACGGCGTGCCTTTCTTGTCGTCTCCGTGCTTGCCATGCGTCTCGTGGGCCTCGTCGCGCCTGACCCGCTCTGCACGACGACCTAGCGCCAGGATGGCCCCGCCGAGCGCGAATGCGACGGGCAGCGCTTTCGTGATGCCGGTGTTTGAGCCGACCTCGCACCCGCAGCCGGGATTGGCCTCGTACTTGCCCGCGCCGGCACCGCCCTCGGGCTGCGTGCCGCCCGCCTCGCCGGAGGTGGCGCCGCCGCCTTCCACGCCCGTCACTCCGCCGCCGTTCGACCCGCCGGACGCGGAACTGTCGGCGTTGCCGCCGCCGTTCGATGCGTCCAAGATGGTGCCGCCGTCGTAGCCCGGACAGTTCGCGGTGCTGCCCGCGTTGACGAAGCCGCGGCCTTGGGGGTCGTCGTCCGGGCTGCCCAGGGCGTCTAGCGCGACTTGTTCGGCGTCACTGTACCCGAAGGCCGTCACGAACGTGTTCACGAGCGCAACGTTGAAGTCGTTGTACACAAGGGTGCGGACCTTCTTGGTCGTGTAGTAGTCGACCGGGCCGGCGAGCGTGCCCATCGTCAGCGTATAGAGCTCGGAGCCAGGCAGAACCCCCCCGGACCAGTCGCCGGGCTTGCCGGCCCAGAGACTGTCGACGAAGCAAAGCTGCTGCTTGGCCGGCACGTCTGCCGTTGGATTGCCTAGCAAGTACGGGTGCTTGTGATACGCGGCAAGGTCGCCGATGGTCTCGTTGTCGTCGCGGTGGGCGAAATTGACCGTGCCGACGTGGTTCTTGACCGACATCGTCACGCCGCTGAACTGGTTCAAGCGATCGTGACCCTTCGCCACCGCGCAGTCGATCAAGATGTCCGCGTCACGAACCGTCGTCACCGTGTTCGTGGTCCATGGGCCGACGTGAGTGTCGACCGTGATCGGGCATGTCGTGCCGCGATTCTCGATGATCACGCCTGCTGGGATGACACCTGAAGTTTGAAATGGCGAGTACTTGAGGACCGCGTTGGCACCGGACGCGGCGCCCGCGTCGTAGATCGTGATGTTGGCTGGGAGTACGCCCAGGCCCATGAGCACCAAGCAGAGCTTGCCGACCGAGCCGACGTTGGGGCTCAAGGAATCCACGCTGCCGCAGGCGTTGACCTTCATGGCCACTTTCACCTCCGCCCAGGTCTTCGCGGTGGGTCTGCGGAAGATCGTCGCCCACGCTTCGCCAGGGGTGCACTGCTTCGCCAAGCACATCGCCATCCGATCCATGGCGGCCTGCACTCTGGCAAAGTCGATCGCGTTGGTGTTCACGTCCGTGAAGTTGGTCCAACCAATCCGCTTGATGAACGCCTTGTCGGTGACATAGACGACTCGGCAATTGTCGATGTGTGGGTTGATTTGCAAATAGCCGGTGGCAGGCCACGACGACACCTGCGCCTGCGCCTGCGCCTCCGGCAAGGCCACGGTGGCGGCGAGCACGCCGGCTGTTCCCATCAGCGACGTCTTGAGGAAGACACGCCTGCAGGGCTTCACATCCATGATGACTGACTCCTTGGTCGCTGCGCGACGGGTGGTGTGAGAGAAGCGCGGCGCCGCGATAATCCCGTGAAAGGCAACATGCGGACCCGACGGCTCTGGCGCGCAGTGTAGGGCTGCAGAGCGTGACGCCCGTCCATCGGCGCGGGCGGACGCTCGCCAGATCGGTCCCTGCCCAATGGGCGACGCAAAACATGCATTCCGGGCCGCGCGCGTGCGCGGATCGCGCGGCGAGGTTCACCTGGCGTAGACGACCATACTGGTCATTAAGCCGTGGGTGAGCGGCTCCACGGCGCGCGATTCCTGCGCCTCCTGAAACGAGAAGAAAGGACCGGTTGTGCAGGCAATGCGCGACCACGTCAGGACGTGCGTGACGTGGCAAACGCGGTCTATCCCACACCGAACCGCGGCCATTCCGTTCGCATGCGCTCTCCGGCGACAGGTCTTTCTTTTTAGTCCTGCGGCTCGGGCGCCGGCATGCGATCGCCCAGCAGCATCGCGCCGACCCCCGTGTGCGGCTCGCCGACGGTCAGGGCCAGGTAGAGGTGGACGAGCAGGAAGGCCGTGGACGCGTAGGCGATCACGGAGTGCGCTTCCGCGATGGGTCGGATGCCGCCCATCGTCTCGACGACGGCTTGGGGCAGGAGGCTCGGGTACAGCAGGAGCACGCCCGTCAGCGCCTGTCCGGGCAGCAAGAGGACGACCAGGGCGGCGTAGGCGAGCTGCTGGATCGGGTTGAATCGTCGCTCCGGCGTGGCCACGAACGGGTGATGGTCGCCGCGAAAGATGCCCAGCAGATAGAATCGTGTCTGCTTGGCGATGTCCGCGAGGAGCCCCCGACAAGGCATCAGCTGCCTCCAATGCCCCGTTACCACGATGCGGACAAGGTAGTACAGATAGGCATCGATGAGGGCCACGCCGAGCGCATTGTGCATGATGACGGACTTGCGAAAGGACACCGAAGCGCCGGCGTCGGCGAAGTGAAGGCTGAAGCCCGTCACCACGAGCTCCAGGAAGACGGCGGCATTGATCCAGTGCCACGCGCGCAACCAGCGCGGGAACATCAACCGGCGACTCATCGGTGCCCGTCCTTTTCGCCGTCGTGGCGGCGTCGTCGGCTTCGAGCGGTGAGCAGGCGCAGGCCTCCGTGCCCGGCGATGCCCGCGGCCGTGGCGCCCACGATGAGGATCGCGAGCCGATCCATCGTCGCGTTGCGCGTGGCTCCGACGACATAGGCGTCGTTGACGATCGTCGCCGCAATGAACCCGCGCTGCCGAACCTCGGCCAATCGCATGCGGGCGTAGAGGCGCAAGAGCTGAACGGGCTTGGCGGAGTGACAGGCCGCGCACCGCTTGACGCCCCGGCTCTTCGGCAAAATGAGGTGCGATCCGGCGCGCGCATCGTCGCTCGTATGGCAGTCGAGGCAGCGAACGAGCTTCCAATGCAGGTCGCGATTCGGCAGCCACACGTGGGCCTTGGCGATGTCCGGCGGCGACTTGTGGGCGAGCTCTCGAAACACCCGCTCCGATGCGTGGCAGCGCAAGCACACACGATTGTCGTCGAGAAAGTGGGTGCGGGTCGTCTCCAGCTGGAACGCGTGCGGATCGTGGCAGTGGACGCAGCGAAAGGCGTCGTTCTTCAGCGCGTGGACGCTGCTCCGGAACTCCTTGGCGATGTCGGCGAACGCCACGCCGTCGCCGCCCTCGTTCGCGACGTGGCAGTCCAGGCAGCTCGCGCGGCGCACCTTCGGGTGCGGGTACTGCGTCAAGGACTTGGCGTGGCAATCGACGCAGACCATAGCCCCGTGCTCGCTCGCCTCGAGAGCGGCCGAGTCTACGTCCACGCATGGAACATCCTTGCGCTCGATATCGTGCTCGCCGTGGCATCCTCGCATGCAGTCTTCGCGCGTCTCGACGCTCGCGGGCGGTGCAGGATCTTCGTGCGTGGGGGTCGAGGCCCTCGCCGGCATCTGCGTCAGCGCAAGAGTTGCGGAAAATGCCAAAGCCGACGCGTGGCGATGGACGTGTCGTCCCAATGGATTCATTCGCATAGACCGCCCCGACGTAGAGGCTGCAATCGGTACGCCACGTGCACTCGCACGCAGCTCGTGGCTGCAGGAGGAGTGAGGCTTTTCGTGCTGGTGATGGCGCTGGCTCCGATGTCCAAACCGTGCAACACGAACTCTTCACCGCGTCCCGCCGCGAGCTGGCGGCCGGCGGGCGCATTGGGCTCGTTCCTCGTCGAGCGTCGCAGCCCCTTGCCCCCGCGGGTCTATCATGGCCATACCTGGGCAGAGCTCCGAACGAGCCTCGGACACGCCGCCCACGGGGGCAGCGAGAAGGTCGTGTGCAAGGACTGCCACGACAGGGGCTACAAGGAGGAGCCGAACGGCGCCTGCGGCCGAGAAGGGTGCCACGTAGCGGAGCGCGCGCGCGCACACGGCGCGCCGGGCGACAAGGACTGCCTTCGGTGCCACCCCTTCGAGCCCGGGGTGACTCCGCCCACTTGCGTGCAGTGTCACGTGGAGGCGCAGGGCCGCGCCGGCAGTCAGCTCCCTGCCATCACGGACGGCCACGCGAAGGCCGACTGCGCCAGGTGCCATCGGTCGCACCGAGAGCCGTCGAGTGTCTCGGCCGACTGTGAGCCGTGCCACGAGCATCAGGGCGCGGAGGCGCATGCGGTGCACGCTGGCAGCAAGGGTTGCGGCGACTGCCATGCCGCCCACACCCTCGCGGGCGAAGCCCTGGATACATGCGCGAGCTGCCACCCCGAGCCTGCCGGCCCGCACCCTGCGGATCATGGCTCCTGCATCGACTGCCACGAGCCGCACGCAAAGACGGCGACCACCTTCGAGACCTGCGTGCGCTGCCATGGCAGGAAGACCACGCTGCGCGCGACAACCATCCCGACGCACGCCGATTGCACGAGCTGCCACGCAGCGCACTCGCCCAAGACGGTCGGAGACGCTGCCTGTTCGACGTGCCACGAACGGGCACGCGTGGAGCACCCTGCCCACGCCTGCTCGGCCTGCCATGTGCCGCATCCGGCGGATCCGGAGCAGAAGGTCGCGGCCTGCTCCTCTTGTCACTCGAAGGTGTCCGAGACTGACCGCGGCCTCCATGCGTCCTCGCTGGTCTGCACCAGCTGCCACCGGCCCCATGACTTTAAGGCCCCGACGAACATCGCCTCGAGTGGTTTCTGCGCGCGGTGTCACGCCAGGGAGTCCAAGCTCGTTTCGACACGCAAAGGCCATGTCGATTGCGCCTCTTGCCACGTTTCGGCGCACGTCCAAACGCCGCCGCTCGAGTGCGGCTCTTGTCATGCGACCGAGCTCGCCGGTGCGCCCCGTGGCCACACGAGCTGCAAGGACTGTCACGAACCCCACAGCGGCGGCCTGCGGTCAGTCCGTGCCGGCGGCGAGCGCGGGTCCGACGAGTCGTTCGGGGCCTTTGCTCCTTCGAGCGTGAAGGGCCTTTGCACCGGCTGCCACGCCGATCGTGCCGCCGGTCCGCATGGCAAGATCGATGGGGGTTGCGAACGCTGCCATCGCCCCCACGGTCCGTCGGGTCTCGCCTTGCCCCCCGCCTGTACGGCGTGCCACTCGCCCCCGACGCTAGCCGGCCTCCACAAGGCCGCGGGGCACTCGGAATGTTCGCGCTGCCACAGCGCCCACGACGGCCCTGGCGCGACCCGCGAGTCTTGCGTCGACGGCCCATGCCACGCCGATCGCCGCTCGCACGAGCCGGAGGCCCAGCGCTGCACCTCGTGCCACCTGTTCGGATCGGAGGTGCGGTGAGCCTCGACGCGGGCGCCGCCCCCGAGTCTACGGCCGACGCCCTCAGCGCTGCGGCCGGGCCGCGCGCAGCCAGAGGGTCGCGGGTGTCGATCGGCGTCAAGCTTTTCGTCGGGCTCTTCTCGGCCATCGTGGTCGTGTTCTTCGCGTTCTCCTACTTCACCGCGCGCACGACCTCCGACGCGTGGACGCGCTCGTTCGACGATCAGGCGACGCAGACTACCGCCGTGATCGAGCGCGTGCTCCGCCAGGGCATGCTCCTCAACAACAAGGAGACCGTGCACGCTACGATGCGCGAGCTCGCCAACGCGCCGGGCGTCCGCGCGATCCGCATCTACGACAAGAAGGGCGTGATCCGCTTCTCGACCGACGAACGGGAGCTCGGCACGCGCGTCGCGAGGAGCTCGGAGATCTGCGTCGTCTGTCACGGCGAAGACTTCCGCGACGCGCGCGACGAGAGTGCTTCGCGAGTGCTTCGCACGGACGTCGGGCCGGTCACCGCCCAGGCGCGCCTGATCAAGAACGCGAGCCAGTGCACCGGCGCCGACTGCCACGTGCCTCCCGAGCGGAAGGCCTTCCTCGGCGTGATGGACTTTCAGACGTCGATGGTTGCGGTCGAGCAGGCCAATACCGCTGCGAGGACCAACACGGCGTACGCGGCGATCGTCATGGCGATCGTCGGCGGCCTCGCGAACTTCTTCCTGATCTGGACGTTCGTCCGGCGGCCTGTCCGCCGCCTCGTCGAGGGGATGAGCGCGGTCGCGGCAGGGAACCTCGAGACGCGCCTCGAGCTCGAGCACAGCGTCGAGTTTCATTACATCGCGCAAGCGTTCAACCACATGACGTGCGACCTCGCCGCCGCGCTGCAGCGACAGCGGATGTGGGAGGAGAGCCTCGCGCAGGCGATCGAGGCAAAGACGAGCCAGCTCGCGATCGCGCACCGGCACATGGCCCACATGCAGAAGATGGCGTCGCTCGGGAAGCTCGCCGCGATGGTCGCGCACGAGATCAACAACCCGCTCGCTGGGATCCTCGTCTACGCGAAGCTGCTCCTGCGGGGCCTCGGCTCCGAGAACGTCTCGGAGGAGGAGCGCAAGGAGGCGCTCCGCTACGTCGAGGTGGTTCGCCAGGAGTCGGCGCGCTGCGGCGAGACGGTGAAGGGCCTCCTCTCGTTCGCGCGCCAGTCGAGAGATGTCTTCACGGAGCAGTCGCTCGGGTCGATCGTCGACCGCAGCGTCATGACCGTGCAGCACCTCTTCAAGTCAAACTCCATCGACTGCAAGATCGAGATGCTAGTCGCCGACGAGCGGGTCGAGTGCGACCCCAACGAGATCCAGCAAGCGCTCGTCGCGCTCCTGGTGAACGCGGCCGAGGCGATGCCCCACGGCGGCGAGCTGCGGATCCGCGCGGCGGCAGGAGACGACGAGCATGTCGTCCTGTCGGTCACCGACTCGGGCGTCGGCATCGCCGCTGACGTGCTGCCGGAGATCTTCGAGCCCTTCTTCTCGACCAAAGGGGACGAGAAGGGGGTCGGCCTGGGACTGGCGGCCGTCTACGGGATCGTGCGCCGCCACGAGGCGACCATCGACGTCGAGTCCGAGGTCGGCAAGGGCGCGACGTTCCGCATCACGCTGCCGCGGAGGCCGAAGCCCCAAGGCAACCGCGAGCTTGCAGCCAAACCACCCACGGAACAAGGCCAAGGTGATCGATCGTGACCCACGAACGCTTCGGCATGCTGATCGTCGACGACGAGTTCTCAGTGCGGGACTCGCTCTATCACTGGTTCCGCAAGGACGGCTATCGCGTCGCCGCGGCCGACAGCGCGACCGCCGCGCTGCACGAGATGCAGCGCGAATCGTTCGACGTCGTCCTGCTCGACATCAAGATGCCGGGCATGGACGGGATGGAGCTGCTCCATCGCCTTCGCGCGGTGGCTCCCGACACACTGGTCATCATGCTGACCGCGCACGGCGCGATCGAGACCGCGGTGGAGGCGCTCAAGTGCGGCGCCGTCGACTACCTGACCAAGCCGATCGACCCCGACGTTCTGGGCCGGGCGGTGACCAAGGCCCTCGACCAGCGGCGGCTCGCCGACGAGGCGGACAAGGCCCACCCGAAACCCGCCGACCCGGTGGCGGAGGGCGAGAGCCTCGTGAGCCAGAGCCCGCAGATGGGCAAGGTCAAACACATGATCGACGTGCTCTCGGCCACGGACGTGACGGTGCTCATTCGGGGCGAGAGCGGCACCGGCAAGGAGCTCGTCGCGCAGGCGATCCACGCGCGCAGCGCCCGGCGCCTCTTCCCCCTCGTGGCCCTCAACTGCGGCGCGATGCCCGAGAGCCTGCTCGAGAGTGAGCTCTTCGGGCACGAGCGCGGCGCCTTCACCGGCGCGCAGCACCGGCGACGCGGCAAGCTCGAGCTGGCCGACGGCGGGACGCTCTTCCTCGACGAGATCGGGAGCATCAGCCTTCGCACGCAGATCGAACTCCTGCGCGTCCTCGAGACGAAGGAGTTCACGCGCATCGGCGGCCAGAGGTCGACCAGCGTCGACTTCCGCGTGGTGTGCGCGACCAACCAGGACCTCGAGGAGCTCGTGAAGAAGAAGGAGATGCGCGAGGACCTCTATTTTCGCGTCAACGTCTTCCGGATCGATCTTCCCCGGCTGCGCGATCGCGTCGGCGACATCCCGCTCCTCGCGCGGCACTTCGCGCAGTACTTCGCCCGCAAGAGCGCGAAGGACGTGACCGATTTCGACCCCGACGCGCTCGCGGTGCTCACCCGACACACCTGGCCGGGGAACGTGCGGGAGCTCAAGAATGTCGTCGAGCGTGCGGTGATCCTCGCCGAGCCGCCGCTCGTTCGCGCGAAGGATCTGGCCGCTGTCGCCGGGCTAGCCGGGGAGGGTGCGGACGAGGTGCCCCAGGTCGCCGGGTCCCTCGCCGAGTCGGAGAGGGCGCACATCGCCAAGGTGCTCGACCAGTGCGCGTGGAACATCTCGCAGGCGGCGCGCGTGCTCGAGGTCGATCGCGTGACTCTGTACAACAAGATCAAGAAGTACCACTTGCGCAACGCGTGAGTCCGACGCGGGCGGGTTGCCTCTGGCACGATGGATCTCTGGCTCGTCCCCCTCGATTCGTACGACGCCCCGGCGCTCCTGCCGTGGCTCGGCCGCGCGCTCGAGCCGGTGTTCTGGGTGCATGCGCGCGTCCTCGAGCGACACGTCGACGTCGAGCCCTGCCGCAACCGCGCGCGCCACCAGCTCGATGCCAACGCGCTGCTCGCCCGGCTCTTGGCTCTGCCCGAGCGCGGGTGGGTGCTCGGCGTGACGAGCGAGGATCTGTACTTGTCGGTCTTCACCTTCGTCATCGGCGAGGCGTGCCTCGGCCGGCGAGCGGCGATGGTCTCGACCTACCGCCTCCACGAGGAACGGTATGGCCTGCCGCCGAATCCGGAGCTCCTTCGGGCTCGCCTGCTGAAAGAGGCCGTGCACGAG
>VFSW01014040.1_pt1 | contig 11093 bp, 6 predicted proteins | sample 5358111 | NCBI WGS metagenome assembly VFSW01 (sample SAMN11554181, study PRJNA540505) | mine drainage metagenome | isolation source: sediment from site ElyBrook_90M | place: USA: Ely Copper Mine, Vershire, VT | collected 2017
ATCTGAAGCCGATCTCCCTCCTCGCCCCCGGCGAAATGGCCACCGTCGTCGCCCAAGTCGAATCCGCCAAACTCGCGGGGTTTCGCCGCAAAAACCTCGGTCTTTTCGAAGCCGTTTTCACCGATGGCTCCGGCGCCCGCCTCCGCGGCAAATGGTTCCACGGCGGCTATCTTGTGGACCGCCTCGCCGAAGGCGCGCGCCTCGCCATCTACGGCAAAATCGAACTCGACTCCTACTCCGGCGACCTCCTCATCCTGCACCCCGAGTTCGAACTGCTCGGTGACGAGGGCGGCGACGACGCCACGCTCCACACCGGCCGCATCGTTCCCATCTATGAAGCCGCCGGCAATGTCTCCACCCGCGCCTTCCGCACCCTGCTCCATCGCATCCTGGACCAACTGCCCCCGCTCGAAGACATGCTCCCCGCTCACCTCCGCGAGCGCTTCGAACTCCCCGATCGTTCCACCGCCCTTCGCAACATTCACTTCCCCCCTCCCGGCGAGGATCTCGGCCTCCTCAACGCCTTCCGCTCCCCTTCGCAGATCCGCTTTATTTTCGAGGAATTCTTCTGGCTCGAATGCGGCCTCGCCCTCAAACGCGCCAAGGCCCGCCTGCGCCCCGGCATCTCCTTCGCGCTGAACGACGCCGTCCGCGAGCGCATTAAACAGATGTTGCCCTTCAAGCCCACCGCCGCCCAGAAGCGCGTCTTCGGCGAGATCGCCCGCGACATGGCCGAGCCTCATCCCATGAACCGCCTCCTCCAGGGCGACGTCGGCAGCGGCAAAACGCTGGTCGCCGCCGAAGCCGCCATCGTCGCCATCGAAAGCGGCTATCAAACCGTTCTCCTCGCGCCCACCGAAATCCTCGCCGCCCAACATTATCTTTACTTCAAGAATCTTTTCCTCAAGCTAGGCTATACCGTAGCCATGCTCTCCGGCTCGCAAACCTCGCACGAGAAAATCCAGATCAAGAGACTCCTCGCCTCGGGGCTCGTCCATCTCTGCATCGGCACCCACGCCCTCATCGAGGACAATGTCGAGTTCCACAGGCTCGGCCTCGCGATCGTCGACGAGCAGCACCGCTTCGGCGTCATGCAGCGCCTCAAACTGGCCGAAAAAGGCCAGGACGGCGCCCTTTTCCCCGACGTCCTCGTCATGACCGCCACGCCGATCCCCCGCACCCTGGCCCTCACCATTTACGGCGACCTCGACGTCTCCGTCATCCACGAACTCCCTCCCGGCCGCCGCCCCATCGTCACCAAACACACGACGGAGGAAAAAATCGAGCTGGTCTACAGTTTCCTCAAGACTCACGTCGACGCCGGCCGTCAAGGCTATGTCGTCTACCCCGTCGTGGAGGAGAGCGAGACGCAAGCCATGAAGGCCGCCATCCAAATGCACGAGCATCTTTCCCAAACCGTCTTCCCCACCATCCCCATCGGCCTGCTTTACGGCAAACTCCCCGGCCATCAGAAAGAGGAAGTGATGCGCGCCTTCAAAGCCGGCGAGCTGCGCATTCTCGTTTCCACCACCGTCGTCGAAGTCGGCGTCGACGTCCCCAACGCCACCGTCATGATCGTCGAACAGGCCGAGCGCTTCGGCCTCTCCCAACTCCATCAACTGCGCGGACGCGTCGGCCGCGGCGCCGGCCAAAGCTACTGCATCCTCGTCACCGGCAAGCTGAACGAAGTGGCCCGCCAGCGCATCCGCACCCTCGTCGCCTCCAACGACGGCTTCTACATCGCGGAAATGGACATGAAACTACGCGGCCCCGGCGAATTCTTCGGCACTCGCCAGGCCGGCCTCCCCGCCCTGCGCATCGCCAACATCCTCCGCGACCAGGAACTCCTCGAACAAGCCCGCGAGTCCGCCGCCCAATTCATCGCCTCCCCGCCAACGCCCGACGCCCTCCCCCGCGCCGTCGCCTACATCCGCGAACACTGGCAACGCAAATACGGCTTGGTGCTCGTCGGTTAAGGAGCGCGCACGGCATCAGACGGTTTATGCTACCCCAGACGCGGCAGGCGGGGCCGCATCGCTATTCTTCCCGGCTGACCAGATCGTCCAGACCGCCCGCGATCCGCACAGGGACCGACCGGCGCCGCAACTTCTCGAGCGTAAGCTGGCTGCTCCGGGCGACGTCCTCCGCGAAATCTTCATTGAGACGCGCGGCCAGATCCCGGTCGAGCGAGGCGATGTTGACCTCGTCGTTCAGCGCGAAAGACCGATGATCGAAATTCGTGGACCCCGCCACGCTCCATAGCCCATCGATCGTCATCAGCTTCGCGTGGATCATTCCCGGCTGGTATTCGTGAATCTCCGCGCCCGCCTTCAGCAACGGCACAACCCGGGCTTCGCTAAGTCGCGTGATCGAAGTATGGTCGCTTCGCAGGCCGGCCGTGAGTATCTGCACCCGCACATTCCGCTTCTTCATCGCGCGGACAAGCGCCAACCGCGCGCTGCGGTCGGGAAGAAAATACGGCGTCACAAACCGGATGGTCTCCCGTGAGCAATCGAGCAGCGTTTGGAATAAAACCCGCGCGCGCGTCGATCCGCCGTGAGGCGTGCTATTGACCACCAGGCAAGTGGATTTTCCCGCTTCTACCGGCGGCGGGAACTGTTCCGGCCCCGAGAGAATCTCGCCGGAGCTCTCCAGCCAATTTTCCGAGAACACGGACACCAATCCCGCCACGGCGCCACCCTCCACGCGTAGCATGGTGTCGCGCCACGCGCGCCCCCATGGGCCGCGCTTCAGCCATTGGTCCGCCACCCCGGCTCCTCCGACGAACCCGGTCTTCCCATCGACGGTCATTACTTTGCGGTGCGTCCGGTGATCCATATGCGGCCACGTGTTCCAGCCGAGCGGGTGATACCAGCTCATCCTCCCGCCGGCTCCCCGGAGTTCGTCGAAATACGAATCGCGCGTGGCGAAGCTGCCGACCGCATCCACCACCAATTTCACTTCCACTCCGGCGCGGGATCGTTCCGTCAGCGCGTCCAAAAACCGCTTCGTCGCTTCGCCCTCTAGAAACTCGTAAGTCAGCAGATTGACGTTCTTCTTTGCGCTCCGAATGGCGTCCAGTTGCGCCGGATAGAACTCCTCGCCGTTCTTCAGCACCTCGATGCGGGTGTCGCGATATTGGGTCGCGCCCGTGGTGACGCTCAGAAAGCGCACGAACTCCTCGGAGTCCAACGGGTGGTTCGGCGGCTGCGGCATCGTGTAGGGAAGCGTCGGACCGAAAAGTCGAAGCGCGAGCCGCGCGCCATGCAAAGCTACCGCTCCCGCGCCGACTACAGCCAATGCCTTTAAGGCAATGTCCGAGGATCGATTGGTGCGAGAAGAACCATCCATGCCCACACTATACACCCGGCATTCGAAATGTCGATGCAACGCGAACACGATCCTTAACATCGCCGGGTACGCCCGTTCGATCTGGGCTAAAATCACGGAGCCACCGTCATGATCGTCGAACGGGCCGAGCGCTTCGGTCTCTCTCACCTCCCCGCCAGCGCCCGGCGCCCTCCCTCGCGCCGCCGCTTACATCCGCGAACACCGGCGACGCAAGTACGGCCTTGTGCTGGTGGGTTAAGGACCCGCCAATGCGCCGCTCCCCGGTTTGCGATGAAATGGTTGGCAAGCCATGCGCTTCCTTCCCATTCTCATCCTGGGCGCCGCATCTCTCGCGGCGCAAAAACCCGTCGCGATTTCCGTCGACGCTCAACACGCCCAAGGTCCCTACCGGCCCATCTTCGGTTTCTTCGGATACGACGAGCCAAACTACACCTACACTTTGAACGGCCGCAAGCTTGTAGCGGAGTTGGGCGCGCTGAGCGGCGCGCCGGTCTACATCCGCACGCATTTCCTGCTTGCGACGGGCGATGGAACGCCGGGGTTGAAGTGGGGATCGACGAACGCGTATACGGAGGACGCCTCCGGAAAACCCGTCTACGACTGGACGATTACGGATCGCATTTTCGATACCTATCGACAAGCGGGCGCGAGGCCGTTTGTCGAGATCGGCTTCATGCCGCAAGCGCTCTCGACGCATCCGGACCCATACCGGCCGGAGTGGATCCCCGGCGCCAAGAATACGCAATACAACATCGGCTGGACTTACCCGCCGGCCAGTTACAAAAAGTGGGCGGAGCTGGTGTACGAATGGGTGCGCCACGCCGCCGCCAAGTACGGGCGGAGCGAAGCGGCGGGCTGGTATTGGGAGGTGTGGAACGAGCCGGACATCGGTTATTGGCACGGCACGCCGGAGGAATACGACAAGCTTTACGACTACACCGCCGGCGCGGTGAAGCGCGCGTTGCCGGAGGCGAGAGTGGGAGGGCCGGCGACGACCGGGCCGTCGAACGATCGGGCGGCGAAGTTCCTGCGCCAATTTCTGGAACACTGCGCGGCGGGAACCAACTACGCGACGGGGAAGCGAGGGGCGCCGCTCGATTTCATCACCTATCACGCCAAAGGACGGCCGGCGTCGGTCGATGGACATGTGCGGATGGGCATCGCCAAGAACCTCGCCGACGCGGACGCGGGCTTCCGGATCGTATCTAAGATTCCGAAGTTCCGGGCGCTGCCGATCGTGTTGAGCGAATCCGATCCGGAGGGCTGCGCAGCGTGTTCGGCGCGGGTTTATCCGGAGAACGCGTATCGCAACGGCGCCATGTATCCGGCCTATACGGCGGCGGCGATGAAGGGGATTCTCGATTTGGCGGAACGCGACGGCGCGCACATCGCCGGCATGTTGACCTGGGCCTTCGAATTCGAAGGCCAGCCGTATTTCGACGGCCTACGCACGCTGGCCACTCATGGCATCGACAAGCCGATCCTGAATCTGTTCCGTATGGATGGAATGATGCGCGGGGAGCGGGTGAAGGTGGAAAGCGCCGGCGCCGTGGAACTGGCCGGTCTCGTCGAAGACGGCGTGAAAGGCGAGGCCGACGTGGACGCGATCGCGGTGCGGGGCGATCGCGAAATTTCGATCCTCGTTTGGAATTATCACGACGAGAGCGCTCCCGCGCCGGAGACGGACGTCACGATGAAAGTCCTCGGACTCCCTGGAAGCGGGCCGCGGGTTCTTCTGAGGCATTATCGCATCGACGATACTCACAGCAACGCCTACTCGGCTTGGAAGCGGATGGGCTCGCCGCCGGATCCAACCGGGGAACAACGCGCGGAATTAGAGCGAGCGGGACAATTGCAAATGCTGGAATCGCCGCGCTGGATCGAAGTTCGCGCGGGCGAGGCGGAAGTGGACTTCACTCTGCCGCGCCCCGGCGTTTCCCTGGTGCAACTGGCGTGGTAAAAGCCTACACGCCCCAGCAGTAGTCTTCCACCGCCCGCTCGATGTTGTGGTCCTGCTCGGTGAGGCGCATCAGTTCCAATCGGATCGCGTCGAGCAGCGCCAGCCAGCTCGCTTCGATGACGTTATCGGAGACGCCCACGGTGGCCCAACTGCGGCGATGATCGCTCCACTCCACCAATACGCGGACCTTGGCGGCCGTTCCCTTTTTCGGCTCCAGCACGCGGACTTTATAATCGGTGAGGCGGACGCTGGCGATGTCGGGGTAGAGCTTCGACAAGCACTGGCGCAGGCAGACGTCGAGGGCGTTCATCGGACCGCGGCCGGTGGCCGTCGCGGTGTGAATTTGTTCTTCGGCTTTCAGCGTCACGGTGGCCGTGGTCTCGTTCACCGGCGCGCCGCTGGCGTTGATCATCCTCGTCGAAACTTCGTAGCCGATCACGTCGAACAACTGCGCGCCGGGACGAAGGGCCTCGCGCACCAGCAATTCGAACGTGCCTTCGGCCGCCTCCAGTTCGTACCCCTGATACTCCATGTGCTTGATGCGTTCGAGCAAAGTGCGGCGCGCTTCCGCGTCCAACCGGTCGGCGAGGCCGTGCTGTTTGAGCTTATAAAGGACGTTGCCGCGGCCCGAAAGATCGCTCAACAGAACGCGCTGGCGGTTGCCGACGGTCTCCGGAGCGATGTGCTCGTAGGTGGCCGAATCCTTCAACACGGCGCTGACGTGGATGCCGCCTTTGTGGGCGAAGGCGCTGCGGCCGACGTAGGGTTGATCGTTGCGAAGCGGCAGGTTGGCCAGCTCGGAAATAAAGCGGGCTACCGCGCTGAGGTTGCCGAGCCGGTCCCGCCCGATCGTCGTGTGGCCCAGTTTCAATTCGAGGTTGGCGACGATCGAACAAAGGTTGGCGTTGCCGCACCGCTCGCCATAGCCGTTCATGCAGCCCTGGACGTGAGTGACGCCCTGCTCGACGGCGGCGATGGTGTTGGCCACGGCGACGTCGGAATCGTTATGAGTGTGAATGCCGAGGATGCCGTCGAACCGCTGGCGCACGTCGGCGACGATCTCGACCATCCTTCCGGTGAGGGTGCCTCCGTTGGTGTCGCACAGTACCAGCACATCGGCGCCGGCGTTTTTCGCCGCTTCGAGAGTGCGCAGGGCGAAGGCGGGATTGGCCTGATAGCCGTCGAAGAAATGCTCGGCGTCGTAGACGACCTCGCGGCCATGGTGCTTCAGGAAAGCCACGGTTTCCGAGATGATGGTGAGGTTTTCCTCTTCGGTGACGCCGAGCGCGCGCGTCGTGTGCAGGTCCCAGCTCTTGCCGAAAATGGAAACGACGGGCGTTTCGGCGCCCACCAGTTCCTGGACGTTCGGATCCTCCTCCACGCGATGGCGGGCGAAGCGCGTGGAACCGAACGCGGTGAGTTTGGCGTGGCTCAGCTTGAGGTCGCGGGCGCGGAGGAAAAACTCCTTGTCCTTGGGATTGGAGCCGGGCCAGCCGCCTTCGATATAGTCGATGCCCAACTCGTCCAGCTTCTGGGCGATGATCAGTTTGTCCTCCACCGAGAAGGAAACGGACTCGCCCTGCGTGCCGTCGCGAAGAGTGGTATCGAAGGTGAAGATTCTCATGACGAGCCTACCGCGCGGTTATTGAGCGACCGCCGCTTCCCGCTCCTCGGGAATGCCGGTCTCCTTGCGTTTCTTTAGGAACGTCATCATCTCGCGCAGCTCGCGGCCGACGCGCTCCATTTGCTGGTCGCGGGCGCCCTCGCGCATGGCGAGAAATTTCTTGCGGCCCGCTTTGTTTTCGGCGATCCATTCGCGCGCGAATTCGCCGGACTGAATTTCGGAGAGGATCTTCTTCATTTCTGCGCGCGTTTCGGCGGTGACGATGCGCGGGCCGCGCGTGTAGTCGCCGTATTCCGCGGTGTCGGAGATCGAGTAGCGCATGTAGGAAAGCCCGCCCTCCTGGATCAGGTCGACGATCAGCTTCAGCTCATGCAGACACTCGAAGTAGGCGATCTCGGGCGCATAACCGGCCTCGACCAGCGTTTCAAATCCGGCGCGGATCAATTCGCTGACGCCGCCGCAGAGCACGGCCTGCTCGCCGAACAGATCGCTCTCGGTCTCCTCGCGGAAATTGGTTTCGATGACGCCGGCCTTCAGGCAGCCCAGCGCGAGGGCGTAGGAGAGAGCGTTCTGCAGCGCCTTGCCGCTGGGGTTCTGGTGGATGGCGACGAGAGCGGGAACGCCGACGCCTTCGGTGAACAGCTCGCGCACGCGATGGCCGGGCGCTTTGGGCGCGATCATCGACACATCGACGTCGGCCGGCGCGACGATCTGGCCGAAATGGATGTTGAATCCGTGGGCGAACATCAGCGTCTTGCCGGCAGTCATGTGCGGGGCGATTTCCTGGTGGTAGATGTCGGCCTGGACGTGATCGGCCACCAGCATCATGACGACATCGGCGGCTTTCGCGGCATCGGCGACGCTCATCACGGTGAGACCGGCCGCTTCGGCTTTGGCGCGGCTCTTGCTGCCGGCGTGCAGGCCGACGACCACTTTCACCCCGGAGTCGCGCAGGTTCAGTGCGTGGGCGTGGCCCTGGCTGCCGTAGCCGCCGATGGCGACGGTCTTATCGTGCAGGTCGGCGGCGCTGGCGTCTTTTTCGTAATAACGGTTGGGCATGATGGGTTTGACGGTTCCTCGGTGAAAATTATTTCGACTCGGCCAGTTCCTCTTCGCGCGGCGCGTTGCCGCGCAGCACGGGAGGAGACAGGCGCAATTTTTTGGTTTCAAGCGAGACCGCGACGGAACCGGAACGGATCACGTCGATCTCGCCATAGCTGCGCATCACTTCGATAAACTCGTCCAGCTTCTCCGGGTCGCCGGTCGCCTCCAGCGCGAAGCCTTCGGTCGATTGATCGACGACGCGGGCGCCGAAGATCTCGGCTTCCTTCAGGATCGCCGTGCGGTTGGTCATTTGCGCCCGGACGCGCATGAGCGCCATTTCGCGGCACACCGAAGGGCTGTCGGTGAGGTCGGTAGCCTGCAGCACGTTGATCAGCTTGTTCATCTGCTTGATGACCTGGGCGCGCAGGTTCGGCTCGATGTCGACGACGATGCTCATCCGCGAGAGGTCCGGGTCCAGCGTGCGGGCGACGGTGAGGCTCTCGATGTTATAGCCGCGAGCGCTGAGCAGGCCGGTGATGCGCATCAGCGCGCCCGGTTTGTTTTCGACGAGCAGGGAGATGATCTGAAGCATGAACGATCCTTCTTAAACGGCGACAGGCTGCGGCGGGCCGAGCACCATTTCGTGGATGGCGGCGCCGGCCGGAACCATGGGATAGACGTTTTCAAACTGCGCGACGCGGACGTTGAGCAGGTACGGACCCGGCTCGCGCACGGCGTCTTCAAGCGCTTTCGCCAACTCCGACGGACGCTCCACGGTGCGGCCGGTGAACCCGTAAGCGCCGGCCAGTTTCTCCACATCGGGGAACGAAGTCAGCTCGACGGAGGAGAGGCGGTTGTTATAGAACAGCTCCTGCCATTGGCGCACCATGCCGAGATAGCCGTTGTTCATCACGACGATTTTCACCGGAAGGGCGTGGTTGGCGATGGTGGCAAGTTCCGGAATGGACATCTGGAAGCCGCCGTCGCCGACGATGGCGAAGACGAGCTTATCGGGCCGGGCGAACTGCGCGCCGATCGCCGCGGGAAGACCGAAGCCCATCGATCCGAGACCGCCGGAGTTGATCCACAGGCGCGGCTCGTTGAAGCGGATCAACTGCGCCGCCCACATTTGATGCTGGCCGACGTCGGAGGCGACAATTGCCTGGCCGCCGGAGAGACGGTCGATTTCGGCCATCAGGTGTTGCGGCTTGATCTCTTCGCGCGAGGTCTCGGCGATGAGCGGGTGCGCCTCCTTCCACTCGCGAACCTGATCGCGCCAAGCCTGGCGCGCGCCGCGATTGGTTTCCTTGTGCTCCGGCGCCAGCTCCTGAAGATTCTTATTCAACTTCACGAGAACCTTCTTCACGTCGCCGACGATGGGAAGATCGGCTGCGCGGTTCTTGCCCATTTCCGCCGGATCGATATCGACGTGAATCACCTTGGCCTTGGGCGCGAACGCGGCCAGACGGCCCGTGACGCGGTCGTCGAAGCGAGTGCCGAGGGCGATGAGCAGATCGCAATGCGTCATGCCCATGTTGGCGGCGTAGCTGCCGTGCATCCCTGGCATGCTGATGTAGTTTGGATGCGCCGCGGGCAAAGCGCCCAGGGCCATGAGTGTGGTGACGGCCGGGGCGTCGAGCGATTCCACCAACTCGCGAAGCTCTTCCGATGCGCCGGCGGCGATGATCCCTCCTCCGGCGTAGACGAACGGGCGCTCGGCTTCCCACATCATTTGCGCGGCGCGGCGGATCTGGCCGGCGTGGCCGTCGGTGATGACCTTGTAGCCGGGCAGGTGGATGGAGGAGACGGGCGTGTAGTGCGCCTGCGCCTGGAAAACGTCCTTCGGGACATCGACCAGCACCGGACCGGGGCGGCCCGACGACGCGATGTAAAACGCCTCGTGAATCACCTGCGGCAGGTCGGCGATATGCTTCACCAGGAAATTGTGTTTCGTGCAGGAGCGGGTGATGCCGAACGTGTCGGCTTCCTGAAACGCGTCGGTGCCGATCAGTTTGGTGGAGACCTGGCCGGTCAGCGCCACGATCGGAATCGAATCCATCATCGCGTCCACAAGGCCGGTGACCAAGTTCGTCGCGCCCGGTCCGGAAGTGGCGCAACAAACGCCGGTGCGGCCGGTGGCGCGGGCATAGCCTTCCGCGGCGAAACAGGCGTTCTGTTCGTGGCGCACCAGAACGTGGCGGATGGGGTGGTCGTACAGCGCGTCATAGAACGGCAGCGTCACGCCGCCCGGATAGCCGAAGATGCACTCCACGTTTTCGCGCACCAGGCATTCGAGAAGAATGCGCGCGCCGCTCATTAAAGTTCCAGTGCCGTTTGCGGACATGTGAATTCGCCTGTCTCCTAATTATTGCGTTCCAGAGAACGAAAAAGGCCGATGGGAGGGTTTTGGTTCCCCCGCCATCGGCCTTCGGAATCTCCTATCCGAAGTCCCTTCAGGCGGGGCCGGGTACGGCGACCTGAATAATAATCGGGCTAAGTTCTTGAGAAACTCGCGCAAAACGGAGTGCGGCGCACCCTTTGCGCTTCGGAAGTAGAGCGCTGAGAGAAGTGGTGGTGACACCCGGTTGGGCGACGTTCGCCGGATTCTCTCGCTCGCTCATGATATGAGTCTAATCGGAAAGTTTGGCAAATGCAAGACCGTATTTTGATAAATAATTCTAATGTCCGTATTATGGCGCGGGGCTGACGGCATCGGTTGCGGGGGCAAAACCGCGGAAGATGCGGGCGGGATCAATAGAACCTATGTCAGCGTGGAACTTTTCCATCCGTTCCGCCACGTTGACGAGCAAGCCTTCCGTTATAGCGAGCGCTTGTCGATGGCTGACACGGATCGCTCCAGCTATCTTGTTCGCGAGATCGTGGGCAAGAGGCTGACACGCAAAGGACTGAACGGCAAAACCTGGGTGCCCAGGACGCTGTACTCTGCTTCGCGTCGGAGGATTTCTTCGCGGGGGGACGGAGAGCACTTTGCGAACGAATTCACCGACCCGCGTTGAGGATTCCGGCCCTTCATTTGCCGCGACAGACTTCGGCCACGGTTGTCGGACCAAAGTAGAAAGTTCCTATTCCCACCAAAGTAGAAAGTTCCTATTT
>VFSW01014041.1_pt1 | contig 11092 bp, 9 predicted proteins | sample 5358111 | NCBI WGS metagenome assembly VFSW01 (sample SAMN11554181, study PRJNA540505) | mine drainage metagenome | isolation source: sediment from site ElyBrook_90M | place: USA: Ely Copper Mine, Vershire, VT | collected 2017
CCTTCGCGGTCATGTTCTTGACCTTGAGCGCCTCGAACACAAACAGCTTGTAACGTAGATCGCTGGCAAGCGCATGGCTGGTTTTGTGGGCCACATCCCGACGTACATCAGCACCATACCGCTGGTAATGCGCTACTTTGTGCTTCGCCTTGACCCCAGCCTGCCGACCCTTTGGTGCGGCCTGTCTGACGGCGCTGCCAGCGTTTCTTGTGGTGTTCCTGGGCAAGCAGGCGTTTCTTCTGAACTTTCGAGAAATCGAATTGCTGATGATCGCTCCCAGCCAGCGGCAAAGTAACCCCACGATCCAGCCCAGCAGTCATCTTGCGCAATTCTGCTTCGTCAAACTGGATTAGCCAGTCGGTTGTATCTTTGTCGGTTGGCTCTTGAATACCATAGACGGCCAGCGCACGCAGAACAAGAAACAGGTTTGCAGAGCATCTTGGCAAGTTTTACAGTAAGCCTCTATTCTGGCACCGGGCATACTTCGTAGGCTCAGTAGGCGGTGCTACGCTTGAGACGGTTCGTGCCTACGTGGATGCACAGGGTACGGCAGAGCACGCAAGAAAGTCAGCGGCAAAAGCCATGCCAAAAACAAAACCCTCCGCTTGACCCCCTGCTGGTGCAAGGCTGGGCGCTGTGCGTGCCTCTGGCATCGGAACTCACCTCGCCTTCAGGCGCACAGGGTGAGCAAGGGGAATGCGCGGACAAGTGTTCACCAAACCAGATCTTCTTCATCTGCTCCTCATCATGAGAAGCCATTATCCCTAAGTTATCCTTGGCTTGAAAGTATCAGGACAGTTCGGGAAAATGTTTGACTTTTGCCGACGGGTAGCCCCTTGATCTCTGCGATGGCGCGCTGTCCAAGCCATGGGAAAACATCATTAGTTGATGGAATTTATTGGTAAATTATTGCTTTTTTGGAACTCTGTGGACTGCTTGATGGTGCCCGGGGCCGGACTCGAACCGGCACACTGTCGCCAGCGTCAGATTTTGAGTCTGATGCGTCTACCAATTTCGCCACCCGGGCAACAGCCATCCATTATAATAGCGTCCATGAATTTATGCACGAGTGATTTTGATTATCTGTTGCCCCCCGAGCTCATTGCCCAAACTCCGAGCATGCGGCGGGGGGAAAGTCGCCTGCTTCATTTGGCGCTTTCCGGGTTGAACGATACCCGCTTTTCGGCTCTGCCCGGTTTGGTCTCTGCCGGAGATCTGCTGGTGTTCAACGATACGCGCGTGATGAAAGCGCGACTCCATGGGCAAAAAGATTCCGGCGGGCGTGTGGAGGCTTTGGTGGAACGGGTGCTGTCCGAAACGGAGGCATGGGTGCAGATCCGTGCCAGTCACGCCCCGCGACCAGAAAGCGTGATCCATTTTACGGATGGGCGGGCGTGGCGTGTTCTGGAGAAGCAGGAAGACCTGTATCGGGTGTGGTTGTTTTCCCCGGCATCGGAAGAGGTTCCGGATTTTGTGGGCTGGCTCGATCAAGTGGGTGAACTTCCCTTACCTCCCTATATAGCGCACTTGGCAGGGGAGGACGATGAGCACCGCTATCAAACGGTTTACGCCCGCCACTTAGGGGCGGTGGCGGCTCCCACAGCAGGCCTGCACTTTGATGAAGAGATGTTGCAACGTCTGCGCCAACAAGGGGTGGAAACGGCGAGTCTGACCCTTCATGTCGGGGCAGGGACTTTTCAACCGGTGCGAGTTGAACGCCTGGAAGACCATCGCATGCATGCCGAATGGCTGCAGATTCCCGTGGAAACCGTGGATGCCATCGAGCGCACCCGCGCCCGGGGGGGGCGTGTACTGGCGGTGGGGACCACTTCGTTGCGGGCCCTTGAGGGAGCGGTGGATGAACGGGGTCAGTTGCAAGCGGGGGCGAGGGAGACCCGTTTGTTCATTACGCCGGGTTACCGTTTTCATGTAGTAGATCGACTCCTGACCAATTTTCATTTGCCCCGTTCCACGTTGCTCATGTTGATCAGCGCTTTTGGTGGCATGACATCGGTGCAACGGGCTTATGCCCATGCCATCGAGCAACGATATCGTTTTTTCAGCTACGGAGACGCCATGTTGATCGAAAAAGATCCCCTTGGGGGAAAGGAGATCAACCCATGAATTTTGAACTTTTAGCCACGGTGGGAAAGGCGCGCCGAGGGCGTTTGCAATTGCCTCATGGAGTCGTGGAGACGCCAGTGTTTATGCCCGTGGGCACCTATGGGGCGGTCAAGGGGGTAACTCCTGATGAATTGATGGATTTGGGGGCGCAGATCATTCTCGGTAACACTTTTCATCTGTGGTTGCGTCCGGGACTGGAGACTTTCCGGGTTCATGGCGGATTGCATGGCTTTATGAACTGGTCGGGGCCTATCCTGACGGACTCAGGGGGATTCCAGGTATTCAGTTTGGGGGCCTTGCGCAAGATTTCCGAGGAGGGGGTGACCTTCCGTTCTCCCATCAACGGAGATCGGTTGTTTTTGACGCCGGAAATTTCCATGGAAATTCAGCGGGTGCTCAATTCCGATATTGTCATGGCCTTTGATGAATGTACGCCCTACCCGGCAACGGAGGGTGAAGCTCGCCAATCCATGGAACTGTCCTTGCGTTGGGCGACCCGTTCGTTACGCGGTCATGAGGGCAACCACAATGCCTTGTTTGGCATTGTGCAGGGGGGCATGTATGAAAATTTGCGGGACATCTCTGCGCGTGAAATGGTCGCGCTGGATTTTCCTGGCTATGCCATCGGGGGCTTGTCCGTGGGGGAGCCGGCGGCAGATCGACGGCGTATCCTGGCGCATACGCCAGATCACTTGCCACTCCATAAACCTCGCTATCTCATGGGCATGGGGACGCCAGAGGATATCGTGGAAGCCGTGGCGGCGGGGATTGATATGATGGATTGCGTTATGCCCACGCGCAATGCCCGCAATGGTTGGTTGTTTACCCGCTATGGCAATCTCAAGATTCGGAATGCTGGGTATAAGAATGATCCACGTCCGCTGGATGTCACCTGCTCCTGTTACACCTGTCGGAACTTTTCGCGCAGTTATCTGCATCATTTGCAACAGGCTCGGGAAATGTTGGGAGCGCGGCTCAACACGTTGCATAACCTGCATTATTACCAGACTTTGATGAGGGAAATTCGCGAATCCATCGAAGCGGGGATGTTCCCGGATTTCGTGGCGCGTTTTCACGACGCGCGGAAGCGTGGAGTGAATTAACTATCGTGTTAGAATTACGAAGTTTTTTTGGAGAGTCCCATGTTGATTGAGAATGCGTATGCTGATCTGGCGGGAGTGGCTACCCCAGATCTTGGAATGAACCTGTTTTTTATTGTGTTCATGTTTGTGGTGTTGTATTTCATGATGATACGCCCGCAGTTGAAGCGACAAAAAGAACAGAAGACCATGCTGGAGTCTTTGAGCAAGGGCGACGAAGTGGTGGTAGGGGGCATCGTGGGAAAAATTGTCGAGCTCGACAATAATTTCGTGCGCATGGAAGTCGCTAAAGGCATGGTGATACAAGTGCAGCGGAGTGCGGTGGTGAATCTTCTGCCCAAGGGTTCGTTGAAATAACAATATTGCCCCATTGACCCTTCAGGAATTTCGATGAATCGTTTCCCCCTCTGGAAAAATCTTCTCATCCTCGTAGTATTGGTACTGGGTGTGTTGTACACGTTGCCCAACTTTTTTGGTCAATCCCCGGCGGTACAGATTTCTTCTCTGGGAACGGCTCCCGCCCTTGGGCCGGAAATGCAAGCCCAGGTGGAGCAATTGCTCAAGGGAGCGCAACTGGCAGAGGTGCGGTCATCCCTTGACGCCTCCGGTTTGCGGATCCGTTTTGCAGACACCGACATACAGCTGAAGGCCCGGGATGTTCTTGACCATGACCTGAATCCGGAAGGCCAGGCACAACGCTATGTGGTGGCGCTGAATCTCGTTCCGAACTCTCCTGCATGGTTGGCGGACATTGGGGCTTTACCCATGTATCTGGGGCTGGATTTGTCGGGAGGGGTCCATTTTCTGTTGCAGGTGGATGAGCAAGCCGCGCTGACCAAACGACTCGAAGGGGACGCTGCGGAAATTCGTGCCGATCTGCAGGAAAAGCATATTTACTATGATGGACTGAGTCGGGAAGGGGAACAGTTGGTGGTGCATTTCCATGATGCGGCCACCCGTGCCTCGGCACAGCAAGCTCTGGAAAGTACTTTTCACGATTTCACTTTGCGGGATGATGGGGCGGGAACTTCGCTGGATTTGATTTTGGCTTTGCAACCCCAGGCATTGACTGCTTTGCGGGATCAGGCGGTAAAGCAAAATATTCTGGCCCTGCGCAATCGGGTCAATGAGCTGGGGGCGAAAGAACCCATCATCCAGCAACAGGGACCGGATCGTATCATCGTCCAGTTGCCAGGAGTTCAGGATACAGCTAAGGCCAAAGATATCATCGGGCGTACGGCCAGTCTGGAAATACATCTGGTGGATGAAGATCATCCCAATCCCATTTCAGTGACCCAATTGCCCCCCGTGGGCGATCTGCTGGTTTTGGATCGGCAGGGGATCCCGGTCTTTGTTCGCAAAGCGGTGGTGTTGAACGGCGATGTGATCACGGATGCAGGGGCTGGTTTCGATTCCCAGTCTAACCGGCCCACGGTCAATATCAGTATGGATGCCAAAGGGGCGCGGGTGATCCGTCAGGTGTCGCGGGATAACATTAAAAAACGCATGGCTATCTTGCTGATTGAAAAGAGCAAGACCGAAGCCATCAGTGTAGCCACCATACAAGATGAGCTGGGCGCTCGTTTCCAGATCACTGGTCTGCAAAGCCCCAAGGAAGCCAATGATCTGGCTCTGCTTTTGCGGGCGGGGGCGCTGGCGGCGCCCATGGATTTTCTTGAAGAGCGCACTGTGGGACCCAGCTTGGGCGCGGAAAACATCGCTCGTGGGTTTCATTCCACCTGGATTGGTTTTGCCGCCATTGCCGTGTTCATGTCGGTGTATTACGCTCTGTTTGGCGTAGTGTCCGTGGGCGCTTTGGCAGTGAATGTGCTGCTGTTGGTGGGATTACTGTCCCTGCTTCAGGCCACCTTGACCTTGCCGGGGATGGCGGGGATTGCCTTGACCGTGGGGATGGCCATCGACGCCAATGTGCTCATCAACGAACGGATCCGGGAAGAACTGCGCAATGGAAATTCGCCGGGCGCCGCCATTCATGCAGGCTATGACCGTGCTTTCGGGACGATTCTCGATTCCAATGTCACCACCGGCATCGCCGGATTAGCCCTGTTTGCCTTTGGTTCCGGTCCGGTCAAGGGTTTTGCGGTGGTGTTGGTGTTGGGCATAGCGACCTCCATGTTCAGCGCAGTATGGGTGTCACGCGGGCTGATCAACCTGATCTATGGGCGTCGCCGCAAGATCGATCACCTTTCTATTGGCATGTAACCCGAGCGCATCTGATTATGGAATTTTTTCGGTTAAAACGCGATATCCCTTTCATGAGTTGGGGGCGTATCACCACCACGCTGTCTCTGATCACTTTTTTGCTGGCGGTGTTTTTTCTATATAGCCGTGGTTTGAATTTCTCGGTAGATTTTACCGGAGGAACCGTGATGGAAGTCAATACCGCTGGGCAGGCCGATCTGACGGCCATGCGTCAGGTATTGGAATCCCTGGGCCTACGGGATGCCAATGTCCAAAATTTTGGCAGCTCCCACGATGTGTTGATTCGTTTGCCGCTGCGTCGCGGAATGACCAGCGGTGCGCTGTCGGAGCAGGTGAAGTTGGCCTTGCGCCAGCGCGATGCTTCCGTGCAAATACGCCGTATCGAATTTGTTGGCCCTCAAGTCGGAGATGAGTTGGTCAAGGACGGATCGGCGGCGTTGTTGTTTGTATCCCTGGGAATTGTGATTTACCTGTCATTGCGTTTCAAATGGCGTCCAGCAGTCGCCACCATCATTGCCAATTTGCACGATGTGGTCATCATTCTGGGGTTCTTCGCATTTTTTCAGTGGGAATTTTCGCTGTCGGTGTTGGCCGCAGTGCTGGCGGTTCTCGGATATTCGGTGAACGAATCGGTGGTGGTGTTTGATCGCGTACGGGAAAACTTTCGTAAGATGCGTGGAGCCTCGGTATCTCAAGTCATCGATAACGCCATTACCCGTACCATGAGTCGCACCATCATTACCCATGGATGTACCCAGTTGATGGTGACATCCATGCTGTTTTTTGGCGGGGAAGCGCTGCATTACTTTGCTTTGGCACTGACCATCGGGATTCTGTTCGGAATTTATTCCTCGGTGCTGGTGGCCAGTCCCATTGCCATGGCTTTGGGCATGACCCGTGCTGACTTTCTCGTGGCGGATAAGAAATCCGCGACCGCATCGGAGTCTCCATGAAGTTGTGGGTAGGTCACTGAATCCGGTGGGTATCCTTCACTTTTTGGCGCATTTGGATGACCATTTGGTGGCGTTGAGCCAACACTATGGTTATGCAGCCGATCTGATTCTGTTTTTGATTATTTTCAGCGAGACGGGACTGGTGATTGCCCCGTTGCTGCCGGGAGATTCCCTGCTGTTTGTGGCGGGGGCAGTGGCCGCCGGGGGGGCATTGACGCCCGGTCCCTTCAATTTGCCGTTGCTGTGGGTGGTGCTCTCAGCCGCAGCTTTCCTGGGCAATCAAGTGAATTTCCAGATAGGCCGGTGGATTGGTCCCAAGGTATTTCATTGGGAGCGTTCAGTACTGTTCAATCCCAAACATCTGGCGGAAGCCCATGCCTTTTATGAACATCATGGGGGCAAAACCATCGTGTTGGCCCGCTTTGTTCCCATTGTGCGTACCTATGCTCCGTTTGTTGCTGGCGTGGGTGATATGGCCCATGGCCGGTTTGCGCTGTTCAACGCCATCGGTGCTTTGAGTTGGGTGGGTTCCCTGTTGTTGGCGGGGCGTTTGTTCGGCAATGTTCCCTTCGTCAAAGGACATTTGACCGAAATGATCCTGGTCATTGTGGCGTTGACTCTGGTACCCGTAGCCTTGGCCGCGCTGCGCCACTCCCTGCGGCGCAAGGGTTAATTCCGTTTAGGAGTGTGATAGGCGCGGGTAAGCGATTCAGCCAGGCCAGTATAGGTGGCCGGTGTTAGAGAGAGGAGACGTTGTTTGTCCTCTTCTGGTAAGTCCAGGGTCTGGATGAAGGTCAGCATCATGTCGCGGGTCATGACTTGCCCCCGCGTCATATCCTTCAAACGATCATAGGCATTGGACATTCCATGCTTGCGCATGACGGTTTGGATGGGTTCGGCCAACACTTCCCAGGCATGGTCCAGATCGGCGCTCAGCTGTAAGGGGGATACGGCCAGTTTCTTCAGCCCCTTGAGGCAGGACAGATAGCCTAACAGCCCATGACCCAGACCTACCCCCAAATTGCGCAACACAGTGGAGTCAGTCAGGTCCCGTTGCCAGCGGGAAATGGGGAGCTTTTCCGCCAGATGGCCAAGCACGGCATTGGCCAATCCCAGATTTCCTTCGGAGTTTTCGAAATCGATGGGGTTAACCTTATGGGGCATGGTGGATGAACCGACCTCTCCTGCTTTGGGTTGTTGCCGAAAATATCCCAGAGAGATATAGCCCCAAAGGTCACGGTTGAGGTCGATGAGAATGGTATGGGTCAAGGCAAACCCTTGCATCAGTTCGGCTAATGCATCATGAGGTTCGATTTGGGTGGTGTAGGGGTTGAAAGTCAGCCCTAAAGAAGTGACAAAATCCTCAGCGATCTTAGGCCAGTCGAGGCTGGGGTAGGCGCTCAGGTGAGCATTGTAGTTGCCCACGGCCCCATTGAATTTTCCCATGAGTTCGATGTGACTCAAGCGCTGGCGTTGGCGTTGCAGTCGCGCCACCACATTGATCAGTTCCTTACCCACCGTGGTAGGAGTGGCGGTTTGTCCGTGGGTACGGGCCAGCATCGGCAAGGCGGCATGTTCCAGGGCCAAGCCATGGAGGTGATCGATGAGTTCGTCCAGGGCAGGAAACAACACGGATTTGCAGGCCCCCGCCAGCATCAGGGCATGGGACAGATTGTTGATGTCTTCCGAAGTGCAACCGAAATGAATGAATTCCATACTCGCCAGGATTTCGGGATGATTGGCCAGTCGCTCCCTCATCCAGTATTCCAGTGCCTTGACATCGTGGTTGGTGCGTTTCTCATGGGTTTTGATTTCGGCCGCATCTTGTGTGCCAAATTGCGTGACCAAAAGATTCAGCTGAGCGCGCGTAGCAGCGGTAAAAGGCTGAATTTCTTTGATGCTCGGGGTGTCCGACAGATGAATCAACCACGCCACCTCCACCTGAAGCCGATAATGGATCAGCCCAAATTCACTGAAGAACGGGCGCAGGGCATCCAGTTGGGTATGGTAGCGTCCGTCCAGGGGGGAAAGGGCGGTCAAAGGATCAAGGGACGTCATGGGTTATTCCAGCGTGGGGTATTGTACGAATCCCCGATTTTACCAGAAGATGCGTGCGCGCTCTGTGGGTTTGAACGAGGCGGGAAAGGGAGGAAAAGAGGGGGGTGAGGGGGTTCGGTGACGGTGTATAATCAGTCGCTATATCATTTATTCAGGATCGGTTTGTCATGAAATTACTCGGTTCCGTTACCAGCCCCTTTGTGCGTAAGGTCAGAGTGGTTTTGCTGGAAAAGCACATAGATTTCGAATTTATCACGGACGCCATGGTGGGGGCCGCGCCTCTGATCGAGCAGCATAATCCGTTAGGCAAAATCCCGGCATTGGTATTGGATGATGGATTGACTCTGTTCGATTCCCAAGTCATCACGGAATATCTGGATGCCGTCAATCCGGTAGGCCACTTATTGCCGGATACTCCTCGGGAGCGGGCGGTGGTCAAGCGCTGGGAGGCCATGGCTGATGGTATTCTGGATGCGGGTGTGGCCATCGTGCTGGAAAAGCGTCGTCCGGAAAATGAACAAAGCCCTACCTGGATGTTGCGCCAACGGGGCAAGATGGAGCGGGGGTTGGCCTTGATGTCCCGGGAGCTGGGAACGCGCTCCTGGTGTACCGCTGACACGATGAACCTGTCAGACTTGGCGACGGGTTGCGTGTTGTTCTGGCTGGATTTCCGTTTCCCCGATCTGCCTTGGCGTCAGGAATTTCCGAACCTCGAGATCCTTGCCCAGAAATTGGCTCAGCGCAAATCGTTCAAGGAAACTTTGCCTCCCTCCTGAAGACTTATCCGCGCATTCCCCTTGCTCACCCTGTGCGCCTGAAGGCGAGGTGAGTTCCGAACTGGCCTTGCACCAGCAGGGGGTCAAGCGGATGGTTTTGTTTTTGACGTGGCTTTTGTCGCCGACTTTCTTGCGTGCTCTGCCGTACCCTGTGCATCCACGTAGGCACGAACCGTCTCAAGCGTTGCACCACCTACTGAGCCTACGAAGTATGCCCGGTGCCAGAATTGAGGCTTACTGTAAAACTTGCCAAGATGCTCTGCGAACCTGTTTCGTGTTCGACGTGCGCTGGCTGTTTTGAGATTGTTAATCAACACCGAAATATCCGAAGCCGGATGTAAATGGACATGATCTGGCTCGCCGCCGAATTCAATCAGCTTGCAACGCCATGCTTCGAGTATTTCGTCAAAGGCGGTTTCGAGGTATTCCAGCAGTTCCGGCGTAAGTGTCTTGCGACGATATTTAGTCACAAAGACGAGTTACAAGTGGATTGGTTGTCAGCGAAATATCTACAATTCCAAGGTGCGCGAAGACCAGTATTTCCGCCGCATTGCACAGAAATCTTTGCAGCACGCCGGGCAGCATGCACCGATAGACCAGCAACTTCAAGACCGAACTCACGCCATACTTATCTGAAGTCCCGAGCGTGGTGCTACGAAATGGCGCGGTACTATGGAAGATCGAAGTTCCACCGTTTTATTCTTCGCAGGAATGTACCGCGTGCGGCCACGTTCACCAAGACAAGCGGGTATCACAAGCCGAATTCGTCTGCCTAAGCTGCGGGAACACCGACCACGCAGATCACAACGCGGCAAAGGTTATTGCCATGCGTGGCGTTCGACAATTATTGTCTGGGAAGCGTGTTCAGAAAGAAAAGAAACGGTGCAGGATCACAAGATATGTTGGCCTACGGAAATCCTCCTACACCTTGAACATCTGAACCATTTTAGCTAGGTCCGCAGCAGTTAACCCCAAAGAGTTTGACGATTCTCCCACTTTCTTCATGAAAACACTATTCTTCTCGGCCATGCTGGCAATGGTCTCCACTTGTTGCGCCACATCACGCATAACAACGTTCTGCTCCCTTATGGCGTTGGTAATTTCGGTAACGCCGGAGAGGGATTTTTTCGCCTCTTCTACGATCATTTCTACGGAAACTCCTGTCGTTGCTGCCAGTTTTTCCCCATGTTCCATCGTTTTAACCGCTGCTTCTATCATGCTAATAGCATTCTTAGTCCCAGCAGTGATGTCCGTGACCATCTTGCCGATAGTAACGGTACTGCTGGCGGTCTTATCGGCCAGCGATCTCACTTCGTCAGCAACAACGGCAAACCCGCGGCCCACATCCCCAGCTCGAGCTGCTTCGATGGCCGCATTCAACGCCAGAAGATTGGTCTGGTCGGCAATTCCTTTGATAGCGTCGACAATTTCCGCAATCCGGTTCGATTGTTCTCCCAAGTTTCTGACGGCTTCTGCGGCAGTCTGAATTTCCTTGCTCATGGTACCGATGTCAGAAACCACTTCCTTTACCAAGCCCCCCCCTTCAGAGGCGGTTTTTGCCGAACTTTCCGAGAGTCGACTGACTTCCTTGGTATTATCAGCTACATGACTCAAGCTGACAGAAACTTCCTCAATGCCTGCTGCGCCCCGTTGTGACGCATCTGACTGGGCCATAACGGCCTGCTCTGCCTGAAGCACACTGTGAGACAGGATACTCGCATAGTCATTGAGGAGTTTCGCAGTGGTTGAGATTCGTTCCACTAACGAACCCGTCAAGACTTTGCACGATTGCAGCCGGCAAAACTAAAGTGGACCCCTCTGTCAAGACAGTTCCAGCGCGAGTTTAAGTTTTTCTTCT
>VFSW01014042.1_pt1 | contig 11092 bp, 13 predicted proteins | sample 5358111 | NCBI WGS metagenome assembly VFSW01 (sample SAMN11554181, study PRJNA540505) | mine drainage metagenome | isolation source: sediment from site ElyBrook_90M | place: USA: Ely Copper Mine, Vershire, VT | collected 2017
GACACAAAGTATATTTTTGATCGACCTTTGTGTCTAATATACGGGGTCCGGGTCAATACAAGGAGAAGCTGAAAGCTGCCTCGAACGCGAGCTTACCAAAGAAGAAATCGATGATGTTTTCGATGCGATCACCGATGAATGGATGATGTTCGTTCAGGACAGAATACATTATGTCATCGACTTCAATGAGATGCTTGAACGCAACGAGGGAGCGGAAAGCGATCCAGTTCGCTTCGAGGTCTATCACCGCAACGAGAACGCCTACAAGCCCCATTTTGTGAATATGGGTTCTTTCAGAACCCAAAAAGACGCCAGTGCTTTCATCCATCACGATTTCATCACTGAATACGATGAGTGGCAGATTTTCCGTGTCGATGGAAAAGAAAAGCGCGAGGTTTGGTCGATCAACGTCAAATAGGTAAAAATTCAAATCCCGCCCATTGGGTTCCTTGAAATTTACCGCCAACAACTATGGATACCGTCATCATCACAATCTACGGCCCATACAAGTTCAAGATCGAACGCCGCTTTTTGTTTCTGCCCGAATTGACAGTCAGGCGATATGAAAATCTATCGTTGAATGAAAAGGAGTCCAAAGAGCCGTATCTGCGTCGCTTCGTGTTGCGCCCACCCGAAACCACCGACTATCTGCCAGGCGTTGAAGTATTCGAGACGCTTACCGAAGACCGCAAGAGTTTGCGCTATGCACTCAAACTGGATTTCTCCGCTCCGAAGCTGCTGTTCGGAAACAGTTTGCAGGAAATTACCGAAGCAGACAAGAATTTTATATTCCATCGTGTGAAGACGGTATTGGCAGGAGTGGGCATTCTCGTTGAGATCAAAGACATCGCCGAGGCGAATGTCACGGCTGTTCATTTTTGCAAGAATATCGCGTTACCGAAAGAGATGAAAATGCGCGATGTGCTTGATGAGTTGAAAAAGGTGGACATCAATAAAACCGTTGATGTAACACTCAAAGAGTATAAAAGCGGCGGTCGCGTATTGAGTATCTATTCTGGCACGGTGGAACGTGCTTTCTATGACAAGATTTCAGATGCCTCGAAACCCAAGAATAAAAGAAAAGATAAGAACCACATTGACCGCGAGCGCGAGATTATCGAACGGTTCAAATTGCAGGATCGCGAAGTATTCCGTTATGAATATCGGCTCAAAAAGACCCAGACGGTTAGACGTGATTTGAGCAGGGCGCTCGAAAGAAAGTATGGGCCGATTTCGTTTGAAGAATTATTTACGGCTGGCCTATTCAAAAAAATGGTATTCGGTTCTTGGCGGGCGTTCATCAAACGCCCAGAAAACCAACTCGCTCTTTTCGGATCGACGAACAATTTGAAACTCCTATTGCATATCACGGCGGAAGCCCAGAAGCTTGGGTTGACTGCCCATAGTTTGAATAAGGCACTCATATCTTATGGCCTCGCGCGTGCGATTGGGGATCACGGAGCCAAGGAAGTTCACGGTATTTTATCGGAGTCGTGGTGCAAAGAACATCCCGAGCGTTTGACTAACAAAATCCAGACCGCTGCCGATTTGACGAGTACCATTCCGTACTCGAATAACATCGGATTTATCGATAAAGCCCTCGAAGATTTCATTTCAATTACGCTGGAATTTTTACAAAATGGAATATGAAAAAGCGACCTACAAAAACATTGCGGGTCGTCTATGAGCTTGTCCCTGCCGATAAGGAAAAAATCGAGCAGGAACTCGATCGCGCGTTTGACGTACTATTTGAGGCGACCATAGCGGCCGAGCCGACGGGGGAGGAGGGGTTAGAAATAGCCAAGCAAAATAAAGCTTCTTTACCCTCAAAACCCATAGTTGACAACTCCGCACAACTCGGAATACAATAAATGTATGAAGATTATGACGAAAGAAGAAATAGCGAAAATCCTTCGAGTTCACGAACGCACGGTTGAGCGTTGGCTCGGCAAGGGCATCTTGAAGGGTTATAAACTCGGCAAGGGGCGAACAGCGTTATGGCGCATTCCCGAGGACGAGTTCAAGACATTCCTAAAGAAGCATAAAAATTAGCACTATGGATCAATACGTCGAAAAAACAATAAAATTGATAGCGATTTACGGTAGGGTTTCGACTGGACGACAGGAGGAGGAGCAAACGATTGAAAACCAAATTCACGAGTTGGAGGAGTTTGCAAAGAAAAACGGATGGACGATCGTGAAGCGTTATCTCGATGAGGGCTGGAGTGGCGATATTCTGGCGCGGCCACAGCTTGACCAGCTTCGCCAAGATGCGAACGAAAAACTCTGGGATGCAGTTCTGATTTATGATCCCGATCGACTCGCGCGGCGATATTCCTATCAAGAGCTTGTGATGGATGAATTGCGCGAGGCAGGTGTCGAGGTGGTGTTTATTACGACACCTGCGCCGAAGAATGGCGAAGAAAAAATCTTGCACGGCGTAAAGGGGTTATTCGCAGAATATGAGCGTGTCAAAATCGCGGAGCGTTTTCGACTTGGCAAGATGCGAAAAGTGCGCGAAGGCCATATCTTGACGAGTGATGCGCCCTACGGACTTACCTATATTCGTATGCGAGATAGGGAACACGGACATTATGTAGTGAACGATGATGAGGTTCGTAATTTGCGAATGATTTATAAGTGGGTGGACGAGGAAAGCATTACGGTTCGCGGTGTCGTGAAACGCTTACAAGAGATGGGTATCAAGCCAAGGAAAAGTAAGCGGGGCGTTTGGAGTACCAGCACGATTTCTCATCTGCTGCATAACACGACGTATATCGGCGAGGCATATTACGGAAAATCCTACGGCGTCATTCCCGAGCATCCTTATAAAATCGAAAAATATAAAAAGTTGAAAAAGACGAGCAGGAAAGTCAGGCCTTCGGAACAGTGGGTCAAGATAGCCGTGCCACCGATCCTCGATCGTGATTTATTCTTCCGCGTGCAAGAGCGGCTCAAGTCCAATTTTGCCTTATCGCCACGACATACAAAAAATCATTATCTTCTTGGTGGAAAGCTGTGGTGCGGTTGTGGTAATCGAAGGACGGGTAGCGGTGCGCGACAGGGCAAGAATTTATACTATGGTTGCATCGGGAAGGTGCGAAGCTTTCCGTTTCCTTCAACGTGCGAAGATCGGGCCGTGAACGCTCGCATCGCCGATGATCTCGCGTGGCATAAAATAGCGCACTTGATGAGTTCGCCTGACTTGTTGCGTAAGCAAATTGAACGATGGCTCGAAAAGCAGCGGGGCAAAGTTGGGCACGCCGAGGTAGATATAAAGCTCATAGAGAAAGAAATTGCGCGGGCGCATAACGAAGAAGATCGCTATAACAAGGCGTATGGTGCGGGACTGTTCTCGATTGATCAGCTCAAAGAATATACGTTGCCAGTACGCGAGAGGATTAACTCGCTTGAAGCGCAAATGGCTACGGCGAGTGCAAAGAGTAATGCCACCGCAACGCTAAATTTGCCCAGTAAGGAGCGGATTGAGGAGTTTGCTGCCAAGGCAACGATGATGCTAAAACGCTTGAATTTTGAGGCAAAACAAGCGATAGTTAGAAGCGTCGTCGAAAAAGGCGTGATTTCAAAAGACGAAATACGCATAAATGGCTATATTCCAGTAGATAATTCCAATGTCACGTTATGTTCTATCCATCGGCATCGTTGGTCTTCCGAACGTGGGCAAATCCACGCTGTTCAAGGTCCTGACCAAACAGGATATTACTATTGCGAATTATCCCTTTGCAACCATTGATCCGAATGTGGGTGTTGTTGCGGTGCCGGATGAGCGCGTGGACAAGCTTGCGGCTTTGAGCAGGTCCAAGAAAAAGATCCCGGCCGTGGTGGAGTTCTATGACATTGCGGGGCTCGTGAAGGGCGCTTACAAGGGCGAAGGTTTGGGCAATCAATTTTTGGCAAACATCCGCGAGACGCAGAGCATAGTGATTGTGCTCCGCGTGTTCCGCGACGCGGAGATCATCCATGTGGAAAATTCGGTGGATCCTTTGCGCGATTTGGACATTATCAACTCTGAGCTCATGCTGAAGGACCTGGAGGCGGTGGAAAAGCGGCTTGTAAAAGCGGAGGCCGAGGCGCGTGCAGGAACCGGAAAAAAGGAAGCGGCGCAGGACAAGGAACTCCTTATGCGGCTGAAGGCCGCGCTTGAGGCGGGCAAACTTCCCGTGAGCGATGCCGCGCTTGCGGAAGACGTTCGTGCGAACGGCCGCCTGAACGACCTCAATCTTTTGACGCTGAAGCGCCAGATCTATTTGCTGAACGGCGAGCCGGAGGAGGTGTCCGCGGAGCTTGTTGCAAAAATAAAGTCGCTCGGTGCGGATTATGTGACGGCAAACCTTGCGCTTACGGATGCGGTGCCGGAGCTTATTAAAAAAGCGTACGAGGTGCTCGGCCTCATCAGTTATTTCACGACGGGGGAGGATGAGACGCGCGCGTGGACCATCGTGCGCGGTACAAAGGCGCCGCAAGCGGCGGGCGTGATCCACACTGATTTTGAGGAAAAGTTCATCCGGATGGAGGTTGTGCCGTGGGAGAAACTGGTGGAAGCCGGCGGCTGGGCGCAGGCAAAGCAAAAGGGCTGGGTCCGCGTGGAAGGCAAGGATTACGAAGTGAAGGACGGGGACGTCATTGTGGTCCGGCACGGCTGATTTGACAAATAAAAATAATATGCTAATATATCACCAGGAGGTGATTGATGCTTATTGAACTTCGCATACAATCTGCGACACGGCAATTGGAACGTTCCGACGGCGCTCCATCGTTGGCCGCCGCCATTGCGATAGAGAACGGCCTTCAGGAGCTGGAAAAGGCGCACAACCCTAATCCCGTTCCGGACGAAGAGGTCGAAAAATTCCTCAAGGGCCTTGGAACGATAATGAAGGATGTGTTCCTTGTCGCCAAGCACTTTTAGGCGGTGAGGAGTGCCGGGTGGAGGTTGACCGATTGCAAGGGTCGACCTCCACTTTTTAATTTCTTCTCTCCAATGCGGATCCAAGCGTGTCGTCGTCCGCGAACTCGATTTCGCCCCCCGTCGGCAGGCCCCGTCCCAGCCGGCTGGTTTTTTTTGCGAGCGGTGCGAGCTCCTTCATAAGGAGCGAAGACTGCAGGTCGCCGAGCGACGTGGGGTTGAACGCGAATATTATCTCCTCCGCCCTGCCGCCAAGGCCGGCGGGCGCGGGCTTTTCAATGAAGCTTTTCAAACTTTGCAGGCGCAGTTTCTGCGCGTCGTCCAGGAAGCCGGTCTTGGGGATTTCCCCGATCACAAAATAACGGCCGGAGAACTTTCCGGTGTTTTCAATGGAGACCAGGTCCGTTTCCTTTTCCACCACCATGACCACGTTCTGCGCGCGGTGCGGGTTCTTGCAGATGTCGCAGAAGGGGCCGTCGTTCTGATGGATGAAAAAGCAGCGTTCGCACGTTTTGATGGAGCCGAGTTCCGCAATGCTCATGGCGAGCGAGCGGATGTTCTGTTTTCCTTCGCCTATGAGATGGAACGCAAGCCGGATGGCCTGGCGCGGGCCGATGGAAGGCAGTTCGGAAAGTTCGTCAACAACGTTCTGGATCGGCGGCGGAAGTTTCATGCAGAAATTATATCACGATTTTGCCCGCGCGCCGATCGTTGTGTGAACCTTGCGCCTGTGTGCCGCCGCCTAGAGCGCCGGCAGTTCGCTGTAGCGCTTTTCTATGTTCTTGAAGGTGACCCGCTCGGCGTCAAAGCCGACCTCCACCTCACCGATGGGGCCGTTGCGGTGCTTGGCAATAAGGATCTGTGCGGTGCCTTGCGCGGCGTTTGGGGTCATGGTGCTGCCTCCTATATCTCCGCCCACGTCAATGGTTTCCGCGCTGCGGTCTTTGCGGTAGATGAACATCACCACGTCCGCATCCTGCTCAATGGAGCCGGAATCGCGGAGGTCGGAAAGCCGCGGCATGCCGCCGCGCTGTTCCACGTTGCGGGAAAGCTGCGAGACGGCAAGGACTGGCACCTTGAGCTCGCGCGCGAGCGCCTTCAGGCCGCGCGAGATTTCCGTGACCTGCTGGACCATGCTGTCCGAGTTCGTGCGCGGCCGGATGAGCTGGAGGTAGTCCACAATGAGGAGGTCCAGGCCGTGCTCCACCTGCAGGCGCCGCGCCATGGAGCGCATCTGCATGATATTGAGCGAAGGCGAGTCGTCTATAAAAAGCTTGGTGCTCGCAAGGCGGTCCAGGCCGGCCTGGATCATGCTGAATTCCGCGTCGCTCTTGATGCGCCCCGTAAGGATGTTCCACAGGGGCACCTGCGATTCCGCGGAGATCACGCGGTCAATGACCTGTTCGCGGGACATTTCCAATGAAAAGATGCCGACGGTGTTCCCGGCGGTCGCCGCGTGGCGCGCAATGTCCAGCGCGAACGCGGTCTTTCCGGATGAAGGCCGCGCGCCCAAAATGATGAGGTCGGATTTTTGCAAACCAGAAAGCTTATTATCCACCGCCGCGAACCCGGTGCCGATGCCGCGCAGCTTGTCGCCGCCATCGTGCAGCCGCGTCATGCGTTCGGCCGCATTCTTCAGTTCGTCCTTCACCGGTATGAAATTCTGCGGCACGGATTTCTGCGAGATGGAAAGTATCTTCTGCTCAATGCCGTCCATCATGTCCTCCAGTTCCTGCGTGGGGCCAAAGGCGTCCTCCGTGATCTCCGCGGATGCTTTGATGAGCTCGCGCAGTACGCTTTTTTCTTTTACGATGTTCGCGTAGTGCTGCACGTGTGATGCCGTGGTCACCTGGTTCGTGAGTTCGGCAAGATAGCCGGATCCGCCCACCTGCGTAAGAAGATCTTTTTCTTTGAGGAAGTTCGTCATGCTCAGCACATCTATGGGCTGGCGCTTTTCGTACAATGCCAAAATTGCATCGTAGATTCTTTCGTGCGCGGGGGAGTAGAAGTCCTTGGGCATCAAAAGATCCGCCACGCGGAAGATGGCGTTCTTGTCTATCAGGATGCTCCCCAGGACCGCGGTTTCCGCTTCAAGGTTCTGCGGCGGGATCTTCAATTGGGATTTTTTTGTGTTGGCCATAGGAAGGGTCCACGGTTACCGGAAGAAAAATTTGTTAATGAGGCGAGAACCTTCTTTTTCGTCTCTTATAGGATATCCTAATGCTTCTATTTTCTTCCGCAAGGCGTCTGACTGCATAAACTGTTTACGAGCTCTTAATTCTTGGTATTGTCCAAATTGTTCTTTGATTTCTTTGGGGATTGAGGGTGTTTGCCCCATCGTCTCCATTATGTTCAGGCCAAGTATTTCATCAAAGAGCCCCAAAAGAACCTTTTTTGCCCTTGCTCGTAGTGTTTTTTCTCTCATCACCTCAAACATTATCGCCAATGCTTTTGGCACATTGAGGTCGTCATTGATTGCCATAGCGAATTTTTCTTTCCATGGCAGCATTATTGCAGCAGTATCTGAATCATTGTTATCCTTTTCTGCTTCATCCCTGATTTCTAGGCAATGGTCATAAAGATTTTCCAATCCTTGTAGTGCGGCATCCATACTTTTCCATGTAAAGTTCAATTTTGTCAGATAATGCGCTCCCAGTGTGAAATAGCGGAACACGAGCGGGGGATAACCCCTTTCTTTCAGTTCGGAAAGTGTTAAAAAATTACCTTCTGATTTTCCCATACGCGTATCATTGATGATGAGAAACTCTCCGTGCATCCAGATGGGTGCGAGCGGTACGCCATATGCCGCCTCCGACTGTGCAATCTCATTTGTGTGGTGTGTGCCGATATGGTCAACGCCGCCCGTGTGGATATCGAATGGTTGGCCAAGGAAATGCCGCGAGATCGCGGAGCACTCAATATGCCAACCCGGGAATCCTTCGCCCCAAGGCGACGGCCAGTGCAAGAGATGCTTTTTAAATTTTCCCTCCAATTTGAACCACAGTGCAAAATCGGCCGCATTGCGTTTCCCTTCATCGACCACGACTTCTTCTCTTGCGCCCACTATTTTTTCCCGGAGTGATTGTCCGGAAAGCTTCCCGTAATCTTTGAATTTGCTTACATCGAAATATACAGCAGTGGGCGTATCATATGCGTAGCCACGCTCAAAAAGCGTTTCTATCATTGCAATCTGCTCGCGGATGAATTTTGTAGCGGGAGCAATGATGTCCGGTTTTTTGACATTCAGCTTTTGGAGATCATCAAAAAAAGTTTTCGTGTAGAATTCCGCGATTTCTTCAACGGATTTTTTCTCTGCGTGCGCTTCCTTATCTAGCTTATCTTCTCCTGCATCCGTATCGCCCGTGAGATGCCCCACGTCCGTGATGTTCATCACGCGGCGCACTTTGTATCCGTTGTATTCAAGAGTTCTTTGAAGAATATCTTCAAAAATATAGGTGCGGAGGTTTCCGATATGCGCAAAATTATAAACCGTGGGTCCGCATGTGTAGAGTCCAACCCATTCTTTGTGAATAGGCTTTAACTCCTCTTTTTTCCGCGTGAGCGTGTTCCAAAGTTGGATCATGACCTTACTATATCACGGCTGAAAGCATTAAAAAATTATTAAACTTCGATTGACAAATTGACGTTTTGCGATATTATAAATAATAAGGGCGGGATGGAGGGCTGTAGCGTTGGCCTTACGTTCCCTGCTTGGTGTACAAACAGCCACGCGCGTGGCTGTTTGTATTTTTAAGATAGTTTTAATCACCTTTTTGGCATAATGATGACGCCTGTGGACTTGGGCCTGTCGTCTATAGCAGTAGGATCCTGCCCTTACCAAGCAGGGGAAGCGGGCGCAACTCCCGCCAGGTCCACGGGTAAGAAAGTCCTATATATTTAAAACCACTTCTTGCTTTTGAAATAGACGACGAGCGTGGTCATGCCGACGACCATAATACCGACCACGATCCAGAACGCGTGCGGCGAATTGATGATGGGCGTGCCTTGCGTGTTCATGCTGAAGAGCGCCGCGAACAGCATGAAGGGGAAGGTGAGGAAGGAAAGCGTGGTGAACGTCTTCATCACCGTGTTGATCTTCATGTTCATGAGCTGGTTGTTGGTGTCCTCAAAGTCGGAGACCGCGTCGCGGTAGTCCTCCATCTGGTTCACCACTTTCTGGTAATCGCCCGCAAGGTCGTTCAGGTAGACGAGCGATTCCTTGCCCCAGAACCTTTCTCCTTTTGTGATGAGCGAGCGGATGATCGGTTCCTGGAGGCGGACCACGATGCGGTATTCGGAGATGTCGCGTTTGAGGTAGGTCACGCGCTCCAGGATTTCCCGCTCCTTGTCCTTGAAAATGTCGCGGCCCACGGCTTCCACCTTTTCCCGCACATGCCGCAGTTCGCGTTCCTCAAAAATGATGAGATGCTCCACGAGCTGGTAGAGGAGTGCGAGCGAATCCTTCTCATCCGTCACTTTGAAGTTATCCAATGCTTCCGTGATCGGTTCGTAATGGATGGTGGCCACCGCGTCCTTCGTCACAATAAAATCTATCTCCGTCCGCACGGATGCTGCATCCTTCTCGTCGTATTTGGGGAAGTAGTAGATAAAGAAAAGGTAGTCGTCATACTGTTCCACCCGCACGCGTGCTGACGGACCCTTGAGTTCATCCACAATGACCGGATGAAGCTTGAATTTGCTCTTCAGCGCCGCAAGGTCCGCCGCGCGGGGCTTTGTCACATCCACCCACTCCACGTGCTTGTTCTTCTCCGAGGTGAGCATTTTCATTATTCTACCATATTGATAGCCGCCATGTTGTTTTAAAGGCGTTCATCCCTCGTATGACGGCAAAACAAGATGACTGCTGCCGATTGGCACTCACTTGACATGACTGCTAATCGCACTATAATAGGTGGTGATGAACGAACGGACGGCGCAAATTTTGGACGCGGTCATACAGGGCTTCATTGTGACGGGCGAGCCCGTGAGCTCCGGCTGGCTTTTCAATAATTATTATTTTGGCATCAAGCCGGCCATGATCCGGCTTGAACTGGACACGCTGGAGGACGAAGGTTATCTTGAACAGCCCTACCATTCCGCCGGCCGCGTGCCTACGGATGCGGGCTACGAGTTCTTTGCGCACGCGCTCCTCGGCACCGTGCCGGAAGTGGACGAACCCACCCTGCGCGAGCTCTTTCACGAGCGGGCATGGCCGGATCTTCTGGGCCGCCTTTCCGCGGAACTTCAGCTTTTGAGCGTGGCGGCGGATTTTGCGCACGATGCGGTCTACAAGGGAGGACTGGAGGCGCTTGTGGATTCCATGGATTGGGAGAACCGGAATGAACTGTGCTCCGTAATCCGCGATTTTGAGGAAGTGGACCGGTGGCTCCCGCGCGCGGCGGAAAAAGTTGGCCCGGCGGGGAAGATGCCTAAGGTCTTCATCGGCAAAAAGAGCCCGCTCACCAAAAGCGAGAATCTTTCCGTGATCGGCGGCAATTACCGCGTGGGCAATGCCACCGTTTCCCTGTTTGCCATCGGCCCAAAACGGATGGATTATAAAAAGGTCATACGGATTTTCAAAAGCTTATAATATATAACCATGGCGGACGAACCACAGAAGGAAGAACAGAAAGCGCCGGAAGGAAAACCGGCAGAGGGTATGGCGCAGAACGCCGCGCCGGGCGGATCAGATTCGCTTAAGGAAAAAATAGCGGCAACGGAAAAACAGCGTGACGAATATTTGGCAGGATGGCAGCGCGCAAAGGCGGATTTCATAAACTATAAGCGCGAAGAGATGGCGCGGCTGCAGGAGATGGCGCAGTACGGGAGCGAGGATCTTATCAAGGATCTTGTGACCGTGCTGGACAATTTTGACCTTGGGCTCCGCGCGCTGGAGAAGAAAGGCCCGGTGGAAAAAGGGATATATCTTATCCGTTCGCAGATAGAAGATATCCTGAAAAAACGCGGTTTAGCGAAGATAACGATCAAGCCAGGCGATCCGTTCGATCCGGCGGTCGCGGAGGCGATGACGGAAGTGGCTTCCGAGCAATCGCCCGGGACGGTGGTGGAAGAGATAGAGCCCGGATATAAGCTTCATGACAAAGTGCTGCGGGCGGCGAGGGTGATAGTGAGCAAGGGAACATAATAGCAATTTTCAATTTTTAATTT
>VFSW01014043.1_pt1 | contig 11092 bp, 7 predicted proteins | sample 5358111 | NCBI WGS metagenome assembly VFSW01 (sample SAMN11554181, study PRJNA540505) | mine drainage metagenome | isolation source: sediment from site ElyBrook_90M | place: USA: Ely Copper Mine, Vershire, VT | collected 2017
CCTGGCACCCGTGCGGCCGTCCGCCATTCCCACTGGTAGGCGGTTGACAAGCGCACCTATCCGATAGCCTCGACCAATGCGGCCACGGCATTCCTGACGTGCGCCTCCCAGTGCGCATCGCAGTGCGGGGGAACTGTTCTCGACCCGTAGCTGGCCCTTCACCCACAGGGTGAGGCGCCTGGCCCCAAGCAAAAGCCGCCAACGCACTGCGCATCTGCAACGCCGCATTCGCAGGACATCACGCACGTGAGACGGCAAAGGGCGCCGCACGTCGCATAGTGCGCGGCGCACCCTCCGGCATCATCCCGCTTGATGTCGAGGTAGCCGCTGTCGACCAGTGGCACGCAACTCGGAGCATCCTCGATGCCGGTGTCACCTGAGCTACTGCCAGACCCGCTGTCCACGTTGCTTGAACCAGAGCCGCTCCCAGAACTCCCACCGGAGCTGCCGGCGTCGTTCCCGCCCTGGTAGTTCCCGCTGCATCCGGTAGCGAGTCCGTGGCTAGCAAGAATACAGCCGCCGAGCCAGAAACTGTGTGCCAACAATTTCATATGCGTCAGAACCTCCCTTGTACGCCAGCCCACCCAAGACCAACAGCGGGAGTGACATGAACGCCGGACGTCGCTTGAGCGTGCGCTGACGACAAGAAGATCACACCCAGTCCGGCGCCAAGCAGCGCCGTGCCGTAACCGACGCCAGCGATGATCGTGTCACGCGTGACGGCATTGCCATTTGCCGTAGGGTCAACGCCGGGCTGGCAGGTGTTCTGAGTGCACTGCCCCTTTTCGCTCACAGCGACCACGGTGAAGACTACCCCGATGACTAACCCTACAGCGCCCGCGCCAAAGGCGACGTATGCAGCGGTCGGCGTGTGCGATGTGCCGTCCGTCTCGGTTGCATCCGAGGCGGATGCTGCTCCGCTAGCGCCGTCCGTCTGCTTCGCGCCGAGCACGATGCGCTCGTGTCGCTCTTTGTCGGCTTCGCGGATCAGGATGGTCTTCTCACTCCTTGGGCAAGTCTGCTGACTCGAATGAGAAGTGATGCTCGCCGGGATCGATCTGGATGGCAGTCCCGTCGAGCTTGTCGGTGAGGGGCTGCCCGTCCATGGTCACGCGGACGGCGCTCAAGTCATTGCCGCTGCCGTCCTTCACCGCGAATACGATCGACGGGATGGCTTGGTCCACCTGCGCGAGCCAAGTAGTGCAGTCTGTGACCATCTGTCCTCGCGCGTAGCGCGCGCACGCCTGGCGCGCGCAGACGCGAAGTTGGGCGCGGGCTGCCAGGAGCTTGTGCTCGTCTCGGAGCGACTGGGATGTGGAGTAGGCGTCAGCGCACGTCGTCTTGTCATCCGCACGAGCCGCCGTGGCCCACGCGCACGCGCCAACAACCACCAGCGAAAAAAAGATCCGCATCGCTACAAGCACTCCGGCTTCATCTTGCGGTGCCCGGCCTGATCGATCGTGTAGGCAGGGTCGCAACCCCCCTTGGTTGGCGCGGCCGGCCTGGTTCTGCCGGGTTTGGGCACGGGAGGAGCGGGCGCTGGTGGCAGGTCCGTCGCAGCGATGGTTGGTGCTGGTGTTGTGTCCGAAGCCGTCGGCGCTGAAACGCTGGGCGAGACCGCAGGTGCACTCGAGGCCGCCGTTGCCACCACGGAAGACGACTCGGCCGCGCTGGTGGTTGTCGCGTGGTGCCTGCTCAGTGAGACAACGAGCACTGCGGCGCCCGCTCCGACAATGATCGCCCAGACGACGCTGGCGATCACCCAGGTACGACGCAGTTGCGGGCGCCGCAGTGTCGCAGCTTCACTCGAGACGGGCTGCGCCGTCGTGCTGCCGACGATCAGCGGCGATGACGCCTGGCGCCCCGCCGAGGCCAGGGTCGGCGCGAGCGCGGGACTGCCAGCAGCAACGGCGGGGTCCGTCGGGCGTGCCACCACGGCACGGATCGCATCGCGCATCGAAGCCGCGTCCGTCCATCGAGCTGTCTTATCGAGCGCGAGCGCGCGATCCACGATCTGCGCCACCTCCGGCGGCAGTGCGGGCATGACCGTCGCGATCGACCGCGCCTGGGTAGTTGCGCATCGAATGACGAGCTCCTGGGGCGTCGCGCCTTCGTGAACCGTCTGCCCGCTCAGCAGCGTGAACATCGTCGCGCCCACGGCGTAGATGTCGGTCCGGCCGTCGATCTCGTCGGTTCGGCCGAGGGCCTGCTCAGGGGCAAGCCAAGCCGGCGTGCCAAGCATCATCCCGGTCGCCGTGCCGCCGCTCGTAGCGGCGTCGCGGACCTTGGCGATCCCGAAATCGAGAACACGAAGCGAGCCGTCCGTGGTGATGAAGAGGTTGGGCGGCTTGAGATCGCGATGGACGATACCCCGCGCGTGGGCCGAAGCCAGGACGTCGAGCAGACGCTCCGCGATCGAGAGCACGGTCGGCAGCGGTAGCCGTCGCCCGGTGCGCTCCCACAGGTCTTCGACAGTCGAGCCTTCAAGGAGCTCGAGCACCAGGAATGCGCTCCCGTCCTCCGCCACGTCATGATCGAGCACGGCCGCGACGCCGGGGTGCTTGACGCTGTTCGCCGCGAGACCCTCCCGGAGGAACCGCTGGCGAATGTCGGACCGGAGCGAGAGCTCGGGGTGCAGGATCTTGATCGCCACCTCGCGGCCCACGGTGACGTGGAGAGCTCGGAAAACGGCGCCCATGCCACCCGTCCCGAGGACGGCCTCGAGGCGGTACTTCCCCTTGAGGACGGTGCCGACACGCGCCTTGGCTCGCGCAACGATTTCGTCGTCTTCCGCCACTACGATCCTCCGCCTGTGTCTCGCTGACGAGACAGGGCCAAGTGTACGCCCACTCGGCCCGGGACGGAGAGGCTCGATGGTGGTCGTCGACTACATTGGGCGACGTCCTGCCATCGGGGAACGCTGGTCGCTACGCCCACCTTTCGTGGCTCCCTTGTCGGTCAAGCAGTCCAGGCCCGTCGGCGTGGCGGGTCAACTGGGCTCATTGGGGTGCCACCAAACCGACCCCGCCAAGAAGACCCGGTTCACTGCGTCACGACACGAATGTCGTAGCCCTCGGAGCTGCCGCACGTCGGAGCGAGGTCCGGTGCCGATGCGTCCCCGTATACGAGGGTGCCGACGCATGCCTGGGTGACGGTGATGCCGTCCACGGTGAACGGCAGCGTGATGTTGTCCCATGCGTTGCCGTAGGCGTTCTCGCTCGCGTGTACGCCTACGATGTACTGCTCGCCTGCCACCGCCTCGAAAGTGATGTTCGAGTGGTACCACTGGAGCGTGCCGCCGACGACCGTGCTGCCCGTCGCCAGCACGTTTCCATTCGCATCCCACACCTGAGTAATGGCGCTGCCGGTGTTAGCGACGTACTGAAACTCGATGCCGGTGATCGCCGTCGAACACGCGAAGGTGACGAGATAGCCGATCGTTGGTGCCACGACGGTGCCGCCCGTGTGCTCTTGTCCCGTAGTGGGCGTCAATGCAGCCGTCCCCGTCGTAGCGGGAGAACACAAACCTCCGCTCGAGGTGCCACCGGAGCTGCCTGACGATGAGCCACTCGACGACCCCGACGATCCACCGCTCGAGGATCCCGACGAGCTACTACCGGAGCTGCTCCCCGATCAGCTGCCCGATCCACCGCCACCCGCGTCGCTACCGCCCTGATAGTTCCCGCTACACCCCGCTGCGATTCCGTAGCAAGCGACGACGGACCACACGGCAGAGAAGCATGCCGCCAACCGTGTCATCCGAGCCTCCCGTCAGTGCCGAACCACCAGCCCGCACCGCGATGGGAGCGTGCGGAGCACTCATCCCCGATGTAGGGATGCACAGTCTCAGTGATGGTACACATACCTGCACTTGGTCGCAACGAGACCCCGCCTGCGGTGTGCTCCCGCCGATGTCTCGCACGCACATCGGCGCGGCCCTTGGGGCGCGAATCCGCGCGCGTCGCGAGGCGCTCGGGTGGAGCCAGGCGAAGCTCGCCGAGGTGATCGATCTCACACCGAACTACGTCGGCTCGCTCGAGCGTGGCCAGGCCCTGCCCACGGTGCAGACCCTCGTTGTGCTGGCGAAAGCGCTGGACACGGGGCCTGCTGAGCTCTTGGGCGAAATACGCGAGGGCGACGGGTGGATCGACGACCTCGTTGTCGTCGCGCGCACCGTCGCGCCTGCGCAGCGGCGTCTGGCGCTCGCGCTCGTGCGCGCGGTGGCCACGGAAGGAGCGCCTTCACCACGGCGACGGCGTGCGGCTCGTCGCAGCCGGAGCTGAGGCAGCCCGTCGGCGCCTTATCGCGCTCCTGGGCGTCGCGCGCGATCACCGCCGCGCGAACGCCGTCACCATCGTCATGAGCGTCACCAAGGGCGACCGAGGCGACGCCGAGGTGACAGTCGTGACGACAGTGACGGTCTCTTGGGAGCCAGGTGGCGTCGTCGCCACCCGTCGTGGCTCATTTGTCGATCAGCGCTACGGCGCAGCCCGAGGCAGTGTCCGGGACGGTTCTACAACCTCGGCTGTCACTCGGCGCCCGCGATGCGGGTGAGCGTGATCGAGGAAGCTCCCCAAGAACTCGCGCCATGCCAGCCGACCGGCGAAGTGGTGAACGCCCCGCACCGTGGCCCCGTCGGTCAGGGGTTGGACATCGAACGCGTAGTTGCCCGGCTTGGCCTGAGTCCGCTGCGGGACTACCCGGTAGCACTCCTCCCTCCCCGGATTGCCGCGCTGCTCAAGGTCCATCCCGGAGTAGCTGACGAGCACCCCGCCGAACGTGTCCAGCCTCGTCGAGACCAGCGTGAAGGGGCCTTCCCGCCCGGCCGCTGGGTGCACCATCACGTACCGCGTTCGGCCCGTAGGCTCGACGAGCACGTAGGACCCAACGATGAACGGCACGCCAACGATGCGCCCGGCCCTCGGGTCCAGAGGGTTGTCCGACGGATCAGGCGGCACAAAGTCCACCACTCCGCGCCAGTCCTTCCCGGTCTCGTCGAACAGAAGCACCTCGATAGTGGAGTCGGGCATCCCGTCCGCCCCGCCTGCCTGCCGCAGATGGTGCTGGTAGCTCCCGCCTTGCACTGCCTGGCGAGCGCGTGCAGCAGACTTATTAGCGTTCTTCTTGGTCATGATCGATCCCGTTCCGGTGCCGACGAAGACTTCCCCGCATCCTCGCAGCACCGAACAGGTCGATGTTCTCTTCCCGAGACCGAAGCCCCTTCACCCCGTCAGGCGAACCTCGCGGGGAGAGGTTCGATTGGGGTCCGGCGTGGGAGACGCCGATGGCGAGAGCCATGCGATCTGTCTAGCAGGCCGAGCCGTGGCCGCAACTCCTTGCGGTCGACCACCATGCGTCGCGGCTCGCGGCGAGGGTGGCCCGGTCGCAGGTGACCGACAAGGGAGCCACGAGAAGAGAGGCCACCACCTTCTCGCGCTTCCCTTGTCGGGCCGCTCCCGAAGACGTTGGCCGCTGTGTTGTGTTCCGTAGAACTACGTAGCCGTGCGGGCGGAGTGAGGTGGACGCGCCTTCGCCTCTGGCGTGCCGCAGGAGCATCTGGGCGCCGCGCTATGGTCGACGACCACCGGGTCGGACGCTCGAAGACGAGTCCCACTGGCGCCCACCGCAAGCGTAGGATCGGCGGATCACCGTGAGCATGCAGAGCCTAGACGTGTTCTCGCTGCGCGACGCGGTCGTCGGCGACTACAGGACCTTCGCGACGTCGTTCACGACCATCTACGCCGAGGACATCCGGCAGAAGGTCGACGCGATCTACGCTGACCAGCGTTACTGGCCCGAGCCTCTCATCCAGATCAACCCGAAGTACAAGTCGACCACGACCGTCGAGAAACTGGTCCGTTCGGGGACGCTCGACGCGCGCTGCGCGGAGATCTTCCGCTCGGGCGGCGCACCGCTCACGCTCTACAAGCATCAGGAGCAGGCGGTCGCCCTCGCGTCGCAGGGCGCGAGCTACGTGGTGACGACCGGTACGGGGTCGGGCAAGTCGCTCTGCTTCTTCGTCCCGATCGTCAACGCGGTGCTCGCCGACAAGCGACGCGGCGGAGCCAAACGCACGCGCGCCATCATCATCTACCCGATGAACGCGCTGGCAAACAGCCAGGTCGAAGAACTCGACAAGTACATGAAGAACGTCGCGGGCGAGAAGCCCGTCACGTTCGCGCGGTACACCGGTCAGGAGGATGACGACCAGCGCCGCGAGGTCGCCGAGAACCCGCCCGACATCCTGCTGACCAACTTCATGATGCTCGAGCTCCTCATGACGCGGCAGGAGGTGGTCGACCGGCGCGTCATGGGCAACTGCGAGGGCCTCCAGTTCCTGGTCCTCGACGAGCTCCACACCTATCGCGGGCGACAGGGAGCGGACGTCGCGTTGCTCGTGCGCCGCGTTCGGGAGCGTCTCTCGCCGGAGCGCCTCCAGTGCATCGGCACCTCGGCCACCATGGCGAGCGAGGGGACGATCGAGGACAAGAACCGTGTCGTTGCGGCCGTCGCGTCGAAGCTCTTCGCAACGGCGATCCCGGAGAGTAACGTCATCGTCGAGACGCTCGAGCGCGTCACCGATCCGAACCTCACGGACGAGAACGTACGCCCCGCGCTAGGGGCTGCGATTGCTGCCGGCATCGGGCCGAGCCTGCCGGACGATGAGCTGCGGAATCACCCGCTCTCCGTCTGGATCGAGACGCGCCTGGGGATCAAGTGGTCCGCCGTGGACCAGCGCTGGCAGCGCGCTCAGCCCCTCACCGTAACCGAGGCCGTGCAGCAACTCAGCGCGGACGCAGCCTGCGACGTCGAGCCGTGCAGGGTGGCGCTGCGCGACCTGCTCCTTCTGTCGAGCTCACGGGGTCTTTTTGCCTTCAAGCTGCACCAGTTCATCTCTGGAGCTGGGCACGCGTACGCGACCCTCGAGCCGCCGGGGCGCCGGTCGGTCACCGTGGACGGGCAGCAGTACCTCCCCGGCGAACCTGAGAAGCGCCTGTACCCGGTTCACTTCTGCCGAGAGTGCGGGCAGGAATACCACCCGGTCCGCCTCGTGAAGGAAGGCCCCAACAGGAAGTTCATGGCGCGTGACATCGACGATGCACCGCCGCCACGGCGCGAAGAGGATCAGGGCGGGCCAGACGTTGCCGACGATGGAGATGACGGTGACGGTGAGGTCTTCGGGTTCCTAACCCTCCACCCGCCTGACCCGGAGTTCACGTTCGCCGACCGCGACCTTGACTACCCCGAGAACTGGCTGGAGCTCGATTCGCACCAGACGCCGCGCCTAAAGGCGCACTATAGACCGTGGCGGGCGGTTGCCATCAACGTCGAGCCGACGGGTCAGGCCGGAGGTGGAGGGGCGCGTGCTTGGTTCATGCCGGGCAAGTTCCGGCTCTGCCTGCGCTGCGGCGAAACGCAGACAACGGCCGCTCGGGATCGCACGCGTCTTGCGTCGCTGTCGGCCGAGGGGCGGAGCTCGGCAACGACGGTTCTCGTCAGCAGTGCCCTCCGTTGGATGCATGGCGTCGCCTCGCGCCTCTTGCCAACCAACCGGAAGCTCCTCGGCTTCACGGACAATCGTCAGGACGCCGCGCTTCAGGCCGGGCACTTCAACGACTTCCTCTTCGTGAGTTTGATTCGCGCGGGCTTCCTTGGCGCGCTGGACGCTGCGGGCGCGAAGGGCCTCTCGAGCGAGGAGCTCGGCAGCGCCCAGCAGAAGGCCCTCGGCTTCGACGGTGCGGCCCCCGAGCTGCGTGCCGAATGGCTCCTGGAACCCACCCTTCGAGGACTGAATCTCCAGGAAGCTGAAGGCACGCTCCGGCAGGTGCTCTCGTATCGGGTGTGGTTCGACCAGCGTCGCGGCTGGCGCTACACGAACCCGAACCTCGAGCAGCTTGAGCTGGTCGACGTCGACTACAAGGGCATTGAGGAGCTCGCCTCGGACGAGGAGCTCTTCAAGACGGCTCCTGCGGTCCTCCAGCGTGCGACGCCGGCCGTGCGTGTCGCAGTCTATCGCGAGCTCCTCAAACACCTTCGCCAGTGGATGGCGATCCGAAGCCACGTGCTCGACCAGACGATCGTCGACCAGATGCTCGCCCGGTCTCACGGTCGCCTCCGTGCTCCGTGGGGCTTCGGTGTCGACGAAAGGCCGCGCCGGGCGCGATGGCTGTTCGTCCAGAGCCCGCAGGGCGTCAAAGACCGCGACGAGGAGCTCATCGTTCGCGGCGGCTCGCGCAGCGCTCTCGGCCGGGCGCTGAAGTCCTCGGAGCTGTGGGATGGCGACCGGGGCGCTCGAGAGCTCAAGCCGGCGGAGTTCGACACGCTCGTAGAGGCTCTGCTGAAAGCGGCTGCGACTCACGGGCTCGTGTCCGAGGAGGCGACGCCGTTCGGCAGCGCTAGCGGCTGGCGGCTGAGCGACGCATGCGTGCGGTTCCGAAGGGCCATGCCGACGATCGACCCTCGACATCCGAACGAAAGCGCCTTCTTCCGGGATTTCTACGCCAACCTCGCTCAGATGCTGCGCGCTCCTGGGCATCCGCTGTTCGGGTTCGAGGCGCGGGAGCACACGGCGCAAGTCGACGCGGAGCGCAGAGCCATCCGCGAGAAGCGCTTCCGCTACGGCGAGAAGGAGTGCAAGGAGCTCGCCGACGCGGCGAGCCAGCTCAAGGACCTTGGTGAGGCCAATCGGTTCCTCCCAGTCCTTTTCTGCTCGCCAACGATGGAGCTCGGTGTCGACATCTCGGCGCTGAATGGCGTGTACCTCCGAAACGTCCCGCCAACGCCCGCGAACTACGCCCAACGAAGCGGCCGAGCCGGACGCAGCGGTCAGGCGGCCCTGGTCCTGACCTACTGCTCATCGCAGAGCCCGCACGACCAGTATTTCTTCCGCATCCCCAAGGCGATGATGCATGGGGAGGTGCGCCCGCCTCTTCTCGATCTCGCCAACCAGGACCTCGTCAACAGCCACCTCCAGGCGGTGTGGCTCTCATGCAACGAACGACCGCTCTCGGCCTCGATCTCCGAGCTCCTCGTGCTCGAGGACACCGCGCGACCCCTGCGCCCCGATGTCCGAGCGCCGATGAGGGAGGTGCGGGTCACCGACGAGGCCGCGAGACGCATGAAACGAGTTCTCGCGCAGCTCGTGGACGAGCTCACGCCGACGTTGGCGCCCTGGTATCCCGGCGCCGATGCGCACGCAGCGGCCGTCGCGCAGAGCGCCCTCGACCACTTCGACGATGCGTTTCGTCGATGGCGGGATCTGTTCGTTGCGGCGGAGCAGCAGCGGGACGCCGCGCGCAAGACGATGGACGCCTACACCGCTCCGCAGCAAGAGAAGCGCGCGGCGCAGAGTCGTCACGCGCAGGCGATCGACCAGCTCAACCTGCTTCAGAAGGGCAGTAACAGCAACTCGAACGACTTCTACACCTACCGCTATCTCGCCACGGAGGGCTTCCTCCCCGGATACAACTTCCCGCGCTTGCCCCTGATGGCATACGTGCCCGCCACCAATGACGGTCGCGGCAAGCAGACGTACCTCCAGCGCCCGCGCTTCCTCGCCCTGTCGGAGTTCGGGCCGCGCAGCCTCGTCTACCACGAGGGGCGCGCCTACCGGGTCGTCCGCGCGATGCTCTCGCTCGGGCAGAACCCCGGCGCCGGCCGCGACGCGCGCTTGCCGACATTGTCGGTCCGCATCTGCGAGTCATGCGGGGCCGGCGACTTCACCGATCAAGCCTCACTGTGCCGCGCGTGCGGATCGGCGCTCGGTGGCGCGGAGATCGTGAAGAACGTCTACCGCATCGAGAACGTGGCCACGCAGCCGGCGGAGAGGATCACCGCGAACGACGAGGAGCGCCAGCGCCAGGGGTTCGAGTTGCAGACTACGTTCGAGTGGGCCGAGCGGGACCAGGTGCTGGACGTGCGCAAGGGTGCTGCGAGCGATACCGATGGTGAGATCATCCGGCTCGCCTACGGCCCCGGTGCGACGATCACGCGACTGAACAAGGGGCTGCGCCGTCGAGCCAACCTCAAGCAGCTCGGGTTCAACATCGATCCACTCTCCGGGTACTGGGCGAAGAATGAAGACGAGGACGACGAGACGGTGAAAGATCCAACCGTCGCGCCGCGCCAGTGGATCGTGCCGTGCGTACAAGATCACAAGAACGCGCTCTTGCTCCAGCCGGTCGAACGGGAGCTCTCGATGGAGACGCTTGCGACGGTGCAGCACGCACTCCAGCGCGGCATCGAAGCGCGGTTTCAGCTCGAGGAGGGCGAGGTCCTTGCAGAGCCGATGCCGAAGCGCGACGCGCGCACCGGCGTTCTGCTTTACGAAGCGACGGAGGGAGGAGCGGGCGTGCTCACGCGCCTTGTGGCCGAGCCGCAGACGATCGCGCAGGTCGCGCTCGAGGCGCTGCGGATCATGCACTTCGACATCCCGGACGCGTCCAAACTCCCCGGAGATGAACGAGAGCTCAAGGATGTGGCGGGCACGCTGTGCGTTGCGGCCTGTTACAAGTGCCTGATGTCGTACTACAACCAGCCCGATCACGAGCGCATCGACCGGCGTGACTCCAAGGCGCGGGAGCTGCTTCTGCGCCTCGCGCGGGCGACGACGAGCGGCGTGGAATCGCGCCTGCCCCGCGTCAGCGATCGGCCCACGGGGTCCGGTGACGGCGGCGACTCCATCCCAGCTCGCTGGCTGGAGCTCGCGGCAGCCAAGGGGATACCGCGTCAGGATGCGGAGCCTCTGGTCGCAGGCGATCTGAAGCTGCCGCTGGTGTGGAGGGGCCACTACGTTGTCGCCAGCTTCGGCGCCCTCGCGCCCGACGCATCGAGCAAGCTCGGGGACCAGGGCTTCGAGGTCATCGCGTTCGCCGAGTCCGAAGGTGCGTGGGATGACGCGTTCCGCCGGCTGGCGGCTGCACTGGGGAGGTCGTGACGGTGAACTACACGCCGGGCTCGCTCGTGAAGGCTCGGGGTCGAGAGTGGCTCGTCCTCGCGGGAAGCGATGCCGAGACACTTCGGGTGCGTCCTATCTCCGGCTCCGAGGAGGACCAGACGGTGATCCATCTCGCCCTTGAGCGAGATCCAGTGG
>VFSW01014044.1_pt1 | contig 11091 bp, 6 predicted proteins | sample 5358111 | NCBI WGS metagenome assembly VFSW01 (sample SAMN11554181, study PRJNA540505) | mine drainage metagenome | isolation source: sediment from site ElyBrook_90M | place: USA: Ely Copper Mine, Vershire, VT | collected 2017
CTCGACATCGTCAAAACCAACTTCGCCGGCGACACCTCCAGCCTCTATCACAACCAGGGAGGACTGGTTTTTGAGGACCGCACTTTTCAGGCCGGCCTCGGCCGCAACACCCGGTTCCTGGGATGGGGCGTCAACTTCATCGACTTCGATAACGACGGCTGGGCCGACATCCTGGTCACCAACGGCCACGTTTATCCGGAGGTGGGCGAGAACAGCGCCGAGTCCGGTTACCGGGAACGCAAAGTACTTTATAAAAATCTCCGCGACGGCCGTTTCGCCGACGTCTCCGAATCCGGCGGTCCCGGCATTCTCGAAAAAGTTCCCGCCCGCGGCGCCGCCACCGGCGATTTCAACAACGACGGAACGCTCGACGTCCTGGTCAACTGCGTCAACGACGTTCCGCAACTGCTCCGCTGCGACAGCGCGCTTTCCAACAACTGGATCCGGATCAAAACCGTCGGCGTAAAATCGAACCGCTCCGGCATCGGCGCCCGCGTTTACTGCACCACCCCCGGCGAGAAACCCGGCTCCCTCCATCGCCAGATGGACGAGGTGCGCAGCGGAGGCAGTTACATTTCGCAAAGCGACCTCCGCATCCATTTCGGACTCGGCTCCGCGTCCCGCGCCGACCTCGAAATCCACTGGCCCAGCGGCGCCGTCGACCGCCTCCGCGCCGTCAAAGCCAACCAGACCATCGTCGTGAAAGAGGGAAGTTCGCCCGCCTAATTGCTATAATCGAAACATTGCGCCCGTAGCTCAGCTGGATAGAGCGTCTGGCTACGAACCAGAAGGCCGGCAGTTCGAATCTGTCCGGGCGCACCATAAATAACTGGTTCACGACTTGGGCCTGACCCAAAGTCCGTATCGTTATAGCGGGTCCGCGTCTCCCAAGATGCCAGCGAACGCCCTAGCGGACTCTTCCCCGGGCCGGGTTCAATAGCTCCAACGCTTGTTCCAAACGGCTTCCCCGTGTGACGATGGAATTCGAGACGGACTTATGCAAAGGGAGTACGTTGCAAGGATCGAAGGCGTTTATCGGGTGGGAGACACCCATGTACCCCTTGATTCCGTGGTCTATTTCTTCCGCAACGGGATGTCGGCGGAGAGCATCGTCGAGAGCTAACCGGACTTGACGCTGGAGCAAGTGTATGGCGCCCTGGCGTTTTACCTTGGGAACCGGAAAGAGGTCGACGCCTACCTGATCGAAGGGCGACGCGCCGCGGAGTCGCAACTCCGGCAATCGAGGCAAACGAACGCCGAATTTATCGCCAAACTGCATCGGGCGCGGCATGCGAGTCAGAATTCCAGGCTGACGCCGATCGGGATGGGCGTATCATACGCGGGTTGCGACGCGTAGCGCCGGAGATCGACATTCGCACTTCTGTCGACGCCGGCCTTGCGGGTTTGGGAGATCCGGAAGTTCTGCGGATCGCAGCGGACTCCGGGCGAATTCTTGTCAGCCAGGATCGGCGCACCATACCTGCACACTTCGCGCGCTTCTCGGCTCGCGATTGAAGAGTTTGCAATACTGTTATCGAATCGGTGATACGCAATCCTGCGTGTTATACATGCAATATTGCGTATAATGGATCCGAGGAGATTATGGCAAGCATTGTCGTGTGTGCTGGACCGGGCAGTTGGCAGCAGGCGAGCCGCTTTGCGCAGAGGGCGCTCGGCAATGCTGAACTGAAAAGTTTTGAAGCCCTACGGCGCCGAGCGCCGGTTCAACCCCTGCTCGTGTTCTTGACCACCACGGACTATCATGGTCTCCGCTCGCTTCTACGGACTCTGAAGCCGGCCATTCCCGATGTGGTGATCTATTATGCAAATCGCCTTGCGCCCGAGGATGCCGCGCAGCTCGGTAAACTCGTCGGGGAGACGCGTCCTAATCATACGAGCGTCGTGTTTGAGGCAAAAGCCGCCGCGGCCTCAATGCTGCGACATTCGAGATCTTCCCATTCAGAAAACAGCAGCGCGTCTTCGGCAAGTCGCGCTCGGAAGGTGCGGGAACATTTTGGACTGACCCAAACCGAACTGGGCCATGCGCTTGGTGTAAGCCTGCGAACCGTGCAGAACTGGGAGCGGACCGGAGTAGCCGGGAGCCCGCGCCATCTGCGGGATCTTGAAGAGCTTTGGACCATTCTGAAGGAGTCGATCGAGGGATCGGACATTCCGGCTTGGCTGCGATCGGAAAGCGATGCCTTCGCAGGACAGCGTCCGCTCGAACTTCTGAAAGAAGGGAAAACTCGCGACATCATCGTCGAATTTCGGCGCCTTCAGGCCGGTGAACCAGCTTGAGGCTAGGACGCGCTGCGCGCAAGCAGCTCGGGGTATTGATCGCGGAGGCCACTTCTCTCAAGGGCGATTTCTTCCGGTCCGTTGCATTCCGGTATTTTCATCCTGACGATGTTATCGGTGGCGAAGGGACTCGGTTGCGCGGCGGCCGCTTTGTGCCAGCAGGCGTGAGAGCTGTCTATGCGAGCCTCGAAGAGGAGACCGCGCTTCGCGAAGTGACGAGCCGCAAGAGTGCCTTGGGCGGTAAAAGCCAGATCAGTGTCGGGGAGTACCCACGGATGACCTATGTCCTATCTGTCGCGGCGAGTCGAAACCTTGATCTTGCCGCGACGCTTCCAACGGAGCTTGCAAACGTCGTTCGACTCTGTCTGCGTACGCCGGGGTATCATGCATCGCAGGAATTGGCGGCCATCTGGATTTCAGAAGGTATCGACAGTGTCGTTTTTCCATCGGCGACAGGCGTCGGCCGAAACGTTGCGGTGTATCTAGCAAACGCCCGCGCTGGTAGCGTCATCGTTCGCAATCGCGCCGAAGTCTTGGCGGCCCTCCGCCGGCCACGGGTGGGAAAGCGTGGCCGGTAGCGGTGCGCTTCTGACATTCCGCGCCAAGTTTTGAGCGCAGCTTTCTGCGCTGACCTTCCATGCGAAAGCCAGAAGGTACGAACCAAAAGGCCGGCAGTTCGAACCTGTCCGGGCGCACAATGGAATCACTGGGCGGACAGCGCAAAAACAGACCGCCTAACCCCTCCACGAATATGTAGCACCAGGGTGCTCAACGATTTCGCTACGCATATCTTGGAGCACATCAGTAGGCTTGCGAAAAAGCCGAACGATTTTCCGCGTTCGCAGAGCTTTGGAATGCATTTCCGGCCAGTGGTCGAACAAGATCAAACCTCGATGGAACGGCGCTCAAATCGACCGCCAACTCGCATGTTGCGATGAGGCGTCGTCACTCACCGCCCCGCGCTGGCCGCCGCGGCGCTGCGGCATCGTAACTTACCCTGACAACGCCAGTCAATCGATGTGGCGCAATCAGCGGCAGTTGCTCCGGGCTACTGGACATAAAGTTCGCCGGATTGTAGGCATTCGCCGGATAGGGCGCAATGGGGAGCAGGCCCATCCGCATGTAGGTTTCCGCAATCAACTGGGCGCAAAAGAAAGTTCCCGCCAACGTCAAATTCAAACCCAAGCCGAGGAGATAGCTGAGTGTTAGCCCGGCGGCGGGGCCGAATTGCGCTGGCAGTCGCACATCCCGGCCGGGAAACGGCGCGCCACTGGCGCGGTGGAAAAATATTTCCAATGCGGCAAGCTGCTTCCTTTCGAGCGGCGCCGCGAGCTGTCTCACAAACAAATCGACCTCAACCGACATGTAGTAATCGAGGATCCCCTCTTCGCCAGTCGCGGCGGAAAGCTTGTCGAGCGGCGCGACGCGGCAGCCGCTATGAGTGGTCCCCGTGATCGGATCCGGGAAGTTCCGCCCGGCGCCAGGGGCATCCCAGAAATAAAGCTTGTCGCCGTCCCGATATACCATCCCGACATGGCTGTAGGGTGCGCCTTCGGCCATCTGTATCATCCAGTCGCTCGCGCTTTTTCCCTGGAAGGCGAATAAGTCCCCGGTTTTGAGGGAATCGCGAATCTCCTTGTAACTCTTCACGGGAAAATCGCCGGCAATCAGGAGTAGCTTTTGCATAGTTTCGTCCCGCCGTTCAAAGTTACTTCATGTTGCCACGGCCTCGCAACCCACGTTGGAAATGTCGCGGCAACCCGCCGGGGTCATGTGCGTGCTCGACGGCGCGCCCGCTTGCAAAACGCGCCGGAATCCGAAAAGATGTGAACCATGATCCCGAACATGCTCGGCGCCTATGGCGAATGGGCGGCGCAGACGATGCCGGACCCGCCGCGGCTGTCCTTCCGGCAGCCGGCGTTTACTGGCGTGGAAGCGTGGCGGGCTGTGGCGCGGGCGAGGTTCCGCGATCTGCTTCTCGCACCCGGAGGCGCCGCAACGCCGGTCGCCGAGGTGCAGCACCACGTCGAGTTCGACGGGTTGTCGATCGAACATCTCCAGTGGCAGCTTCCTTATGGACCGCCGACGGAGGCGCTGCTATTGAAGCCCGCCGGCGCGCAAGGCCGCCTGCCGGCCGTCGTGGGACTGCACGACCACGGCGGGAACAAGTACTTCGGCCTGCGAAAAATCACGCTCATGTCCAAGGACCCGCACCCGGCGATCGTGCGCCATCAGAAAGAGTATTACGGCGGCGCCGCCTGGGCGAACGAATTGGCGCGCCGCGGATACGTCGTTCTGGTGCATGATACGTTCACCTTTGGAAGCCGGCGTATGCGTCTTGCCGATCTGCCCGCCAGCATCCGCGGCTCGATGGTCGAGACCGATCCGGAATCGGAAGACGAGATCCAGCGCTACAACCGGTTCGCCGGCGAACACGAGCACATCATCGCCAAGAGCCTGTTTAGCGCGGGCATGACCTGGCCCGGCGTCTTTGTTTTCGACGACCGGCGGGCGGTGGACTACCTCGCTTCGCGTCCGGATGTGGACGCCACCCGCATCGGCTGCGCCGGACTATCCGGCGGGGGACTGCGCACCGTGATGCTCACCGGCGCCGACGAACGCATTCGCTGCTCTTGTTGCGTGGGGATGATGACGACGTGGCGCGACTACCTGCTCAACAAATCCTACACTCACACTTGGATGTGCTACGTGCCCGGCCTGCCGCGCGAGATGGACTATCCCGAGGTGCTCGGACTCGGCGCGCCGAATCCTGTGCTGGTGTTGAATAATCGGCAGGACGCTCTGTTCACCATGCCCGAGATGGAGCGCGCGGACCGGATTCTCACCGAAGTGTACAAAAAGGCCGGCTCGCCGGAACGCTACCGCGCGAGCTTCTACGACGGCCCGCACAAATTCGACCTCGCCATGCAGAAAGAAGCGTTCGCCTGGTTCGACCGCTGGCTGAAGAGCTAAGCGACAAGCGCTTTGACCACGCTTCCGCTGACGTCGGTGAGCCGGAAATCGCGGCCCTGGAAGCGGTAGGTCAGCTTCTGGAAATCGAAACCGAGCAGGTGCAGAATCGTTCCGTGCAAGTCATGCACATGCACCCGGTCCTTCACCACATTGAATCCGAGATCATCGCTTTCACCCAATGAAATGCCCGGTTTCACACCGCCGCCGGCCATCCACATCGTGAATGCGTTGGGATGATGGTCGCGGCCGTCCATGCCGCCCTGCACCATCGGCGTGCGCCCGAACTCTCCGCCCCAAATTACCAGCGTGTGATCCAGCATGCCCCGCTGCTTCAGGTCCTGAATCAACGCCGCGCAGGCTTTGTCGGTGTCGTGCGCGTTCTTCGTGATGTCCCGCACCAGGTCGGTGTGTTGATCCCACGCCTCGTGATAAAGCTGGACGAATCGCACGCCGCGCTCCACCAGCCGCCGCGCCAGAATGCAATTGTTGGCGAAGGACGGCTTGCCCGGCTCCGCGCCGTAGGCTTCCAGGGTCTTCGCCGATTCCTTCGAAATGTCCATCATTTCCGGAGCGCTCGACTGCATCCGGAAACCCATCTCGTAAGAGTTAATTCGCGTAGCAATCTCCGGATCACCCGAAACTTCCAACTTCATCTCGTTCATCTTGCGCAGCGCATCGAGCGAGTCGCGCTGCAGTTCCGCGTCCACTCCCTCCGGGTTCGACAGATACAGCACCGGATCGCCGCTGCTGCGGAACGGCACGCCTTGATAGACCGTCGGCAGGAACCCGCTGCCCCAGCACGAATCGCCGCCGCTGGGGCCTTTCACGCCGGAGCTGAACACGACGAACGCCGGCAGATCGTGCGACTCGTTCCCTAGGCCGTAAACGACCCACGCGCCCATGCTCGGCCGCCCGAACTGCATCGTGCCCGTGTTCATCAGGAGCTGCCCTGGCGCGTGGTTGAACGCGTCCGTCGTCATCCCTTTAATGATGGCGATGTCGTCCACGATGTTGGCGGTGTAGGGGAGAAGCTCGGAAATCTCCGCGCCGCATTCGCCGTGCTTGGTGAACTTGAACTTCGCCCCCATCAGCTTCGAGTTCGGATTGATGAACGCAGCCCGGTAACCCTTCAACAACTCGGGCGGCGGAAGCGTTCCATCGAACTTCGCCAGTTGCGGCTTGTAATCGAACAGATCCAGATGGCTCGGTCCGCCGGCCATGAACAGGAAGATGACGTTCTTCGCCGTGCCGCGGAAGGGAGGCTGCTTGGGAGCGAGTGGGTCCTTCGGAGCGGTCGCGTTGGCGAAGCCGTTTTCGGCTAAAAGATTCGCCAGCGCCATCGCGCCCAGTCCCACCCCGCACTGGTCGAAAAACCACCGGCGCGTGATTTGTCTCGGGTCCTGCCCGCGCAATTTAGCATCCTGACAATTCATTTTTCGCTCCTTCCTATTCCTTCGTGATGGTTTCGTCCAGATTCAGCAGAACCCGCGAAACCGCGGTCCACGCGGCCAGGTCCACCGGCGTCGCGCCTTTCGGCACCAGCGCCAACGCTTCCTTGGACTCCTTGCCACGCAACCCCGCTAGGTCCGGCGCGCTCAACCATCCGTTCCGCAGCCGCCCTTCTTGTTTATCGAGAAACGCCAGCAGCACCGCCGATTCGCTCGCCGTCGGCTCCCGTCCCAAACATCGCCGGAACGCGAATACCAGCCGCTTCGGGTCCGTCCCGCCGCCATCCCGAAGCGTCATCGAAGCCAACGCCCGCGCCGATTCCATGAACAGCGGCTCGTTCAACAGCGTCAGCGCCTGCAGCGGCGTGTTGGCCCGCGCCCGCCGCACGCAGGAAGAATCTCCGTTCGGCGCGTCGAAGGTTTGCAGCATCGGATACGGTACGGAGCGATAGCGGAAAGTGTAGATCGCCCGCCGGTAGCGCTCCGGCCCCGTGTCTTCCTTCCAGATTTTCACGCTATAGCTCGCCGGAGGAACGAACAGAAACGCCGGAGCCGGTGGATACACGCTCGGCCCGCCCATCTGCGGATTCAGCAGTCCGCTCGCCGCCAGCGCGATATCGCGCACAATCTCGGCGTCCACGCGGAAGCGCGGCCCGCGCGCCAGCAGCCGGTTATACGGATCCTTCTCGAGCAGCTCCGGCGTCACGTTCGAAGACTGCCGGTAAACGGCGGAAGTCGCAATCAGCCGCTGCATATGCTTCACGTCCCACCCGCTCTGCATGAACTCCACCGCCAGCCAGTCCAGCAGTTCGGGATGCGTGGGCGGCTCGCACTGCGTGCCCAGATTTTCCGCCGTCGCGACGCTCCCCGTTCCAAACCACGCCTGCCATTCGCGATTCACGAACGAACGCGCGGTGGTGGGTGCGTCGGGAGCCACCATCCATTTGGCAAACGTCAACCGAGTGGGCGGCGCGCCCGAGGGCAGCGGATTGAGGAACGCTGGAACTCCCGGCGCGACCGCTTGTTCCGGCTTTAGAAAATCGCCGCGATTCAGAACATGCGTCACCCTCGGATTCGTGCGCTCCGAAATCACAAGCTGCGACGCGCCTTCAGGATGCTCCTTCCACAGCGCCGCGATGCGGTCGTTCGCATCCTTCCACTCCGGCACCGTCGTCCGCCAATAACTGAAGACGGCCCACTCCTGATCCGGCGTTCGATCCGCGCGCGGGATGGCGAGGATCTGGCGGACATTGGCGGGAATCGGATCGGCCACCGCATCCGGCTCCGTCGTAATCGAAAGCCGGAAGCGGCCCAGATTGTAGACCAGATTTTCGTCGCGCACGAAGCCGCCGTGCTTCTGCGCCAACGAGAACGTCAGCACCTCACCGCCCTCGTAGGAGATCGGCTTCTCGGCGTTAAACACCGCCTTGCGCGCCTGGTTCCTCAGTCCCGGTCCCGCGTCGATGCCCCATGCCGTCCGGGCGTCGCCGTCGATGGCGAATTGCACCGGGCCCACGATGCGCGGCTTCCCCGATTTATCGTCCGGATCCAACTGCGCTTCGGGCTGGCTGAAATCGGCCGTCGCCCGGACGATCTTCACCTCCGCCGCCTTCGCCGGATCGCTCGCCGGAGCGGCCTTCACGCCGAATTCGGTAAGCGCGCAGAGTCCTTTGTACGACCGCCCCGGCCCGTTCAACGGCAGATTCGGATCGGTCATCAATTCCAGCCGGAACGCCGTGATGTTCCGCACATCCGTCTTGACGGTCATCTTCACCGTATGGCTACCGGGCGCAAAACCCTGCGCCAAAAACGATCCGTCCTCAAGCGGAGTGTATTTCTCGCCGCCGGTCGAAATGTCGTCCACCGTGGGCCGCACCACCGTCCACTGCGGCTGATCCGCCTTGACCTTTTCTTCCCACGCCGCCATCCGTTTTTCCCAATTCGAGTTATGGTGCTGAAGAGTGCCTTCGATCTCGCGAATCTGCCGGAAGATATCGGCGTTCTTCATCTGCTCGGCCGGCGAATAGACCGCCATGCTCGCCTCGTTCGAATCGTTGAGGAACGCGAACATGCGGTAATACTCTTCGTGCTGGATCGGATCGAACTTATGGGTATGGCACTGCGCGCATTGAATGGTGATGCCCAGAATGTTCTTGCCCACCGCGTCCATCCGGTCGAACATCGCCTCCATGCGGAACTGCTCCGGATCGATGCCGCCTTCTTCGTTGGTCATCGAGTTTCGCAAGAAACCCGTCGCCACAAGCTGGTCCTGCGTCGGATGCGGAAGTTCATCGCCGGCGATCTGATCGATCACGAACTGGTCGTACGGCAGGTTCTTGTTCAACGCGCCCACCACCCAATCGCGATAGGCCCACACCTGCCTCTGCTTGTCTTTCTCGAACCCGTCGGAATCGGCGTACCGCGCTCCATCCAGCCAGATCCTGCCCCACCGCTCTCCGTAGTGCGGCGAGCTCAGCAGACGGTCCACTTGTTTCTCGTACGCGCCGGTGCTCTTGTCTTGTACGAAGCGGTCGATCTCCTCGGGCGTCGGCGGAAGCCCGATGAGGTCCAGGCTCAGACGCCGCAGCAGCGTCTCCCGATCCGCTTCGGGCGATGGCTTTAGACCTTCCTTCTCCAGCTTCGCCAGAATGAAATTGTCGATTGGATTCTTCGGCCAACAGGCGTCATGAACCGCGGGCGCCGCCGGCCCCACCGGTGGAACCCAAGCCCAGTGTCTCTTCACTTCCGCCGTGGCCACGTCGGCCGAATCGGGCCACACCGCGCCCGCGTCGATCCCTCGCTTGATCGTATCGATCTGCGCCGGGTCGAGCTTGCCGCCCATCGGCATCCGCGCGTGCTCGCCAATGCCCGCCACGCGCCGGTAGAGTTCGCTTCCCGCCGCATTGCCCGGCTGGATCTCTTTCGCCAGCACGATCTTCCGCGAATCCAGACGCAACCCCGCCATCTGCGTTTTCGCGCCGTGACAGCTCGAACACGATTTGGCGAAGATCGGCTGAACGTCTTTCACGAAGTCCACCGCCGCGGGCGCAGGCGGCGCGCTCTGTCCACGCAGCCAGGTGGAAACCGCCAGAACGCCGCACAGCGCGGCCAATCCGGCGATCGCCCACGTCCGCGTCTTCATACTGGAACCGCCGGAGACGAACCTACGCGGCGGACGCCGGCATCCTCCCACCCATGCGCGTCGCGCACCGCGATCATCACGCCGAGCACGTCGCGCCAGGTTTGCGGGTCCTTCATCGTTTCGTTCGGGAACATGCAGCCGTCCCAGCAAATGTGTCCGAACGCGCGCGTCGGCTCGCCGTCGTCGCCGCGCATCCACGCTCCGGCGTCGCGAACGATATCCAATCTGCCGTTCGGATCGTTCGGCGGGCAGTGCCGTCCGGTCTTGTCGTGAGATCCCGATCCCCGCACCGTGCCGTCGTTTTGCGCCACGTGAAAATCGATCGTCCAGGGCCGCAGACTGCGCGCCATCTCCTTGTACGCCGCCGCCAATTCGTCGCCACGGGACCAGTCGAAATTCTCCGGCAGCATCCGGTCCTCCGGCGCGTTATAGCCGAGTGTGAACAGCATCGTATGCGCCATGTCGGCCTGAAAGCCCAGCGTCTCCGGACGGCCCACCATCTCCAGCAATTCCAGCATCCTCCGCCAGCTATGCATCCCGCCCCAGCAGATCTCGCCCTCCGCCGCCAGGCGCTCGCCGAAGCCCTCCGCGATATGGGCCGCCTCGCGGAACGTGTCCGCGATGCGCTTCGTGTTTCCCTCCGGGTCCTCCGCCCATTCGCCGACACTCGCCGCGGAATCGATTCTCACCACGCCGTTCGGACGGATTCCCAACTCGCGAAGCTTCCGCGCAATCCCGCATGCTTTCTTCACTTGCAGAAGAAACCGTTTCCGCTCGTCCTCGCCGCCCATCGCCGACCCTCCGCCCGTAGCGGCCCAAACCGGCGCCACCACCGAACCGGCGGCCAATTTCCGTCCGCCGAGCTTCGCCGCCAGTTCCTCCAGTTCGTCCGCGGTCGAGTCGATATCCACGTGCGGCGCCGAGAGAAATAGATCCACTCCGTCGAACCTCTCCCCGCCCACCTCCGCCGCCGCCGTGAGGTCGAGCATCGTATCCAAATCGAGCGCAGGCTCCGACCCCGGCCCTTTGCCTACGATGCCTGGCCACATCGCGTTGTGAATGGCCGGATATGCGTGCGCCATCATCTTCTTCGAGGAAGGTTGGGTGGGTTCCAAGTTGCTTTGCCGCTCCGCCTATACATTATCAGGACTGGAGCGCCATGGCGCTCCCTCCCTCCCCCGCCGGCCCCTTCCGCTGTGCCAACCACCCCGCGCCGGGCGGCCCGGGGCC
>VFSW01014045.1_pt1 | contig 11091 bp, 9 predicted proteins | sample 5358111 | NCBI WGS metagenome assembly VFSW01 (sample SAMN11554181, study PRJNA540505) | mine drainage metagenome | isolation source: sediment from site ElyBrook_90M | place: USA: Ely Copper Mine, Vershire, VT | collected 2017
CCCCGCCGGCCAGCGGCGGCGTGCAGAGCCGTCCCGCGATGCGGACGAAGAAATTGCTGATGGCCCCCGCGGTGACCGCGCCGCGCGCGTTGCGGAAGAGCACCTCGTCGAAGTCTGCGTGCTGGGCGGCGGCGAATAGGCGGTCGTACAGCGCGCGGTGGGTGGTCTTGTGGCGCAGAAATACATCGCCAGATGCGGTGCGCTCGGCGGCGAGCAGTACGCGACAAGTCTCTGCGCTGGGTGTGAGCAGCGCGCTTGTCAGCGCGATCTGTCCGCTGCGGTCGAGGGTGAGGCGCACGCGGTGTCGGCTGAGCGGGGCGAAGGTTGCGGCCAGCGCGTGCAGGCGGGCTTCGATCGCGGCGGCGTCGAAGGGACGGTCGAAGTACTCGCAGGAGAGACGCAATCGGTCCAGATGCAGGGGCAGCAGCGCGTAGCCGTCGTTCCAGCGCAGTGTTTCGATCAGATCGAACGGCGGCTGCGAGCGGGTGAGGAATGCGGCCTTCAGGCGGCACTCGGCGTACTCGGCCGCCGGGTCTGAATCGTAGACGATGCCGCCGCCGACGCCCATGGTTGCCGCGCCGTTGTGTAGAGTCAGCGTGCGGATGGCGACGTTGAAGCAGGCGTCGCCGGTGGGCGCGATGAAGCCGATGGAGCCGGTGTAGATGCCGCGCGGCGAGTCCTCCATCTCGCGAATGATGCGCATGGTGCCGATCTTGGGCGCGCCGGTGACTGAGCCGCTTGGAAAGAGGCTGCGGAAGAGGTCGTTCCAGCGCAAGCCGGCGGGCAGCGTGCCGGAGACGGTCGAGGTCATCTGGAGGAGCGTGGGATAACGCTCGACGCGGAAGAGGTCGTCGACGCGGATGCTGCCGGTGGCGCAGATGCGTCCGAGGTCGTTGCGCAACAGATCGACGATCATGATGTGCTCGCTGCGGTTCTTCTCGTCGTGGTGGAGCGCGAGCGCGGCGAGGGTGTCTTCTGCGCAGTCCAGGCCGCGCGGCCAGGTGCCCTTCATCGGGCGCGTGGCGATCTGGCGGTCGCGCACGCGAAAGAAGAGCTCGGGCGAGAACGAGAGGATGGGGCGGGACGTTCCTCCGTCCTGCGCGGCGAGATTCACCAGCGCGCCGTATGCGACGGGTTGCTGGCGGCTGAGAGCGAGGTAGAGCTCGGCGGGCGAGGCTTCGGTGCGTAGGCGGATGCGTCCGGTGAAGTTGACCTGGTAGGTGGCCCCGGCGGCGATCTGTTCTTTGATCTGCTCGATCTTGCGGCGGTAGGCTTCAGGGGCGAGGCTGAGGGCGATCTCATCTTCAGCGAAGGCTGGTGCGGTGCGCTGAGTCGTTATCTGCGCGGGCAACGTGGGAAGCGGCGGGCCGCTGAAGGTGCCGAGGATGTGGTCGAAGACGATGGGCGCGCGGTAGACGCCGAAGCAGGCGAGCGGAGGATCGTGCGGCGTCTCACCGGCGATGCCTTGCAGCGAGTAGCCGCACTCGTAGGGGAGGAAGCCTGCGACATGGCAACCCTCGGCGAGGGCCTCTTCGATCCGCTGGAAGAGGACGGGCAGCTCGTCCGGCGTCTGCGCGGCGAGGATGCGGAGTGGGTCGAGAAAGATGTAGCTGTGCCAATTCTCCGCGTCGCAGCGCGCGGTCTCCAGCAGCACGGCACCGGGCGTTTCGCCGACCAGCGCCGCAATCGTCTCCGGGAGTGGTGTGGGCAGTGTCATGGGTGCTCCTGTGCAAGTGCGCTGCTTCAAGCAGAACCAGAGGAGCGGCTTGGCCAACCGTAACTCTGTCAGGTTGGGCGATCAGGTGCGGATGTGGACGGCGTAGCAGGTCTGGTTGCTGAGGGTCGGGTTGAATGTGGGGTGCAGCGTGGCCGAGGTTGCGGTGCGCCGCTCGAAGTAGTATTGCAGCGGGTAGGGTGAGGCTGTGTAGGCGGCAGGGAGGAGGGCGGCGAGCGCATCGCGGCAGTAGGCGGCGTGAATCTGTGGCGTGAGGCCGGCGATGTGGTGGTCGGAGCGCGGACTGTCGGTCCACTGGTAGGCGTGCGTCCAGATGCCGAGCTGGAAGTCCATGCCGCGGCGGGCGGTCTCGGCGGCGATGAACTGGAGGGCTTCGAGGTTGCGCTGGTGCTCGCTGGGCTGGAGCGCGGGCTGGATGTGGGCCTGCTCGTATCCGGGGACCTCGACGAGGTAGGGGTAGGGGAAGTGAAGGTAGTCGCCGGTGACGCCGCGCGGAAAGTCCCATCCGAAGCCGAGCGCGAAGTTGAAGCGGTGTAAGCGCGCGGCGGCCAGCGTGGCCAGATACGCCGTCCAGAAGGCGCGGGCGTAGAACCAGGGCTTGTCCGCGATCTCCGATACGAAGGCGCGGGCGACGCTGAGTTTGATAAAGGTGCGGCGGGTGGATTGAGTGGGCATGTGTAGCTCCGATCTTCCGGCGAAAAGCGAAGGCAAGAAAAGGCAACGACGAAATACGGAGATTCTGGCTTAGCCAGAATGACGACTTGCTGTGGCTTAGCCAGAATGACGAGCCGTGGCGATGCGTCGGGATCAGGCAAAGCGCAGGCTGACGCGGCCGGCGTGGGTGAAGGCGGCTTCGGCGGAGGAGCCGGGGCGTGCGGGTGTGTTGCCGGTCCAACTGCCGGTGGTGATCCACTGGCCGGCCCGGAGGCCGCCGGTGCGCGCGGCGCCTTCGTTGGCGAGGTAGGGAAGCAGGCGCATCAGGTCGCCGGAGGTGTTGGAGCCGGTGCGCTCCACCTCGACCTTGCCGTCGACGGCGAGAGAGACGGATTCAGTTTTGAAGTCAATGCTCTGCCAGTTGGCACAGGCGGGACCGTGGATGAAGCCGCCGTGCATCTGCAGGTCGGCCAGCGCGGTGAAGTTTGCGACGGCCTTGGGATCGATCAGAGCGGACTCCAACTCCTCGATGATGGGATGGCAACTGGCAATGGCGGCGACCACCTCGTCGCGCGTGTAGGGCGTGACGCGCGGGGGCAGGTCTTTGCCGAGGAGGAAGGCGATCTCCGCCTCCAGCACGCGATAGCGGAAGCGCGGGCCGGTGAGCAGCGTACCGCTGGGCACCATCCAGGCGCGCGGCATGGGCGCGAAGAAGGGAGTGGCGCCGGGCGAACCTGCGCCGATCTTCCATCCACCGATGGGGCCGAGTTCGGCGGCCATGATGCCGTGGCAGAACGCAGCCTCATCCAGCGACTGAGGCTGGAGCTCGGCGGGCAGGTCGGCGATGGGGGCGTGGGTGCGGCGCGCGTTGAGCAGCAGGTTGGCGGATTCGGTCAACTGTTGTTTGCGGGCATCGTTCATGGTGCTACCAGTGTCGCTCAAACAGGTGGCGGTGTCATGCGTCGCGCAACGGGGGGGACGCTTTATCGCCGCCGTTCGCGCCTGTGCGCGCGCACGAAGTTGCTGACGCAGAAGTAGCCGAAGACCGCCAGCATCGCCAGCGCGCCCAGCAGTTGCCGATGCGCCGTTGTGTTGGCCGCGGTCGCGCGCCACGCCGCGCGCAGACGCCACGCACCGCCCAGCGCGAAGAGTGCGAAGATGCCGAAGAAGACGCCGGAGACCTCCAGCCAGAGCACGCCTCCGAGTCGCGTGAACGTCCGCCACGCCGTCTCGCGAAAGCCCCGGCCGCCACTGCGCAGCCTCTGCTTGGCACCGCGCGCCTGCATCGGCCTGAGCGGGGCCGAACTGTCACGCGCTGGGTTCTCACGCGCCGGGCGGGCGCTCACGGGGTTGGCGCCCGCTGGACGGGCGCTCTTGCGCGAGGGATTCTCCGCCGTGGCCGCGTCCACCGCAGCCGTCACCGTCTTAACCGCCTGCCGCGCCCCGAAGCCGAGCGCTCGTCCAAAACGGACCACATCCATATTGGGAAGTGTAGCCTTCCGCCCTCGCTCGGCGAAAGCCCGCGCAGCAGCCTGCCGATGGCCCCGTTGGATGGACTCCGGGCCGCGCAAAGAGACTTAAATCCCCTCCACCGCATCCTACTGTACAGGACGCATCGTATTTGAAGCAGCCGCAGCGTTCAGAAACGCAGTCAGGAGCAGTCAGATGATGAAGACCTTGCTTTGGGAGATATGTTGGTTTTGCACAGCCGCTGTAGGTCTATTGGTATGGGAGCCGCGGCGCGCGGCGGCTGTCAAGTGCCTCGTCGGAAAACCCGAAGCCCCCCGCTCCGATCACCATACCGGTGTCTAGCTGTATGGTTTCAATAGGGTCTCCGCCGCGCTCATGCCAGTCCACCGTGCTCGTGCCAGAATGACGGAGCCGAGCGACTGCACCGGAATGACATCCCCACAGCAACTCTTCAGCTACATCTTGGCGCGCAGTGGGACGACCTCGTCCACGGGCGGCATCTGCAAGAATTCAGGCTCCTGGTTATAGCTCTTCAGCAACTGGTGATGCAGGCAGTAGAGCGCGAGCTCCAGGCGGTCGGAGACGCCCAGCTTGTCGTACACCTTGCGCAGGTAGTTCTTGACGACCTGCTCGGTGGTGCCGATCTGGTAGGCGATCTCCTTGTTCCTCATGCCGCGTGTGATGCAACTGATGATGGCCAACTCTTTCTTGGTGAGCTTGGGCAGCGCGCGCGGGTTGGTGAGTGAACTGGCCTGGGAGCGATAGGCCTCGATGACCCAGCTAATGGACTGGTTGTCGATCCAGGTCTCGCCGTCGGCAATCTTGCGCACGCATTTGATCAGCAGGTCCGGGGAGATGGAGCGGGGCACGACACCGCGCACTCCGCGACGGTAGAGATCGACGATGTTCTCTTCATCGGCCTCGGCCACCTGCACGATAAGCTTGGCGTCGGGGCTGTGCTTGACCAGCTCCGGGATGGCGTCAATGGTGCCTGCGATGAGCTGGCCTTCGAGCAGGACGACATCGGTCGGGTAGCGTTCCAGCGCGGCGTGCAGATTGGCCAGCGTCTCGGCCTGCGCGACCACGCGAATGTCGTCTTCCAGGGCGAAGACCTTCTTCATGCCGACGCGGTAGATCGCCTGGGAGTCGGCGAGGATGATGCGGATTCCCGGTGTAACGCTGGGCATCTCATGGATGGTGTGGGCCGACTGTTCCGAATTGTGGGTTTGCGTCATCATTGTTCAGACCTGGAGAAAGTATTCGTCGATTACCGCCGCCACCATCGACTCCTGGCCCGTGAGTTGATGGCGCACTACGCGCCCCGTACAGTGGATGGAAACATCGCTGGTCCAACCCATGGCATCGGACGGCATATCCATGGTGAACTCGATGCGGTTGCCAACCTCCGGAAGATAGTCCGTCACAAACAAAAGACCGTTGGAGGAGATGTCCCGCGTGGTGGCGTCAATCATCCCGTACTCTGTCTTCAAATGGAGCGCAAGCCGGAGAGGGAAGCGGACCGCAGTCCGCATGGCTTCCCTCGCCCCAAACTTCTGCCACTCCGTCAAGATTCCTCCTTTGGAGAACCCCAGGTGCGCCCGGTTGGGTGCACCGCGGTTACCAAAGTTTATGCTACAGGATTATTGTGCCACCCAGTGCCATTCCGGCAATGACACATTAGTTGTAGATTTGAGCAAAGGTAACCGCGCAAGGCCGGGCGGCCCAGCCAATCCGGTAGTGCGCGCCGCCCTACGCACGCTACGCCCGATAGATTGCACTGCGCCTGCGTGGGATGGCGGTGCTGCGATCCGGGAAGAGCGGGCAGGACACGCGGGTCATCGATTGGCATCCATAAAGGACTGAATCTCCTGCTTTTCTGCGGGAGTGAGGCGGAGCTTTGCAGCCGGCCACACGCCCTCAACCTGCTGCGGGCTGCGACCGCCTACGATGGCCGCGGTGATGGCGGGGTTGGCCAGCGTCCACGCAATGGCGACGACGCCCGCCGAGACGCCGTGGCGTGCCCCGATCTGCTTGAGAAAGTCGGCGACCGCGAGGTTGCGGCTGAGCAGCGGCTCCTGATAGTTCTTGGCGTTGCGGCGGAAGTCGTCGGGCGGCAGGTTGGCGACGCGCTCTTTTGTCATTGCACCGGTCAGCAGGCCGGAGTGCTGCGGCGAGTAGTTGATGACGCCGATCGAGCGGTCCAGGCAGAAGGGCAGAACCTCCGCCTCCACCGCGCGGTTGAGCAGCGAGTAGGGCGGCTGCAGCGACGCGATGGGAGCGATCTCCATGCAGCGTTCCATCTGCGCGACCGTGAAGTTCGAGACACCGATGTGGCGCACCTTGCCTTCGCGCTTCAGTGCGGCCATGACCTCCCAACCCTCTTCGAGGTCCCGGTCCTCGACCGGCCAGTGGATCTGGTAGAGGTCGATGGCCTCCACCTGGAGGCGGCGCAGACTCTCCTCCACCTCGCGGCGGATCTGCAGCAGGGTGCGCCGGATCTCGCGCTTCTGGTTCCACACCATGCCGCACTTGGTGAAGAGGAAGGGCTTGACCGGAGACTGCTTGACCGCCTTGCCCACCACCTCTTCCGAGTGGCCAAGGCCGTAGATCGCTGCCGTGTCGATCCAGTTGACGCCAAGGTGGATGGCCTTGTGGATCGCCGCGATGGAGGCGTTGTCGTCCTGCGGCCCCCAGGAGAAGGCCCAGTCGCCGCCGCCGACGGCCCACGCGCCGAATCCGATCGGCGTGAGCCACATGTCCGATGTCCCAAGCTGCTTCAGTTTCATAAGTGTGCTCCCTCTGGGAGTGCTGTCAGCCGCGGGAGTGCTGCCCGGTGTGGACAGTACGTTCGCCTTGTAGACTATCGTAACCCCGTACAGCAGTCGGGGTACAAAGGCCCTTGCAGAGGATACAAAGGCGCTTCGTCCAGAGCAGGCCCAACCGGTGCAGTATATGCCCTGTCGGATGCGTTCTCCAGTGACTTAAGTCCTGTATGGCGTCGCCTCGCACGGCTATAGTGGGCAGTGGATGGATGCCATGTCGCCCGAAGCCCGCACTCGGAACGCAGTGACTGTCGATGTACCCGCAAAGCAGAAGAAGCCCCTGGCGCGCCGCGCCGTGCCGGACCGCTCACAGCAGGTCCGCCGCGCGGTGCAACTTGCGGTTCTGGCACTGAACCTGTGGATCGCAATTGAGTTCTTGATGTGGGTACGCTACTTCGAGAGCCAGGGACAGACCCGCTACATCGAGCGGCCGGCCGGCGTCGATGGCTGGCTGCCCATCGCGGGACTGATGAACCTGAAGTACTTTCTGACGACCCATCGTCTCCCCTTGGTCCATCCGGCGGCGATGGTGCTCGCAGCGATATTCCTGCTCTCCAGCCTGCTGCTGAAGAAGAGCTTCTGCTCCTGGCTCTGCCCGGTGGGAACGGTCTCCGAGGTCCTATGGAAGCTGGGTCGCAAACTCTTTCGCCGCAACCTCACCGTGCCGCGCTGGCTCGATCTCCCTCTGCGCAGTCTGAAGTATGTGTTGATGGCGTTCTTCCTCTACATCGTCGCCAGCATGACGGCGCAGGCGCTGAACGATTTCATGCTGGCCCCGTTTGGCATCATCGCGGACGTGAAGATGCTGAACTTCTTCCGCGACCTGAGCTTTATCGGGGTCGCAGTGCTGGGATCGCTCGTCGTCCTCTCCGTTCTGGTGCGGAACTTCTGGTGCCGGTTCCTGTGCCCCTACGGCGCGTTGATGGGACTGGTCTCATCGCTGAGCCCGGTGCGGGTGCGCAGGGATGCGCAGGCGTGCATCGACTGCGGCAAGTGCAGCAAGGCGTGTCCATCCAGCCTGCCGGTCGACCGTCTGCTGCAGATCCGGTCGCTGGAATGCACCAGTTGCATGGAGTGCGTCGCCGTCTGTCCGGCTGAGAATGCGCTTCAGTTGGCGCTGCCGCGGCGCGGGTCTTCGCCTGCTACAGACACGCCCGCCGCCCGCTGGCGAGGCCGCACAGTGCAGCCCCTCATGGTTGCCGGCGCGCTGGCTCTGCTCTTCTTCGCGCTGGTCGTGGCCGCGCGCGTAACCGGTCACTGGCAGACCGACATTCCGCGCGATGTCTACATGCAGATGGTGCCGCACGCGGACGACTACGGCCACCAGGAGAGCCTGAACTAAGGCGTTGCATGGAGCAGCGCGCTCAGGCCCTTCCTGTCCTTCACCACGATCTGGCGCGCGTCCACCTCCAGCAGGCCCTCGGCCTGCAGCCGCATGAGGTTGCGCGAGATCAGCTCGCGCACGGTGCCCAGTTGGCTGGCCAGCTCCTGATGGCTGGCGGGCAACAGGAACTCGATGCCGCGCCCGGTCTGTACGCCTTCGCTCTCCGCCAGTCGCAGCAACACCGAGATCAGCCTTTGGCGGATGGTGGTGAACGATAGCTCCTCGATGATGCCCACCAGCCGCCGCAGCCGCGCGCCCACCACGGCCAGCATCTTCAGCGCAACCTCGGGATGCTCCATGCAGTAGGCCCGCAGGTCCTGCCGCGAGATGAAGGCAATCTCCGCATCTTCAACCGCCACGCCCGACGCCGGGTACGGCCCTCCATCGAAGACCGGCAGCTCCGCCACGGACTCGCCCGCGCCGTCGATCGCCAGCACCTGCTCCCGTCCGCCCACCGACGTCTTGAAGATGCGCACCCGGCCCACCGCAATAATGTGCAGCCCGCGGCATGGCTCGCCCTCGGAGAAGAGCAGCTCCCCCGCATGGTACGACTTGCGCACCGTGCGTGCCGCCAGCAGATGCAACTCCGCCGCCGTAAGACTCGACAGCAACGCGGTCTTCCCCAGTACAACCGACAGGTCCGTCCGATCAACGCTCATGGCAGAAAGTCTAGCAGCGCGCGGCCTTGCAATGCGATGCGTACCCGCCGAATCGTTGCGCGCTATGCGTAGCGGAGCCCGAACCGAACGGCGACGTGCGCAGTGACTAAAGTCGCTGCAACGCGAACCGGCGCGCTCTACGCTGCTTGCAAGGGAGACCCACATGACATCCACGACACCGGCATCGACCGCACAGACCGTCCGCGAGATCGCACTGCAGCAGCCGACTTCCATTCGCGTCTTCGAGCGCTTCGGCATCGACTACTGCTGTGGTGGACGCAAGCCCCTCGCCGAAGCCTGCCTCGCGGGCAACCTCGACGTGGACGCGGTGCTTGCCGCGCTCGAATCCGCCGCCCAAGTCCCTGCGGCCATCGCAGACGACTGGACGCAGGCAACACTACAGAAGCTGAGCGACCACATCGTCGCCACGCACCACGCATACATCCGCCGCGAACTGCCTCGCCTCGCCGTGCTGGCCGAGAAGGTCGTCCGCCGCCACGGCGACACGCAGGCCGAGCTGCCGCGAATTCAGTCGACGCTCGCTCAGCTCGACGAAGAGCTGACGCATCACCTCGCCAAGGAAGAGGTCGTCCTCTTCCCCTACATCGCCGCGCTGGAGCGTGCCACCGCAACGGGCAGCGCAAAGCCGCACGGCTGCTTCGGGACCATCGCCAACCCCATCGCCATGATGACCGCCGAGCACGATGCGGCAACCGTGCTGATGGCCGAGATCCGCTCCCTCAGCCAACAGTTCACTCCGCCCGCAGGCGCGTGCCCCACCTACCACGCCTTCTACGACGGCCTGCGGGAGTTCGAGCAGGACCTGCACCGGCACATCCACCTGGAGAACAACATCCTGTTTCCGCGTGCAACCCACTTGGAGACAGGGGCCATCGCAACGGATCGATAGTTGGGTGTCTATCGGCGGCGCGAGGGCCATTTGTCGAGCTGAATTGGCCGTTGCGCATGGTTTCCTCTGGCTGTCGGCGTGCGGGAGAGCTTGTGAGTGAAATCGATGGTGTCGCGGGTTGGCGACGCTTCAGCCCTCCTACATTCGTGGTTGTACCCCCCACCCCACGAAAGTTGTAAACCATTTTCTTTCAATAATCTTAGAATGGTTGCGTGACATGCTCCGCAAGACGCTGAAAGCCCCGCATGCGGAATGCCGCATCGGGGATGCGGGACAGGTCAAAGCGTTGTCCATCCCGGGCCCAGGGGGGTGGAACGGAGGACCGGCAGAACGGACGTCTGTTTTCTTTTCTGACTCGGAACGGCGATAATTCATTTTAAACTCGTACAACTCATCGCAAAGAGCCTATGATGTTCACCCAGTAGCAGCAACTTCCAACGATATGGTCTACGACTACAGAACGTTCTTCTTCGCGAATATCGTCTCGGTGACGGTGTTCACGGTGTGCCTGTGCCTGCTCGCCTGGCGCAACCGCACCGTGACGGGGATGAAGTGGTTCGCCGGCGGGATGGTTGTGGGGTTGATCAAGCTGGTGCTGCAGGGCATGGAAGGAAAGGCGAGTGTCTACCTCAGCGACATGGTGGCCAACGAGCTCTACCTGATCTCGTTTGTGATGCAGTTGATGGGTCTGCGGTGGTTTGTGGAGCGCAAGCCGCTACGCCGCATGTGGCCCTTTGTTGCCATCGGGCTTTCCCTGGCCGTCTACACCGTCATGTTCCTGGGCAAGATCCGCTACAGCAGCAATCTCATCAACATTCCCAACATCATCGTCTGCGGCGTCTCCGCGTGGATACTCTTCAAGCACGGACGCGGACCGTTTGCCGCAGTGGCGCGCGTCACGGCGGTGATCCTCACCGCCGATGCGCTCGTGATGACCTACCGCGCCGCCCTCACCAACATGCTGTATAAGCGGGCGTGGGAGACCGTCAACGCACAAACCGATCCGCGATGGCTGTATTCTCTGGCCGGCATGGCCTTCCTTGCCACCTGCGCCGTGATGTGCGTCCTGTGGTTCCTGGTGACGGAGTTGAGCAAGGAACTGGCCGAGCAGGCGCGCACCGATCCGCTCACCGGTGCGCTGAACCGCAGGGCGATGGAGGAGGCAGCGCTGCGCGAGACGACGCGAAGCCTGCGCTATGGCCATCTGCCCTGCATGATCATGCTCGACGTCGACCACTTCAAGCGCCTCAACGACACGCGCGGACACGCCGCTGGAGACGCCGTGCTGCAGGCGTTGGTGCGCCAGGTCAAACCCATGATGCGCGTCAACGATGTGCTCGCCCGCACCGGAGGCGAAGAGTTCACCATCCTGCTGCCCAACCCGACCGCCGCGGCCGGCGTCGCGGCCGCGGAACGGGTCCGGCAGACCGTCGAAGCGCTCGAAGTCCCCGTCGAGG
>VFSW01014046.1_pt1 | contig 11091 bp, 12 predicted proteins | sample 5358111 | NCBI WGS metagenome assembly VFSW01 (sample SAMN11554181, study PRJNA540505) | mine drainage metagenome | isolation source: sediment from site ElyBrook_90M | place: USA: Ely Copper Mine, Vershire, VT | collected 2017
CCTCGAGCACCCCGCGCTCGCCAAGCAGTTCCTCGGGGTCGTATCCCAGACCAACACGCTCGACCGCCAACTCAGCGTCTGGGAGAACCTGTACTTCCACGGTCGCCTGTTCGGCATCAGTGCGGCCGACTCACGCGCCCGCGCTGATCTACTCCTCGAGCGATTTCAATTGTCCAAGTGGGCCAAGGCTTCGGTCTACGCGCTCTCGGGAGGCATGGCCCAGCGGCTCATGGTGGCCCGATCGATATTTCACCTTCCCGCCGTGTTGTTCATGGACGAGCCCACCGCGGGGCTCGACCCCCAGAGTCGTCTGGCGCTCTGGCAGATTCTCCAGGAGCTCAACGCCGATGGCCAGACCATCCTGCTCACCACGCACTACATGGAGGAGGCCGACCAGCTCTGCGGGCGCGTGGCAATTATGGACCACGGGAGGATCCTCGCGCTCGACACGCCCGAGAACCTGAAGCGGACGACCGGGATCGACACGATTGTGACGCTCAAAGCCACGGGTGACATCGAGGTATTGTCGAAGAGCCTGCTCGACCACGTGGCTGGAGCCACGCACGCTCGACTGATCGACAAGGGAGTGGAGTTGCACGTCGCGGGAGCCGAGCAGCTGATGACGCGGGTCATCGCCACCGCTGAGGCGAGTGGCGCGATCGTCCAGGACATCGCAGTCGCTGAACCGTCACTCGAGACCGTCTTCATACGTTTGACCGGCAAGGAGTTGCGCGACTGATGAGTGCGAGCACCCACGCGATCGACGTTCGCCACGGCCGCAGCACCATGGCCGCCAGTCGTTCGGCCCTCGGCGCACTCTTGTCACGCGACGTCACGGTCCTGAGAAAGGACATCAAGCTTTTTGTCATGCGCACCGTCATCCAGCCCTTTCTCCTCTGCTTCGTCTTTTTGTTCGTGTTTCCCAAGATCGGTCAATCCGTGGGGGGAGGATCAGGGGAAAGTGCCTTCGCCACCGTCCTCGTCGCCGGAGTGGTCGGAATCTCGATCATGTTTCAAGGGGTGCAGTCAGTAGCCCTACAGATGTCCCAGGAATTCGGCTTCACCCGCGAGATCGAAGACCGGGTCCAGGCGCCCTGTCCCATCTGGTTAGTCGCCATCGAAAAGGTGGTCTCCGGTGCTATCCAGGGCCTGATCTCCGCGGCCATCGTGCTACCCATCGCGGCGTTGGTGCACGCTCGGGGAGTCGAGGCGTCGATCCACGTTCACTGGCTCGTCATGTTGACCCTCGTCCCGCTCGCCTGCGTGGCGATGGGCTCGCTCGGACTCGTGCTCGGCACAAGCTTCGAGCCGCGCAATATCGGCTTGATGTTCGGCTTCATCATTTTGCCCATCACGTTCCTCGGCGGTACCTACTACCAGTGGGATCGGTTAGCACCCGTGAAGGTCGGGTCGTGGCACTGGCTGCAGACCATCGTGCTGGTGAATCCGCTGCTCTACGTCAACGAAGGGATGCGCGCCGCCTTCACTGACGTGCCTCACATCCACCTCTACGTGATCTACCCGGTCCTGGTGGCGTTCTGCGTCGGCTTCTTATCACTGGGCCTGCACAACTTCCGCCACCGGGTCCTCTCCTAAGAGAATCCGTCGACGTCGCGGTCGTACAAACCGTGACGACCGTTACCACTCAGGGTCACCGTGGGAATCTTGGTGTTGAAGTTATAGGCGTTGAGATGGTCGTTCTCGCGACTGAACTTGCCGGCTTTCAAATCCTTCATGTACTGGTGCTCGCCAGCCATCGCTCGGCGCGACCACATCAATCCCGCCAAGACCAGTACCGCGCCCAGAATTATCAGGGCAAAACCCTCGGCGTAGGGCCACACGATGTCGACGCACTGCGCTGGCACCATCGTGCCGCGTGTGGGACTGGTGACGATGGCGTTACACCGAGCGTTGAGAACGCTTTCGTGATGAAAGAGCCAACCGCCGTAGGTCGAGAACATCAGACCCAGTATGAACAGGACACGCCGACCCATAACATCAGATTACGACTGCGGGTGCGCATTCTCTCGGAGCAAATGACTCGTCGATGACAACAAATGAGCAATTTCTGATTTTTGACGGCGAGTGTGGCTTCTGCACCCGCTGCGCCGGGTGGATCGAACGTCGTTGGACCCGAATACCGGCCCCGCAAGCCATTTCGTCGCACGCGCTGGGTCAGGAAATTGCGAACCTCGCCACGCCGAGCCCCCAACAGATGAGCGAATCAGTGTGGTGGATCAGCGTCGACCATCGCGACGCCGGAGCTCGCGCGGTCGCGCGCGCACTGATCGCGACATCGTCGCCGTGGCGACTAGTGGGTTACGCGATAATCAACGCCCCGCTGTCGTGGGTCGCCGAGCCCATCTATCGCGTGGTGGCGCGCCACCGTCACCATTTACCTGGTTCGACTACCACCTGTGGTGCGCAAGCAAACCGGAACTAGACGTCCCACCAAATAGTGGCCAGTTCACGCTGAACTGGTGGCGGATTCTCCCGCAAGTACTCGTGCACTTCTTCCTCGCGTTCCTCAGGGAGGCACAATCGAACGCGGGTGAAGTGAGCGGCTTGCTCCAGGTCGTGCTCGACACGCATCGGCCCGTCCCACTGCTGCATCGACGCAGCGATCCTCATGTCGGTGAGCACCGCCATGAGGTCCGTCGACGTCGGCGACGTCGGCCGTTCGAGCTGCCAGAAATGTTGCCACGCACCCGAGAGATTGGTCAAAGGATGCTGCCGAGGCAGTTCCAGTACGACGCGGCGCGTAGCGTGGTCACTCAAGGCGCGCAGGAACGGCACCACGTCGGCCACGTTGTACACGACGTGGTGCGACAACACCACGTCCGCGGGGGGAACGACGCCCGCCACCTCCGGCCAGAAGCCGAGGTACTTCTCGACGCTGACGCCACGCACGTCAGCGTTCGCGGCGAACATCTCGAGCATCTCGGCTTGGTGATCGACCCCGATGACGTGTGTGGCGGGCGGCGTCACCGCGAAGGCCGCGATACCGCCCCCACACCCCACGTCGAGCACCGTCGCGGACTCTCCCAGCACCTCTCGAGCGCGCTCGTGCGATGGACTGGTGACTATCACCTCGGGCACATCGAAGAGAACGGGCGGATGAATCCAGGGACTCTCGCTGGCGAGTGCGAGAATCCCTGGAGGAATTGCCCACGAGCTAAGGTCGTGGGCCCAGCCTTGAGCGGCCGAACTCACCGATTAAGTAGCCGTGACAGGAAGCCGCCGGTGGAGGGCTCGGCGGCGCACGAGCATCGATCGGCATTGGCGACGCCCTTGAGCGCCTGTTCGATGTGGTTGCCGCAGCCCGCCCACGTGGGCTTCCCGCAACGACGACAAGTTGTCCGGTGACACATACTTCCTACTTTCCTAGTTGATCATTGGTCGATTCGTCGAAGGACTCACCCTTCAGTGACTCAGTGCCTCAAGGGTCAGTCCGAGCGCGGGCGAATGGCTCCAGGTCGCGTAGCCGCCGTCGAGGTTGCGCACGTCCTGTCCCCACTGGTTAAGCAACTGAGTGGCGACGTGTCCGCGCTGGCCCACTTGACAGAACACGAGGATCGGACCAGGGGCGATCTCGTCGCGCCGTTCGCGAAGTTAATCGACCGGGATGTTGATGGCGTCGGGGAGAGATCCGCTTTCGTATTCGCCCGGGCTGCGCACGTCCAAAAGGGTGACCCCACGCGAACGAAGCTCCTCCACCTCGTGCCACTGCGCGGTACGCTCCTGTGCGGACAGGACGTTGCCCGCGACGTAGCCCAGCATGTTGACGGGGTCCTTGGCCGAACCGAACGGCGGTGCGTATGCCAATTCGAGGTCGGCGAGCTCCGCGGCACCGATTCCACCGCGTATCGCGGTGGCCAGAACGTCGATGCGCTTGTCGACTCCTTCGGTACCGACCCCTTGGGCCCCCAACAGCGCGCCCGACGTGGGATCAACGAGGATCTTCAAGGACATCGGCTGCGCACCGGGGTAGTAGCCCGCGTGCGAACTGGGGTGCGTGTGTATGGCAATCGCCGGGCGGCCCGCCGCGTCAAGTCGTTTCTCGTTCCAGCCCGTCGTGGCGACGGTGAGGTCGAACACCTTGACGATGGCCGTACCGATCGTGGTGCGCGGGCGCACCTCGATGCCGGCGATGTGGTCTGCGACGAGGCGACCGTGACGATTCGCGATGTTGGCCAGTGGCACCAACGTCGCAGTGCCATCGAGGGCGTCGATCTTCTCGGCCGCGTCACCCAGGGCGTAGATGGTCGGCTCACTGGTCTGATTGAATCCGTTCACCGCGATGCCGCCGCGCGAACCGACGTCCAGTCCGGCAGCGCGGGCGAGCGCCGTGTCCGGACGTACGCCGATGGCGAGCACGACCAAGTCCGCCTCGATCTCTTCGCCCGACGAGAGGTGGACCGAGGACGGTGCGACGCTGGTCACACTGGTCCCGAGATACACCTCGACACCCTGTCGCACGACCTCTTCGGCGACCAACGACGCCATCTCGGGGTCGAGGGGAGCCAAGAGTTGTGTCGAGGCCTCGACGATCCGCGTGGGGATACCCCGGTGCATCAGGTTCTCCGCGATCTCGAGGCCGATGAACCCGCCCCCGATGACCACGGCGTGGCGTGGCGCGTCCAGCACCACGGCGCTGAGGCGCTCCACGTCTTCGACGGTGCGCAACGGGTACGCGCGCTCGATACCGGCAATCGGCGGAATTACCGGCGAGGCACCGGGACTCAAGACCAGAGCGTCGTACGCCAGCTCGTACTCCTCGTCGGTGTCGAGGTCACGCACTCGCACGTGGCGGGTTGCGGCGTCGATGCTAAGCGCCTCGCTGTGCACCCGCACGTCGATGCGGAAGCGTTCGTGCAACGATTCAGGGGTTTGTAACAGCAGAGCGGCCTCGTCCTCGATCACGCCGCCCACGTAGTAGGGCAAGCCACAGTTCGCGTACGAGACGTGAGCACTACGTTCAATGACCACGATCGAAGCATCCTCGATCAGACGTCGCAGGCGCGTCGCCACCGACATACCGCCAGCGACCCCTCCAATAATGACAACCTTCATGTCCGTCTCCTAGGCCAGGCTGAGGAAGAGCTTCTGGAGCTTCTTCGAGACGACTTCGGAATCGACGCTGGGATCGGCGATGCACTCGCGAAGTGATGAGGAGATGAGCATGAACGCCGCGGTGTGGACGGCCTTGGAGACCGCAGCCATCTGGGTCACGATCTCTTCGCAGGAACGACCCTCTTCGAGCATGCGCACCACCGCTCCCATCTGTCCGTGGGCGCGCTTCACGCGTAGGGTGATTTGGTTGAGCTGAGCTTCGTCTTCCAGGATGTGAACGGGTTCCGAATTGGTCATGCGCCCTCTTTCGATTCGAATGTATATACCCCCTAGGGTATCAGCAACTCACGCGCTCGTGACGCATCCGGGACTTTGGTCCCAGTCAGACCACCGCTGATCAGGTCGCGGCGAAGGCCACCACCCCGCGTGCGACGGGAGCCAGTAACAGACCCGCCCCCACGCTCGGCGTCGCGAAGTGGTTGGCCTCCGCGCCGAGTGACGCTCGCTGCACCACCGTGCCGCTGCGAAGGTCGAGGCCATAGAGGACGCCGTCGCCGATGGTCCACACGCGAGCGCCGGCCACGATCGGTGGCCCGCTGCCCACGCTCGCGTGCCATATGATTTTGATTTTCGCCGGACTCGACGTCACCACCGCCGCCTCGGTGCCCGCCATGCACGGGAGAAACACAACGTGTCCCTCGACGGCCACTCCCCCGACGAGCACGTCGCCGCAGTGCGAATCAATCGTTGACACCTGACCACCGACACCTCCCAAGTGAGCGACGCGCAACAAGTAGATATGTCCGGATTTGCCCGTCGCCACTGCTAAGCCGTCACCCATCAACGCGGGCTCCGAGCCCAGGTCGGCGTCGGCGGCGTTGTCCTGGTACCAATTGGACGGCGTGAAGAAGGACTCCAGCTTCATCGAGGAGGACAGTTCGAGGACGGCGTCGCTGTGGTCGTAGGGACCACCCGCCGACGTCACCGAACCATTGCCCGAACTCACCCAGACGTTGCCCGCGGCATCGACCGCGGGTGCGGCACCACCCATCCAGATGGCCCCTTCACGCTGACCCGAAGACGAATCCACGACGTAGGAAGCTCCGCGACCCGGACCGGACTCCGGGAGCGCACCGACCACGCCGCGATAATTCCCGCAATCGCCGTAGTTGCCGCCGAAGGAGTAAACCACCTCGCCGTGGTCGAGGGCCAGTGCGCTGCGATTGAGGTAGGGGGTCTGGTCGGCGGACGGCGTGCGCAGAGCCTCGCGCAACATCAAAGCGCCGCGGGCGAGGTCCAGACCATAAAGCAAGTGAACAGGCCCGCGGGAACCGAGTTCAAAATCGAGCGCGAAAACTTCGTGTCGCGCGGGATCGATGACGGGTGTGCCGGTGATGCCGACCACTGTCATGATATTGCCGCAGGGCAGAAGGTGCTCAGGCACCGCGGGGCCCAGGTGCCGATGCCACAGGACGCGGCCATCGACCGTGGAGAGCGCGTAGATCGAATCGTTCTCGGTGGCCACGATGACCTCGGCGCGGTACACCAGCGGTTCTCCGTACACTTGGCCGTCGAGCACCCGAGACGTCCATTTCGGTACCGACGTCGTGAAGCCTGCGAGGCCGACCGCGACACCCGCGCCCTCGCCGCCACCGTGATAACCGAGCCATTGCGTGGTGGGTGAGAGAATCGCGCCACCAGCGCCCGTCACGGTGTTCGCCAGCACGACGGGTCCGAGAAGGATAAGGACGAGTGCGACGCCCCACCGAGGCCAGGCGCGAAGTAGAACTGGCTGACGTGGGAGCCGGGCCCTCATCATCCGAGAATAGCGAGTCGAGGTGGCGACAACGACCCTCTTCGGGTCATCACATCGCAACGGGGAATGGCCAGTATCGGCTTCCCCGAGGTGACTACGGGGCCCCCGCGCACCTCCTCATCGCGTCGAATGCGCTTCACGCCCGGTCTTCGCTGGTCGCGAGCTTGGCCGTCACGTTGCCCCAGTTCGGGCACCGCACGAGTTTCGTGGGCGTGACCGCGCCAACGCGCTGAACGCGGTCGGCGGTCGGCGTCCCCTCGCCGGTCTGCCCTTCACCTGGCTGGCCTCGCGATCCAGCACCCACGTGTGCGACACGTGGGAGAACCCTGGGCCACTGCAGTGGCGTAGTTCCTCGCGTTGGGTGGCGCCATCAGCCTTCAGTCGCCGGGGAGCACCGGGCTCTTTCGCCGATCCGCGACGATCTCAGCGATGGTGCGCGACCAGTGCGAGTACCGAACGCCATCCGACTAGGAAAAGTGACAAGAACGCCAGCGCCACCGCCACGAACGCTATCGCCGTTCCCTGGCCCGAAACGACGCGCAGAACCATGCCGAGCGCCACGGTGGCGAGAACGATCAATAGACCGCCCACCGGGGTTGTCGCATCGCGGCCCGTGCGCCGCATGACGTACCACCCCACCAGTAGACCGGTTGCGAAGGGCCACGTTGTGGTCGCCATCCCGGACACGGTGAGGCCATCCTGGTGCGCCGCACGGCCAATTCCAACGAAGAGCACGATGAAGAGGGCGTCGATGATGAGGGCAAACTTCTTCATGAATCGCCCATGCTAGAGGCGAATCGAAGGTCTTACGCGGCCACGACACGGACCTCGGAAGAAGTCACTCCCTCAGCCAATCCGAGGTCCCGTGCGTATCTCTCGTTCTCCGTTTCGTTCGCAGTTACAACTACCCTGGGCACATGACTATCCCCGCCACCACATCGCTCCGGCCGATGCACTCTCACTGACACTGCCAGTATGGATGAACTGATTGCTCGAGCCGACCCGCTCACGGGTGAGATAGTGGGAGTAGTCTCGAAAGTTCGGGCGCATCGAGATGGTATCTGGCACGCAGTGATCCACGTATGGATTCTCGACGACCAAGGTCGCCTGATCTTCCAACATCGTTCGCCCGCCATGGAGCACTACCCCGACATGTGGGACGTCACAGTCGGTGGCCATCTTCGCGAGGGTGAAGATGGAGCGAGAGAGGTGGCCGAAGAACTAGGGGCCAATGTCAATCTTGATGATCTGCAGTTCGTGGGCATCGCCTCGATGGACAACGTGATTCCTGGTGGTCACGACCGAGAGAAGCCCCGCGTGTACCTGTGGCACAGTGGTCGAACAATCGATTCCTTCACATTCGCCGACGGCGAAGTAGTGGGACTCGCCTGCGTGGCCCTGGGCGAACTGGGCGCTTTGCTCGGTGGAACTCAGGTACCCTCGCTGGTGTTCGACGGAGTGTCGACACGCGCGGGGACGCTTGCACCTGACACTGTGGTCACCCATTCGCCGGCGTATTGGACACTTGTTCGCGGCGCCCTCGGGGAAGATCGCGCATAGGTTCGCGACAAGGGCGCTCATCAGCCCAGGGTCCGTGTCCACCGTCGCCGCTTCACCTCGAGAGTGTCGCCAGCCGACGAGACCGCGAAACTATCCGCTGTCCTTCACCTCTGCGACGTCACGGCTCGCACGGGCCGCCGCACAGGACTGACGCGATTACTCAGTTGCGGGCTGTTCGAAGCTGCGGCGGCGAAAATCCGCCAACTCTCGCGTGGCCTTGATCAATGTAAGTGACCGCACTGAAAGTGAGGGGCTCGTGGATCAGTCGCACGGCGCCCAGCGCCGAAGAACGGAGCCAGACATCACCTCCGTTGCTTTCGAACTGCTGGTCGAACCCACCCGTGCGACCAAACACGTCACGCCGAATGAGCACGGTGGACGGATGAAATCTTTGAACGATCGATTCGTCGCCGACGGCCGAAGCGACCAATGGCGGGGTCTCGGCCGCGAGCGCAGTGTCACGGACAACGTTGGACCAGTCACTGGCGCACAGCACCACCCCGGGGGCTCGCACTACCGAAAGTTGCATCTCAAGTTTCTTGTGATGCCAGCATTGTCCCGCTTCCAAGAAGGCAACCCACCGAGACGAGCTGTGCGCGACGCCGGCATTCCTCGCGGCGCCGAACCCGAAACGTGGTTGGCGTACTACCTTGACCAGCGGGGTGAAGGAGAGGGCCACCTCGACGGTGTCGTCGGTCGAGCCGTCGTCCACCACCACGATCTCTCTCACATTCACCGTCTGCTCGACCACGGACTGTAAGGTGGCCGCGATCGTTTTGGCAGCATTGCTCGCGGTGACGACGGCGGACACGCTCAGCGGCTCCGCGGCACCGAGGTCTTCGCCACGTGCGTCCAGGGCGAGTCGGGCGACAATTCGATCGTCCAGCACGACCTCGCTTTCGCCAAATCTCTGAACGCCCTCCGGTCCGCGACCGGTGATGAGAAGAATGTCGCCCGCATTCATGTCACGAACACTGTGGCGAATGGCAGTCGCCCGGTCGAGTTCGACGCTGACACGATGTCGCTGCATCGCGGGGACCCCTTGCAGCATCTGATCGATGATTGCGAGGGGATCCTCGTCGCCTGGACTATCTGTCGTCAGCCGAACGTGATCCGCTAGCGTCGCGATCCTCGCCATCTCCGGTCGCTTCGCGCTGTATCGCTGGCCACGTGCTCCCAGTACGAGGTGGACCTCCCCCCGGGACACCTCGCGCGCTGTGGCAATGAGTGCTTCCAATGCGTCCGGGGTATGAGCGTAATCGGCCACCGAAAGGTACGGTTCGTCGCGGGTTATCACTTCGAAACGACCGGGCGGAGGAACGCACCGTGAGATGGCGCGAACGGCTCGAGAGGTATCCACGCCGATCGACCTCGCTGCGAGGAACGCCGCCGCGATATTGGATCCGTTGATCTCTCCAATCAAACTCGACGAGATCTCGGTGACACCGTCGGGTCCGTCCAGTGAAACGATCACTCCGTCGAGGCCCATCCCCTGGGTGCTCACCCTCACGTCGGCCGAAGGGTGCCGCCCGAAGGTCGTGACGGGGACTTTGCACCGACTGGCGAGTCGGCGCCCCCATTCGTCGTCCACGCAAATGATCGCCGCGTCACAGTGCTCCCGCTCGAACATCCGACGCTTCGCGGCGAAATAGTTCTCCATCGTGCCGTGGTAGTCGAGATGCTCCGGCGACAGGTTCAAGAACACACCCACGTCGAAATGTGTCCCCACGACGCGAGAGCGATCCAGTCCGTGCGAGGTGACTTCCATCGCCACGCGATGCGCGCCGCGACGCAGCAGTTGCGCAAAGAGCGATTGAAGAACGGGGGCCTCGGGGGTCGACAAGTTCGGATGCATAAGTAGCTCGTCGCCGAGGAATGAACCGGTTGTACCGATCTGCGCGGCTGGCTGATCGTCCGTGCCGAGACAGGCGCGAAGCAATTGGCACGTCGTCGTCTTCCCGTTCGTTCCGGTAACTCCGACGACGCTCATACGCCGAGAGGGATGTCCGTAGAACTCCGAGGCGATCGAACCGGCCACTCGACTCACGGAAGGCACTACGCATTGCGCCACCGCGAGGTCCAACACTCGCTCGACCACCAATGCGGTCGCACCTCGCTTCAACGCATCGCCCGCGTAGAGGTGCCCATCGAAATGTTCGCCGCAGTAAGCGAGGAACAAATCGCCGGGACGCACGGCACGGCTATCAAATGCAATCCCGCGAATCTCGCCATCACCGATGAGTTGGGCCTCCGACAGACCTCTTATAACCTCTGACAGCATCCCCGACCCATCCAACGACCATTCGGTCAGGAGATTCGAGGCGGCGTTAGTCACGAATACATCGCCATTATCGCGACGTGACGCTCGGAGTTTCTATTTGCGAATATTGCACATCTTACGTTTCTTCTCCGTCTAGATTCGTCAATCACCACGTAAGAAACTTGTAAATTGGAGGAAACCTCCTTGGCGTATCGTCTCCTCGTGAGTATCGCCGAATTGCACTCGGCTTCTCTCCGTCGTCCTCAGTTCTTCTTCCTTCAAACATTGACGTGAGCAGGGTCGTGAGGCGAAGTTATGAATGAAATCCGGCGACACTGGGCATGCTGAGAGCTTCCAGAAGTGCCACGCATCCATATTCCCC
>VFSW01014047.1_pt1 | contig 11090 bp, 19 predicted proteins | sample 5358111 | NCBI WGS metagenome assembly VFSW01 (sample SAMN11554181, study PRJNA540505) | mine drainage metagenome | isolation source: sediment from site ElyBrook_90M | place: USA: Ely Copper Mine, Vershire, VT | collected 2017
AAGAAATGCTTTTAAAATCAAGTCCTCACGGTACTTGTGGAGAAGTCAAACTTATTTGCGCTATCTTGGGTACAGGATTACAAGACGCACTGAACCCAACGGGTCTTGATGCTCGAATTGCTCGACGGTGGTTCTTAGAGGGGGATGCGTACCTTTGGACTTCTTTGCTAGGAATTCCTTACGACTACGCCGTTCTCTTGACAAACGAAGCCATTATTGGTAAACTTCCAGACGATATTGAAACAGTTTATCGCAACATTCGCCGGAATTAAAAATGAAATTACACATTATTAGTGACATTCACCTGGAGTTTGCAAACTTTAAAGCTCGAAATTTAGGGCAAGATTTAACCATTATTGCAGGAGATTTGGGAGAAGGACCTCGTGGAAGAAATGTTGTAGATGAATACAAAAAGATTTCCCCTGTACTCTACGTAATGGGTAACCATGAATTTTATCATCACGATGTACGAGATGTTTTAGACTATTGGAAAGCTCAGGAAGTTTTATTTGAGTGTCGAAAAGAAACTTATGGAGATTTGACTTTTGCAGGATGCACTCTTTGGAGTGATTTTGCAAATAATAATTCCTTTGTTAAGCTAGAAGCTCAACGTAGAATGAACGATTACAGGATTATTAAATTTCATGGGAATCCACTAACTCCCGATGATACTTATTGGTGGCACAAGGAATCTTTGGAATGGTTAAAGCATAATAAGGCAGACGTAGTTGTTACACACCACGCACCTAGCCCCCAATCTGTAGCAGATGATTATAAAACTGACAGGCTGAATGGGGCGTATGTTTCAGATTTAGAAGATTTGATAAAAGAATTAAAACCTAAACTTTGGATTCACGGACACGTACACATAACTAAAGATTACAAAATTGGAGAAACACGGGTTATTTGTAACCCCCGTGGGTATATGGGTTGGGAATCTAATCCGTTTTTTAATCCTGAATTGGTGGTGGAAATATGAGTGTAACAATTTTCTTTATAGGTGATACACACTTTGGTCACTTGAATCTCATTCGAAGTTTACGAAAAATGGAGCCATTTGAACACGATGAATTGATTATTTCAAATTGGAATAGAGTAGTGCGAAAAAAGGATGACATTGTATATCATATGGGCGATTTAATGATGCACAAATCCCCCGAAGAACTGGAGATAATGCGGCGTTTAAACGGCATTAAGTATTTAATTCGTGGGAATCACGATGTAATGAATACAAGTATTTATTTGAAGTATTTTAAAGAGGTTTTTGGGATAGTTTCAAAATATGATTTTTGGCTTTCTCACTGTCCCATTCATCCAAATGAATTGCGAGGCCGAAACAATGTACACGGACACACTCACACAGTTATAATTCCTGACCACAGATATTTAAATGTTTCGTGTGAGCAAATAAATTACACACCAATTTCTTTAGAACAAGTTAGAAGCAAATTCCAAAAACAATATGACCGAGCAATTACCTGAGTTTTTAATCAATCCAAACCCAGAGGTGTACAGAAATGGACGAGGACTCGTTCTTGACTTTGAAACTACTAATAAAGACACCGGTAGCGCACTCAATGGAGATAATAGACTTGTTCTCGCAGTTTGGACTAAGTGCGGGGTACTCAAAGACTGGGCAAGTGATGGACGAAGTTTCTATCACTTCGGAAGTGAGTTTGAACAAAGTAAACTTATTCGGGACATTAGAAGGGCTAGCTTCTTGGTTTGTCACAACGCAAAATTTGAACTCCAGTGGCTCAAACGATGCGGAGTAAATATAGAGGAGTTATTAGTTTATGATACAATGGTGGCTGAAAAAGTTATTTTGGGAAATCGTAGCCTTTCCCTTTCTCTTGATGCAGTTACTAAACGATATGGTTTGGTTGGGAAGTCAGCTCTTGGAGCATCTCTTGTGCATGGCGGAGTTTCGGCTGAACTTGTACCAAAGAGCGTACTTCTTTCATACTGCGCACAAGATGTGGAGCTTACTCTTCGTACATATTACAAACAAATACAGAATTTAAGTGATAAACTTCTAGCTGTAGTTTTTACTAGGTGCTTGTTGACTCCAGTTTTAGCTGACATTGAAGCTAATGGTATGCAGTTAGATAAAGAACGAGTTTTAGCGGAGTATACTCAAGTATACTCCCGTTTACAAGAGTTAGAAAAACAGCAAGTAAAATTGACGGGGGGCATAAATCTTAACAGCCCTAAACAGGTAGGAGAATTTCTCTATGACAAATTGGGATTTGCCGAAGTTGAGAGGTTTGGAAAACCGGACCGCACAGAAAAAGGTGGCAGACGAACTGATGCTGAGGTTTACAGTTTACTTAAACCAAGAAATAAAAGACAGAAGGAATTTCTTGAACTCAAGAAAGAGTACACCACAATAAATGCTGCGATTACAAAGTACTTAACTAAGTTTAAAGAGTGCGTAGAAAGCCCTGAAGATAAAGGAATCTTGAAGGCTAACTTTCACCAAACTAATACAGCTAACCATCGTACAAGTTCTACGGGAGCTAAGTACAAGATTCAATTCCAAAATTTAGATCGTAAGTACAAGCCTTTATTTCGGGCACGCCACGATGTATTGGATATTGTCGAAGTGGATGGGGCACAACTTGAGTTTAGAGTAGCTGCCTTTTTAGGAAATGATGCAAAGGCAAAGGAAGATATTCGTAATGAAGTAGATGTACACTCTATTACAAGTAAAATTTTAACCGAAGCTGGACAACCAACTGACAGACAAGTTGCAAAGACGCACACTTTCAAACCACTCTATGGAGGGTCATCTGGGACAGATGCTGAAAAGGTTTACTACGAAGCGTTTAAAGCCCGCTACAACGGAATTTATACTACGCAAAAAGAGTGGGTAGAAAATGTTCTAAAAACCAAAGAGTTAGAAACACCTTGGGGTTTACAGTTTTACTGGGATGATATTAAAGTTTCGAGAAGTGGATATGTGAACAGGAATCACGAGATATTTAACTATCCTGTGAGTTCTTTAGCTACGGCAGAAATTATTCCGATAGCTTTAGTTTATCTTTGGCACACATTAAAAGCTGAGGAATATCAATCATTTATAGTAAATACAGTTCACGATTCTGTAATAGCAGAAGTGGTAAAATCAGAGCAGGAGGGTTACTTAGAAATAGCAAAAATGTGTTTTGGAACAAGGGTTTATGAGTACTTAGAGAGAGTTTACAAGTTAAAATTTGACAAACTGCTAGGTATAGGTTATACTGTTTCTAAATACTGGCACGAAGGCAAAGAAGTTAAGATTAACATTTTATAGTAATGAGGTAAAAGAAAGATGAGTAAATTTACAGGTGTGGTTTCAAAAACTGTAGAACGGTCTTATAAAGGTAAAAAACTCTACAGTTTTTTCTTGCGAGGACACGAAGGTCTTTTTAAACTTGGGGAAACAACTCCAAAATTTAAAGAGGGTTCTACAATTAGTTTCGAGGCAAATGAGGCCCTGATAGTTGAGCCTAATTCAATTACGGCTGCCGAAAATGCTCCAGCTACAGTAGTTAACAAAGAAAAGGCTACAGCTACAGCCTTTGTGGACTATCGGGCTGAGGCAGATAAGTTACGTCAACGGAATATTAACTTCCAAAGTGCGCACAAAGATGCCATTGAGGTTGCTAAGTTTATGATTGACAAAGGGTTTGTCAAGATGCCCGCAAAGGTTGCTGACCAGTACGACGTAGTGTTGGCTTTAGTTGGTGAATTGACTACGAAATTCTTTAATGAGTTTGCAGTTGATCATGAACCAGAGACAAGTGAAACAGAAACTGAAATTAAAGCTAGTGAGGAAGATGAGTAATGTTACAAGAAACAGAACGATACTTAATAAAAATAATGATTTCACCGTTCGATGAAAGTGCAACAGCGGGACGAGAAGTTTATTGTTTTTTCAATAAGGAAACGGGAGTTTGTGAAAATGAATTTCGTTCACTTTTTCACGGACTCTTTTGGGTTAAACAACAAGAACACGCTCTAACGGATTTGGAGAGCGGAGCAATTGATAGACAGTTAAGTGCGCACGAAAATTTGCAACCTCAACTTCCTCAAATGCCCCGTCCTCCAATGCCCGTATGAGGGCATTCGTAACTCGATTTTTTAGTATCCTAATTGTATTAGTTCTCTTAGGGAGTTGGCTATATGAAAGCTTTGGTAGATGGTGATATTGTAATTTTTCGGTCAGCTTTTGCTGCTGAGAAAGCTCAGTACACCTTAAATGGACACGGAAAACAGATACTCTTTGATTCTAAAAAAGAAGCTATTAATTACACAAAGGAAACTGGACTCGAAGAATTTGAGTTGATAAAGGAGCGTATTGTTGAGCCATTAAGTCACGCTATTTTTAATTTAAAAAATACGATTGATATGATTGTGCAACGAACGCACGACGATACTCCAACTATTTTTCTTTCGAGTCCACTTAATTTTCGAAAGATACTAAATCCTTCTTATAAGGCCAATCGTGATAAGACGATGCGCCCTCATTGGGAACAAGAGTGTATTCAGTTTATAAAGGATACTTACTTAACTTCTCAGACAGAAGGTATTGAGGCAGATGACGGTATTGGAATTGCCATGGATAACAATTCAGTTTGTGTTTCTATTGACAAGGATTTAGACCAATTAATTGGTAAGCACTACAATTGGGTTAAGGATATTTTGTACGTCATTGACCCTTTTCAAGCTGCGTATAAGTTCTACTATCAGATGATTGTAGGTGATTCTGTAGATAATATTAAAGGTATAGAAGGTATAGGAGAAATAGGTGCTGCGAAAGCATTGGCGCTAGCCACTACTCCAGAAACTTTGGAGTGGTCTTGTAAGGATTTGTACAAGAAGGTTTATGAAGAGAGTTGGCGAAGCGAGTGGGAAAAGAATAAACAATTAGTTTCAATTTTACAAACAAAGGAAAATTTAGAATGGGCAAAACATATTCTGGCAATGAATGGTACCCAACAAAAAAGCAATTAATGGAAGGCCTGTTATCCAAAGGGTCGCACACCCACTCTCGTAAACGAGCAGTTTGGGAAGCGTGTCCAGACTGTGGTGGTATTGCCGGAATGGATGATTTAACTTTCTGTGAAACTTGTGGTGGTGCTGGTCAGATTTTAACAACTGAAAAGGAATAAAATATGTTTCGTTTAGTAGTAGGGGATTTTGATATAAAATCAAGTACTTATGACCTGCTTTGTGTAGCCCCTAATGGCTTTGCAATTAAGACTCAGGTAGGTTTAACTGAATCTCTTCGAGAGACAATAGAAAAGTGTAATTTTTTAAACGCACAAATGGCAATTTATATTGCACAAAATTTTGTAGCGGGGAGAATAAATGTCGAAGCAAAAGAACAAACGAAAGCCACCGAGTCGAACATCCTCGAGGGCGAAAGCGTTAAAGAAGGGGTTCAAGTCGGGCTTGGAGCGCCAAGTGAGTCTCCAATTGAAGAAATTAAAGGCTGATTTTAAGTATGAGCCATTTAGGATTGGATACGAGGTACCTGCTACTAAGCATTCTTACTTGCCTGATTTTGTACTTTCAAATGGGATTGTTATTGAGGCTAAGGGATATCTCGATAGCGAAACACGCAAAAAAATGCTTTGTGTTAAGCTCTCAAATCCTTCTCTTGACATTCGCTTTGTGTTTGGTCGTGCTGGTAATGCAATAAGAAAAGGAAGTAAAACAACTTACGGAGATTGGTGCAACAAACACGGGTTTAAATTTAGTGAGCAAGAGGTACCAAAAGAATGGTTAATGTAAAAGATGTGAGCGGAGAAAAGAGCGGGATTGTTACATTTACAGGTCGTGTAGTCCATCCATTTAACCCAAAACCTGAAACAATTTGCATAGAGGATATAGCACATGGGCTTTCTCTTACGTGTCGTTTTAGCGGCCAGTGCCGCAATTTTTATAGCGTGGCACAGCACAGTTTGGTTGTTGGGAATATTGTGCCTCGCCATTTGGCTTTGGTGGGACTTTTGCACGATGCAGCAGAGGCGTATCTCACAGATATACCAAGACCATTTAAACAGCTCATACCAGGGTACCAAGAAGTCGAGAGTAATCTCCTCAAGACTATCTTTGAGGCCCTCAAAATCCCGTTTAACGGCATCCCCAAAGAAGTCAAAAAGGCGGATAATATTGCACTAGCTTTAGAGCAGTATGAATTACTTCCTAGTACCGAGTATTGGCCAACTATTCTTCCAGTATCTGAGTATTTAGAGTTGGTAAAAAAATTAGGAGAACAACCTTATTTAACTATGGAAGAAGTTGAAATGGTATTCTTAGATACGTACGATGAATTAGTGGAGACTTACAATGACTGAACAAGAAGTGAGTAAACTCTTTGAGCAATACTTTAAAGAGATTATGAGTACTCGTGACTCTGGTCAAAAGGAATATGCACAGACAGGAAATGCCTTTGCTAACTTTGAACGGTTGGCAAAGGATTTAGGAATAACACGAGAGAAGATTCTTTGGGTGTATGCTATGAAGCACAGAGATGGTATAGCTAGTTATCTAAATGGGCACACAAGTCAACGAGAAGATGTGCGCGGACGTATAAAGGATTTAGTTGTTTATCTCTTTTTACTTTGGAGTATGTTAGATGAATCTAAAGTAAATTCACAAGGTACTGCGTATGACTATCCTTCTAATGAAGATAGAAAAGCTCTTGAACATATAAATAAAATATCTGCGGGTTTGTGGGCGGCGGTTTGTGAATAATCAAGACCTCAATTTTGTGTTAGAAACTCTTCTTTGTTCTTTAGAAGAATTTGAAGAGTTGGAACACACTAACGAGTGGTTTAGTTGTTCGTGTGCCGACCAACTAGAAACCTCAATTCAAATAATAAAGTGTGCGCTTAGCACGCACCAAAATGAGTTAAAAAATGGGTCAATTGATACAGTATCATAAGAAAATGATGGAATACTTTGCCAAACTTTACGTTAAATGGTTCCAAGATTTTGGACCAGAGGCAGCCCAAGGACGGGCAGTACGTATCTTTCCTGTGGAATTTATGCAGAAACTCAAACCTTTTGTAATGGAGGAGTACAAACGCAAAGGTATTGGGAAATGAGTAAAAAACGAAAGGCCAAACTTATAAAGAGAATGAGTCTCAAAGGCGCACAATATCCTAAAGTAATAAATAAGGAATTGGGAATTGTTATGTTTAGAGATGGGAGTAAGTATAAGATTGTGTACGATTTATGCCAGCGTCTTCTTAAAGACGGAAAATTTGGTTTTATAAAAATAGGAAGATTAGTAAAATGCTTACCTTAACTTTAGATATTGAAACATTTCCGATGGATGCTTATCTTTGGTCTCTTTGGGATAAATTTATTCCTGTCGCTAATATAAAAAATCCTACTACCATTGCTTGCTGGAGTGCTAAGTGGTACGGTTCTCGTGAGATAATGTTTTCATCTGTTCACGACAAATATATGTTAGATAGGATTTGGAATCTTTTAAATGAAACCGATGTAGTCATTCATCAAAATGGTAAGACTTTTGATGTACCGATGCTCAACACTGAATTTGTACGAGCTGGAATGGTACCTCCTATGCCGTACAAGCAGATAGATTTATTGGATACCTCTAAACGAATCTTTAGATTTCCGTCTAATAAACTTGAATACATTGTTCAAGATTTAAAGATAGGGAAAAAGATAGAGACAGAAGGAATGCCTCTCTGGATTAAGTGTATGAACAATGACAAAGAAGCTTGGGGAAGGATGGAACGGTACAACAAGAATGATGTACGCTTAACGGAGAAGTTATATGAAATTTACAAACCTTGGATAGTCAATCATCCAAATGCAGCCCTCTATTCTGAAGACCCAGGATTTTGTTGCACTGTTTGTGAAAGTACTGATTTAGTCTTAGATGGGTACGCACGTACTTCTGTGGGGAAGTATCACAGATATAGATGTAACGATTGTGGAAAACCCGTTAGAGGGCGAAAGAACTTAAGACCGAAAGAGAAAGACAAACCCTTAGCAGTTGATATTAAATAGTGTGTGCTAACGCACACATGCGGTATAGAGTATGAATATAGGAGATAAGTTAATTGAGTAAAAAATGGCTTGAAATTCCAGAAAATCGGGTTAGACATGATTTATATATGCGGGACTATAACAAAGAATATGAAAAACGTCCAGAAGTAATTGCTAGACGTGCTTTACAATATCCAAAGAAAAAAGAAGCACTAAACTTAAAATATAGAACAAATGAGGAATTTAGAAAACTCTGTATTAGCAGAGCTCTGCGCAGCAAAAGAGATAAACAGGTTAAATTAGCGGGACGCCCTCGGCCAAATATTTGCGAAATTTGTTCTAGGACACCCAAAGCCTCTAGACCTTTTATCATGTTCGATCATTGCCATAAAACGGGTAAATTTAGAGGTTGGATTTGTGATTCCTGTAATAAAGCTCTTGGTCATGTGGAAGATAGTCCAGAAATTTTACAAAAAATGATTATTTATTTGGAGAAAGCAAATGTTATTTAATCCTCTCGCCGCTATTTTAGAAATTGGTAACTCCTTAATACAACACTTCTTTCCTAATCCAGCAGACGCTGCTGCCGCTAAACTTAAGCTTTTGGAGTTACAGCAAAGTGGGGAATTGGCAGAACTTGCGTCCTCAACAGAGCTTCAAAAAGCTCAAGATGTAGTAAATCAAACAGAGGCGGCCAATACAAGTATCTTCGTAGCTGGATGGCGGCCGTGGGTAGGATGGGTTTGTGGGATGGCTTTTGCGTACACATTTATCCTTCAACCTTTCTGCGGATTGATTGCTTCAGCAGTTGGTCATCCAATTGCACTTCCTGCTTTAGATTTATCGAGTATGATGCCAGTTCTTTTAGGAATGCTCGGGTTAGGCGGAATGCGCACTTATGAAAAGGTAAATGGAATTAAAGCCGGGCACTAGCCGATATAACCCAAAACAAATCGCTAGGTTCTTTAATCTTAGCAATGATTTGTTTAAAGGCAACTACGGACTGTCCTATGGAGGGTTTGGGTACGAGTGTATCTTTTGTCATTCCCACAAGAATGCAACCCTCCGAATCAAAGGGGTAATTTCCGGGATGGAAAAGAATAGCACTCCGAACTGGATAAGTTCCCGTATATCCCTCGGCATCACTCGGTTCGTGAAACACACCGAGGGTTGGAGCTACAAGTGCATAGGTTTGTAACCCGTGCAAAGGACCATTAATTACTGTGTGTGGTACTAAAGTATATGAACCAACTGGAGTTGGGTCATGCTGAAGAGTAAAGTAAGTACTATCATCGGGGCACTTTAAAACTCCCGTAGAAACTCTTGGATAAGGCTGAACAGCATCTCGTATATTTGTGAAAGTCATTTTTTAAAGTCCTGAAGTCCTAGTAAGTGTCTTAACCAATCTGGAGCATGAACTATACCGAGAATAGTACCACTAACTATAATCATAGATTTAATGAATTTAGCAAACCATCTACGTAACTTTAAATCATCCGTTAAGACTTGAAGCATTTGATCTTGAGTACTTAATCGTTCTCGCATCTCTTTTCTAAATTCATAGAAGTTTGTACGATCATTATCTAAATTCTCATCTAATCGTGCTTGTCTCTCTTTAATGGATTCTTCTTCCATTTTATTTATTCCTACAATTTACACAGAATTCAAGTTGAATCCTGTCAAGATTAGGCTTTAATCCAATCTGAGTTATAAAATTAATTATGTGCTTTTTAACTTCTGGATAAGGATTTCTAGCAAGCACAATAGCTAGTCTTTCAAGATTGAGGTCTAACTTATTTCCTTTGTGAATCAAAGGACCATTACTAGAGAATAATCTATCTACTGAAGTTTCTCCAGTTCCTAATAGATGGTGCATCAAAGCCATTCCATTGTTATTACTAATCAAAGCCATTGCCTCAATTCTATCTTTATCAGAAGGACTTTCTAGTAAATACTCCACCATCTTTTGAAGAGGAAGTTCAAAAGCATCTTCTCCATTTTCATCTTCTAAGAGATGACCCAAATTAGTTAAAGTAAAATGGGGTCCTCTCGGATTGGACAAGAAGGGATTTGTTGGGTCTTTAGAAAGTTCTATCATAAAATTTATCCTAAGTATTCATATCTAAGATTAGCAGTTGCCGTTGCAGTTTGAGCACCTGTACCACGAGTATCATTAACACTTGTTTGAAAATTAACTGTATCTACATTGTAGGGATAAGGAGCAGTTATGTGAGAACCTCCGTAAGTACCACTTGCAGAAGTTGCACCACTAATTATAGTTGCACTGTACCCACTTGTTTGAGAAGTAATTGAATTACTGTAAGTATAACTTCCATTACCCCCCGTTGCACTTACATTAAAGGTTCCATTAGCAGAACAGGATGCACCACTTGTAGTAGTTAAACAGAGTGCACCTACAGCTGTCATAGAGGGAACAATTTGACTGTAAGTTAAATAGTAAGTTGAAGTAACTGTACAAGAAGCGTTTGCTGTAGAAGATACGTGGTCCGTAACTACTACTTTATAGATGTCTGTAAAAGATGCTCCTGCGGAAGTTGCTGTTTGGGTATCCGACACAGAACAAGTTATAGAGGTTGCACCACTAATTATAGTACCAGCACCTGTTCCGCCTGTCCGTGTCCAAGAATAAGTGTACGGGGGTGTTCCCGCATTCGGAACTGCCGTAATTGTTTGAGTAGCTGCACAAGTAGTTGTAGGATAAACTACAGAACAAGAGGCGGTTTCGGTACTCGGAACTGAAACTGAAAGTGCTCCGGTTACTAACGAGAAGTTAGCTAATGGTATCATGAAAACCATTATTTGTGGATTAACTACTTGGGGCGTTCCGCCTGCGCCAACTCCATTAGTAGCTGCTTGTAATTGAATTTGAATATCTGCTGTAGGTGTAATCCCAATTTCCGCAGCCATACACGTAAACGGCATTCGTTGAGGAGTACTCGTAGATTCCATATCCGCTGTTATCGGATTTCCGTAAGTAAAGGAAGTACCTCCATTTGTGGAAATACCTAACTGTGCCTGAAATCCCCATCCCGTTGTAACTGTACCACTCTGTT